>Ga0257161_1000085_pt1 | contig 23112 bp, 22 predicted proteins | sample NR01A_FD_185954 | JGI IMG/M metagenome (GOLD analysis project Ga0257161, IMG submission 185954) | Soil microbial communities from H.J. Andrews Experimental Forest, Oregon, United States - NR-01-A | ecosystem: Environmental > Terrestrial > Soil > Temperate forest > Bulk soil | place: USA: Oregon... | reverse complement strand
ACCGATTTCATCTTTCCCGGCAAGGGCACCATCACGCTCTCCTTCACGGGCGAGGACGGCAAGAAGATCGAGCGCGAGGTGTTCCAGGCGCCCGGCGCCGGCGTCGCCATGGCGATGTACAATCTCGACGATTCGATCCGTGATTTCGCCCGCGCCTCGCTCCACTACGGGCTCAACCGCGGCTATCCGGTTTACCTGTCGACCAAGAACACCATCCTGAAGGTCTATGACGGCCGCTTCAAGGACATCTTCCAGGAGGTGTTCGACAGCGAGTTCAAAGCGGAGTTCGAGAAGAAGAAGATCACTTACGAGCACCGCCTGATCGACGACATGGTGGCGGCGGCGCTCAAATGGTCGGGCGGCTATGTGTGGGCCTGCAAGAACTATGACGGCGACGTGCAGTCCGACACGGTGGCGCAGGGCTATGGCTCGCTCGGCCTCATGACCTCGGTGCTGATCACGCCGGACGGCAAGGTGGTGGAGGCCGAGGCCGCCCATGGCACCGTGACGCGCCATTACCGCGAACACCAGAAGGGCCGCGAGACCTCGACCAATTCGATCGCCTCGATCTTCGCGTGGACGCGCGCCCTCGCGCACCGCGCCAAGCTCGACGGCAACGCCGCGCTGGCGAAGTTCGCCGACAGCCTTGAGAAGGTTTGCGTCGATACCGTCGAGGCCGGCTATATGACCAAGGACTTGGCTCTCCTGGTGAGCGCGGACCAGAAGTGGCTCACCACCACCGGATTCCTCGACAAGGTCGATGAGAACCTGAAGAAGGCGATGGCGTAAGCAGTCGTGTAGGGCGCGTTCGAAATGGCGGATTACGCTGCGCTAATCCGCTCTACATCTGCGCAGATTGCGCGCAGCGACGATCCAAAGGGAGGCACAACATGCGTGCGGGACGCTTCGCATTCACAATGATCCTATTCAGCTGTTGCGCGGCGTCTGCGCAAACCGCGCAAATCCCCGACGCCATTGCGGCCAAGGGCGAAGCCGTCGTACTGACGGTGCATGCCGAGGGGGCGCAGGTTTATGACTGCAAGTCCGGTGAAGGCGGTAAGCTCGCCTGGCAATTCCGCGAGCCGGTCGCGACCCTGATTGCGGACGGCAAGACCGTCGGCCGGCATTATCTGGGCCCAACCTGGGAGCATGCGGATGGCAGCCGTATCGTCGGCAAGCCGGCCGGCCGCGCCAACGGTGCAACCCCAAAGGACATTCCCTGGCTCAAGCTCGAGGTCGTGGAAACGCGCGGCGCCGGCGTGCTCGCGGGCGTGACTGCAATTCAGCGCATCAATACCCAAGGCGGCCAGATTGACGGTGCATGCGAAAAGGCCGGGTCGACGCTCGCGGCGCCGTATGCGGCGGACTATGTGTTCTTGAAAAAGTAACTAGCAGCTGCATGTAGCCCGGGTTGAGCGCCAGCGAAACCCGGGGCACGGCGCTGCCTCGTTGATAGCGCGGTCCCGGATTTCGCTTACGCTCAATCCGGGCTACGGGTCCTGCGGCCACGGCGCGCCGCGCGGTCACGCTCGCCGTCGGCTGCGTTCCGCCTCGCTCAGGATGTAGTGGCCGTGAGCGAGCGACGACAGCTTGCCGGCATGGACCATCCGATGCAGACGCACCACCAGCGTCTTGCGCTTGATGTCGAGCTGCGCCTCATCGAGATTGCTGACGATGTCCTGCACCGACAGCCCGACCGGGTTCTCCGCCAGGATGTCGATGATGAAATCTTCAATATCGTCGGCGCCGCCGCCGCGTGCCGTTACTACCACCGGCGCAAGGCGGCGCGGCTCCGCCCGGCCGCGGGTGTCGGCCACTGCCGGGACCATGGCGGCGCCGCCATCCCGCCCCATCCCGCCCTCGAGCCGCGCCACGATATCCTCCAGGAGCTCCGCGGCCCGATCGGGCGCTGTGGCCCTTAGTCCCTTGAGCCCAAGCGCCAACATTTCGGCCTTTTGCAACAGCTCCTGCTCATAGGCCCTTACTGCATCGGGCAAAATCGTCATCGCCGTTCCTTGCTAAAAATTACACTCCTCCTCCCTGCACGGCGCGTCTGCGGGCGACTGGGGAGGGCGTAAAGCAAAATTACAGCCTCACAGGATATCTTAAATTACAGCGGGGGCAAGGCCATCAATGCCGGTAGGCGAACATTTCAAATTAATGATGAATGTTTACCCAGCTGGTTAATCGGCACCTAATCGGTTTGACAATGGTAATTTTTCTTGTAATCTAAAATTACAGTCTGTATGGAGCGTCCAGGGAGTAACCCATGCCCTTCGATCTGTCGCTGCCGCTCTTCGCCGCCTCCGGCCTCGCCCTCGCCGCCGTCGTCACGTATTTCGGCTGGCCGCACATCCGCGTACGGACCTATAACAAGACCCACGGGGACTTGCGCGTCATCGAGGTCGCCCTCATGCTGTCACGGTCCGCCCGCCCGTTCCTGTCGGCCGCCCAGCCGAACCATGGCAAGTCCGCCAATCGGGTCCCGGGAGCCGAGTTCGTCATTTACATGACCCTTAAGACCGGTAATCTTTAGTTTCACAAAACGCAATAGGTGCGTCCCGCGCGGGCGGTCACCGCTCCTCGGTTGAACCGCTCGGCGGCCTGCATGTCGCCCTTAGGCGACACCGCCGCCAGGGTCGACCGCTCCCGCACCGTGGCCATGGACGGCTCTCGCAATCCGCACGTCACGGCTTCGGCGGCGGCTGAATTTTAACGAATTCTTCGACCTGATCCGTGGTGAGCGGCGCGAGGATGAATTTCTGCCTGGTCGCGTCGGCTATGATCTGGTCGATGCCGACGATGCGATCGGGCGCCATCGTGTCCTTGGGGATGAAATCGCGCACCCGTTTGACGACATTCTCCGGAAAGCCCGAATAAGCAGCGTAATGCCTGAACACCGCAGGATCGTCCGAATACATCCAATCGACGGTGTCGCGATAAGCCTGCATGAACCGTTCGAGCGTTCCCCTGCGCTTCGCCAGCATGTCGAGATTGGTGACGTTCACGCGCGTGGTGCGCCCCTTAAGCGCCGTCACGTCGAAGCCGCGCGCTATCAGCCTGATCCTGCCGTCTTCGAGCGCGTCGATGCCGAACGGCGCCGATGCAAATCCGACATCGATCTGGCCCGTCATGGTTTGGGTGAGGGTTGCCGGCATGTTGCCGGTGGACACGGGTTTGACGTCGAGATTGTTCTGGCGGATGAGTTCCAGGAGGCCGGCATGGCTCGACGATCCGGTGACCGTGTAGCCGACGGTCTTGCCGTTCATGTCCGCAATCGACTTGAGCGGCGAATTGGCCGGCACATACCAGAACAGATCGGGCGAGCCGATCATCTCGCTGCCGATCAGGCGAAGCGGCGCGCCCTTGGAGTAAGCGCCGATCGCGCCCGATACGCCGACGCCGGTTGCGAGGTCCAGGCTGCCGCCAATCACCGCCTGTTGGGACTCGGCGCCGCCCGAGGTGAACAGGATCTCAAGCTCCAAGCCGTATCTCTTGAAGATGCCGGCGCGTTGGCCGAGTTCGGCGACACCCGTGTCCCACAGGCCACGCTGTGGAACCGAGACGCGGACCTTTTCCTGGCCGAGCGCCGGTGCGCCGACGGCGGCACAGACAAGGGCTGCGAGCGCGAGCACTGAGCGAAAGCTGGGCATGGGCTTCTCCCTGGGACCGCGGGCGTCCCGCCCGCCCTTCTTGAACAAATGGGCGGACGGCCCGATCACCAAAAAAGCGGGCGGGACGCCCGCGGTCCCGGCACCCTACATCGGCGCCGGAATCTGGATCATCTCCTTGACCTCCGCCGGCGTGAGCGGCCGTGCGATGAACCTGTTCTTGAGCGCATCCGACAGCACCAGGTCGAGCCCGCGAACTTCGTCCGGCCACAACGTCGCTTTGGGAAAATACTGGTCGCGGACCTTCGCCATCAACTCGTGGCGCACGTTGGAAAATGTCTCGTACATCTGCAATGCGGCCGGGTCCGCATACATCCAGTCGATGGCGTCGCGATAGCCCTGCATGAAGCGCGCAACGGCGTCGCCGCGCTTGCCAAGCATCTGCGCATTGGCCATGCAGATGCGCACCGTCTGGTCGGCGCGGGCCTTGATTTCGCTACCCCGGGCGACCACGCGGATCTTGCCCTCCTCGACGAGATCGAGGCCGAATGGAGCGGCGCCGCGGCCGATGTCGATCTGGCCCGTCATCGCCATCGTCAGGGTGGCGGGATGTCCACCGGTGGAAACCGGACGAGCGTCGACCTTGTGCTGGTCGAGAAGCGCAAGCAGCGCGGTGTGGCTCGACGAGCCGTTCTGGGAATAGCTGATGGTCTTGCCGGCCGCATCGGCGAGCGACTTGATCGGGGAATTCGCGACCACGAACCAGTAGGTGTCCGGCGAGCCGATCATGGCGCTGCCGATGATGCGCACCGGCGCGCCTTTGGAAAAGCCGCCGATTGCGGATTCGATGCCGCCGCCGCAGGCGATGTCCATGCTGCCGGAGATCACCGCCTGGTGCGCCTCGGGGCCGCCCTGGGTGTAGAGGATCGTGACCGCGATGCCGCGTCTCTTGAAAATGCCCGAGCGCTCGCCGAGCTCCGTGATGGCGGTGTCCCATTGACCGCGTTGCGCCACTGCCACCTTGAGCAAGTCCTCGGCGCGGGCGGGCGGGAGCAACGCGAGCCAGACGGCGGACACAGACGCAAACGATGCGGCCAAGACGCGCGCCACCATGACGTTCTCCCTGGTCGGACTTTCCTGCTCCGGCCGGGCCTATCCTAGCGCATCTTGCGACGAATTGCGTCCCCCATCCCCATGCACGCCTTCGAATGATATGCTACCAGAATTCCGTTACCCAAGGGAGCGAAACCATGAAACGTCCAATTCCGGTCCTGATCGCATTGGCGATGACGGCAGTTGCGTTGCCGCATGGCGCAAGCGCGGAATCGATTGCGGTCTTTACCAAGAATACGACCAACCCGTTCTCCAAGGCGATCCGGACCGGCAGCGACTTTGCGGCCAAGAAACTGTCGATCGACGTCTCTCACTATGTGCCGACCACGGCGGACAACGCCGCCGAGCAAACCAAGCTGGTTGACGACGCGATCGCAAAGAAGCCGGATCTCATCGTGTTCGATCCGGTCGAAAACCAGAAAATGGTGCCCGCTATAGAGAAAATGAATGCCGCCAACATTCCGGTGATCGAGATCACCGATCGCGCCGAGGGCGGCAAGTTCGTCTCCTCCGTGCTGCCGGACGATTATCAGCTCGGCCTCGCAACCGCGCGCCGCCTGCTCAGGGCGCTGGACGGCAAGGGCAACGTGGTCATCCTCGAAGGCATTTCCACCGCGACCAGCAGTATCGAGCGGGTCAAGGGCTTCAACGATGCGCTCAAGGAGTTTCCGGCGGTGAAGCTCCTGGCATCGAAGTCGGGCGGCTACCAGCGCAAGCCGGCCCAGGATCTGATGGAAGGTTGGATCAGGCAGTTTCCCCAGATCGACGGGGTGATGGGCGCAAACGATTCCATGGCGGCCGCCATCGTCGAGACCTTGGAAAAGCGCAACCGCAAGGCCGTGGTGGTCGGGATCAACGGCAGCAAGGAAGCGATCGACCTCATCAAGGCCGATAAGATGCTCGCCAGCGGCGAATTCAACGGTTTCGTCATCGGCTGCCTTGCGGTCGAGGTCGCGGCGCGAAACTTGCGCAAGCAGCCGGTTCCGAAAGAGGTCGTGTTGAAGCCCGCGGTCTATGACAAGACCAACTTTCAGCAATACGAGGCGCGCGCGGACATGCGCGAATGCCCGAGCCTGGAAGACGAGTTGAAGAACTGAAGGGCGCTCGGCGCGGTTTCGCTAGAGCGCTTTCATTTACTCGGAGTCATGGCCGGGCTTGTCCCGGCCATCCACGTCTTTTTGGGCTAAAGCCAGCAAGAAAGACGTGGATGCCCGCGACAAGCGCGGGCATGACGGAGGAGAGGTGATTCGATCTCATCAGAACGCGCTCTCAGCGCGTCGTTTTGCGCCCTGCCGCGCGTGCATTGTGCCTTGACAGCACAAGGTGTTCTTTCGTTAATGTCGCGCCATGGGGGTGCGATCTCCCCACGAGGCGACAGCCGAAGCATCGCGTCCAAATAATCTGCACTCCAGACCAATGGTCTGCACGTGAAGATGTGCAAGGACGCGCCGTGTCGCCTATCAAATCCATTTCCGATGAAAATCGCGCACGCCCGATTGCGACGCTGAGTTGGCATTCCCATCAGTGCGCTTGGCGTTTTGGTCTCTCACCTCTCCCACGTATGCCGGGAAGGTGGGGCGGCTGGAACTCGATCGGGGGCGTCGATCTTACTTCACCCAGGACCTACCGGGCATTCGCCAAAGTCGCTGTCCTGACATTCCAGCGCATGCGGGGAGGTAGAGAGAGCTTCAAAAACGAAGTCAAGCAACCGGGCCAGCGAGCCCATCCACGGAGGACTCTCATGATAGCTATGTTTCGGACTCTTGCAGCCTGCGGCGCCGTGCTTTCGACGGTTGCGGCGGCGGATGCGCAAAGCATCGATTGGGCGAAGGTTGACGGGATTTTCGGCCGGACCGGGGCGGTCGGCGGCGCGGTTCATCGTTACGGCTTTCCGCGCACTGATCTCACGGTCACGCTCGACGGCGTAACAATCAGGCCCACGCTTGCGCTCGGTGGCTGGATCGCGTTCCAGCCGATGGCAAGCACGGCGATGGTCATGGGCGACCTCGTGTTGCTCCAGAGCGAGGTCAATCCCGTGATGGCCAAGCTGCTGGAAGGCGGCCTGGAGGTGACGGCCGTCCACAATCATCTGCTGCGCGCCGAGCCCCTGACGTTTTACATGCACGTGGGCGGACACGGCGATCCGGTGAAAATGGCTGAGACCATCCGCGGTGCGCTCGCGGTGAGCAAGACGCCCCTCACGCCCGCCGCACCCCCCGCCCAGCCTCCGGCCGTCGATCTCGACACGGCGCAAATCGATCAGATCCTCGGCGCCAAGGGCGCCAACAATGGCGGCGTCTATGCGGTCAACGTGCCCCGCCGCGATCCGATCACCGAGCACGGGATGCCGGTGGGGGCGCCCATCATGGGCGGCGCAACCGCCATCAATTTCCAACCGACCGGCGGCGGCAAGGCGGCCATCACCGGCGACTACGCGCTGATCGGCTCGGAGGTGGGCGACGTGATGCGGACCTTGCGCGCCAACGGCATCGAGGTGACGGCGATCCACAGCCACATGCTGACCGAGGAACCCAGAATCATTTTCATGCATTTCTGGGCCAACGATGACGCGATGAAACTTGCCAGGGCACTGCGGGCCGCGCTTGACAAGACCGCGAGCGCGAAGAGCTGACCCCTCTCACCCTCCGAAAATCATGGCAACCGACTCGTCATCGCCGGGCTTGTCCCGGCGATCTCGATCAGGAGGGCACAGTGCGCAAGTTATCGGGATGGCCGGGACAAGCCCGGCCATGACCAGGAGGAACTGCCACGAGTTTCGCCCCTGTTGCCAACATTAGGGTCAACTTATTGGAATGCCGCCCAATCCCTCTAACGTCCATTTGCTCTACGCCGCGCGATGTCTGCGCGGGTTCGGCGACGGCTTCGCGGTCATTGTCCTGCCGGCTTATCTCTCGGCCATCGGCCTCGGCCCGATCGAGATCGGGCTTGTGGCGGCGGCTTCCCTCCTCGGGACTGCCGTGTTCACCCTGCTCATCGGCTTGATCGCGCCGCGGCACGACCTTCGCAACATGGTGCTGCTGGGGACCGCCCTCATGGTGCTCACCGGTGTGGCGTTCCCGCGCTTCGAGCATGTCGCCTTGATTGCCGGGGTGGCATTCATCGGCACCATCAATCCTTCAACGGGCGATATCGGCGTGCTGGTGCCGCTTGAGCATGCGTTGCTGGCGCGCAGCATCGCCGACGAGGAGCGGACCCGCGCCTTTGCGCGCTACAGCCTGATCGGTGCGTTGTCGATGGCGGCCGGAGCGCTGGCGGCCGGAATGACGGATATTCTGGTGGCGTGGGGCTTTAGCCATCTCGCCGCCTTTAAGCTCATGTTCTACCTCTACGCAGCGCTCGGCCTCATGGCTGCCGCCGTCTACAGGCGACTGCCGCGGTCGCCGGCAGGACCTTCCCGGGCGGTCGCCCCGCTGGGGCCTTCGCGCCACGTCGTGTACAAGCTTGCGGCGTTGTTCAGCCTCGACGCATTCGCCGGCGGTTTCATCGTCCAATCGCTGCTCGTCCTGTGGCTGTTCGAGAGATTCGAGCTGTCGCTGGCGGCGGCGAGCTTGTTCTTCTTCTGGTCGGGCGTGTTGAGCGCTTTTTCTTATCCGGTGGCGGCATGGATTGCCGGGCGGATAGGGCTCATCAACACCATGGTCTTCACCCACATCCCGTCGAGCATCTGCCTGATCGCTGCGGCATTCTCGCCTGACGTGACGGTCGCGCTCGGGTTGCTTCTGGTGCGCTCTGCGCTGTCGCAAATGGACGTACCGACGCGGACCTCCTACGTGATGGCGGTGGTGACGCCGGCCGAGCGGACCGCCGCCGCGAGCGTGACCGCGGTGCCGCGCAGCCTCGCGTCCTCGATCAGCCCGGCGTTTTCCGGCATGCTCCTGACACTGCCGTTCGCCGGACTACCGCTCGTGTTGTGCGGGAGCTTGAAAATCATCTACGACCTCGCCCTTCTGTACTCGTTCCGGCACATCAGGCCGCCGGAGGAGCAAGGCGCGATCCGCGCGATGAGAGGCCGGTAGGGGCGACCCTTGTGGTCGCCCGCTTTGTGGGTGCGGGCGCCGGCGACGGTATCACGGGGGCGCGATCGGAACCAATCTTAGGCCGCGCGTACGCCCCCCGGAACGAGGCGACCACAAGGGTCGCCCCTACAACATCCTTTCGTCGGGAACGAATCCCACCGATTGGCTGGAGTGAGCGACTCAATACCGGTAGTCATCGATCTTGAGCAGCGGGAAGGCGCTGAGCACATGCGGCGCGGTCACCGATGGCGCTGCATGCAGATACGAGCGGTCGAGTTCGGCAAATTTTGTCACCCCGAGGAGCCCGAGGCAGCGCTGCACTTCGTCTTCGAGAATTTCGAGCATGCGCACGAGCGCGTTCTCGCCGCCTGCCGCCAAGGCATAGCATTGCATGCGGCCGAGCCCCACCAGATTGGCCCCTGCGGCGAGCGCCTTGACCACGTCGGTGCCGCGGGCAAAGCCGCCGTCCACCATGATTCCGGCGCGCCCGGCGACAGCCTCGACGATCTCGGGCAACACTTCCATGGAGCCGCGGCCGTGGTCGAGCTGCCGGCCGCCGTGATTGGAGACGTAGATCCAGTCGACGCCGTGATCGAGCGCGATGCGGGCATCCTCGACGGTTGCGATACCCTTGAGGGCAAGCGGGATATCGAACTTGCTCTTGATGCGCTTGACGGTGCGCCAATCAAGCGCGGCCTGGAATTCACGGCCGCTCGCACGCCGGCGGCCCGCCACCACATGGCGCTTGGCAAGGTCGCGTTCACGCCGGCTGTAGATGGCGGTGTCGATCGTCATGCAGAAGGCCGTGTAGCCGCAGGCGATGGCGCGCGCCACGTGATCGTCGACGAAGGATTCGTCGCCGCGCACGTAAAGCTGGAATATTCGCGTTGCTTCCGGCGCCGCTTCGGCGACTTTCTCGAGGCCCGGATCGCACACGGAGCTCAGCATATGGGCGACCCCGAACCGCTGCGCCGCCCGCACCACGGAAGCCGCGGCGCCGTCGTGAAAGCTCTCCAGCGAGCCCACCGGCGCCAGCACAACGGGCAGCCGCAGCCGTCGCCCAAGCGCCGTGACGGTCGCATCCACATGGGAGACATCGCGCAGCACCCGCGGCCTAAAGCCAAGAGAATCGAGCGCAAAACGATTGCGGCGCAGCGTGGTCTCGGTCTCGGCCGCGCCGACGATGTAATCCCAGTCGTTCTGGTTGAGGTTTTGCCGCGCCTTGGCGACGATCTCGTGCAGCACCTGGAAATCGGGCTCAGCCCACACCAGGCGCTCGTCGGCGATTTCTTCGGGGTTGTGCTCTTGCATGGGGATATCAGATGACAGAGGACAGGGGTGAGGTGACAGACAGTGATTTCACACAGCAGGAGGTTATTCAACCGCCCCGTCATCTGTCATCCGTCATCCGATTTCACTCCGCCTTTATCACCAGTTTGAGCGAAAACGCGAGCACGCCGGCGGCTAGAAGGATGGCGGCCATGGCGAGGAGGCCTGCCTCGAACGAACCGGTATAGTCCTTCAGCCACCCCATCAAATACGGGCCGGCGAAGCCCCCGATGGTGCCGATGGAATTGATGAACGCGAGCCCCGCGGCAGCGCCGACGCCGCTCAGGAAGCGCGTCGGGATCGGCCAGAAGATGGCGCGCGCCGATGTGATGCCGACCAGCGCCACGGTCATTGCCGAGAGCCCCAGGAACAGGTTGCCGGTCGTCACCGAGGCGACGAGGCCGGCCATTCCGACCACAAGCGCAATGGTGAGATTGCCGATCTTCTTGCCGGTGCGATCGACGTGCCAGGACCACCACAACATGCCGGCCGAAGCGAAAACATAGGGCACGGCCGAGAGAGAACTCGATGCGAGGTTCGAGAGGCCGAAGCCTTTGATGATCTGCGGCAGGAAAATGCCGATTCCATAGGAGCCGAGCGTGAATCCGAACTGAATCACGGCGAGCATGATGACCCGGATATCCGAAAGCGCCGCCACGAGGCTCGACTTCGGCCGTTCGCGGTACTCCGCGGCGAGCATGGCCGCCAGGATCCGGCGCTCCTCGTCGTTCAGCCATGGCGCGGTCTCCGGGCGATCAGCGAGCACGTACAGTGTCATTATTCCTAGGATGACCGCCGGCAGACCCTCGACGACGAAAAGCCATTGCCACCCCTTAAGGCCCAGCGCACCGTTCATCTCAAGCAGCAATCCCGAAATCGGACCTCCGACAACGGAGGACAGCGGGATCGCGACCAGAAACCACGCCAGCATGCGGGTGCGGTACTGCGTCGGGAACCAAGCCGCGAAATAGTACGCAACGCCCGGGAAAAATCCCGCTTCCGCCACGCCGAGGGCGAAGCGGGCGACGTAGTAGGAATTGGCGTCATAGACCCAGGCGGTGGCGACCGACACCACGCCCCAGGTGACCATGATCCGCGCAATCCAGCGCCGCGCCCCGATGCTGTAAAGGGCGAGGTTCGACGGAACCTCGAAAACCGTATAGCCGAGGAACAGGATTCCAGCGCCGAGGCCGTACTGGGTCGCCGTAAACCCCAGATCCTTGTTCATGGTCAGGGAGGCAACGCCGATGTTGGTGCGGTCGAGATAGTTGACCACGTAGGCGAGCGTCAGAAACGGCACCACCCGCCAGGCGATCTTCTTGAGCACCGCTTCCTGCTGCGGATCCATCGGACGTTTCCCCCAAGCGTTCGTACTCAAGTGAATTGTTGTGGTTGACCGGATATGACCCGGAAAGCGAACCGACACAAGCGACGACGCACGCGCTTCCGGGGGCGCGTCGTCGCACCCGCCTACACTTTGTTGCGGCGTTTATGGCGGGCGGGACGCGGCAAGGTCGTGACCTTCATGGACAGCACAGCGTCGATGAGTTCGCTCTGGGTCAGCCGACCGTACATAAAGGGCTTGAGCCGATCGCCCATACGTAGCAGGGCGAATCCGTATGCGCTCGACATGTATGCAATCGTCGCCGCCTTGATGGCGCTGTCGTCGAGGTCATCGAGCGTTGCCGCGACCATCCCCTCGAACACCTTATAGGATTCCCCTGCGGACTTGATCAGCGTCGAGTCGGGCGGCGCTGCTCCTGCGCTCAACAGATCGGAGACGAACATCAGCCGGAACATTTGCGGCCGTTCCGCCGCGAATGCCAGATAGCCCCGGCCGGCCGCGGCGAGCCGCGCCTGCGGGTTCTTGCCGCCGGCGATTGCGTTGCGATGGATCGCCGTAAGCTCGTCAAATCCCTCGGCGGCAAGCGCCGCGAGCAGCGCGCGCCGGTCGACGAAATGCCGGTACGGCGCGGCGCGCGACACGCCGAGCGACGCCGCGAGCTCGCGCAAAGAGAGATTCTCGTAGCCGCCGCGTTCGATCTCGACTGCCGCCGCCTTGATGAGTGCCGCACGCAGGTCGCCATGGTGATAGGTCGATTGGTCAGCGGAATCCCTGGACATGAATCAATGTTGACACAGCTTACATTTGGATGCAATGTGAGCGATGTCAACATAAGGGGATACCCCATGAACATTGCAATCGCAGCACTTGGAACGCTGATGCTGGCCACGGCGCCGGCGCTCTCGGCCGGGTTCGAACTGGTCGTGGTGCCTGATCCCAACGGCTCGCCGCTCGAAGCCGGCATCTGGTATCCGAGCGAGACGCCCGCCGCCTCCCAAGCGCTCGGGCTCTACCGGCAGACCGTGGCAACGGGCGGGTTGGTCGTCGGGCGCGGCTTGCCGTTGGTCGTCATGTCCCACGGCACCGGCGGCTCGTTCGAAGGCCACTACGACACCGCGCTGGCGCTCGCCGAGGCCGGCTTCGTGGTCGCGGCTGTGACCCATACGGGCGACAATTACCGGGACCAGAGCCAGTTCCGCCGCCTCGACAACCGGCCGCGCCATATCAAAGCTCTGATAGACTATATGCTGGCATCGTGGCCGCACCGCGACCTGCTCGATCCGGCGCGCATCGGCATGTTCGGCTTCTCGGCCGGCGGCTTCACCGCGCTGGTGGCGGTCGGCGGGACGCCCGACATGACGACCGTCGCGCCCTATTGCGCCGCGCATCCTGACGAATGGTCGTGTCGCAGGCTTAAAGAGCAAACCATCAATGTATCGGCTCCGTCGACCGCACCGAACTGGGTTCACGATCCCCGCATCGCCGCCGCCGTGATCGCGGCGCCCGCGGTCGGCTACGCCTTCTCGCTCGAGGGGCTTTCCGGCATCAAAGTGCCGATCCAGCTTTGGCGCGGCGACAGCGACGAAATCCTGCCACATCCCAACTACGCCCAAGCCGTCTACGATCGGCTGCCGGCGAAGCCCGCATATCACGTGGTGCCGAATGCCGGCCACTTCGCATTCCTGGCGCCGTGTACGCCGGCACTGGCGAGCATCGTGCCGGAGATCTGCTACGATCCTGCGGGCTTCGATCGCACCACCTTCCATCGCGAATTCAATCCCGCCGTGGTGGCCTTCTTCTCGGCGAAGCTGCCGCCGCGATGAGGGAAATGTGTAGGATGGGTTGAGCAAAGCGCAACCCATCGCGGCCCATGGAACGGAGTGAAAAGCACGAGATCTCCTGGGGCTGATGGGTTTCGCTTTGCTCAACCCATCCTACGCACTCCATCCGGGCCACGCGCGTCCCCTTCCCGCTGCATCGGCAAATGTTCTAGCTTGCGTCCGCGCATCTTTCCGATGCCGCCGCAATGAGGACCCGATGGCCGCCAAGAAACTGAGCTATCGCCTGCCGATATTGACCGAAGACAAGCTCGACGACGCCCAGCGGGCGCTGCTCTCATCCCTGCGGACCGGACCGCGCGGCGACCGCGTCAAGCTTGGCGGGCCGTTCGGCGTCTATATGCATGCGCCCCAGTACGGCGAGCTGACCCAGCTGCTTGGCGCCTTCCTGCGCTTCAAGACCTCGCTTGAGCCGCGGCTGTCGGAGTTCGCGATCCTGTGCACCGCGCGGATGTGGCGCTCCCAGTATGAGTGGCACGCCCATGCGCCAATCGCCGAGAAGGCCGGCGTGAAAGCCGAGGTGATCCGCGACATCAAGGCCGGCCGCACGCCGAAAAAAGCCGCCAAGGACGAGCGTGCGATCTTCGATTTCGTCAAGGAGCTTCACAAGAAGCGCCGGGTCGGCGAACGCAACTACAAGCGCGTGCAGGGCTTCCTGGGCGACCGGGGCATCGTCGAGCTGATCGGAATTCTCGGCTATTACACCGGCGTTTCCATGGTCCTCAACGTCTTCAATGTGCCGCTGCCGGACGGCGCGGCGCCGTATTTTGCCGAACCTAAGTAGTCGGTTGCTTCAGCGAATCTGAAAGGATCGGAGCATCGTGCTGTAGGGGCGACCCTTGTGGTCGCCCTATTGGCGGACACGGGTGCGCAAATCGGGCGACCACAAGGGTCGCCCCTACCGCATCAATGATGCATGTTGTGCATGTCGTGCGCTGCCGCAGGCGTCCCGCCGACGCCTTCAACGGCGAAATCAACCTCAACCTCGCCGGCCTTCTCGAACACCAGCGCCCCCTTGAAAGGCTTGCCCTTTTCGATCGGCTGCTTGAGCCCCATCATCATGATGTGAGACGATTGGGGTTTGAGCTCGACCGTCTCGCCGGGCTTGATTTCGAGGCCCCCTTGGACCGGACGCATCCTCATGACGCCTTTGTCCATGCTCATTTCATGGACTATGAACTTGCTGGCGACCGGCGTGGAGCCGCCCACCAGCCGGTCAGGCTCGGCACCGGTGTTCCTGATCGTCACATAGCCGGCCGCAACGGCTGCGCCTTTGGGGACAGCGCGGGACCATGGGTGGTCGATTTCGAGCGCGCCGACCTTATAGTCGTAGGCGTGGGCGGTTGATGCGAAGACAGGTGATGCGAACACAATGGCGCCAGCAACGAAGATGCCGAGCTTCTTCATGGAACTGCCTCGATGATGGCCGATGGTTAGAATGCAGCAACAAAAGAGACGCGACCGGCGCCCCCGCACGACAGCGGCTCTCCACGCTGGACATAGCGTCCGTTCGCCGCGAAAGAAAGAGCGAACGCGGCCCGGCAACCGGAACATAGCACCATTAACGCCACCGAGCGCCCGGCCGCGGGGCCCGGCTCCGTTTTTCCGCTTTTCCGCCGTTTAACGATCCTATGAAAGTTTCCCGGTATGCGGTAATTACATCGCCCATAATGCCGGAAACATGATAACGTCTGTTTCGTTGACTATCCGGGTCGGCCGCTGTCGTGCCGCCACGAGACCCAAATGAAATCGCGAGAGCCCCAGCGGGACGAGGAGAAAGGCCGCATACTTTTGTTCCGGCCGCGTATTCCGCTCGCCCGCAACGACAATATGCGCCGGTCCCATCCCCTGCGCTCGCCGGTCGACGACCTCAGCAAATATGAGCGAAGCCGCGAAAACGATAGTTACCGGCATCGCATGGTGAATAACCTGCTCGCCTTCGCGGTTCTGAGCCTGATCGTCTATTGCGGCATCTGGCTTGCCAACACGATGGCGCAGTTGCGCGCTGACCAGGATTGCGTGCTGACGGGGCGGACCAATTGTGCGCCGATCAAGGTGCCCCTCGAACCGCGGTGACCTCCCGTAGTCGCCCGTAGTCCGGATGGAGCCACCGGGTCCGGCCTTCGGGCGGCCCGATGGCAGGCTCCGGCCGGACCCGGTGGCTCCATCCGGGCTACGGCTCGCGAACGATGGCGCCAAAAAAAAGATCGCCGGGACATCCGTCCCGGCGATCCGCACTTTTGACAGTGTGACAGGCTCAATGCGCCCTGGTTACGACCGCTTGAACGAGTTGTAGACCTGCTTCACGAAGTTGTCCGCGGCCTGGTCATTCGCCGCCCAGGTCTTGTCGAGGTCGGCCAATGGCTTTGCAGCCACCACCTCGGCCTCGCTCTTGCCCTCGTTGAGCAATTTCTCAACCCGCTCGCGCGCGGTCTTCACCATCTCATTGTACGCGGCGACGTCGGATTTCTTGCCAAGCGGACCATGGCCGACCACGACCTTGGTATTGTCGTTCGACACCTTCAGCCAGTCGTTGGTCGCACGGATCATGCCCCTGATGTCCCCGCCATTGGCGAAGTCAACCTGCTGATACCGGTGGTTGTTGTTCATGACGTCGCCGGTGCAGATCACGTTGGCGTCCGGGAAATAAACCCAGGTGTCGCCATCGGTGTGGGCATTGTAGACGTGGTGGAGCTCAGCCTTGCGGCCGCCGACCTCGATGATCTTGACGCCGCCGCTGTAGGTCTCCTTCGGTACGCCACCGGCCGGTGCGGGCGGCTGGGCGTTGCCGGTGGTGCCGTTCTTGTTGCCGCCGGCCGCGAGGCGGAGCCTGATGTTGTCCTGTGCGATCACGGTCGCGCCGTCTTTCTGGAAGTTTTCATTCCCGCCGGTGTGGTCGCCGTGGAAGTGGGTGTTGACGATATATTTGATCGGCAGCGGCGAGATCGCCTTGACGGCGGCCTTGATCTTGTCTGACAGCGGCGCGAACTGGGTGTCCACCATGATGATGCCGTCGGTGCCCACGGCGACGGTGATGTTGCCGCCCTGGCCCTCGAGCATGTAGGTCTTGTTGCCGAGATCGGTGGTCTTGATCTGGATCTTATCCCAATCGGGTTGTTGCTGCGCCATGGCGGTCCCAGCCAGCAGGGCTGTGCCCGCAAGGGCGGCAAGTGCTGTTTTGCGCATTTTGGTTCTCCCTCAACTTTCTTGGTGAACTCCGGATTTCCCGGACCGGTGGTGCCAAGCGGACCGCCGTCAGCACCTGCTGCCGCCGACGGTCCGCCTGCGAATGTACTACGAACGTTTGAAGGAATTGTACACCATGCGGATCCAGTTCTGGGCCTGCTGCTCGTTTGCGGCCCATTTGGCGTCGAGGTCCGCCAACGGCTTGGCGGCGACCACCTCTTGCTCGCTCTTGCCCTCGTTGAACAGCTTCTGGATGCGATCGCGCGAAGTTACAAGCATTTCGTGGAATGCAACCAGATTGGCCTTGGTGGCGAGTTCGCCATGGCCGGGCACGACCTTGGTCTGGTCGTTCGACACCTTGATGTAGGCATCGAGCGCGCGGATCAGTCCCCGGATGTCACCGCCATTGCCGAAGTCGATGGTGTTGTAGCGGCCGGTGTTGCCGAAGATGTCGCCGGTCGCGAGCACGTTGGCGTCGTCGAAGAACACGTAGCTGTCGCCGTCCGTGTGGGCGTTGTAGACATGGTTGAGCAGCGCCTTGCGGCCGCCGATTTCGACGGTCTTGGAGCCGCCGTAGTAGGTGTCGGTCGGCAGTGCGTCCGCCGGTTGCGGCGGCGTCTTGTTGCCGGTAAGCGCGTTGGTGGTGCCGGCGGCGAGGCGGACCCGGATGTTGTCCTGAGCGACGATCGTTGCGCCGTCCTTGTGGAAGGCTGCGTTTCCGCCCGTGTGGTCGCCGTGATAATGGGTGTTGATCAGGTACTTGATGGGCAGCGGCGTGAGCTTTTCGACGGCGGCTTTGAGCTTGTCGTGCATCGGGGCGAACTGGCCGTCCACCTGGATGTAGCCGTCGGCGCCGATCGCGACGGTGACATTGCCGCCCGCGCCTTGCAGCATGTAGGTCTTGTTGCCGAGGTCGATGGTTTTTACTTCGACCTTGGAGAAATCGATGTTCTGTTGTGCGAGTGCCGGGCCGGCAAACAGCGCCGCCGTGGCCGCGAGCACGGCCAGTGTGTTCCGATACATTTTGGATCTCCTCCTGTGGTGACGAGCCGCCTGGCCCCGACGGATCGGCCAGCTGGCGCTGGCCCATCAGTCGCCATTTATAAAATTCGACCCGCCTTCCGGGCGGGAGCATGCTCTTTTCCCGTGGCACCAGCAAGGCGGATCGCGGGGCGACCGCGTGAAGGAAACACGGCGTCGCGCCTCGCGGCGCCAAGGCGCGGTTAACCTCCTTCTAACCCTGAGCCTTTATGACGTTGGTAACGACGTTTGTAGCGTTCTGGCCGCTGTGATGCGACTTGGCCCCCGGGGCGAGGGACAATCGTCGGCGTTTCGACGACAGCACACGGTTGGAAATGAAAGCACCTACCCGTTCAGCCGATCGAATTTCCAGTTGCGCCATTCTCCTGGCCGGGGTGGTGGGCGGCGTGTTGGTATTCGTGGTCGCCCTGCCGTTGGCGCTATCGAGCCCGTTTCCGACGCCCAAGCAGCGCGAGTGGATCATCGAGAATTCTGCGCAGGCTGATGCGTCATCGTTCCGGGCATTGCCAATGCTTCCGCAGCCCATGGAACCGTTGCGGGTGGACCTGCCGGTGATGGCGGCGGCCGATCCTCCGGCGCTCCAATCTGGGCCAACGACATTCGCCGAAAGGTGGAGCCTCACGGTTCCGGAAGCGGCTGCGACTGCCCCGGTTGCAAGCGAGGCCGCTTCGGTCGATGTGCCAGCGGAAGCGACGCGGTTGGCGCCGCCCGGAAAAGCTATCGAGGTAACGCCGCCCAAACGCCCGGGCGCCAGCAACTCGGATCCGATCGATCGGTATTTGTGGGAGGTTTACCAGCGTAAGCCCATCAAGTCGGATTCCACCGGCGACTTCACCTGGAAGGACCCGGCGGCCGCAAAGCGGCTGGGCGTATCGCTGAAGGCCTACGTGATAAACGGCATGGACCCCGACTTCCGCGAGCAGCTCTACCACGCCGGCCGTGCCATGGACGCGAGCGGAATCCGGTGGTCGATGCTGAGCGCTTTTCGCGACGACTATCGCCAGCGCCTCGCGGCAGGCTTCAAGGCGCATGGCGGCAATTCCCAGCACGGCGGCAGCAACGCGACCGGCGGCTACGGCTACGGCCGCGCCATCGACATCACCGGCGCTGAGGGCGATTCAAGTGCGATCTGGCATTGGATCGACGCCCATGGGTCGAAGTTCGGGCTGCGCCGGCCCATGCCCAGCGCTGATCCGGCGCATGTCCAGCCACGAAACGCCTTCCATGACTTTGCTCATCAGTTGCGAGAGGCGCGGCTGAAGCGCGACAACGAACTGACCGGAACCACAGCCGCTGCAGCAGGCAAGACCAAGATTGCGGCACAGGTGGACGAAAGCGAGGGCCGCCGCGCCGGCAGGTGATTTGATCTCGTAGGATGGGTTGAACGTCGCGAAACCGATCGGCATGGTTCAGAGCGTAATCCGCGGCCTGGTAGCCCGGGTTGAGCGCAAGCGAAACCCGGGGCCAGCGTTGCCGCGTTGATAGGGCGATCCCGGATTTCGCGCCGCTCAATCCGGGCTACGGGTCACCGCTCACTACGAGCTACGGTCGCTGCAACACCCACCGCGGAAACCACAGCGAGATTTCCGGAACATACGTGACCAGCATGAGAACCGCGAACATCACGCCATAGAACGGCCAGATGCGCCGCATCACCTGCTCGATCGTTACCTTCCCGACTGCGCAGCCGACGAACAGGATCGAGCCGACCGGCGGGTGGCACAGCCCGATGCCGAGATTGAGCATCATGATCATGCCGAAATGGACCGGGTCGACGCCGAAGTTGACCATGACGGGAAGCAGGATCGGCGTGCAGATCAGGATCGACGGCGCCATGTCGACGAGGCAGCCAAGCACGAGCAGCAGAACGTTGATGAGGAACAGGATCACGTTCTTGTTGCTCGATATCGACAGGAAGAACGCCGTGATCTTGCCCGGCATCTGCGTGAGCGCCATGATGTAGCCGACCGCCGACGCGCAGGCGATCAGCGTCATCACCATGGCGACCGTGTTGAGCGTGCGGTGGATGAGTGCCGGCAGGTCGCGCCATCGGTAGTCGCGGTAGACGAACATGGTGACGAAGAACGCCCACGCGCAGGCGACCGCGCCAGCCTCGATCGCCGTGAACACCCCGAGCAGGATGCCGCCGAGAATGATCGCAAGGGTGATCAAGCCCCACAGCGCGTCGAAGGTGATCTTGACCGCGTCGCGCAGCGGCACCGTCTGGCCGCGCGGATGGCTATCGCGGTAGGCGATGACGAGGCACAGGACCATGATCGAGAAGCCGAGCAGCAGGCCCGGCACCACCCCCGCCATGAACAGGCTGATGATCGAGATCGAGCCGCCGGTCGCCAGCGAATAGATGACCGCATTGTGGCTCGGCGGCACGAGGAGCGCCTGCACCGACGCCGTGATCGTAACGTTGGTGGCAAAGACCCGCGGATAACCAGCCTTCTCCATCTGGGGGATCATTACCGAGCCGATGGCCGAGGTGTCGGCGACCGAGGAGCCTGAGATGCCGGAGAGGAACGTCGTCGCCAGCACGTTGACCACCGACAAACCGCCGCGCACCCGGGTGAAGCCGACCAAAACGTCCGCAAAGGCCACCAACCGCTTCGCCATCCCGCCCTCCGCCATGATGGCGCCGGCGAGGACGAAGAACGGGATGGTGAGCATCGCGACCTTGCTCACGCCATCGGAAATTTTCAGCATGATGGCTTCGAGCGGAATGCCGATCCACATGGCTCCCGCGATCGCGGCCAGCGCCAGCGCATAAGCGATCGGCACGCCGAGCAGGAAGCAGATGAACATGGTCGCGAGCAGCACGAAGATGTCCATGGCTGCCTCAGAACGACTCGTCATGGCCGGGCAGCAGCCCGTCGAAGACGGGCGTGAACGCCCTTATGTCCCGGCCATCCACGTCTTGCTTGCCGGAGCGCCGCAAGAAAGCCGTGGATGCCCGCGACAATCCCCGGATCAAGTCCGGGGACGGGCATGACGGAGGCGAGTGATCCGCGATGAACATCAACCCCCCATCGCGTGCCCATGTTCGCCAGACTGCGACGGCTGTCGTGCACCGCCACTCACGTGTTCGATCACGAAAAGCAGCAGAATGGCGCCGCCGAGCGGAATCGGCAGGTAGGTGACGCCGACCGAGAGCGCCGGAAAATCCGCAATGGTGTTGTACCAGGTGGCGTCGACCAGCTTCACGCCCCAGATCACCATAAAGAGCCCGAACAGCGCGACCAGCAGTTCGGCGATCAGATCCGCGATCTGGCGCAGGCGTGGCGGCAGCATGGCGACGAAGAAGGACACGTTCATGTGCAGCCGGCGGCGATAGCAGGCGGCGGCGCCGAAGAAGGTGAGAACGATGGTGAGCAGCACCGCCATCGGCTCCGGCCACGACGCGGCCTGATTGAGCACATAGCGCGTATAGACCGCCCACGGAATGACAGCCGAAATCAGCACCAGCGCGGTGCCGGCGACGAGCACGCAGGCTAGATATAGGGCATCCATGGCCTGGCCATAGATGGACCGGAGCGCCTCGACGGGTTGGCCTTTTTTTGCGGTCGTCATGTTGAACGCTTCAGCAGGGGCCCGCAGAAGCGGCATCTTCGGACATTGCCGCTGTAGGGGCGACCCTTGTGGTCGCCCGATTCGTCGCATCCAATAACTGGGCGACCACAAGGGTCGCCCCTACATCTCACTCCGCCTGGATGCGCTTGATGAGGTCGGTAAATCGCGGGCCGTATTTCTCCCACACCGGCTTCACGGCGTCCTGAAACGGCTTCTTGTCGGCGACATCGAACACCTGGATGCCCGCAGCGGTGGCCTTGCTCATCGCCTCTTTCTCGTAGGCTTCCCACAGCACGCGCTCTTCGCTCTGGGCCTCGCGCGAGAACTTGCGGATGAGTCCCTGGTCGTCCTTGGAGAGCGTGTCCCAGGTTCGTCGCGAGAACACGACGATCTCCGGCACGATCAGGTGCTCGGTGAGGGTGTAGTATTTGGCCACCTGGTAATGGTTATCGAACACGAAGCTTGGCGGGTTGTTTTCGGCGCCATCGACGACGCCGGTCTGGAGCGCGCTGAACACCTGGTCGTAGCCCATGGCGACGCCGTTGCCGCCGAGCGCGTTCATCATGTCGACGAACATCGGGTTGCCCATGACGCGGACCTTGAGGCCCTTGAGGTCGGCGATGCTGCGGATCGGCCTCTTGGTGTCGTAGAGGCTGCGTGCGCCGGCATCCATCCAGGCGAGCGCGACGAGGCCGGCATTGCGGTTGCCGGTCACCTTGTCGAGCAATTCCTGACCGATCGGGCCATCGATCACCTTCTGCATGTGCGCGGTATTGCGGAACAGAAACGGCAGGTTGAAAACGTTGAGATCATCGATCACGGGCCCGAGCGCGCCGACGCTGACGCGCGCGATCTGGATGGCGCCGACCTGGGCCTGCTCGATCGCCTCCTTTTCGCCGCCGAGCTGCATCGCGGCGAACATCTGCACACTCAAGCGGCCATTGGTCGCCTTTTCGAGCTTCTTGCCGAGGTTCTCCACCGCCACCACGGTGGGGTATCCGGCCGGATGCACGTCCGACGCCTTGAGGATGAGCTTCTGCTGCGCGATCGCCGCACTGCCGAGGCAGACAAGCGCGATGACGGCAATCGATCCCGCGAGCCCGCGAACGTCTGCTTTTGTTCTCATGAGTCCCTCCCACTTGACGTAGCGATGACGCGACCGACCTTATGTCGCGAACGCCCCACTATTTGATTATCAGCACATATTATGCACTAAAACGTCGCGGAAGCGACTACAACTCGATTTACCCCGATTGCGAATTCAGTGCGTCGGGTGGGTTGAGATGACCATATGCGAAAAATACTGATCACCGGCGCGGCGGGCGACGTCGGCTCGCGGCTGACGACGCTCCTGCGGGACACCTACCGGCTGCGGCTCTCCGATATCAAGATCCCGGCCGGCCTTGGGGCCGATGCGGAGTTTATCCCGGCGGACCTTTCCGACCGGGCTGCGGTCGAACACGCTGTCGCAGGCGTCGACGGCATCGTGCATCTCGGCGGCTTCTCGGTCGAGGGACCGTGGGATACGATTTTGCATTCCAACATCATCGGTTGCTACAACCTGTTCGAGGCCGCCCGGCTGGCCCAGGTGCCGCGCGTCGTATTTGCCTCTTCCAACCACGCGGTCGGCTTCTACCCGCGCCAGCGCCGGATCGGAACCGAGGTCGCGGTACGCCCGGATTCGCGCTACGGGGTCAGCAAGGCATTCGGTGAGGCGGTCGGGGCGCTTTACGCCTACAAGCATGGCCTGCGCGTCACCTGCCTGCGCATCGGCAATGTCGCCGACGCTCCGGTCGACCGGCGCCGGCTGGCCATCTGGGTGCGGCCCGAAGACCTCGCACAACTGGTGCGCATCGGTCTCGAACATCCGGACATCCGCTACGAGATATTCTACGGCGTCTCGGACAACGAACGGGCCTGGTGGGACAATGCCGCGGCCCACCGTTACGGCTACCGGCCGCAGTTTCGCGCGGAAGATTTTCGCGATGCCGCCCTCGCCGCCCAGGCCAGGTTGCCGAACGACCCCGTCGGTGATT
>Ga0257161_1000084_pt1 | contig 23249 bp, 22 predicted proteins | sample NR01A_FD_185954 | JGI IMG/M metagenome (GOLD analysis project Ga0257161, IMG submission 185954) | Soil microbial communities from H.J. Andrews Experimental Forest, Oregon, United States - NR-01-A | ecosystem: Environmental > Terrestrial > Soil > Temperate forest > Bulk soil | place: USA: Oregon... | reverse complement strand
GATCCGCATGCTCCAGTTCGCTCCCGAGACCCATCCCAGCCTCCCGCTGATAGGAAGCTCGACAACCAGCTGATTCTAAAGAAAGATCATATGCGACCAACTGACTCAGGTTTATGATTCAGTAGTGTTAGCCCCTGCCGCCGTCCTGGAAATCGTGGCTATAGCCGTGCCGTGGAGTCCGTGCGTTCGGCGTATAGGGTCCTGCGCCGCCATAGTAGGCGCCGTAGGCACCGTAGAACGGACCGTAGTGGTGCCACGTCTTGGCCATCGCCGGAGACGCCAGCAGCGCGACGACGCCAACTGCTGATAGGATAACTCTCAGATTGGATCTCATTCAGACCACCTCTTTCGCCTCCCACCCATCATCATAGAACAATTGGCGCGCCGTTCTTGTTGCACGTGAACCATCACGAAATTGTGCCGGAACCATCGTATTTTAAAATCACTAAGGGCGGGCTTTAGCCGTGCCTCTTCAATTGCCGAGCCGCCGACCGAAACTGCCTTTCAATTTCGACGCCGGCCTGAGCTGATTGCGGCGGGCACGGGTAGCTGCAGGTCTTTGACAGACCACGCGCCCGAGTTTCATCGTTCCGTGACAGGATGGGCAACCCCAATAAGTTACGGCCGTGCTGCCTAAGGCGTAGGGCTGAGCGGGTGCACAAGGCGGAACCGGACAGCGGTAAGCCGGTTAAGAAAATAGCGAACTCTCACGAAGGGACTGCCAGATGTCGGTCGCTGCGAGCGCTAAGAAAGACCGCTTTGTCAGCGGCGCCGAGAAGGCGGCCGCCACCGAACGCGCCATCCAGCAGCAGATCGATCTCAAGGAAAAGGCCCGCGCGAAAGACGAGAAAAAGCACAAGGGCGCCATGCAAGCGGGTGCACGGCGCTATCCAGAGCCGCCGTTTCCCAAACAGCATCATGCCAAACCCGGCCACGAATCCCAACTCGACCCCACGCCGATGTACGATGCCCCGCATTACAAGGGCTCGGAAAAGCTGAAGGAGAAGGTCGCTCTTATCACCGGAGGTGATTCCGGAATTGGTCGGGCGGTCGCAGTGCTGTTCGCTCGAGAAGGTGCGGATATCGCGATCGCCTACCTCACCGAGCATGACGACGCCGAGGACACAAAAAAGGCGGTCGAGAACGAAGGGCGACGTTGCATCACGATCTCCGGCGATGTCGCTGATCCGAAATTCTGCACAGAAGCCATTGAACGCACCACGAAGCAGCTGGGCCACCTCGACATACTGGTGAACAACGCTGCATTCCAGGAACATGTCCATAATTTCGAGGATCTGACCGACACGCATTTTGACCGCACGCTGAAAACGAATCTGTACGGCTACTTTCATATGGCCAAGGCGGCCGTGCCGCATATGAAACCCGGGAGCGCCATTGTCATGACGGGCTCGGTCACAGGCCTCCTGGGCAACAAGAACCTGCTCGACTATTCGATGACCAAGGGCGGCATCCATGCCTTCGTACGTTCTCTTGCCACCCATCTGATCGACAAGGGAATCAGGGTCAACGCGGTAGCGCCCGGGCCGGTGTGGACCCCCCTCAATCCCGCCGACCGCCACTCCGAAGGTGTATCAAAGTTTGGTAGCGAGACGCCGATGAAGCGTCCCGCCCAGCCGGAAGAGATTGCACCCGCGTTCGTGTTCCTCGCGGCACCGAGTTGCTCGAGCTACATCACCGGCGAAATCCTGCCGATCATCGGTGGCTATTCAGGTGGTTAGACAGGAGTTCCGGAGGAACAGCCATGGCCAAGACGACAAAGCCTAAATATGCGCGCAGCGCACGCAAGGACGTGAAGAGCGAGATGCATCGCTATAAGCGGGGCACAGCGAAAAGCGGCCCCGGAGGCAAAGGCGGCAAGGTTAAGAGCCGCAAACAGGCCATTGCCATCGGCCTCTCCAAGGCCCGCAAGGAAGGAAAGAAGGTGCCCCGGAAAAAGGCATCCTGAACCTAGCCAGGATAATCAAGGAGAGCGCGTTGATGAACAAAATCGTAGAAAGCGCAGTCGAGGCGCGTGGTGGGCGTCTCGGTCGGCCAGTACTGGCCGTTCTCATAGCCAGTACGTTGCTAACTGTCGGGCTTTTTGCCGCAATCTACGTCGGTTACTTCGCGTGGTGAGGAGAAGGGCGGATTGTATTTCGCCAAATACATCTGAAGCCGTCGCCATCAACGTAACGATTCCGACGATCATGGCCATGATGCCCGATAAACTTCGCCCATAGCCTCAATTCTTTTCTTCGACGGACGATCGGGAACTACTCGGTCTTGAACTGTCGCATCCGGAGCAGCAGCGGCAGCCCATACCATAGGCCCATCAACACGGCGAAGCTGGTTCCAGCAATAATTGTAGCTAGTCCCGTTGCCGCCGTCGCCTTGGCGATGGCGACGAGCATGTCAGCTGCAAGACCGAAGGCAAGTGCTATCGGCGCCGCCAACACGAACCCAGAGCCGAGGGTCAGAAACGCTTCGGTATCCTGACCTCGAAACGCGATGCGGTGCAACGCCGCGGGGGTCATCAGCAAGATAGCCGCGAGCGCTACAAAACATAACGCCACGACGTGCGTCAACTGTAAGGCCGCACCGAGGTCGCCAAACGCACGGGCGAAGGTCACGGCAAGTTGAAACCCCAGCAAAGCCTGGACGCCCGGCACGATTACGCGCGCCTCCGTCAGCATTTGTTCGATCCGCGTTGCAAGCAGTGTTGGCTCTTCTTTGTCAGACATGACGGGGACTTTCACGATGGCGCGCAGCACAAATCCAAGGATATACCAGAGCAGCGCCACAAGGGCGCAGAAGCAACCGGCGGCCCAGGCGGCTGCCGCAAAGCCAAAAAGATGTTCGAAAACGATGAAGACGTCGAGGCTGAGGCTGATCCCGAACGGAAGAAGCGCCACACCGGCGAAGACGCCAGCAACGGCGTGGATGCGGACGGTATCGGCGCCCTCCTCAACGATGCGGTGTTGCATGGAGGGTGCGATCAAGAGGCCGATCGTAAGCGCCATGAGCGCAAGTGCCAGGCTGTTGATGATCCGTGTGGAGGAAGGAAGGTCAGCGAAGGTCTCCTGAAAGACCCCCTGAAATTGGAAGCCGAATAGGACCTGAGCTCCGAGAATGAGCAATCGGTTTTCATCGAGCGCAGTCTTGACCTTATGGCTCAGGCTCATGGGAGGCGAAGACAGCTCTCGGCTAGCAAATGGTGAGAAGAGCCGAAGCATCGGCATAGACAGCGGCGCATCCGGCCGCCTTGAGTTCTGGCTCGGTGAAGCCGCCCGACATGACGCCGATCGCGGTGACCGCCGCACGGCGTCCCGCCTGGGCGTCGAACGGCGTATCACCGAACATTGCGGCGTCAGTTGGCGCAATTTTAGCACTGCAAAGGACTAAGTCGATCAGGTCCGGATGTGGCTTTTCCCGCGAGACATCCTCCCCGCAGGCGACATGGTCAACAAGGTCGGCTATCTCGGCGACGTCGCAATAATGGCGAAGCTCATCCTTGGAGCACGTCGTGGCCAGAGCGGTCAAAGCGCCGCGTCGCTTGATTTGCTCGAAGAGCGCCCTCACGTGTGGAAATGGTTTCACCGAGGGAAGATATCGCTCTCGGTAGGATCTTCCCTGTGCATTTTTGAGACTTGTCGCGAGCCGGTCGGCCGCTGGCTCCGGAAGCAGGAGACGAATCATTTCGTCTGGGTCGCGCCCAGAATGAGGGTGAAGCTGTTCATAGGAGAATTCGTATCCGTGTGACGCGAACGCTTCGCGCCAGCAAATCAGGGACTGCCGAACGCAGTCGATCAGTGTCCCTTCGACATCGAAGATTTGCAGCTTCTTCTCCAGTCCCACGGCGCCCTCCTCTACTCGGGCCGCCTGTTTGTAAAGAGCGCGTTGCCGAGTCCGGTGCCGATGGTGAACGCCATCCATTTCGCCACGTCTTGCATGAAGGGCACTTCGCTCAGCCCCTGCACCACGGCGTCATTATGCATCACGATCGAGGTTTCGAACTCTCCAATTTTCGAAATGGAATCGAAAAGGGTTGCTGGGAGATTGAACCGGCTGCTCTCCCAATTTCCCGGCAGGTTCTGCGCGCCGCGGTCGATCGAGCCGTCAGGCTCGATCTTTCCCGGGCACCCGATGCCGATGAATGGCGCGAGGCGCAGGCCATCTTTCCCAGCGCGATTGATCAGACGCCGGAGCATGTCGACGAGGCCTTCTACAGCATCGTCACGATTGAGCTTTTCATCGCCATGCCGCCACAGCTCGAACGGACCTACTTGAGCTTTCGAAAGGTTTGCGGCGCGTTTGAGATTGAGCTGGACGAGGCCGGCCCGGATATTGGTGCCGCCGATGTCGACAGCCAGGATGGCGTCATGGGCCCGGAATATCCACGATGGCGCGAGGTGCACGGCCCCCAGCAGACCTGCCTCATCCGGATCGTTGCGAATGATGGTGATTTCGACCTTGATCTTTTCCGCCTTGAGGATAACCGAGGCCCGGCCGATCGCGAGCTCGCCGACGCGGCTACCGGAAAAGCCGCCCCCAATGATAATGCGTTCGGCGTCCTTCCATCCCTTGAGTTTCAGGAACCGCCGCGTGACAAGCGCCAGCTCTTGAGCGAACTCTTCGATAGCGCCGTGTACAACCCCTGCCGCTTCGGGGTCGCCGGTAGCGAGCAGCGCATCAAGGTGCTTTTTTGTTATGGCATCGCTCGACTCTTCTCCGAACGGGTCGTGACCGAGTTCGCGCAAGGGTTTGCGCCAGCGCTCGATGATGGCACGAAACGCGCCCTTGTTGGCCCGGTCGGTGACGAAACCCTCATCGTCCTTCAACTCAACATTGTAGCTCTCGACATCAACGGCAGGCAGCCGCGTGGCTCCGTGGGGCGAAATCGCTGAGGCAGATTTGACTTGGTCTGGCATGTGGGACCCCGGTGGGTGCGCGGGAATAACCATGACGGCCGGGAATGGTTGCATGCTGTGACGTAGCGGCCTGTGATGGACAAAGTCTTGTGCCGCAGAAGATCACGTACGAGGAAAGCGTTGGCGCCGGATTGGCCCGCATAGGTCGCCGTGCCCATACCGTGATGCGCGATGTGGGCGACGATCTGCCTCCCCGGCAGGGCTGGCAAGCGTGCCGGGGGCCAATGGTTCTCGGCCCTTTACCTGGTCGGCGGCCTGGACGGCCTCGATCGCCTGTTCCTGAGCTGCAATCTTCGCATCGATCTCGGGATCGATCGGAAAGTTGATAAATTCTCCGGTCCGCACACTCGCTGGGATGTAGCCTCCAATCGCCTTCTCGATGCCTTCGACATCGTCGTTCTTTGCACGGCTTGTTGCAGCAAGGGGCCTTTCTCTATCGCGAGCCGACAGCAGACGTTGAATTCAAGGCCATCGGAGCCGGCGGAGTCGCATCGGCCAACGCGGCGACGAAAGGAATTTTTGAGGAACCCTGCGACCCGCAAGGGCGATGACGACAAGGACACTGCTCTCGCCTTTGAGTTCGATCCTATAGGCGTTGTGGATGACACGAGCCAGGATGGCATCGGCGAACGTCGGATCGTCGATGATCTCGTACAGCGCTCGATCTACCACCACGGCTTGGCGGGAAAGGCTCTCGCTGCGCTCGCCGAGATGGAGGAGCGGTGCCAAACGGCACGCCGCTGATGCGCCGGGCCCGAGGGGTACCGACCCTGGCGGGCTGTTCGTTCTAGCGCATCCGCGCCCCGTTTTCCGGCATTTGCGGTCGAGCACGGGGCACGCCGGAAGCGGGCATCCGGCCCGAGGGTCGCGGGCACTTTCCTTGACCGTCAGCGCGCGGCCGTAGCACGCGCGGAACTCTGAAGCACATCGCAACAGGGCGACACTCCTTGAATCCGGAGCTGCGTATTCGATTTCGGGTTCGCCGCCAGGGTCACCCTGCCGCCCCTGCTCATGGCCCCGTGCCCTTACTTGTCCCCTGCGTCATCGAATTGTATCGAGGAGGGCACGCGCAAGCGCGTTACCTGAGCTTGCCTGCAAGCCGTAGGGGAACTGACCAGATGAAGCACCCGCCGATCCCGAGCCGCGATTTGGGTGGAAAGTTCACGCTGAATAATCCTGATGACAGTACCCCCATCACGGAGATGTTCGAGCTCGATCACGGGCTCCTCATGATCACCGAGAAATGCACTTACCGGGTGCAGGTGGCGGATCAGATCGACCCCGATCGGAAGAATCCGGCTCTGCCACCGAATTTTCAGCAAAAGCTATTCGACTACGGAACGAAATCGGACCTGCTATGTAGGACGTTATTACAGGCGAAAGTGATGTTTCGGAAGGAGTTCCAGTCGGTCAATATAAACCGCGCAATGCAACTCTCTTTCGATGCATTGGGCGACCTTGTATCGATGTACGAGGCCACTCAGGCGTTTAAGTCGGCCGAGCGGGCGGCGATAGAGAAGGCCGAGACGCTTGAACGAAAAGATGCGTCCCAGACAATCCCGGCCGTGGGCAATGTTCGGGGGAGTTGTAAAACCTTCGTACAAAAAGCCGACCATTTTGCCGCATCGCTCTTAGACTAGTTTCTGTCGCGAAATGCTTAGATTGAGTGGAGGCAGTCCAAGTTACCTCGCTGGATTGGGGACAAATTGGCAGGAGCTGCCGGCATTAACAAGCTCCGGACGGGCGATTTTTGGTCCTGGGTCCGGAATTGTGTTGCGGGCTCGCGGCTGGAGACGCGGCGAGCTGTGGCAGTTTTTGATCTGCTGGGGAGGCGGCGCCTACACGTCGGTCAGGCGAATTTTCGCCGGCGCGACGATGGCTTCGTCAGCATTGCCGCGATTCTCATGAGGTTGTTGGCGAGCACAGCCGCGCCGACCCACAATTCGAAGCGATCAGGTCCCTCGGCGAGACAGCGCTTCATGCCGCGACCTCGGAACAGAACCGAGATGCGCCCCTCGATGCCAGCGCGAAAGCGCTGGCCTTCCTTGAAGTCCGCGGTTTTCTCGTACGCTTCGCGCTCCGCAGTCTTCTTGCCGCCACGCTGCGGAATGCACACGACTTTGACGCCGGCGTGCTTGCACGATGCCAGATTTTGTTCACTGAAGAAGCCGCGATCCGTGCCGTACAGTTCCGGGACCCGACCAAAGGCTTGCCTATGGCGCCGAAGGGAAGGAGCCACATGGACCTCGTCGGAGGGATTTCCCTTCAGCACTTCGTATTGCGTGATCAAGCCCTGCGCGCTTTCGGCGAGAAAGACCTTGTGGCCGAACTCGATGGGGGTGCGCACCTTACCGCGCTTGATCAGGTCGGTGTGAGGTTCGAAAATGGAATAGATCTTCTCGCCGTTGGGTACCTGTTCGTCATCGAGCACGCGGCGACGCGCCTGATCGATGACGCGGCTTCCGAGCTCGCAAAAGTGCTCGATCTGTTTGCGGAGCTGTTCGATGGCCATGTCGGCAAACATGTCCTTGCCGCGCATCTTGCCAGTCTTTTCGACCGCCGCTCGCGCGTTCCCCACGACCTCTTCGGCAATGCCGATGAGCACCCGGTATGTCCCGGTCTGCTGCTCGTGGCGCTGCCGCGTGGTCATCCGTTGAATCTCGTACATCCGGCGCCGCGCCGAACGCCTGCGATCGCAAAACCCTCTGATTCGCCGCAGTTCCAGCGCTTTGGCCAAACGCCCAACCAGGCGCGTGACCACGCGCACCACGTCCCACAGCAACGTGTTGTCGGTCGGATGATGGATGTCGGTCTGCACCACCGTGGTGTCGACCCGCAGCTTCGCACCGTCCTCCAATCCGAGCTTGACCGCCGCCCGAACCACCAGATCGTTGACCGCTTTCAGCGTCCGCGGTGTCAGTCGGATGATGCCGCGTTGAAACGCGTCATGTTTGGGCACTGGCGCGCAATAGAAGTCGGTGAACTGACGCAGCGTCAACCCATCGGCGATGCGTTCGCGCAGCTCGCGATAGTCCCAGTTCTTGACCCGCATCAGAACCAGCGAGCGCAGGATTTGTCTCGCCGTCAATCCGCTGCGACCACTTCCGGGCTTCTTCAGGCCACGCACCAGATCGCGCCGGATACACTCGATGATATCCCTCTGGTCGTCGAGAAAATCGGATATGGCCTCCAGCAGCGGCTCAAGGCGCACGTCCTCCTGCTGCAGCAACTCCCAATCGGCAAAACTGATTTGTCGCGCCGTCGCTCTCGACACTGCTCAGCTCTTCTTGCTCTTCGCAGCCTTCGCCCGCTCCCGCTTCAACGCCTTGATGTACCGTGGCGCAGCCTGCTGCAGCAGTTCCTGCAGGGCACGCCCGTTGTCCAGGCTGCGGCGCACTTCGGGCACGAGTTCTTCCGGAACATAGACCGCAACCCGGCGCCCCTTCAGCCGGCCGTACAGAACATAGCTTGGATGTTGTTCGCCAGACATGCAGGCCGGGCAGTTCTCGCGCACACAAGGGCTGCGACGAAAGCTCAGCGAACCAAGCAGCGCAGGCCAAAGTCCCGCCGCTTCACTCTGCAGCCAGCGCACCACATCGCAAGACGACTCGAATCGACTATCCTTCATCTCATTTGTGTGCCGCAACACACACGTACGAGTCAACAAAAACATGCACGAGAATATGCTTACAAACCCGCATTCTTCACTGCTAATCTGCATTTCGCGACAGAAACTAGACTAGGTATCGTCCGGCTGTTCTATCCTGAAATGAAGGGAGAGGATTGGGACGCCTTCCACGAACTGGTAAAATCGCGGTACGGTGAGAGTGACACGTTTTACAAAGTGTCGGAGCTAACGACACCATTCCTACAACTCGTTCGCAATGCCCGCGATTGCCTTGAGCATGCCCATTTAAAAGGAGTGAAAACCAGTGACTTTGAGCCCCAACCCGATGGCACGATCGCGCCGCCTTGGATCGAAATCGATTTTCGGAAAACCGCTCACGATCGATGCCCTATATCGTGGTTCATGGAAGAAACGACGAAGGCGCTGGTAGACAGCTTCGAAATGATAGTCGTCCATACGTGCAGCAAGAACATTCAGCTTTTTGCGGGAATGCCGATGAGCGTCGGACCCCTGCCCGAAGATTATCGGAAGGCTTGGCATGTCCGCTTCGCCTACGGGATGTACTATCAAGACGGGCAGTTCGCGCCGTGCGGCTAGAACGCAGGTCAAATCGGGGACCCGACATGAATAGTCCCTGGCCGCGGTGAACGCATTGGCGACCTCCCGGCGTGCGCCGCGAGGCCATCCGCGCGCGATCGACGTCATGATGGATCGGGACCGGCTGACGGAGCGGTCGACGGATAATTCCTTCCAGCAACGGGGGATGGTGATCGCGGCGGAACTGGGCTTCGTGGGCTTGGTTCGCGGCGCTGGTCGGGCAGGTGCCGGAAGCCATGACTGAGCCGAGCGCCAGGGAAGCCCGCCAGTGAGCCGGGCCCGTCGTGGGGACCGACCCACAACGGCTGATCCGGTTTAGCGCAGGGGCGCCGCGCGGCCTCTTCCGCAGTTGCAGGTACAGCGGTCATCGGACGATGCTGGCTGCACCGCCGCTTTTGACCCGAAGGAGAACTCGCGTGCATTCACGCCGTCCATCGCCTTGACCGAAATGAATGCCGCGGTGTGGGGCATTGCCGCATCCGAATGCCGAGCCGCGTGGGCGCAATGCCCGCGCGGCAGCCGATTGTCCCCCTGCCGTTCAGCTTCGCTCACAGCCCGAAGACATAGAGCACCAGGGCTTGGCGCTGCTCCTTGAGTTCCGGCGTGTTGGCGAGCTGCCCTCTCGAGCCCGGGCTCGGCCCCGACACGATCCCGACGTATTGCTTGCCGTTGACCTCGAACGTCATCGGCGGCGCCGAAAAGCCCGAACCCACGTTGATCTTCCACAGCTCGTCGAGCGTGGTGTCGTCGTAAGCCGCGACGGTGCCATCCATGAGGGCCAGGAACACGAGGCCGCCGCCGGTCGCGAGCGTGCCGGAGCGGTTCGGGTAGCGCAGATGCACGTTCTTCTTGATCTCGCCGCTCAGCGGATCGACGGCGGTCAGGTTGCTCTCCCAGCGCTCGTCGGTCTGGCTGAGCCCGCCGTTCCAGCCCCGTTCCTTGTTGTGTTTTTCGCGGTCGATACTGACGGTGATGCAGTTCGACAAAGCCGGGATATACAGGAGCTTGGTCTTGGGGCTGTAGGACGACGGCCAGTAGTTGTTGCCGCCTAGGTGGGACGGGCAGACCTTCTTGAGCGGGGCGCCCGGCGCGAGATTGCCGACACCCGCATAGGTCTGGATGTCCTTGCCGGGATCGTAGTCGAGCGGCTTGCCGGTCTTCTGGTCGATGCCCTTGGTCCAGTTGACCTCCGTATAGGGCTTCGCCAGGACCGACTGACCGTTGAAGCGGTCGAAGGTGTAGAGGAAGCCGTTGCGGGCCGAGTGGGTGATGAGCTTGCGCGCCTGCCCGGCGACGTTGCCGTCGATCAGGATGTGGGTGCCGACCTCGTCGTAGTCCCACATGTCGCCGGGCGTGAACTGGAAATACCAGTTCATGTTGCCGGTGTCGGGATCGTAGGAGATGGCGCTGTTGGTGTAGAGATTGTCGCCCGGCCGATAGGTCGGGTCGAACATCGGCACCGGATTGCCGGTGCCCCAGATCGTCTGGTTGGTGGCGGGATCGTAGGTGCCGGTCACCCAGACGGCGCCGCCGCCGGTCTGCCACGCATTGGTGTTGCCCTTCCAGGTCTCGCTGCCGGGCTCGCCGGGCGCCGGAATGGTGAATTTGCGCCACACCAGCTTGCCGGTGGCGGCATCGAGACCAGCAATCCAGTCGCGCACGCCCTGGTCGCCATTGGCGGCGCCGACGATGAGCTTGTCCTTGATGGCGAGCGGCGCAGCCGTGAAGGTCACGTCCGGTGTGTCCGAGAACGAGGTCTCCCACACCACCTTGCCGCTTTCCTTGTCGGTCGCGATGATGCGCGGCGAATTGCCAAAACCGCCGGCGCCAGTAATGACGAGGTTGCCCCACAACGCTGCGCCGCGGCTACGCATTTGGCGATCCTGCTTGGGATCCATGCGCCATATGATGCGCCCGACATCGCCCGAGCGAACGTCGATCTTGTAGAGGACGTTCCAGGAATCCGTGACGTAGAGGAAGCCGTCTTCGGCGAGCGGCGTCGCATTGGTGAACTCGTTGCCGGCCCCGCCGCCAAGCGGCACCGCATAGGCGAGCTTGAGGTTCTTGACATTGTCCCGGCTGATGCGGGCCAGCGGCGAGTAGCGCTGGCCGTCATAGGTGCGGTGGTTCATCAGCCAGTTCTGCGGCTCCTTGTCGGGATTGAGGAGGCGCTCCGGCGTCACGTCGGCTGCCAATGCTGGCCATGCCACGACCAGCATGCTGCATGTGAGCAAGTCGTTGCGGATCGAACCCTTGGGTCTTGTCATGATGTCCTCCCGATTATGAATTCATGTCATGGGCAGCCTATCCCGGCGGGGGCACCATGGGAACGGGCCTACATCGGAGGGTGCCACTGGTGCGGAGAGGCCAACACCATGATCGGGCTTCAAATAATGATGCCGGCCGGGTCATGGCCCCCGGTGCGAGTGCCGGCCTCGTCCCGGCACATCCGGAGTTGGGGTGACTCCGGACACGCCGGTCACATCGGCGGCACCGCCGCCCTTGACCCAAAACGGACAGCGCTTCGTGGAGGCGCGGCTCTCTTTCGCGAAAGCGCCGTACGAAAGCCCCTCCCAAGTGTGAAATAGCTCACACACTCCTGAAACGAAATTCATTAAAACTAATCGTTGGGACTTCGGCCAAGGGGGAACGGCCAATTTTCGCGCGAGGAGAACCAACATGCGTAGCAGACGAGTTCTGGTTGCCACGCTAGCTGTGCTTTTGTGCGCGCTCTCGAGCAATGAACTCGAAGCGCAGGTGAGCCCGAGGCCCCAAATCGTTACTGTGGACTCGGTGAATTTGCCCGAGCCCTGTCTTGGCGCATTCCCCTGCTTTCTTACCCGGAAGTTTCTTCCAAATCCGACTGATCCCAACTACCCGGCTAACATCGTTGTTGATCCAAACTCCAATGCAAATGTCGCCCCTGCGACGCGGTATTACCAGAGGATTGGCGCATTTAGGAATGCAGCCGCCGGAGGCGCGTCCACGCTAACCAATTTCAAGATCAAGAATCAGTTTGTTTTGTCAGACGGATCGACACCGAGGAATGGGGGGTTTCGTGCCTTCTATTTCAACAACGGCGACTTACAATTAGGCAGAGAAATGCACTGCAATCAGAGCGGCGAAAAAATCGCTTGCTACGTCTCTAACTATGGTCCTCCTCCGTTTCCGGCGGGCAATACTGTCGACAACAACACCGTCTGGCCCAATAGCGGTCAAGCGCTCTCGGAGGTGGAGAGCGTTGCCCTCAATAGTCCGAATGCTGCACATCCGTTCGCAACTGTTGCTATGGAATATCTGGGTAAGGAGCCGACCGCGAAGGCCAATATCCCCGTAACGGAGGCCGACGGTGTAACCCAGAACCTCAGCCCACCAAAATTCTGTGCGGCGAACTACAGCGGGAACCAGCCTCCAAGCAATGCAGATGTCGACACCGGCATTGATGTCGAAACGGGAGACGTCATAAGCATTACAGCATCGGGCCTCATTTGGGCGGGCTATTGCTTTACAGGCAGAAACACCGCGGATGGATATGCCAACCAGGCCGGTCCTGGCTACCCGTTGGAGACAGGCCACGAGCAAGCCCTCATCGGAAGGGTCGGCAATGCCTCGTATTTCGAGTTGGGCTCTGGGCCCAATGGTCAGTTCGCATTAGGAGATCATCTGAACGCTGATCCGCCCGGCCGGCTTTTCCTGCGCACGAACGATAATAATCCCGGAAACGGAAGCGGGTCGTTCAGTGTAACCGTCACGATTAAAAGGCCACAGCGCGTGCGATTTTATGTTTATGGGGCAAATGGCGCCCTCGTAAAGACCGCTGCGCTCGATACGGAGGGTAACAAATTGGTTCCGCAAATGTGCATGGCCTGTCATGGCGGAACATATAACGATGCGACGGACGAAGCCACGAACTCCTCATTCCTGCCTTTCGATGTTTTTAGTTTCTCATACAGTCAGAAGCCCGGGTTGACGCTAAATGATCAGCAGGAGCAATTCCGACAATTGAATCTAATCGTCAAGAACACTGACCCGAATCCGATCGACACCAACAACCCGATAGGTAACTTAATTGATGCCCTTTACGACAACAAAGTTGGGGTCTTTCAGCAAACGGCAACGGTGCCTCAACCACCCCCAGGCACTTGGCAGGGACATGAGACGCTTTATCGGGATTTTGTCGCGCACTACTGCCGGACCTGTCATTCCGCGCAGGACCAGCGTGTCGACTTCACGACCTTTGCTGGATTCTCTGGCTCAGCCGTCGGAGGTCTACTGTGCAGCGGACAAATGCCGCACGCTCAAGTTCCCTTTTACTCACTTGCGAACACAAGAATCGGTCCCGTTGTGGCTAACGATCTTCGTGCGATTGGACTTCCATGTCTCGTAGAAGAGCCGCTAAAACGCCTTGGATCCCCAAAAATTCGGCAATAAGATGTTGAACGAACTGGACGCTGCGGCCACCACACGTGGTTCAGCGCGGCGGAATGTGTGATCTCAAATCGAGGCGCACCACGTGCTTGACGGTGATCGATTGCGGTCCCGCTCCGCGGAGGCGAATCGAGGCGTTCTGTCAGAATTGCAAGAGTGCGTTGCGCCTTGCCAGCCATCTGGAGATAGCGGCACCGCGCCTCGAAATATTCAGGCGGTTGCGACCAGGCCCGCCGGTACATACCGAGCGCCGCCTCGTGCACGACCATGAACTGGGACGCCAGCATTCCCTCTATAGGATCGCTGGGCTTAAGGTCCACTAGTCCCGAAACCACGGCCGATCCGATTTCGCCTGCGTTCTTCTTGTCGGCAAACAAGTCGATGACGGCTTATGGCCCGACTCTGCCGACTTGGGCATTGCATCAAGTCGTCAGCTATCTGGGGTACACCGGTCGTGATGCCGGGCAGTCGCGAAGCCGACCCAAGCCCCTTAGCGAAAGAGCCTAGTTCGCCGGTGCGCGCTCCTCAGCGAGTTGCTTTTCGTAGGCGGCCTGACACTCGGGATCTTGGCTTTATAAGCGGGCAAGATCGCCAAAGCGGGCTGGGTTATACGCGTCCTCGGATTTGTGGACAGTGTGAGGTTGAACTGGCGTGCGTGTGATGACACCCAGATATCGGGTGTGTAGGTCGCCTGCATGGCAAGCGTGTTCTTGAAATCCTCGACGATCCTGGAATGGCTCGGCGAGCCTAGAAGCTTTACGCCGGCATTGATCAGCGGTCCTGAAGAGACTGCTTCTCTCATGATAGAAGAGCCTACGGCCTGCGCTGCCCTGATCTCGTCGGCCGTTGGAGCAACGCGCTCGCCTCACCGCCTAAGGCCTTCGCAAGCTTGTCGACCCTGTCGATCGTCGCGCTGTACACTGAGCGTTCCAGCGCGCTGACATAGGTGCGATCGACATCAGCCTCATGGGCCAACGCCTCCTGAGACAGGCCCTTCGCGTTTCGAGCCCTCCGCAGATTTAGGGCGAAGACCTCTCGTATGTGCATGCACGAAAGGCGAGCGCTTTGTCGTGCATTTCACCACGGAGTATGCTCGATAATCGACTGGTCTCGATTGCCGCCATGCGGTTGAGGACTGTCGAAACGCGCATTTGCGCCAATGCCAACGTTGCGCTGCGACGATTTAAACAGTGGAAAACGTGGGGCAAGTGATCCTGATAGGTGTCATCCTGTCGTATCATGCACTTAATAATGATTACGTCTGTTCGAGGAACCCCGTGCGCTTCAGCGACCCAGATGGCCGTCAGCCCGAAGCCTCGGGTGTGAAAAATAGTTCAATTGGGTTCACAAAAGATTTTAAGAATGACTCTACCACGGTTACTGTAGGTCCAGTTGAAGTCAAACAAAAAGAGGATAAACAATTTGAACACATTTCCCTGAAAGTAGGACCTGCTAAAGTCTCAGTGACTGATAAGGCAACAATCGAAGCGGAGGTTTCAGTAAAACACGAAGTCAAAATTGGTCCGGCAAGAGTCGAAGCTGAGGTAGGTGGGAAGGCGGATGTTAGGATACTTCCCACAGATGTGGATCCATATGCCGTTGCTCAAGTTAAGGTTAATATTTTTGGTAGCATAAAAGCGAAGGTAATGAGGATTTTTGGAGTTAGTTAAAAAAAAGAAGTAGAAGTAGTGAACAAAAACATATATTTTGATTCCGGGCAAAAAACGTCTCAAGCCATCAAAATGAATCGCGAGCGATTGGAGGAAATTGAGCGTCGAGGAGCACGAGAATAAGCGTCTCATCAGCCGGTTGAAGTTCGTAGAGACCCAGCCATCGAAGATCTCGATTCTAAGGCGGTGCTCGGGCCGGCCCTGCGGTTTCATTTTTTTGCGCATCCGTCACTTTCTGCCAGTTCGTAATCGAGCAATTGCAGATTTCGCACCTGCGTCTCCCTGGTCGGCGGCGAGTTTGTAGAGGCGAGCGGCTCGGCGCTTATCCTTGCGCAACCCACCACGGCCCTGTTCATAGAAAACCCCAATATTGGCCTGCGCGAGAGCGTCTCCCCGGTCGGCAGCGAGTTGGTGGGCTGAGCGCCGCCGTCGTCATGGTCTTGCCTGATCTCGGAGGCCCCACGAGCAGGAGTTTCCGCCGGGGGTGCAATCCGTGATCGCGTAGACGCTCTTGCTGCCGGCGCACGTGCAGCACCCGTTCGAGCCGGCCCCGGATGCTGGCCCGAAGGATCATATCGCTGAGACATGTAGCCTTATGCCTTATGCGAACGGCGCCGCTACCGAACGCACCGCGCCGCCGCCGGAGGTGCGATCGAGGCCAGGTCATCACCGATGGTCGGCTGTGGCCGGATTCCCGCCCCTCGGGAATTGACCGCGCGCTCAAAATCAGCTTCGAAATCTGCTCCGTTGCTTACCCTTTGCTTACCCAAGGCCAGAGCGCTGGGAGGCAAAATCAAATAAATATTTGATTTTGCTGGCGCGCCCGAGCGGATTCGAACCTGTGACCTCTGCCTTCGGAGGAAAAAATAGCACCCTACGCCGGAGTCCGCTACCGTTCGCCACGGCGCGATATCTCACTGGAATCACTTAATAAATTTGACTTAACCCTCGAAGTTTGTACGCTGCGACACGCAGCAATTTTCCGCCATCTGCTTCCGTGGTGCTTCCGCGGAAGCAGTGAATTTCGATGTGAGGGCGTGCGATGGCGAAGCTCAGCAAGCGTATCGTCGACGCTGCAGAAACGCGATCGTCGGACTATTTCATTTGGGATGACGAGCTATCCGGGTTTGGCCTGCGCATCTTCCAGTCCGGGAAGCGAAGCTACCTCGTTCAGTACCGGGCCGCCGGTAGAACCCGTCGTTACACGATCGGTGTTCACGGTGCTTGGACCCCCGAATCGGCGCGCAGAAAGGCCCGCATCCTTCTCGGGCGGATTGCCCAGGGTGAGAACCCGGCTCAAGAGCGTCTGCTCGACGCCAAAGCCGTCACAGTGAAAGAGTTGTGCGAACAGTATCTCAAGGATGCGGAGAAAGGTCTCATACTTGGGAAGGGGCAGCGCCCGAAGAAGGCATCCACCCTCGTCGTCGACAAGAGCCGGATCCATCGTCACATCATTCCGCTGCTTGGCGTCCGTCGCGTAAAGGACATCGCCCAATCCGACATCAACCGCTTCATTCGCGACGTCGTGTCCGGGAAGACGAAAGCCGACGTCAAAACGAAGGCTCGCGGCCGTGCCATCATTCGCGGTGGTGCCGGGACCGCGGCGCGCGCCGTTGGTCTCCTGGGCGGGATTCTGACCTACGCGATCGAACACGCCATCATCGAAAGGAACCCTGTACACGGTGTGCGAAAGCCAGCCGACCGCGTGAAGACCCGGCGGCTCAGCGAGCATGAGTATCGGGTGCTCGGGAAGATTCTTGATAAGGCCGCCGAAGACGATCGTTTCGGATCGACTGTATCGATTATCCGACTATTGGCTCTAACGGGCTGCCGGCGCGGTGAGATCGTCTATTTGAAACGGGCGGAGGTCGACAGCGAGAGCAGCTGTCTTCGCCTCTCCGACAGCAAGGAAGGGATATCGATCCGACCGATTGGTCTCCCGGCCCTCGACCTGTTGGACGCTCGGCATTCAGACGAGGATGACGTGTTCGTGTTTCCGGGTACCCAAGAGGACAAACCGCTCGTCGGCTTTCCCAAGCACTGGCAGAAGCTGGTAGAGGGAACTGCTCTTGAAGACGTCACCCCTCACGTCCTCCGCCACAGCTTTGCCAGCGTCGCGAACGATCTTGGTTTCACCGAGGCCACTATAGCGGCCCTGATGGGCCATTCTAAAGGGACGGTCACAAGCCGCTATATCCATGCCATCGACACGGCCCTAATCATGGCCGCGGACACGGTGGCTGGTTACATCAACGGCCTGCTCAACGGCATGGAGTTCAAGCGAACGTCATACGCTCTCGACAGGGGGTCCAGAGAAGCCGCTCTCGCGCGCTTGTTCAGCCAAATTCAATTGAAAGATTCGGAGGATACCGAGGAGCGAATAGCCGCCTAGAGACCTTCTTAATCAGCGGCTCCAGGGTTCGAGTCCTTGTGCGCCCAGCAATCATTTTCAATAGTTTGGTTGAAATGTCACCCCCGCAAATTGGAACTGAGGAAGGGCCGCGGACCCCATGCGGACCCAGTTTCGAGACGCCTTCGGCCAAATAAGTGGGGTGGGAGCGGTACGCACGGTTTGAGTTGGAGCAACGCGACGTGGGGCGCGATCACCGGCAATCATGTTCTGGTTCGCTAACAGTCGCCACTCCAACGGATGGAATTTTCGGAAGCGACGGGCGGCACCTCGTCGAAAACCTCTTCTGCGCCATCAAGACGTTTCGACGTATCGCCACGCGCTATGAAAAGACCGATACATGCTTCGCGGCGATGATCAACGTCGTTGCCGTAGTCCTCTGGACACAATGAATGCAAACAAGCCCCGGTGTTGAGGTTTGGGAAATATTCCGCAGTGGGGACGACCACCAGACTTGGAGCCAAGCGTGAGTCTCACTGCGGTCGCGAAACCGCAAAATGAGGCTCGGACGCTTTGCTCCGCGCCGACAACCACGTCGGGCCTTTGTCTTCAATCCAGCGCTGCGCTTCCCGGTGCGAGACGAAGCCCGGAATATGGTCCCGCTTGCCATTGAGCCAAGCGACTCGAACATACCATCCAGAAACTGACGTGAGGCGACGTGCTTCAAAGGCGGGATTTGAATTCGGATTCGGAACTGACATAGGCATGGCGCGCCTCCTAAAACTCTAGGGGCAACGGTCGCCGTTTTGGGTGCCGGTCGGGAGTTGATATCTCGGGGAGCTTTAGGGGCGTCCCTTAATTGCTGGTGATCCTGCACGCATCGCAAGCAAATAGCGAATCTTAAATCAGGCTGCGTTGGCCTTGGCGACTGCCCTTGCGGGCATGCGCCCGTGATGGACCCAGGGGATTGCCCAGCAGGCGCGAGCACCTTTGCCACGTTTCGTGGTTTGGTTATTCCGTGGCAGATGCACTTAGTCACATGTGCAGGCGATCTGAGGCGGTGTCCACTTCCATCCAGCGAGCGGATCAGCCCCACTCGCCCCCGAGGTCCGCTTCTTCGGCCCCGGCAAGCCCACTTGCTGGGGTCTTTATCGACTGGCCCGCGGCATGGCTGCTGGTCGGCCCCCGACTACGCGGGCCGCGTGGTGTCCCGCGTGTTGGTGATCGAGGTCGCCCCGGAAGGACGGTGATCGGTACCGAGGCGGTGCGTGTCGACGAACCGCGGAGCACTTCAGAAAAAGGAGGGAGCTATGACTATATTCGAAGGGTCCGATAGAAACAGAAACATAATGATCATCGCAGCAGCGGTGGTAATTGCTGTGTTCATTTTCCTTTATACAACTGACGGGGTGCCAGGAATCTGAGGCAACACATTCGCCGGGCGCTCGCGCGGCCGACCGGGTAGGGCGTGCCAGCGCACGGGCGACGCCCCTTTCCCTTTACGGGGGGGCCGCTGCGATATCGCCGTCCGGCCGAGCCGGATTCTGGTAGCAGTAGCCGCCCTTACATTTCACCGTCGCCATGCACTATCGATAGTTTGTGAATGTGCAGGTGTGGGCGCCGCCCCTTAGCTACTTCGAGCACCAAGAATATCGTCCCGCGATCTGCGCATTGCCGGAGTAGAGGCGCTGGTGACGGCCGAGACGGCTGCGATAGTTGGGTTGCATGCGTTGCCGGATGGTGCGCCGATTGACGAAACGGAAGACGAGTGAAATGCCGGCGCGTATTCGCGCTTCGTTGACCGGGCGTTTTTCACTTCGCTCGGCGCGCCGACTTGGGGAGCCCGGCGTCGATCAGTTGCCTTATCGCATCTGAGGAGCTTGCCCGGTTTCTGGCGGCCCAGCGTTCGATAGCGGCGATCATTTCTTTGGGAAGCCGCGCGGTCACCAACGGATGGCGCTCGCCCAGCATCCTATCAAGCTCCTTGATCCTGTTGGTTATTGCACGAACTCCCCGAGTGCGCGCGCCGTCAGCACCCGCAATACAAGCCAGGGTCAATTTTCAAATTAGAATTGTGCCCGCCGATGGCATCAGGGCTACCAAAATGGAGGAAGCGGGGACTTCGGTACGTCCCCGTTTTTGCGCAGCCCACGGACAAAGTGCTGCTCACCCGTAGGAGGTCACATGTGCCGGACGCGAAGAACAATAGGGGTCGAGAAATTAATTCGCGGTTGAGGATGCCGTGCTCGTTGTGGCGTTTGGAGTGATGGTAGGGGATAGAGCGGGTTTGATAGCGGTGAGGTCGGTTTGGCCGGGGGCGACGCTGTCGTCGGTGCCGCCGTGCTCGTGTCGGTCTGCACCGGGCGCATTTCGGTCCCGTTGACTTACGTCGTGATGCCGAGGTTGAGGTCGGCTCGTGGGCCGGTGATCGTCACGCCAGGGTCGTTGTACGTATCGCCGAGGTTGGTGTATGCGGGGTTGTTACCGTTTATCGAGATAACAGGGGATAAGCGTGTCGGGGATGATGGCAAAAGCCGCTGAAGGAAATGAGACGTCGCGATCGGCAGAGACTGTTGCCTTGAACCGGCTGAACAATACCACGGAGAAAAACATGGCACCGAAGGATGAGACCGTAGCGGAAAAAAGCGCTCGCTACGAGCGAATCGGAAAGGCTTCAGCCAAGGCCATCAAGAACATGTTGGCTGGGACTGCGCTGGGGGGCAAGCTCAGGGCCAAGGGCTACACGTGGGTGCCGGAAAAGAAAGACCCCCCTAAGAAAGGGGGCTGATCGAAGAGGCTAATTGGATCGTCGCGCGCCCCCGGATTTACTCCTAAGCTATTTTGATGCTGAATCCTTCGACAACAGCCTGACGGCTTCCTGCACCGTCGTCATAAATTGTGCGGGGAAAATGATAGTCGAATTCTTTTCGACCGAGATTTCCGCCATCGTCTGGAGGCTACGGAGCTGAAGTGCCACGGGATGCTCGGTGATGATATCGGCCGCTTGGCCGAGTTTCACCGCGGCTTGGTATTCCCCTTCGGCGGCGACGATCTTCGCGCGACGCTCGCGCTCGGCCTCGGCTTCCTTTGCCATTGCGCGCTGCACATTGTCGGGAAGTACAATGTCTTTGATCTCGACCGCCGTTACCTGTGTGCCCCACGGCTCCGTGTGCCCGTCGATGACGTTCTTGGTCTGCAGGTTGATGCCCGCGGTGTCGGAGAGAAGCTGATCGAGGCTGAATCTTCCGACGACATTGCGCACAGTGGTCTGGCTGATCTGATTGATCGCATTGTAGACGTTCTCAATCACGATCACTGCCTTTTCCGGATCGGAAATACGATAGTAGGCGACCGCCGCGATGTCGATCGAGACGTTATCCTTTGTGATGATTTTTTTGCATCGTGACGGTACGCAAGGATACGCGCACCATCGACGGGCCCCTGGGAATCCGGCCGATCCAAATCGGCCGGGAAATGCTCTAAAAGTCCATGCCGCCCATACCGCCCATGCCACCGCCAGGCATACCGGGGGCCGCACTTTCCTTCCGCGGCCTTTCGGCGACCATCGCTTCCGTAGTGATTAGAAGCCCGGCGATCGACGCTGCATTCTGCAGCGCCGCCCGCACAACCTTGGTTGGATCGATGATGCCCTTGGTGACGAGATTGACGTACTCGCCGTTCTGGGCGTCGAAGCCGTACGAGTATTGGTCCTTCTCGAGAATCTTGCCGACAATGACTGACCCGTCTTCGCCCGCATTGATGGCGATCTGGCGCGCCGGCCAGGAGAGCGCCTTGCGCACGATATCGACGCCGGTTTTCTGGTCGTCGTTCTGCGTGCGCACCTTCTTCAGTACCTCGGTGGCGCGCAGGAGTGCGACGCCGCCGCCTGGCAGGATGCCTTCCTCGACTGCGGCCCGGGTGGCGTGCATCGCATCGTCGACGCGATCCTTGCGCTCCTTCACCTCGACCTCGGTGGCCCCACCGACGCGGATCACCGCAACGCCGCCGGCGAGCTTCGCCAGCCGCTCCTGCAGCTTCTCCTTGTCATAGTCGGACGTAGTCTCCTGGATCTGCACTTTGATCTGGGCGATACGCGCGTCGATGTCAGTCTTCTTGCCGGCACCTTTGACGATGGTGGTGTTCTCTTTCTCGATCATCACTTTTTTGGCGCGCCCGAGCATGCTCACTGTAACCTTGTCGAGCTTGATGCCGAGATCCTCGCTGATCGCCTGAGCGCCGGTGAGGATCGCGATGTCTTCGAGCATGGCCTTGCGGCGGTCGCCGAAGCCCGGAGCCTTCACCGCCGCGACCTTCAGTCCGCCGCGCAGCTTGTTGACCACAAGCGTTGCCAAGGCCTCACCCTCAACGTCCTCGGCGATGATGACGAGCGGCTTCGAGGTCTGGACTACCGCTTCGAGTAGCGGAAGCAGTTCCTGCAGGCCGGACAGCTTTTTCTCGTAGATCAGGATATAGGCGTCATCCATGTCCACGCGCATCTTGTCGGCGTTGGTGATGAAGTAGGGAGAAATATAACCGCGATCGAATTGCATGCCCTCGACGACTTCGAGTTCGGTCTCCAAAGATTTCGCTTCTTCGACCGTGATGACGCCCTCGTTGCCGACTTTCTTCATCGCGTCAGCGAGGAATTTGCCGATTTCGGAATCGCCGTTAGCGGAAATCGTGCCGACCTGGGCGATCTCCTCGTTCGATGTGACGTTCTTCGAGTTCTTCTTCAGGTCTGCGACCACCGCTTCAACCGCAAGGTCGATGCCGCGTTTGAGGTCCATCGGGTTCATTCCGGCGGCGACAGCCTTGGAGCCTTCCTTCACGATCGCCTGAGCGAGAACCGTGGCGGTCGTGGTGCCGTCACCGGCAAAGTCGGATGACTTCGAAGCTACCTCGCGCACCATCTGGGCGCCCATATTCTCAAACTTGTCTTCGAGTTCGATCTCCTTAGCGACGGTAACGCCGTCCTTGGTCACGCGCGGCGCGCCGTACGACTTGTCGAGCACCACGTTGCGCCCCTTGGGGCCGAGCGTTACGCGCACCGCGTTGGTGAGAATGTCCACGCCGCGCAGCATCCTGTCGCGCGCATCGACTGAGAATCTTACGTCCTTGGCAGCCATTTTTGTTCTCCGTTATGTTTTTTGACACGACAGCCCTTAGGCGGCCTTCTTGCGGGCGGATGTCTGTTCGATCACGCCCATGACGTCGCTCTCTTTCATGATCAGGTATTCGACGCCGTCGATCTTGACCTCGGTGCCCGACCATTTGCCGAACAGCACCCGGTCGCCTTCCTTGAGGTCGATCGGGATGAGCTTGCCGCTTTCGTCGCGGCCACCTGGACCGACGGCGATCACCTCTCCCTCCGTAGGCTTCTCTTTGGCTGTATCCGGAATGATGATTCCGCCTACGGTCTTAGCCTCGGCGTCGATGCGCGTAACCACGACGCGGTCGTGAAGCGGCCGAAATTTCATATCGGTTCTCCTAAGCACTTGTTCTGGTTAAGTTTTCTGTAGATTCGGATAGAGCAGGGAGGTTCGTTGCCGACCGCAAAATCGATGCGGTCCCTTCCTGTCCAATTGGCGTGCTTTTAGCACTCATCAAGCGCGAGTGCTAATCTGTTGTCGGCAGCGGCGGCCGTATTC
>Ga0257161_1000083_pt1 | contig 23256 bp, 25 predicted proteins | sample NR01A_FD_185954 | JGI IMG/M metagenome (GOLD analysis project Ga0257161, IMG submission 185954) | Soil microbial communities from H.J. Andrews Experimental Forest, Oregon, United States - NR-01-A | ecosystem: Environmental > Terrestrial > Soil > Temperate forest > Bulk soil | place: USA: Oregon... | reverse complement strand
TGGCCGGTAGTCGGCATGGAAGCCGTGGGGCGCGCCCGGATAGATCTTGAATTCGGCGGTCTTGCTGGCGGCCTTGAGGGCCGTCTCCATCTGCTTGACCTGATCGACCGGAATGCCCTGGTCCTCGGCGCCATAGAGGCCGAGCACCGGCTCCTTGACGTCCTTGGCAGACGCGATGGCGTTGATCGGCATCGCTTCGTTCGGCGGATCGGCGAGACTGCCGTAGAAGGCGACGCCGGCCTTGAGGCCGCCGTTGTGGGTTGAATAGCGCCATACCGTGCGGCCGCCGCGGCAATAGCCCATGATGCCGAGCCGCTCGGTGTTGCCGCCTTGCGTCTTCGCCCACGCAACAGCGGCGTCGAGATCGGCGAACAGCTCCTGGTCGGTCTTGGTGTTCACGATCGGGATCAGCGCCGGAATCTCAGTGATCTTGGTGAGGTCGCCCTTGCGGAAATAATAGTCAGGAGCCACGGCAAGCGCTCCGAGCTTGCCGAGCCGGCGCGTCACGTCCTTGATGTACTCGTGCAGGCCGAAGATCTCCATGGCGACCAGGATCACCGGCGGGTTAGCGACGCCGGCGGGGCGCGCGAAATAGACGGGCATGTCGCCGCCCGCAACCGCTACCTTCGCTTCGCCTGCGGTGAGGCCGGCGGTGTCGGTCTTGATGGCGTCGGCGCGCACCGGACCCGCGGCGAGCGTAAAGCCGGCGGCGGATGCGGCGGACGCCGTCATGAAGCCGCGCCGCGACAGCGGCGCAACCTTGGTCAGGCCGACGATATCCTGCATCTTGGTCTGCATGTTCATGTTCAAGCTCCCTGTAGGTCTCTTAAAGCTTGGGTTCTGCGGTGGCGAAAAGCGCCGGAGGGTAATACGGAGAAGGCGCTAGGTATAGCGCCGAATTATGCCAGGATGATAGCACCTGCGGGGCGAAGGTGACGCGAGTCACGCAGTTTCCCCGGCGGCGGCAAATGCTCTACCATGCGGGCCGGGTCAATCACAGGAGGGCTTGATGCCGGAAGTTGTGTTCTATGCGCTCGGTGGCCGGTCGATCGAACAGAAACGCGCCCTGATCAAGGATTTCACCGACGCTGTGGTGAAGAATTACAAGGTCGATCCCGGCGCCGTGACGATCACCATCGTGGAGTCGGCGAAGGAGGACAAGGCCAAGGGCGGCGTACTCTTCAGCGACATGGGTGCAGCGAAGACCTGACCAGCTTCGTTCGGTGACGGCACTGATCGCGATGCCGGTTTGTCGCGGCCCTCCATGATCTTCTTTCGAGCATTCTGCGAGCCTATCCAGGCGTGCTGACGGTATCTGATTGCCTCCCTACGCTTCCCCGCAAGCGGCAACGGTAGGAAGGGCGAGAACTGTGGATCGTTTGGTGCTCTGCAGTCATTCACGGTCCGTTCACGTCGGAAACGCTAGATAAAAAGTGTAGAAGGGTGCGAACACCAAATTGCCGGAAACGCGTGGTTGAAGCACCCTGCGCGGAGGAATGGCCTGCAATGGAACCGGCTGGGACTAATCTCGGACGATTTCCGTCGAAATTCCTGCTGATGATCATCCCCGGCTTGATTGCAAGCGGGGTTGTCGCATCGGTCCTGTACGCGGTCCATGTTTCGCGCGCGCCCTCATCGTCCGAGCTCTTGACCGACCTGACGCCGCAAGGCGACGGCCTTTCCGCCGAGGAGCGCCGTGGGCTCACCCGGCAGATGCTCAAAGCCCGCCGCGAAAATCCGCAGGAGCCCGCCGAGGTGCGGCCGACGCCGATGCCGCGGCCGGCCGATAGCGGACCTGCCGAGGCTCCCGCGGTTGACGGCAAAGCCGCCGCCAAGGCTGCGGTGGATCGCGCGCCGCCGCCGGACCGCACGTTAGGCGCTGCACCGTTGCCAGTCGCCCGACCAGCGCCCCCGCGAGCGCGTCCCGATGCGCCCGTCATCACGATGCCGGCCGCGCCTGCCGCGACCACCGCACCTGCGGTCGCCGCCGCGTCGCAATCCGCGCCCTTGCCGCTGGGGACGACGGACCCTGCGTCGCAGCCGCCCGTGACAGCCAATTCCTCGTCTGGCGTCGAGCCTGAGCCTGAGCCGCGTGGTTTCGCCGCGAAGGTTTTTTCGTCGCTGTCGACCGTGGCCGGGACGGCGGCAAATGCCACCGGCAACACGGTCAACTGGGTCATCGACCTTCCGGGCAAGGCGATCTCTGCCGGCGGCAGGCTGTTCGGAGGCGATTCCCCGGCCAGCAATCAACCGGCCGGGCCCCCGCCGCCGGCTGCTGGCGCCGCACCGGCGGCAGGCACTGTACCGCCGCCAGCAACGGCGCCGCCGCCGAGGCGGAATCTCTAGCGCGCCCCAGTTGGGCCATTGGCCTCGCGTTACGTTCGGGGGCTGACAGTTCAGACAATTTTAACCGGCATCGTTCGGCATAAGCCGGAGGGAGGTTGCGTTTTTGAAACCTTGCACAGCGGATAAGCGTTTTTGTCATGTCGCCGCTGCGTCGCAATAATCTTCTGTTAGGAAAAAAGCGGTTCGACGACATTAACGGGGCTAACAGCGAAGGCATCGAAATGAGCGAAGTATGGAAAACAAAATACGGACCTCGACGGGTTCGGCGCGACCCCCCGACCGTGACGGAGGCCGTCGCGGCGGCGCGCGGACTGAGCGATGATGTGCAAGAGCAAATCGAGATTGCAGCGTCGCTGATGGATCTGCCGCCCGATCAGGTCAAGCCCGAGGTGCTCAAAGCCGCGTCGCGCAAGGACACCAACACCGTTGCCTTTGTCGGGCGCGCCGGCGCGCCGCGCACGGTCGTGGTGGAACGCGTGCCCAGCCGCCGGCCGATGGCCGGCAAGGCTGTCGTGAGCAAAGGATTGACCGGGAAACGAATCGGCCGCTAGCGAGCGATGAGATCAGATTAGCTCTCGCCTCATGCCCGTCCATGTTGCCCCCACCCTACCCTCCCGCGCTTGCGAGGAGGGTACTCTGATTCCTCCCCCGCTTGCGGGGAGGGGAGGGTGGGGTGGGGCTGCCGCGGGCATCCAGCTCCGAAGTCGCGTACTTTATTCCGTGCCGGCCGCATTCCGTGCCGGCCGCGCATGATCCGGGCGCCGTGCCTAAAGGCTTTCGAAGTCGCAACGTCATCCCCACATGCGAACTCATCCGTGATTAAGTGAATCACGGTCTTGTCATGCCCTGCGAAATCGGATGTTTCCGATTTCGAAGTCGGCCATGGCCGACTTCGGCAGCTATTAAGCGAGCGGGTGAAATCGGATGTTTCCGATTTCGTTCGTTTGTGAAAGCGGGGCATCCAGTAACCCCCCGGCGAATCAGGTGGTTACTGGATCGCCCGCTTTCGCGGGCGACGACACGTAGTGATGCAATTATTCAACCGACCCGTTCCTAAATGCCATACGTCAAATCTTAAGGCCAATACCCGAAGGGGCCCCCGGAGGCCAATATGATTTCCCTGCAAGTTGTGAGGCTATGTGCGGCGCTCGCGGTTGTGACGGCAGCGCTTGTAACCGCCGCCCGCGCGGCCGACGAGCCCGACCTCATCTTCAAACGATCCACCGTGTTCAAATTGCTCACCCCCAACGACAAGCTCGCCACCTACGGCCTCGACGATCCGGAGGTCGCCGGCGTTGCGTGCTACTTCACGGTGCCGGAGAAGGGCGGCCTCAAGGGCTGGATCGGGGTCGCCGAGGAAGTGTCAGACATCTCGCTGGCGTGCCGGCAGATCGGGGCGATCCGCTTCAAGCGGAAATTTGCCCAGGGCGAGGACGTGTTTCGCCAGCGCCGCTCGCTGTTCTTCAAGAAGATGCAGATCGTGCGAGGCTGCGACACCAAGCGCAATGTGCTGGTCTACATGGTCTATTCCGACAAGCTGATCGAGGGCTCGCCGAAGAACTCGACCTCGTCGGTGCCGGTCATGCCTTGGGGCGCCGGCGACGAGGTGCAGAAATGCGCCGATTGGGTCGAGTAATGAGGGGAGAGCGCAGCGCAAATTACAGGAGCCGCAGCGCAATAAAAATCGGCTGAGCCTGCGACACGGTGCGCTGGCAAGCGACCCGACATTTTTTCAGCGAGCACTGATGCCGGCTGCGATAGCAGTCGCGCGAGAATCGCCGGGACCGCGCACATTACGAAAAGATAATATAGATAAATCGATGGTGAATCCTTTGCACACGGGCGGTTCAGCGCGCGTGCGCTTCAATCGCGCCCGGCTGGGCATCGAGCAGGAGGGTCATCATGGTTCGCAAATTGGTCCGGATACTTGCGACTGCAGCGGCGGTCGGCGGCGCTGCTTTCACCCCGGCGGCGGCATCAGCCGGTTGGTATGGCTACGGACACCGCGCCGACATCTGTGCCGATCGTGCCGACATCCGGGCTGATCGCCGCGACCGCGCCGATGTCCGGCGTGATTTCCGCGATCTGCGGCGTGATCTGCGCTTCGGGCGCTTCGGCGACGCGTCAAGGGATCTGGCCGATCTCCGCCGCGACCGCCAGGATATTCGGCGCGATCAAAGGGACCTGCGACACGACCGTCGCGATCTGTTCTTTGATCGGCACGGTTATTAGTCGAGGCGTTGCACGGCCCCGTCGCCTCGAAACGACGGGGCCTTTTCGTTTTGATGTTTGCTTTCTGCAATTCGGGGCCGCGGTTTCGGCCAGCGCAAACGGGCCGAGCCGGGGGATGTCTGGTAGTGCGCGGAGGCGGTTTCGTGCCGGCATGGCTTTTTGCGACGTTTGTAAAATAGGCTTATCTATATTATATAGTCCTATTTCGACCGAGACAGGCCAAATGGGACACCTATTCTCACGTCGGCGGCGCTCGTCGCGGATTGCAATCCCTACTGGCTACCATTACTATGATGGCAGATGACTTTGAATGGGATCAGGCCAAGGCCGCTGCCAACTACAAAAAGCACGGTGTGCGTTTCGAGCACGCGGTTGGGGCTTTTGAGGACCCTTTCGCTCTCATTGAGCTGGACGAGAGCCAGAAATACGGCGAGGACCGCTTCCTTCTGACCGGCCGGGCTACGGGTGGCATTCTGGTTGTTGTCTATACCGAACGCGGAGAACGGGTCCGCATCATATCGGCGCGTGAGGCGACGGAGTATGAAAGACGAAACTATTATCGTGCGGCACAGGAAGACTGACAGGAAGCTCGTTCGTGTGCTCCCGGACGGGCGCGAGAAGGTGCTGCCAGACCCCGGGCCGCTCCCTCGGCGCAGCAATGCAGCCATCGAAGCGGCGGCGCTATCCGACCCCGATAACAAGCCGCGCACGCCGGAGCGCGAGAAGAAGCTGAGGCGTATTCCCAAAGTGAGGGTCATGCGCAAAGCCCTCGGCCTCACTCAGGAAGAGTTCGCCTCCCATTTCCACATTCCTCTCGGCACGCTCAGGGACTGGGAGCAAGGCAAAAGCGAGCCGGACACATGCGCGCGAGCCTATCTTAAGGTGATCGCACGAAATCCGAAGGCCGTCACGGACGCGTTGGAAACCGCGCCGTGAGCGGCGGTGATGTTGCTCACCAGCAAGCGCAGCCGGATTGAACGAACTAAGGATTTCGACAATGGCGCGATATGTTGCATTGGTGGAGGCGGCTCGGCGCTTTTCTCATTTGGCTTGCGCTCTTTGCAATCGCGGCCATGCTGGTCGGCAGACCTGTTCCCCACTACATTTCGAGAGTGGCTTGGATACATTGTTATCCCTCTCGCCGTCCTTTCGTTCCTATATTCTTGGTTTCGCTGGCATCGCAAACAGGTGGGAGACAGCAACGAATTGGAATGGCTGGATGAGTTGGTGCAAGAGCACGAGAAAGGAATTCGCGACAACAGTAACACGTTGAAACGGCTTATTCTCACTATTGAGCGGGAGCACAAAAACACTCCAGATCTGACGAAGCGTCTAGAGCGCGCACGCCGTGTCCTCAATCGTTAGCTTTCTTCGCCCTACCATAGGACCCGCCGGAGCAGTCACCTAGTTTCTCGTATGGGTGCGCCCCATCATCCCCACCGCCGGCAACGCCAGCGCGTCGAGCGGCGAGGGCGTCGTCTCCTCCGGCAGCCGCCCGATGCCGGCGCGCAGCAAGGCCCTGCCCACCGCCCGGTTCGCGGTCACTACGCACAGCGGCACCGAAAGCGCGAGCCCGCCGGCAATCAGCAGCGCGTAGGGGATCGCGACAGGCGCCGCCACCGCGAGAGCCGCAAGGCATGCCCATCCGAGCGCCGTCTGCGGCCACAGCTTGGCGACGGCGAGCCGCAGCGGCACGGCGTGATCGTCGCGCGCCTGTCCGCCCCAGCCGACGCTGCCGCCGAAGACGAGGGTTGCGAGGAACACCGTGTGGGCGAACCACATGATCGGGGACAGCAGCAGAAAGAAGATCGTCTCGACCGCAACGTTGACCAGAAACATCGGGCCGCCGCCATAGCGGTAGCGCGCCTTCGGACGCGTCAGCGCGTCGATTACGGTGGCGATCTTCGGCGCAAACCACATGGTCAGCACGAGGACGAGCACGGCGAGGCCGGCGTCGGGCGCCATGAAGGCCGACGGCCGCTCGGCAGTGACGACGCCGTACGTGCCGAGCACCAGGAGGGCGATCCAGGCCGGCGAGCCCAGAAACATCAGGATCGCGAAGGCGAGCTGATAGCGGCTGACGAACTTCAGCCCCGGCAGGGCGACAAAACGCCAGTACTGCATGTTGCCCTGGCACCAGCGGATGTCGCGCCGGATGAATTCCAGCAACGTCGGGGGATTTTCCTCCCAGCCAAGATGCTCCTCGGGGAGCACCCGCACCTCATAGCCGGCGCGGCGCATCAGCACGGCTTCGATCTGGTCGTGGCTGAGAATATGCCCCCCCAAGGGGCCCCCTGTCGGCAGCGGCGGGATGTGGCAATGGGCCGTGAAGGGCTTCAGGCGCAGCACCGAATTGTGCCCCCAGTGCGGGCCGCAGTCGGCTTGCCACCAGGCGCTGCCGGTGGTGTAGGACCACATGGCAAGCCGCATGCCGAACTGAAAGATGCGGGCGAAGGCCGAGGTCGAGGGCATGCCGACCACGAGGCCTTGGAGGATGCCGATCTCCGGCGAGGCCTGCATGATGCGCACCATGCGCAGGATGGCGGACGCCGGAATGAAGCTGTCGGCGTCGAGCGTCACGGCGAAGTCATGCGCGGCGCCCCAGCGCAGGCAGAAATCCCGGATATTGCCGGCCTTGAAGCCGGCATTGTCGTTGCGCCGCCGATACGTCACCGTGATGCGGCCGCGCCATGTCTCGGCGAGGTCGGCAAAGCAGCGCTCTTCGTCCGCCGCCACGGCGGGATCGCTGGTGTCGCTCAGCGCATAGAGATGAAAATGCGCGCCGACCGGCGCAAGGCCGTCAAGCATAGGTGCAAGGTTGCGGATGACCCGTGCGGGGTCCTCGTTGCGGATGCAGGCCATCAGGGCGACCGATGCGGTGATCGGCTCGTCGCCGCGAATGCGCGCTGCGGCCGGCGTGACGGCCGCGACCGGGTTCCTGGCGAAGCGCAGGATCAGAAACCCGATAGCGGCGTTCCAGAATCCGATGACGGTCCACGGCAGGGTGATGAGGAACAGCGCCAGCAGCACGATGTCGAGGAGGCCCAGGCCGTCCGCTGACAGCGCGACGGCGGAAAGCCACATCACCGCCGCTATGGTGGCGATCACCAGGCCGGCGAACAAGGCTCGCCGTCCGGTCAGGTTCGACGGGCGCGCAACGAGATCGGGCAGGGCCGCCGATCCGGGTCGGGATCCGGCTTCGATTTCTGTCATGGAATAAATTGCTTTGGATGGAACCGCGCTAGGTGAGATATAGCGGGTTAACGGGTCGAGTGTCCAACACAGGGGCTGCCGGGGTGATCGATCAGGTCAGCGAGCGGGCGCACGCCCTGTGGTATGTCGGCCCTAACCGTGCGGAGATTCGCCCCGAAACCTTGCCGGCTGACGCCGGTCCCGGCGAGGTCAGGATCGAGGCGCTTTACGGCGGCGTCAGCCGCGGGACGGAACGCCTGGTATTCACCGGCTGCGTGCCGAAGAGCGAATATGCCCGCATGCGTGCCCCCTTCATGGCGGGAGACTTTCCGTTCCCGGTGAAGTACGGCTACGCCGCGGTGGGCCGTGTGGTGGCCGGACCGGAGGCTCTCGTCGGCCGCGCCGCCTTTGCGCTCCACCCCCATCAGACCGCATTCACGCTGCCCGCCGACCGGATTGCGCTGTTGCCGGCCGATGTGCCGGCGGCCCGCGGCGTGCTGGCGGCCAATATGGAAACCGCGCTCAATGCCTTGTGGGATGCGGCGCCTGGCCCGGCGGATCGGATCGCCGTCGTTGGCGCCGGCGTGGTCGGCTGCCTCGCTGCGTGGCTGGCAGGCAAGCTGCCGGGCGCAGAGGTCATGCTGGTCGACATCGACAACAGCCGCGCCGCCGTTGCGGCCGCCCTCGGCGTGGGCTTTGCATCACCTGAGGCGGCGCCTGGCGAATGCGATCTTGTGATCCATGCGAGCGCTTCCCAGTCAGGGCTTGCCACCGCGCTGCGGCTCGCCGGCAACGAAGCGACCGTGTTGGAGTTAAGCTGGTATGGCGCCGGCGAAGTGGCCGTCGCCCTCGGCGAGGCGTTCCACAGCCGCCGGCTGCGGCTGATATCGAGCCAGGTCGGGCAGGTGGCGGCCTCGCACCGGCCGCGCTGGTCGCATCGCCGCCGCATGGAGGCCGCGCTCGCCCTGCTCGCTGATCCGGCGCTCGACGCGCTGATGGCGCCCGCGGTCGACTTCCATGATCTGCCGGCGGCGTTGGCAAAAATTCTCACCGGGCCGGGCGGTGTGCTATGTCAGCTCATCCGTTATCCCGCCGCCCCAAGCCCCTGATCCCAAGGACTCCCCCGTGTATGCCGTCGACGTTTCCGACCACATCATGATTGCGCATTCGTTTCGCGGCGAGGTTTTCGGTCCGGCGCAACGTCTTCATGGCGCGACCTTCGCGGTGTCGGCCGCCTTCATGGCCGGTACTCTCGATCCCAACGGCATCGTGGTCGATATCGGACGGGCGTTCGAGCTCTTGCGTCAGGTGCTGGCGCCGCTTAACTATCGCAATCTCGACGACATCCCGGCGTTCAAATCCGTCAACACCACGACCGAGTTCCTCACCAGGCACGTCTTCGACGGACTGGCGGCGGCCGTGAAGAACGGCGAGCTCGGCCGCGATGGCCGCGAGATCGACGCAATCCGAGTGACAGTCGCGGAATCTCCGACTGCGCGGGCATGGTACGAGGGGGCGTTATGGCAGCGGTGACCTTTGCGGTGCCGGGAAGCCTCGATCAACCGACCGGCGGCTACAAGTATGACCGGCGCGTAATTGCAGGATTGCGGCAGCGCGGCTGCGAGGTCGACGTGATCGACCTCGGTGACGGATTTCCGCGCCCGACGCCCGAGATGGTCGACGCAGCATTGTCCCGCCTTCGCCGCGTGCCCGCCGGCCAGCCGATCGTGGTGGACGGGCTTGCCCTCGGAGTGCTTCCCGACGCCGCGGCGGCGCTGCGGTCCAGCCATCGCGTCATTGCCCTCGTGCATCACCCCCTGGCGCTGGAATCCGGGCTCACGCCCGCGGAGACGGCGGCCTTACGGAACAGCGAACGCGCGGCGCTGGCGGCAGTGAGCCGCGTGGTTGTTACCAGCCCGGCGACGCGCCGTATCCTGGTGGCGGACTACGGCGTTCCGACGGAAATAATCGCGGTCGCTTTGCCGGGTTCGGAGCGTACGGCTGGCACTGCGGTGGTGCGCAAACTGGCAGGAGAAACCATCAACCAGACCATTAACCTTTTGGCAGTCGGCGCGGTGGTGCCGCGCAAAGGCTACGATGTTCTGATCGAAGCGCTCGGCCAACTCGCTGCTCTCGATTGGCAGCTCGTGATCGCGGGCGATTGCAAACGCGACCGCGCAACCGCAGGCGAACTGGCAGCGGCCATCGCGCGCAAGCGCCTTGAGCGGCGCGTGTGCCTCGCCGGCGCGGTGAACGAGCACGAGCTGGCGGCGCTCTATGGCGATGCCGATGTATTCGTCCTCGCTTCGCGGTTCGAGGGCTACGGCATGGCTTATGCGGAAGCCATCGCCCACGGGCTGCCGGTGATCGGAACGCGGACCGGCGCCGTCCCGGACACGGTGCCGGCAGGCGCCGGCATTCTGGTGCCGCCCGACGACGCGGCGGCGCTTGCCGCGGCGCTACGTTCCATGATTGCCGATGCGGCGCTGCGCAGGCGTTGTTCCGAGGCGGCGCGCAAGACGCCGATGCCGACCTGGGAGGCGGCTGCGCAGACATTTCTCGATGTCTTGCAGCCCCCCGCATGAGCGGCTTCTCGCCGCGATGGCTGGCGCTGCGCGAACCCTATGACCAGGCGGCACGCAACGCCACAGTGCTGGATGCGGTTGCCGCCACTTTCGCCGGCGCGCTGGCCGCCACGGTGACGGACCTCGGCTGCGGTACCGGCGCGACCATGCGGGCGATTGCCCCATGCCTGCCGGCGCGCCAGAGCTGGCGTCTCGTCGATAACGACAACATCTTGCTGGACGCGGCCGCAAAAGCGGCGCCCGCCGGGGCAAATGTCAGCACGGTCGCGATTGATCTTGCCCGCGCGATCGAGCAAGCGCTCGACGGGTGTGATCTCGTGGCGACATCGGCTTTGCTCGATCTCGTATCAGCCGCCTGGCTCGATCGCCTGGTGACGTCTTTGGTTCGCCTTTCGCGCCCCTTCTATGCGGCATTGAATTACGACGGCGTCGTCGCGCTGAGGCCGGAGACCCGTCACGATGCGGCCGTGATCGCGGCGGTCAATTGCCACCAGCGCACCGACAAGGGGTTCGGACCGGCGCTCGGCCCCGATGCGGTGCGGATCGCGCCGGCGCGGTTTCGCGGCGCTGGCTTTGCGGTTCTTAAAGGCCGCTCCGACTGGCGGTTCGGCACCCGCGACCGCGACATCCAGATGGAGATGCTGGCTGGCTGGGCCGGCGCAGCCCGAGAGATCGGGCTCGATCCTTCGCTCCTCGACGAATGGCTTCGCGAGCGCCGCGACCACGTGAGCGCCGGCCGCTCGCAGATGCGGGTCGGTCACATCGATATTTTCGCGATGCCGACCGGCCGCCGTTGAGCCGAAAGGTCGCAGTCGAACAGCACTTCGTTGCCGAGCACGTGGGTCACCGTGTGCGGGCGCAATGCTTCCTCGCACCGCGTGATCGGCGCAAGATCGAGGCTTGAGCGGCCGCCGCCGAGGATGATCGGCGCCACCACCACATGCAGACGATCGAGGCAGCGCGCTTCCAGGAAGCGGGCGACGGTCGCCGGGCCGCCTTCGATGAGGATGCGCCACAGGCCGCGCGCCGCGAGGCTTCTCAGGATATCGCAAGGGTCGAGGCGGCCTTGCGCCGAGGGCAGCGCAATGTGTTCGATCCCTGCGGGCGGTTGCGCGCAGGCGCCGCTGGCGGTGATCACCAGGCGGCGTACGCCGTCGTCGCGAAACGCGCGCGCGGCGGCGGGCAAGCGGCCGTTGGGATCGATGACGACCCGCGCCGGATGCGGCCCGGCGACCCGGCGCACCGTCAGCAAAGGATCGTCTGCCACCGCAGTCCCGACACCGACCACGACGGCGTCCATGAGGGCGCGAAGGCGGTGCAAATGGTCGAGCCCTTCGGTGCCGTTGATGTAGTGGGAGTGTCCGGTTGCGGTCGCGGCGCGCCCGTCAAGCGATTGCCCGATCTGGCCAACCACAAGAAGATCATCGACCTGCCCGGCCCGCAGCGGCCCGAAAATCCCGTCCCACCGGGACGCGCCATTGCTGCGTCCGGCCCGGATCGCCGCCATGGCATCGCGCCAATGCGGGTCCTCGGCATGTCGGGGGATGGGATCGGTCACATTCATGGGATACTCGACGCGGACACCCATCCTAGCAGAGACGTAGCGGGGGCGTCCCGCCCAGGGTGTGCAGACTCAGGGTTACCGTTTCTTCGCCGGCGGGCTATTCTGGGCCACCGCGGCCTTCACAAGCGCCTTGAACGCGCCGGCGTCGACCTTCTCCCCTTCGTGGATGTCGATCGCCCTTCGCGTGTTGCCTTCCAAGCTGGAATTGAAGAGGCGCGATGGGTCTGGGATCCTGGCCCCCCGGGCGAACGTGAGCTTCACGACCTTCGTGTACGACTCCCCGGTGCAGACAATCCCGTGGTGCGACCAGACCGGAGTGCCCATCCACTTCTACTCCTCGGTCATCTCGGGGTCGGCTTCCAGGATCAGCGCCCGCATGCGGGCAAGGGTCTCCCCGCGCCATCCCCCCAGGTCGCGGATCCGCTGGTCGATGAGCCGGGAAGCGGGTGTCCCGGTCGCTTGCTCACGGCTCCTCATACCCGCCAGGACCGCTCCTTCGATGGGTTCCGTCCCCTTATGCCTCTCGGAGCCTCGCTCGCCCCGTCCGCCTTCGCGATGCGCGGGTTTGCCGCCCGAGAGGACGACGGCGACCTTCTTGCCTTTTCGCACCTTGATCGGCTTGGACTCACTCGTACTTGGCTTGGCCTTCGCGCCTGCCTTCGCCGGTCCCGTGCTCGTGGTGGTTGGCTTTCGATACGACAAGCTCGCCCGCTCCTTCCTCGACGCGCTTCATATGCCGCTATCCGCAGATGCCTATGCCATGCAACTCTGTAAACAGGGCCTAACTTTGACTTGTTCCGAAGAGCTTCAATCTATCCGCGCCAAGACCTGCTCCAGGTTTGCAAAGAACCGCTGCCACCCGTACCTGGCGCCTTGGTAGGCCTGCTGCTGATCGGGCCGGAAGCCTGACTGCTCCATGCGCAGGTGGGTCCCCGTGCTCGTTGGGGTGAGAGTCCAAATGACGACACTCTCAAGACCATAGGCACCCCACGTGTAAGACAGCGTTTTGTTCGGCTCTACTGCCAGGACCTGACAGTCGACAGCGCCCCAGTCTGCGCGAAGATTGAAACGGTGGTCCACGACAGGCTTGAAATCGTTCTTCATCAGCCACTCCTCGATCAGGTGTGGTTGCGTGAGCGCGCGCCAGATCCTTTCCGGCGGAAAAGGTATCTCCCGTTCGACAACGACGCAGAGCGTTTCGGTCGCAGTATTGGTCATTGGTCCATCCTTTTGAGGAGATCTTCGAGTTGGTCGAACCGGCTTTGCCAGAACCCGGCCATTTGGCTTGTCCAGTCGATCAGCGGGGCCAAGGCGCCGAGTTGCGCGCTGTAGTGCGTCTGGCGACCTTCGTGGCGGTCGCGCACCAGCCCGGCCTGCTTCAGGACCCCGAGATGCTTTGAGACGGCTGGTTGCGAGACGCCGGCCCGAGCCGTCAGAGCTCCGACCGTCTGCTCTCCTTCACGACACAGCCGCTCGAAGATGGCCCGTCGCGTCGGATCGGCGAGCGTTCTGAAGAGCACGTCGTGGGCATTCGGCATCGGGACGCATAACTCGTTGGCTATTGATCTGATCGATAACCGACGGGATATGCGTGTGTCAAGTGGGAACGCGCAGGTGCAGCGATCGCCGCATTCGTGGCCAGTTGGATTTGGCCGAGCTGGCGTTTAACCGTGTGGTGGCGGCCGCTACCGGCAGGCGCGGCCATCATCAGCCGAGGTGGGACGCCTGCGCCGCTTCAGAGAACGGTCCCGCCCCGCCCGATGCCGTGATACGCGAACCCTTGCAGATCCTCTGGGCGATACACGTTGCGCAAATCCACCAGCACGGCCTGCTTCATCACGCCCCTGAGGCGCTCGAAGTCGAGGGCGCGAAACTGCTCCCACTCGGTGACGATGGCGAGGGCGTCGGCGCCTTGGGCGCAGGTGTAGGGACCGTCGCAGAATTCGATGCCTGCGAGCACCTGCCGGGCCTGCTCCATCCCGACCGGATCATAGGCCCGCACCGTCGCTCCCATGTCGAGGAGCGCGGTGATCAGCGGGATCGAGGGGGCGTCGCGCATGTCGTCGGTGTTGGGCTTGAAGGTGAGGCCGAGGACCGCGATCGTCTTGCCGCGCAGGCTGCCGCCCAGCGCCGCCGCGATCTTGCGAAACATGCCGCGCTTGCGGGCTTCGTTGACGGCGGCGACCGTCTCGACGATGCGCAGCGGCGCTTCATAGTCCTGCCCGGTCTTGATCAACGCCACCGTATCCTTGGGAAAGCACGAGCCCCCATAGCCCGGTCCGGCGTGCAGGAACTTCGACCCGATGCGGTTGTCGAGCCCGATGCCGCGGGCGATTTGCTGAACGTCCGCGCCGACCTTCTCGCACAGATCCGCAATCTCGTTGATGAAGGTGATCTTGGTGGCCAGGAATGCGTTGGCAGCGTATTTGATCAACTCGGCGGTACGGCGGCTGGTGTAGAGAATCGGCGCCTGGTTGAGATAGAGCGGCCGGTAGAGTTCCGCCATCACCTTGCGGGCGCGTTCGTCCTCGGTGCCGACGACGATGCGGTCCGGGTGCTTGAAATCCTGGATCGCAGCGCCCTCGCGCAGGAATTCCGGATTCGACACCACGGCGGCGTCGGCATCCGGGCGCGCCTCCCGGATGATGCGCTCGACCTCGTCGCCGGTGCCGACCGGCACGGTGGATTTTGTGATCACCACCGTAAATCCGTCGAGAGCCGCAGCGATCTCCACCGCCGCCGCGTGAACGTAGGACAGGTCCGCATGGCCGTCGCCGCGGCGCGAGGGGGTGCCGACCGCGATGAACACCGCATCGGCCTCGGCAACCGGCCCGGAAACATCGGTGGTGAAATCGAGCCGCTTCTCCCGTGTGTTCCCGACGACAAGGCGGTCGAGATCGGGCTCGAATATGGGCATTTCGCCCTTGCGTAGCCGCGCAATCCTGTCGGCATCCTTATCGACGCAGGTGACGTGGTGACCGAAATCCGCAAAGCAGGCGCCGGACACAAGCCCGACATACCCGGAGCCAATCATCGCAACGCGCATGAAATATCCCGTGTGTTGGTGCCTCGATCATCGCTTCTTTTGTCCGCCCCACCTTTCCTCCCCCGCTTGCCGGGAGGGAAGGGGTGGGCGCGAACGCCAGCCATCCATAGATGGGTGCGATCCGCCTGAATTTTGCCGCGGAGTGATAGTCGGTTCCGGACTCGTTGGGAACCCGGGCCGGCGAAAATTCAGGGCGAGGCCGGCCGGTGGTGAATGGTCGGATCTCGGGCGTACCGGCGCCCCATATGCAAGTGGAACGCCCGGCGCACGACCCGGCAACGCGTGCGCGCCATGCGGGATCGGGTTTTGCCGCCGCACGCGATGGTCATTCGTGGTGAGCAAAAACGGCATAGCTTTGCGCCGCCGGGAGGACTAAGAACAAACGGCAAGGTATCGTAGTTCTATGACAGTGTTTGCGTTGCCAGCGTAGTGGGGCGGAATGCAAATGGAAAACATGCCAAGGGGGCTCGGCCCGTTCGGTGCGGCCGACGATATTGCGGTTCAGCGCGGCATTGCGGAATTTCAGGCTGGCCGGCCGGTCGTCATTGCGGACGCCGAGGACATGATCGTGGCGTTCCCGGTGGACGGTCTGACCGAGCGGACGTGGAGCGCGTTCAAGGTCCTGTGCTCGCCGGTCGCGCCGCGCCTTGTCATCACCAAGCGGCGCGCGCGGGTGATCGGTCTCGAAGTTCCGGGCCCTGTGTTCATCGCCGTGGCGGCGGGCGATACGCGCGACACGATTTGCTCTCTCGCGGTCGGTTTGCATTGTGAACGCCGGGGCGCGGCCGGGATGGCTGGCGCCGCCGCGACCCGGGCGATCGATCTGGCCAAGCTGGCGCAGCGTTTTCCGGCGCTGCTGGTGGCCGATGCCAAGGCGGTTGCGCCTGCCATGCTGGCGCAGATGATCGTGGTCCACGCGGATGCCCTGGCCCGCGTCAATGACAAGATCCTTGATACGCTGGAGATTGTCAGCGAAGCGCGGATTCCGTTGCCGGATGGCGCCGCCGCACGATTCTGCGTGTTCCGCGATGCGGTCGGGTCGAGCCCGGTCGCTATCATCCTCGGCAAACCTGACTTTTCGAAGCCCGTCAACGTGCGCGTGCATTCGGCCTGCCTCACAGGCGACGTGTTCGGATCGCGCCGGTGCGACTGCGGGGCGCAGCTCAAGCTTGCGATGGCGCAACTGTCCGCCGCCGGCGGCGGCATCGTGCTCTACCTGGAGCAGGAGGGGCGCGGCCTCGGGCTCGCGAACAAGATGCGGGCCTACATGCTCCAGGACAACGGGCTCGACACCATGGACGCCAACATGATGCTCGGCTTCGATGACGACGAGCGCAATTATGGCGTGGCGGCGCGCATGCTCAAGATGATCGGGGCGAACCGCATTCAACTCCTGACAAACAATCCCGGCAAGCTCGAGGCATTAGTGGAAGGCGGCGTCGAAGTCTGCGCGCGCATTGCGCTGCATACGAAGATCAATCCGGAAAACCGCCGCTATCTCGCCGCCAAGGCAGCCCGCGCCGGCCATTGGCTTGACGATATGCTGGACGCCGGCACGGAGCCTCAACACGACGCGAAAAGATCGCGACGCTGATTTCCCCTCCCTAATCCTCCCCCGCTTGCGGGGTAGAGAGGGGACCAATCAGGCCGTCAATATCGCACTTTCGGGCGTGACCCGTTGCACTGCCCGAGGCGGCACATTCGAGAAAAGCAGACCGAGTCCCTCCGCCATCGTCGGGTGCGTTAGAATGGCGTCGCGGAGCCGCCAATACGGCAGGTCTGCCAGCATCGCGGTTTGCACTGCGGCCACAACCTCACCCGCCTCGGCGCCAATCATGGTGAAGCCAAGAATGCGGTCGTCGTGCGCGCCGATGATCGCCTTCATGAGGCCTTGCTTTTCGCCGGTCGCCTGCGCCCGCAGCACCGCGCTCGTCGGCAGCCTTGCGACGCGCGTGATGATGCGTTGGCGTTCCGCGTCACGTTCGCTCAGCCCCACGTGAGCGAGCGGAGGATCGGTGAACATGCAATATGGAACCACGCGGTCGCGCGTGCTGCGGTTCCCGCCGGCCAGATTATCCCTGATGATCTGAAAGTCGTGGACGGATACGTGGGTGAACTGTGGGCTGCCGGCGCATTCGCCGATGGCCCAGACCTCAGGAGCGCTCGTCTCCAGCCGCTCATTCACGCGAATGTAGCCACGACCGTCCAGCTCGACGCCGGCCTCCTCAAGCCCGATCCCGGCGGTGTTCGGAATACGCCCCACCGCGACCAGGATATCGGTGCACGCGATGTTCTGGTCACCCGAGGTCGTGCGCACGACGAGGCTCACTCGCTCTCCGGAGCGGCCATGCACCTCGAGGAGCTCGGCTTCCACGAAAACCTGAATGCCTTCGTCACCCAGTATCTGCCGTATCTCGCGCGATACGTCGAAATCCTCCCGCCCCATGAGCTGAGGCCCGGATTCGATGATTGTCACCTTGCTGCCGAAGCGGCGGTATGCCTGTGCGAATTCGAGGCCGCTGTAGCCTCCCCCGAGCACGACCAAATGCGCCGGCAAGTGGTCGAGTTCGAGAGCCTCGATATGGGTGAGCGGCCGGGCCTCCTCGAGGCCAGGAACGCTTGGTATTGCGGCGTGGGTTCCGACATTGAGGAAGACCCGGTCGCCCGCCAGCACCCGCGTTCCTCCATCATTGAGGCGCACCTCAAGCGTTTTCGGCGCCACAAAACGTCCGGTCCCCATGACGAGTTCGGCGCCGCTTGTCTTGTAGTTCTGCAAATGCGTCGCGATCTGGCTGTCAACCATGTCGCGCTTGCGCTTGCGAACGGTCGCCATGTCGATCGCGACGGGGCCGGTCGTCGTGCCGAACTGCGCGGCGTGATGCACCAGATGCGCAATCTTCGCGCTCCATATCTCGTTCTTGCTGGGCAAGCACGCGATGTTGGGACAGGAGCCCCCTATCCACTGCCGTTCCACGACAGCCGTCCGCCGTCCTGATTGCGCCATATGCCAGGCCAGGAGCTTGCCGCCTTGCCCACTGCCAAGGACCAGGATTTCGAACCGTTCTGGTTGAGGCATGCGCGTCCTCTTCCGTTTGGGAACTCTGGGCGGACAACATCCGTATGCAGATGGCGGTTCCTGTATTGCTCTGATCCCCTTATTGCTCTGATCCTTGCGTCATTGTGGCGAGAGCTTGCTTGCGGGGTGAGGCGCCGGCCTCGCTCCCGGCAAAGATCGGCAGTTAGAAAAAAAGCGGTGAGCCCCGGGAGCCGGCACCACAGGAATCAAACTCAAGGCCGAATGAACCACGCGAACGCGAACAAAATCGGCGGTCTTTAAGGAAATGCACCGCGCGGCATGACTGCGTTGGCCGTTGGTCCGCGCAACTGCAGCGGCGACGTCGACCCGGCGGGCCCGTCTTCGGGATCGAGGAGTTGGGGAATCGTGCGATTGCGATTGTCGATCGGGGTAGCAGTTTCCTCGGGGAGTGACTCAAGGAGGCGCTGGATCTCGTTCACCGCCACCGCACCCCTGGTTTCTGCCACCACGTCAATTGGCGCCTTGCGGGCGACCCATAACTTCGGGAGGTCGCTCGAATAGCCCAAGCTCTGCAGGCTCGGCGCCGGCAATTGGGGGCGGCCAGACGCGCTCGGCACGTCCGGTGCGACCTCAAAACCGCGGGGCCAGGCGGAAACCGGCTTGGGGACCAGCGGCAACGAATCACGGCCGCGGGCGAGGAGCGCCCGGGGCTGCCGGGCCTGACCGTGAACGAATGGAATTGCTTGCACGAATGAAGGTGAATTGGACGCCATGTCAAAGCCGAAGCTGATCGGGTTCGGCGCCGGCAATTCTGGTTCCGTTTCCATGAAAATCGGCGTCCGGGGCGACAGGTGGGCATGCATCACCCATTGCCCGGGATCGGTCGCGGTCTTGGGGCGCTCAGGAGTCGCCGGCACCACCTGGACGACCCGGTATCCGCGTCGCTTCAGCTCCCGCAGCAGGTAGGGCAGGGCCTCCACGGTTTTGACCTGGATGTCATGGAGCAGCAAAATCCCTTTGTGGTCGGCCTCGATGCGCTGCAGGGCGCGCGAATACACCTGCGCCGGGCCGATTCTTGTCCAATCGTCGGCCAGGAAGTCGGCGCTCCAGACCTGGAGATTCCGGGACGCGAGATAGCGCTCGACGCCGTCGGCGCGCAACAGACCGGGAACGCGGAAGAACGGCGCCGGGCCGGTGCCGTCGCCGAGCGCTGCCGTCACTGAGGCGATACCTTCGTTGATCTCGAATTGCGCCCTCTCCATCGACATCCTGTGAAAGGTCAGAGGATGGCTGTAGCTATGAGTTCCGATGGTGTGGCCGGCATCGCGGATGCGCCGCACCGTCTCGGGGAAGTTGCGCGCCATTTTGCCGATCAGGAAGAAGGTCGCCTTCACGCATTCGTGTTCGAGGATGTCCAGCACCCGGGTCGAGCGGGGCGGCAAAGGACCGTCGTCGAAGGTGATGACCACTTCGTGGTCTTCGAGCGGCAGGCTCTCGTGGTATTGCATGGAACCGAGCCGCGGATGCTCGGTGGGATCGACCACTATGGTCCGGCTGGTGCCGAGGGCGTCGGGATTACCGGGGCAATCGCTCGCCCGTGCGAGCATTGGCCCGAAAAGAAGGAGCCCACATAGGGCCGCCAATACATTACGCATCGTACTTGTACGCATCGTACCTGTCTTCCCCCAACGGCGGGGCTTGGTTACCCTCACCGCCTCGCGACGCCGCAACTACGCTTCATCAGCCTTAACGTCATAGATAAGAAATGGTTTGTACATTTCTCAAGTCGATTTTCTCAAACCGCCGGCCCGACAACGTGCACGATCCTATAACCCTCCGCCTTTAGGGAACGCAAGAAAGCGGGCAACATCACGGCCGTTTGCCGCTTGGTGTCGTGAAACAGGACGATTCCGCCATGGGCTGCTTCGAGCCGCGCGAGCATCAGGCGGAGCTCCTGGCCGGGCGACATCGTCCTCCAATCGCTGGCCCACAGGTCGGCGCCGAAGACCACGATATTTCGCGCTGCAAGACGGTTCAGCAGGTATGGCGTCGAGGCGAAACCGGGAAAGCGGAAGAACGGCGTTCGGGGCCGCGTGGTCGCCTGGCCGTAGAGCGCCGTGTCGACCGCGGCAAAGCCGCGGTCGATTTCCGCCTCGGCGGCGTCCGGCTTCAAGCGATCGAGCAGCGGATGCCGGAAACTGTGGTGCGCCACGGTGTGGCCTTCTGCAAGCTCGCGCCGTGCCAGTTCCGGATGGGCCGCGGCGTTCCGGCCGACCAGAAAGAAGGTGGCGAGCACGCATTCCCGCCTGAGCGCGTTGAGCACCGCGGATGTCGTGCCGGGCCGCGGGCCGTCGTCGAACGTGAGCACGACCTCCTTGTCGGCGAGGGGCAAGGTCGCGGGAAAGTGCTTGCGGCCGACGCGCGGTGTCGTGGCGGCGTCGACCCTGATAACCCGCGAGGTCGAGAGCGCGTCCGGGTTGCCGGGACAGGACTGCTGTATGGTTTGAGCTGCCAGGGGTTGGGTGGCAAGCAGGAATGCTGGCAAGGCGAACTTCAGAACGGACATGTGTGTGATATGGCTGGGCACGCGAGGGCCGTAGGTGCATCGGACTATTTGCCGCGCGGCAACGCCGACGCAACATCTATCGTCTATCGTCCGCAAGGTGCATGGCCGCCGCCGTGACGGAGCCTCTCCCGGAGAGGTGGCTTGAGGTGCTTGAATTTCCATGCTTTTTTAGGGGTATTTCGTTTTGCCAAAATGCCGGCCCGCCGGACGCACGCCGTTTCGCCCCGGGGCGAAGCGGCATGTGCGGTCAGAGGGTGCAGCCATTGCGAGGTCGCGCGGTGCGGAGCTGGCGACGCGCCACGTGGCCGACTTTTCAGGGTGCGATTTGGAGGTGATCAATCCGTGGCTCTGATCCGAAATGCCTGGACAGGTTTCGATTTCGGTCTTGGCGAAGACCTCGACCGGCTACGCCGATCCGTCGCCGCGTTCGCCAGCGACCGCATAGCGCCGCGCGCCGCCGAGATCGACCGCAGCAATATGTTTCCGCGCGACCTGTGGCCGCAAATGGGCGAACTCGGCCTGCTCGGCATCACGGTCGAGGAGGAGTGGGGCGGCGCCGGCATGGGCTATCTCGCCCATTGCGTGGCCATGGAGGAGGTGTCGCGGGCTTCAGCGGCGGTCGGCCTGTCCTACGGCGCCCATTCGAACCTGTGCGTCAACCAGATCCGGCGCACCGGCACCGCGGAGCAGAAATCGCGGTACCTGCCCAAGCTGATCTCCGGCGTCCATGTCGGCGCGCTTGCCATGTCGGAGCCGGAGGCGGGCTCCGACGTGGTTTCGATGCGAACCCGCGCCGACCGCAAGGGCGACCGCTACATTCTCAACGGCTCCAAGATGTGGATCACCAACGGCCCGGTCGCCGATACGTTGGTGGTTTATGCCAAGACCGATCGCGACGCCGGCGCGCGCGGCATCACGGCCTTCATCGTCGAGAAGGGATTTGCAGGATTTACATCGGCCCAGAAGCTCGACAAGCTCGGCATGCGCGGCTCCGACACCTGCGAACTCGTGTTCGCCGATTGCGAGGTGCCGGCCGAGAACGTGCTGGGAGCGGTCGGCAACGGCGTTAACGTCCTGATGTCGGGGCTCGACTACGAGCGCCTGGTGCTCGCCGGCGGCCCGCTGGGCATCATGCAGGCGTGCCTCGATCTGGTCATCCCATATGTGCACGAACGCCAGCAGTTCGGCCAGCCGATCGGAGAATTTCAGCTCATTCAGGCCAAGCTTGCCGACATGTACGTCGCCGCCAACGCCGCCAAGGCCTACGTCTACGCGGTCGCGCGCGCTTGCGACGATGGCCGCGTCACCCGCGAGGACGCCGCCGGCGCCATTCTCTACGCCGCCGAGCGGGCGACCTGGATGGGGCTGGAGACGATCCAGTGCCTCGGCGGCAACGGCTACATCAACGATTTCCCGGCCGGCCGGCTGCTGCGCGACGCCAAGCTCTACGAGATCGGCGCCGGGACGAGCGAAATCCGCCGCATGCTGATCGGGCGGGAGATTTATGAGAAGACGCGGTGAACGGGGGGTTGACATCATTGTTCTCGATACCAAAGTTTGGTATCATAAAAGACAAAGATTAGGTATCTATGATGAGCAAGAATACCTCGTTCAGCATCGGCGAACATTTCAGCGATTTCATCGACGAACAAGTGAAGGAAGGTCGCTACAGCAGCGCAAGCGATGTGGTGCGCGCGGGGCTGCGGCTTCTCGAAGAACAGGAGGCAAAGCTCGCCGCGTTGCGCGCCGCCCTCATCGAGGGCGAGCAAAGCGGCCCTTCCACTCCGTTCGATTTTGAAGCGTTTATTGCACGAAAACGGGCCGCTCGGTCTTCGGCCTTATGACGGGCCGCTATGTCCTTTCGCCTCGCGCGCAGTCGGACCTCGATGACATCTGGAGCTACACGGAAAGCCGCTGGGGCATCGACCAAGCGGAGAAATATACCCGCCAGCTCTGGCAGCATATCAAGGCGATAGCAGCACGCCCGACGAGCGGACGGGCATGCCCCGAAGTGCGGGCCGGTTATCGCAAATACCGCTCAGGGGCGCACTTTTTGTTCTACCGCATGACGAGCGACGGTGTTGATGTCGTCCGCATTCTCCATGAGCGGATGGATTTCGAGCGGCACCTTCCATAGCTGCGGATGCAGCAGGGGGATGCCCTGCTATAACGATCGGGCAATAGCGACGGCATATCCGTCAGCCGGAAAGGTCTCCCAATGAGACGCCCCAATACCTTGGCCGAAGTGGCCGCAAGGGTTAACGCTGGGGCGACCTTCGGCCGGGCGTTAAGCGAATTCCTTGATGAATTTTACGGGCACCCGGAGCGGCGGCAGGCGATGATCGTGGACGAACCGGTGCCGCTTGCTGATGAGCGCGAGCATGCGATGCTTGGCGCGGTTGGCGAACATCTGGCCCGCCGCTGGGGTCTTGCGGTGCCGGCGTGGACGAACGATAAGATGCGTTTTCTCCATGAACCTTACTTCACTTCACCGATCGAAAACCTCAAAGCCATGCTGTTGGCGCAAAGCCCGCAAGCTTTCCGCCGCCGCATGATTTTCACCGAGGCGGAGCCGCTGCCGCCGCGCTCGACATTGCTGGCGGACAACGGTTACTTCAGCGACGCCAATGTGGCGCTGTGCGCTGCGGCACAGATCGATCCGATGATTGCGCTGGGCCGCCAGCCGCA
>Ga0257161_1000082_pt1 | contig 23334 bp, 18 predicted proteins | sample NR01A_FD_185954 | JGI IMG/M metagenome (GOLD analysis project Ga0257161, IMG submission 185954) | Soil microbial communities from H.J. Andrews Experimental Forest, Oregon, United States - NR-01-A | ecosystem: Environmental > Terrestrial > Soil > Temperate forest > Bulk soil | place: USA: Oregon... | reverse complement strand
GGTCGCGTTCCTGATCTTCGGCGTGCTCGCCGGCGTCTACGCATCCTTCACGGCGGGCGAGGACCGTGCGGCGGCCGACCGCCTCGTCGTCGTTAACAAGCTCAATTTCACGCAGCCCTTGCCGATTGCCTACTACAACCGCGTACGGTCCGTGGCGGGCGTCCGCCAAGTCACCCATGCCAACTGGTTCGGCGGCTACTACCAGGACCCGAAAAACTTCCTCATCGTGATGGCGGTCGATCCTGAAACCTACACCGACATCTTCTCCCGTGACTTCGATTTTGCCCCGGAGGCGCGACAAGCCTTCATCCGTACCCGTACCGGCGCGGTCGTGGGCGAGACCATGGCGCGCAAGTGGGGATGGAAGGTCGGCGACCGGGTGCCGATCGCCAGCAACATCTTCTCCCAGCGCAACGGCTCGCACACCTGGGACTTCGACATCGTCGGCATCTTCACCGGCAAGACCCCGCAGATCGACACCAACCTCCTGTTCTTTCAGTACGACTATTTCGACGAGACGCGCTCCTTTGGCAAGGACTCGATCGGCTGGCTTGTGCTGCAGACCGCGAACCCGGCCGAGAACGACCGCGTCGCCAAGGCGATCGACGCCATGTTCGTCAATTCCACCGCCGAGACCGCGACCGACACCGAGAAAGCCTTCAACAAGGCGTTCGCGGCCCAGTTCGGCAACATCGCGCTGATCGTCATCCTGGTGGTCGGCGCCGCCTTCGTCACCATTCTGATGATTGTCGGCAATACCATGGCGCTGACCATCCGCGAGCGTACGCGCGAGATCGGGGTGCTCAAGACGCTGGGCTTTACCGGGGGACGCATTCTCCGTCTCGTCCTCGGCGAATCGGTCCTGCTCGCCCTCCTGGGCGGCCTCCCGGGGCTTGCGCTCGCCGCGTTCGCCACGGCATTACTGCGCCCGAGCGTCTCCAACCTGCTGCCCGGCTTTGCGCTCACGGGCGACATCGTGGCGGAGGCCATCGGCCTTATGCTCGCGCTCGGGCTCATCACCGGCATCATCCCGGCGCTCAGTGCCATGCGGCTCAAGATCGCGAACGCGCTGGGACGAGGCTGAACCCATGCGCTCGCTCCTTCTCCAGGTCGTCGCGGTCACCACGATCAACCTCAAGAGCATCCCCCAGCGCGTGTTGCTGTCGCTGTCGACCGTCGTGGCCATCGCCCTCGTCGTCATGGTGCTGCTCGCCTTCCTCGCCATGGCGAACGGGTTCCAGCGCACCATTGCGGGTTCCGGTTCCGACGACATAGGCATCGTGCTGCGCGGCGGATCGCAGGCCGAAATCAATAGCACCGTGTCGCGCGAGCAAGTGCGCCTCGTCGAGGACGGACCCGGCATCGCGCGGGGCGGCGACGGCAAGGCGCTGGTCTCGCCGGAGCTCTATCTCGTGGTCGATGGCATCAAGCACACCACCAAGACCAAGGCCAACCTGCCGCTGCGCGGCATTGGCGAGCAAGGTTTTGCGCTGCGCAAGGGGATCACCGTCACGGCCGGCCGCATGTTCAACCGCGGCGCGAACGAGATCGTGATCGGCAAGGGGCTGGCGCGCGAATTCGATGGCTTCGAGCTCGGCAATACCGTCGCGTTCGGCACCACGCGATGGACCGTGGTGGGTATTTTCGAGGCGGACGGCAGCGTGTTCGAGTCGGAGATCTGGGCCGACCTGCCGGTGGTGCAAAGCCTGTTCAACCGCAACAATTTCTTTCAGACCGTGCGGGTGCGGCTCGCGGGACCAGCGACCCTCGACGAGTTGAAGGGCTACAACGACAACGACCCGCGCATGAAGCTCGACGTGAAATCGGAAGCCGCCTATTTCGCCGATCAATCGTCGCAGACCACCGATCTCATCCAGAAACTCGGCTGGCCGTTGGCCATCGCGATGGCCTTCGGCGCCCTCGCCGGCGCCCTCAACACCATGTATTCATCGGTCGCGGCCCGCGCGACCGAGATCGCCACGTTGCGGGCGATCGGGTTTGGCGGCTTTTCCGCCTTCGTCGGCACCTTGATCGAGTCGCTTGCGCTTGCCGCCATCGGCGGCGTCATCGGGGCGGCCTTGACCTACGCCATCTTCGATGGCCTCAGCGCCTCGACGCTCGGCGGCAACTTCACCCAAGTGGTGTTCAACTTCAGACTGAGCCCGACTCTCGTCGGCGAGGGCGTGCTGCTAGCTCTCATCGTCGGCCTCATCGGCGGCCTGTTCCCGGCGCTGCGCGCAGCCCGGATGCCGATCGTGGCGGGGTTGTATGCGTGAGGGCGGACGGGGGCGTACCACCCTTGTCCTTGACGATGACTTAGTCGCCAAGGCGCAAGCGCTCACCGGCGTCAAGGAAAAGACCTTGCTCGTTCGGGAAGCGCTCAAGGCGCTGATCGAACGGGAAAGCGCAAAGCGGCTTGCCCGCTTGGGTGCCAGCGAACCTGCGCTGAAAGCCGCCCCCCGCCGAAGGCCGAGAGCCAAATGATCATGGTCGACAGTCCGGTTTGGGTCGATCACCTGCTTGCCTCCGCACGGCTTAAGGTGGGCGGCTCGTCGTGGACGCGCGATATACGCCTGCAAACCGTCGCGGATCGGCTCGGCGTGTCGGCGGTGCTCTCCGGCTGAGCGAATATCGGGGCTGGGGTTCCCCGCCGCGCCCTCCCGAATACGGGGACGCCCCCTTTCCAGCCGCCATCGATGCCTTGGGCCAGATTCCGTCTTCAGCCCCGGACTCTACCGGCGAAAGTCGGGACCTGGGCGGCCGGCGCTGATCAAAATGCTAATTCACCCCGAAAACTCGGCTCACTGCGAACGGCGGATGGCGTTTTGCTTCAGGTCGGACGATAATTTGTAGGCGCTGCGGTGTGCTGCCGGGCGGGGTGCGACGACGCATCGGCGTGACAGGCACGGGAAATGCTTCCAGTTTTCAGAGCAGAAAATGCAGAGAGAGGAACTCACAATGGCTAAAGATTGGACCGATCAGGATAAGTCACACGAGTTCTGGTACCGAGGCAAGGTCACCCGTCGCCACCTGTTGGGTTGGGGGGCAGGCACGCTCGGGGCAACGATATTGATGCCGGCGCCGTGGCGGGCCGCTTTCGGCCAAGCCAAGCCGTACAAGATCGGCACGATACAGCCGCTTTCCGGTGCGGGGGCTGCGGGTGGCAAGACCGCGCTGGTCGGCGTGGAGATGGCTGTCGACCGCATCAACAAATCCGGTGGCATCAACGGCCGGCCGGTCGAGCTTCTGGTCGCCGACGACGAGTCCAAGCCCGACGTCGCTCGCCGCAAAGCGGAAAAGCTGGTTGTCGAGGACAAGATTGACGCGCAGGTCGGCGGCTTCCTCTCCAACATATGCCTCGCATGCATGCCGGTCTGGGAAGAGGCCAGGATTGTCAACATGATCAGCGTCTGCCTCGACACCACGCTCACCACCAGCAAGTGCAATCGCTACAGCTTCCGGCCGTCCGACTATGCCCCGGCGCAAGCGGTGGCATTCGCGCCCTATCTGGTCAACAAGATGGGCAAGAAATGGCACATCGCCTATAGCGACTACGCGTGGGGCCAATCGACGCGCAACGCCTACGCGGAGCAAATCAAGAAAGCGGGCGGTGAAGTGGTCGGCACCACGGGCATTCCGCTCGGCACCGCCGACATGACCTCCTTCCTCTCCAAGATCAACGGGAACTTCGATGGGCTGTTCGGCGTCTTCGTCGGCGCCGATGGGGTGGCCATCGGCAACCAGGCCTACGATCTCGGTCTGACCAAGAAATACAAATGGGCCGGAGACGGCGCCATCGCGGAATCCACCAACCTGCCCGCGCTCGCCAACAAGATCGAGGGCTTCGTCGGCATCAACCGTTACCTTCCGGTTCTCGAGGGTCCGCTAAACACGCCGGCGCACAAGAAGTTCCTGGACGAGGCCAGCGTGCGGCTCAAGAAGATCGATCCCTCAGCTCCGCTGCCCGATCGCTACGTGCAGTCGAACTACGAGGCGATGAACGCCTTGAAACTCGGCATCCAGAAATCGGGCTTCCGCGGCCGCGAGGATACGATGAAGCTGGTCGAGGCGCTCGAAGGCCTGGAGATGATGGAAGGCGACGACTTCCCGCAGGGCGACAAGGTGCTCCGCAAGGAGGACCACCAGGCGTTCCTGCGCGAGTTCATTTTCGACATCAACGGCGGCAAGCATAGAATCGTCGATTCGATCGACAAGGAGAAGACGTTCTTCCCGCCGGCCTGCAAGTTCGCCTTAACCTAAGTGAGCGCAGATCCATCGATCGGCTTGGACTCCCCGCCTGCCGAACGGGGAGCCACAGCCGCCGTGTCCTCCCCGATACTCCGCACCGAGATGTTGACAGTCCGCTTCGGTGGCTTGGCTGCGCTCAACAACGTCAACTTCGAAGTCGGACGCGGTGAACTCCGCGCGATCATCGGGCCGAACGGGGCAGGAAAGAGCACCTTCTTCAACTGCCTGACCGGTATTCTCCGCCCCACTTCGGGTCGGATACTATTCAATGGCGAGGACATCACCGGGCTTTCCCCCGATCGCATTTCGCGCAAGGGCATCGCCCGCTCGTACCAGATCACCAACATCCTGCCCAACGTCACCGCCTTGGAAAACGTCCGCATCGCGGCCCAGTCGCGCCGGCACGGCTGGAGCATGCTCACGCATCACAGCGCCTATGGGGACATCGTCGCAAAGGCCGAAGCGGCGCTGGAACTGGTCGGCCTGCGCAGCAAGGCGGAGGAATTGGCCGCCAATCTTTCGCACGGCGAGCAGCGCAATCTCGAGATCGGGATCGCGCTCGCCACCGAACCCGAGCTCCTGTGCCTCGACGAGCCGACGGCAGGGATGAGTGCAGCCGAGACACACGACACCATGGACCTGGTGCACCGTATTGCGAAGAACCTCACGATCCTAATCGTCGAGCATGATATGCAAATGGTGATGGAGCTGGCGCAGCGAATTACGGTATTTCACTACGGCGGCGTGTTGGCCGAGGGCACGCCCGCGGAAATCCAGCAGAACCCGAAGGTGCTGGAGGTCTATCTCAAGACATGAGCACCACCGTGTGCACGCCGACGGAGGCCCTCGTCTCGGTCGAAAACGTCCATACCTACTACGGCAAGAGCCACATCTTGCAAGGCGTGTCGTTGCAGGTCGGCATTGGGGAGGTCGTCGGACTCCTGGGGCGTAACGGCGTCGGCAAGAGCACGACGCTTAAGACCATCATCGGCCTCGTCCGCCCAAGCGAGGGCAAGGTGCTGCTTGGAGGCCTCTCCGTCACCGGCCTGCCTGCGCACAAACGGGCGCGGCTCGGGATCGGCTATGTCCCCGAAGATCGGCGCATTTTTCGCCTTCTCACGGTGATGGAGAACCTCCGCACCGGCCTCGACCGGCATGGCGTCGCCGATGCGAGAAAGCATGAGCTTCTCGACAAGGTCTTCACCTACTTCCCGATGCTGGCGGCGCGGCGCAACCAGGCCGGCGGCACGCTTTCGGGCGGCGAACAGCAGATGCTCGCCATCGCGCGCGCCATGATGCTTGAGCCCAAGATCATCCTGCTCGACGAGCCGACGGAAGGCCTGATGCCGCGCATGGTCTCGCAGATTCGGCAGATCGTCGACGCGCTGAGGCGGGAGGGCGTCGCGATCCTAATGGTAGAGCAGAACGTGCCGCTGACGCTCGAGGCGAGTCAGCGCATCTACATCATGGAGAAGGGCATGGTCCGGCATCACTGCGCCGCATCGGACATCAAGGTGAACGACGCGGTGATCCACCGGTATCTGGGAGTGTGAGTCATGGAGACCGTTGCCGAATTGCTCCACGCCATTCCCTACGATCAGATATTGGTTCAAACCGTAAACGGCATCGTCACCGGCATGATCCTGGCGCTGGTTGCCTCGGGATTGACGCTGATCTTCGGCATCATGGATGTGGTGAATTTTGCCCATGGCGAGCTCTTCATGCTGGGCGCCTATATTGGCGTCGTCGTGCTGGCGACGACCGGCAGTTTCTGGCTTGCGCTCGTCGTTGCTTCGCTCGTCGTCGCGTTGCTCGGCGCCGCGCTGCAGATCGTGACGCTCCGGCCGTTGCTTGGCCGCGATCCGTTGACGACGATCCTGGCAACGTTCGGCATCTCGCTGGTGCTGCAGAACTATGCGCTCTGGCAGTTCGGCCCGGTGGCGCGCAAGATCCAGGAGCCCCTCACGGGCCACTTTCAGCTCTTCTATCTCGAATATCCGTGGTACAGGCTCCTGATCGCCGGACTTTCGGCCATCATCATCGGCGCCCTCTGGCTGTTTCTCAAACACAGCACGCATGGAATCTGGATTCGTGCGACGACGCAGGATCGCGTCATGGCGCAGGCCATGGGCATCCCGGTTCCGCGGGTTCATACCGCAGTTTTTGCTATTGGCGCCGGCATGGCCGCCGCTAGCGGCGTGCTGTTCGGCCCGCTCGTCGGAGTCAACCACGCCATGGGCGTCGATTGGGTGCTCAAGGCCTTCATCGTCGTCGTGGTAGGCGGCATGGGCAACCTCGGCGGCTCGATCGCCGCTGCCATCTTCATCAGCCTTCTCGAATCCTATGCCTCGATCTGGGTGAGCCCGGCTCAGGCGGTGATCGTCTCATTCGTCGTCCTGATCTTGACGCTGTTGTACAGGCCGACCGGCCTCTTCGTTCCGACGCCAAAATGAACAAGCGACCACCCAAGACCTACAGAACGACCTACTGGGTCGGATTCGGCATCATTGTCGTAGTGCTAGCGATGGCGCCGTTCGTGCTGCCGGAATTCTGGCGGCGCTTTCTGACGGAGATTCTGATCTGGGGATTGCTTGCCATGTCATCAGACATCCTGATCGGATATACCGGCATGATTTCGTTCGGCCACTCGGCGTTTTTCGGCCTCGGCATGTACGGCGCGTCGGCCGCATTGTTGACGATCAGTCCACCCAACCTGTGGCTCGCGATAGGCTACGGGCTCGTTGGGGCGGCAGGCGCCGCATTGTTCGTCGCCTATTTCTCCACGCGTTTGCGCGACATTTATTTTGCGATCACGACCCTCATCTTCTCACAAATCTTTTACGTCATCATCTTCACCTGGACGGAGGTGACGGGAGGCGAAAACGGGCTGACATTCAGCCGGCCGGCATTGTCGATTCCCTTTATCTACGCGACCCCTTTCACGAACGAAACGCTGCACTGGTTCGTGCTTGCCGTAGTGACGGCGTCCTATCTCATTCTGCGACGCATCACTCAGTCACCTTTCGGGATGGTGTTGCAATCCATCCGCGAAAACGAAGCCCGTACGCGAGCGATCGGTTATCCGGTTGAGCGCTACAAGATCGTCGCGGTCATGCTCTCAGGAATATTCGCTGGGCTGGCCGGCGTGCTATATGCGATTCAGAACCGTTTCGCTGCACCCGACTTCGTCTACTACCTAGTTTCAGGGGAGACCGTGATCTTCAACGTCATGGGCGGCATCGGTACGCTGGTGGGGCCCATAGTCGGCGCCGGCTTTTTCCTGCTGCTGCGCGAAGCCTTCTCGCGCTTTTTCACCGAGTATTACCTCATTCCGGTGGGGATCATCTTCATCGCGATGGTCATTTTTGTACCCCAGGGTTTAGTTGGATTCGCGCGCGACTGGCTTAACCGCTGAATCATGACGGGTAACACGGCGGACAAGCCTTGTCCGGAGTGGCAAAAATGGGCATTGTGGCGCACGAAAAATACCAAAAGCCGGGACGTGGTTTCCTGTTGACCAGAATGGCGATTGCGGCGCGGCGTTGAAGGCTGACCAACCTGCGCATTTTGAATATCAGTCGGCCTTACGGAGGAAAGTCACATGCGCAAGGTAACTCTGAAGCCGATTCTTATATTCGCTGTCGCCGTCATAGTGCTCGCCGGTGCGTCGCTCGTTGCGTTTCTGCCGAGCCGCGACGCGGCCGCGCAGGCCGGCGGCGTCTACATCAACGCAGTCGATCTCGTCGTCATCCCGTCCGAGATGCCGAAATTTCTCGAGGCGATCAAGGAGAACGGCGCCAATGCCGTCAAGGAGCCGGGTTGCCGTGAATTCAACATAACGGTGCTGGCCAACAATCCGAATCACGTCTTCCTCTACGAGGTATACGACAACGAAGCCGCATTGAATGCGCACCGGCAAACCGAGCACTTCAAGAAGTACCAGGTCGCGACGGCCAACATGATTGCGGACCGTAACGTCCGGGCGATGTCGCTGATCGCGTTCAATTCCAAGGGCCATTGATCGGCGTCCCAGTGGGGCGGGGTTATGCTGGCCCGCCATCTTGTACTCAAAAGGGCGGATAATGCTTCGCTAATCCGTCCTACCTGTCGTTCCCGCGATTTGTTATCGTTCGCGTCGCTCGGGAATTGTCTCGCAAATGCCGAAGTGAATGTGAAGTCCCGCGCCATCTAAAAGCTTGGCAACAACCCCATCATCAAGCACGGAGGAATTCACCATGAAACGCTGGTCCGCCATCAGTCTCGCATTGCTTTTTGCCGGGCTCACATTTGTCTGGCACGCGCAGCGAGCGTCCGGTCAGGCCAACGCGGGTTGGGTCACGCTGTTCGACGGCTCCCACCTGAACAATTGGGAGCCCATCGGCAACGCCAATTGGCGGCTGGTCGAAGGCGGCGTCGCGCAGGCCGATGTGGGCAGTGGCTTCCTGGTCTCGAAGCAGGACTATACCGACTTCCAGCTCAAGGCCGAGTTCTGGGTCGATACCACCGCCAACAGCGGCATCTTCATCCGCGCCACCGATCCCAAGCGGGTTACGGCCGAAAACGCCTATGAGGTGAACATCTTCGATACCCGCCCCGACCCGAGCTACGGCACCGGGGCGATCGTCAATGTGGCCAAGGTGTCGCCCATGCCCAAGGCGGGCAACCAGTGGAACAACTACGACATCACCGCCAAGGGCTCGGAATTCACTGTGATCCTCAACGGCATCAAGACCGTCGACGGCGTCAAGGACAGCAAGCTCGCCAAGGGGCGGATCGCGCTTCAGTACGGCGGGGGCATCGTGAGATTCCGCAAGGTGGAAATCCGGCCGCTGTAACGAGATAGCACTTAAAACCGTCATGGCCGCGCCCCTGCCCCGACGAGCGCGGCCATGACGGGGGTTGACGCGAAGAGCGTCCAGTGTCGGCATCTGCCACACTGCTTTTCAGGGCTTCGTGATCAATTCGCCTCAATGAGATCAATAGCGCGGTAAACGCGTGCGTCGAAGGCCTGGGCCTCGGCATGTTCCTGTCAACATCGTCGCCTGCCTCGTCCCGCTTTGTCCCGGCCAACACACGCCTCTCGCCGATGAGGCGTGTGCGGCGGGAGGATCCCTCATTTACCCCTGAACCGCATCGACCCGCTCCTCCGCGGCACGCAATTCGGCGATCATCTCAATCGAAGGTGGATGCGGACGATCGGCCTGCGGCGGCGGCTTGATCGGCAGCCGCACGCTAAACCGCGACCCGCTGCCCTCCTGGCTTTCGACCGTGATGTCGCCGCCGTGCAGGTCGACCACCATCTTAACGAGATTGAGCCCGACCCCGGTGCCGACGATTCCGGACACGTTGCTGCCGCGGAAATAACGCTCGAAAAGCCGGCCGACGTCCCCGGACGGAATGCCGATGCCATGATCCTCGACCGCCACCACGAGCCGCCCTTCCTCGGCCCGCGACGTGATCCGGGCAATGCCGCCGCCGGGCGAATACTTGATGGCATTGGACAGGAGATTGTCGAACACCTGGGACAGCAACTTCGGATCGCCGACCATGCGGAGGCTTCGGTCGCCCAACTCCTCCACAATAGTTGAACCCGGGGAGATCTCGCGGTGGAGTTGGCAAACGTCGTGCAGCAGTTCACGCAGATCGACCTCCTGCGGATGGAAATAGAGCCCGGCGCCGCTTTCGATGAGGCGCGACGAGGTCAGCAGGTTGTCGATCAGATGAGTCATGCGCAGGACTGCGGCGCGGATGTTACCGGCGCGGGTAACGATCTCCTCCGGGCCGATGCGGTTGCTGAGCTTGTTCAGGCGTTGCGCGTGTCCGTCGATGATGGTCAGCGGCGTGCGGAATTCGTGCGAGGCCATCGAAACGAAGTTGCGCTGCAGCTGGGTCAGGTGCCGTTCGGCGGCGAGCTTTTCTTCGAGCATCGTGGCCTGTTGGGCGAGCCCGCGCTGGGTGACCATGAGTTCGATCGCATTGTTGCGAAAAACCACGGCCGCGCGGGCCATTTCGCCGATCTCGTCGCGACGCTCGGTACCGCGAATTTCGATGTCGGTGTCGTTGGCGGCAAGGCGATGCATGTAGCCGGCGAGATGGAGCAGTGGGCTCGAGATCGACCGGCTGATGTAGATGAGTGCGGCCACCACGAGCACGCCGGCGAAAGCCATCGCGGTGCCGATCAGCCATCTCGCGTCCTGATAGGCCACGGCAACCCGGCTCGCCGCTTCCTGCGCGTTCTCGACCGCGTGCTTGGTGAGCTGCCCGAGCGCGTCGCTCGCGGCATTATAGGCCGTGTGCGACGTCGTCACATAGGTGGAGACCGCCTCCGCCTTGCGACCGCTCCTCGACAGTTCCAACATCTGGTTGACGACAGTTCGATACTCATTCCAACGCTCGCGGAATTGAACATACAGGGCCTGCTCTTCAGCATCGTGGCGGATCCGCTCGTAGCTCCCCTGCGCCTGCGAAATAGCACGATCGAGCTCGATCATCTCCCGCTCGATCGTTTCGCTTTCCGATGCGGTCGAAGCCAGCAAATTATTGCCCTCGGCGGCGCGAAAATCCGATGTATAGTTGTTGAGATCGCCAAGCACACGCGTATTTGGCAACCACACATCCGCGATGTCGGCGGAAACGTTGTTGAAGTCGCGAAGCCGCGCAATGCTCAACATGCCGAGAAAAAAGATCAGCAGGAAGAAGAAGATGAACACCAACGACAGGTGAAATCTGATGGAGCGAGGCTGCCTCATTGGGGCGGACCATGATACCTATAGTGTTGTCGCAATGTAAAGACGAGGTCGAAGTCCTCGTGGTGTCGACCGACGACATTATGGCATTTTTTCCTCATCCCATGGCCCAAAATATTCTAGTATCGCTCGGCTGCCTCTTCCCGCCGGTAGCCTGACCAAAAAGCGCCAATGTCGGAAACGCGAACGCGCAAGAGAATCCTCTGCATCGAAGACGACCGCGAGACCGCCTCCCTGATCGCCGAGGAGCTGGCGGAGCGCGGCTACGACGTCCACGTCGCCCATGACGGCCGCGAGGGATTCGCCGCCATCCTCAAGCTCCTGCCGGACCTCGTGTTGTCGGATATCAGCATGCCGGTGATGTCCGGATTCGAGCTGTTGGAACGGCTCACTGCGCTCGTCCCACGATTTCGCAACATGCCGTTCGTATTCCTGACTGCCCTGACCGACCGGGACAACGAGCTCAAAGGACGCCAACTCGGCGCCGACGACTATGTGACCAAGCCAATCGATTTCGATCGGCTTGATGCTATCATCACGGCCCGCCTCGCTGGTGTCGCCCGCAACGAGCTTTGGCCGAAGCTGGTCGATCTGAACGACCGCGAGGTCGAGACGCTTACTTGGGCGGCGCGAGGAAAAACCTCGGCCGAGATCGCGCAAATCCTGGGATTATCCAAGCGGACCGTTGATTTCCATATCGACAAAGCCCGTGAAAAACTCGGCGCCGCCACCCGCGTCGAGGCCGCTATCAAGGCCGCCACCGGCCGCCTGATCGAGCCGTAACGCATGCACGTTGGCGCCTTGCCGCGCCCAGCCCTCCCGGGTCAGATCCATGGTACTGCTGGAGTTGATCAACCCGACCTCAGTCGGCCTCAAAATCCGCATTGCCGCCAGGCGACCGCAGCGAGCTCCGGCCACCAACAGAGTTATTGGCGAGCGATCGTACGCAGCCACCCCCGCGAGGAGCCGGGCCGACGCGGAGGGATTCCGTTCTGATCGGGGCCGACAACGAGCGCGCGCTCCACCCGTCTTGGGGCTGACCCGCGTCGCCCCAAATTTCGCGTGAACTCCCAAGCGACAGCGTGCGCCCTCATCAGATTGGGGTGGCAGTCGAGGACCTGCCGCACAATCTCCAAACCCTGCCGATAACGCCCCAGTTCCCCCAGCAAGGTCGCAAAATTTAACAGAATATCCGGGCTTTTCGGCGCAAGCCGCAGCACCTGCTTGTAACGCGCCTTGGCTGCTTCGAGCCGACCCAGGCGATCAAGGGCCACGGCCAGATTGTTGAGAGCCTGCAAGAAGGTGGGGTCGAGTTGAACGGCCCTTTCATAGCACGCGCAGCTTTCCGCAAGAGTACCGCGTTGAATCAGGATCGTCCCCAAGGTTTCCCAAGCGCTGGAGCAATCCGGTTCGCGCCGCAGCGCGAGCCGGACTGCGGTTTCGGCCGCTTCCGAGTCTCCGGACCGATCAAGGATCTCGGCATGATTGCGATGCCATATCGCGGGCGCCTCCGGATAGGCGCACGCCAGCGATATGAACTTGAGCGCGACCTCGACGTTTCCGCGGTGGAAAGCCGACATTCCGAGCTCGTGCAACACGGTGGCTTGCACCTCGCCAGGATCAGGTGTCATGCTCATGCACCTGCAATTTGCAGCCTCCGTGAGTTGCTGCCGGCCCGCTCCGCGCACAGCCACGCAGCTTCGCAAACTCGGCCATAATACAAATTCTCTAACCAATTATTCTCAAGCTTTACCTACGTAATATTACATGTGAAATTACAAATTATCCACAAGATATGCTGGAATTTCAGGGATCCCGGGTCAAATCAACCTGTAATAGGTTCCTTTGAAATTACACGCGTTAATAAATCAAATTTGTCAATGCTTAATACATAGCGTCCATGCTGAGCGGCTGCGTCCAGGGCATTCTGGCCGCTGGTTGCCCTTAAATCGGACATGACTGGCATACCATTATAGCATAACGCTAGACGTTCCGGGATTCCGCACGGCGCGCTCCGGCCGCCCGGCACCGTAATGCCGATGGCGTTGCGTGCGGCCGCGCCGTCAGCGCCCAAACGCATGAATGGTGCTCAAATTTCGGCAAGATCCGGTTCGTCCTCATGAAAGGCCGGCTCACTGCGACTGCCCTTCCAATCCAGGAACAGAGTCTGCAGCGCCGGCACCACCACCAACATGATGACCGGTCCGATCAGCATGCCGCCCACCACCACCGTAGCGAGCGGCCGCTGCACTTGGCTGCCGATACCGCTTGAAATCGCGGCTGGCAGCAGACCGATGCAGGCCGACAGCGCCGTCATCAGCATCGGTCGCATCCGCTGCTCGGCGGCGTGGTACATCGCTTCAATGGTGCCCATCCCGCCGGCACGCGTCTGATTGTAATAAGTGATGATCAGGATGCCGTTCATCACCGAGACCCCGAACAGAGACACGAAACCGATCGCGGCCGAGATGCTGAAGTCGAGCCCGGTGACGAACAGCGCGATAACGCCGCCGGCGATCGAAAACGGAATTCCCGCGAGCGCGAGGAGGCTGTCGCGCAGAGAATTGAACAGGCCGTAGAGCAACACCAGAATCATCATGAGGCTGATTGGCACCACCACTTCAAGCCGCGCCTTCGCCTGCTGCAATTCTTCGAATTCGCCGGCCCAGGTGATGCGATAGCCGTTCGGTAGCGACACGTTGCGGACAATCCGCTCCTGGGCTTCCGCAACCGTAGACCCGAGATCGCGGCCACGTACGCTGAACTTGATGGGGATGTATCGTGCGTTTCGTTCATGAAAGATGTAGGAAGCGCCGGTGTCGATCGAGATGTCCGCGATCTCGCTCAGCGGGATATAGGCATTCGTACCGCTCGGTGTCGTGAACCCGACCTTGATACGGCCGACCGAATCGAAGGTGCCGCGGTATTCAGGTGCAAGCCGGACCGTAACGTTGAATTGGCGGTCCGCCTCTAACTGGGTGGTCGCCACGGTGCCGCCCAGAGCGGCCTGCACGACCGAATTGGCGTCACCTGTGTTGAGGCCGTATCGTGCAGCCTTATCGCGATCGACCTTGATGTTAAGATTGGGCTGCCCCAACACTCGGAAGATGCCGAGGTCGGCGATGCCCTTGATCTGATCCATCTCGCGCTTGATCTGCTCGGCGATCTGCTCGAGTTTCGCCAGATCGGGACCAATAATCTTGACCGAATTGGCGCCTTTGACCCCGGAGAGGCCCTCCTCGATGTTGTCCTGGATGTATTGAGAGAAGTTGAAGCCGACGCCCGTGAACTCCTTGGCGAACTCCGCCTGGATGTCTTCGACCAGCTTGTCCTTGGTCATGCCCGGCGCCCATTCGTCGAAGGGTCTGAGCGGCACGAAGAACTCGGCGTTGAAAAATCCGGCTGCGTCGCTGCCGTTGTCTGGCCGGCCGTGCTGCGAAACCACGGTGATCACCTCGGGGTGGCTCAGCAACATCTCGCGCATCTTCGTAACCGCCGGCATCGCGGCTTCAAGCGAGATAGTGGGCGGCATCGACGCCCTGATCCACAGATTGCCTTCCTCCAGCGCGGGCAGGAATTCGGTTCCGAGATGTGGGATCAGCAGCCCGGTCAACGCCAGGAACCCGACGCAGGCTCCTACGCAGGTTTTGCGATGCGTCAGGGCCCCGTGCAGAGCCGGCGAATAGATGGCGCGCAGCCCACGCACGACGAAGGTTTCGACCTCCCCAATATGCCTGGGAAGCAGCATAGAAGCGAGCACCGGCGTGACGGTGAAGGTAGCGAGCAACGCGCCCGCAAGCGCGAAACCGTAGGTCCGCGCCATCGGATTGAAAATCTGACCTTCAACGCCCTGCATAGTGAACAACGGCACGAAAGCCGCCACCGTGATGGCGGCGGAGAAGAAGATAGCCTTGTCGACTTCGAGCGCGCTGATCAGGATCAGGCGCAACCGCTCAGTCCAGACTTGAGCACTTGCCGCGTCGATCGTTTTGGTGGGATCAGAGCCCCACCGTTCCTCCGCCAGATTGTCCAGCAGCGTTTGCCGCGTTTCCGGGCTCCCCTGGCAATTGCGGAATACGTTTTCCACCAGGATCACAGCCGAATCCACGATGATGCCGAAATCGACCGCACCGACCGACAGCAGATTCGCGTCTTGCCCCAGTATCACCAGGATGATGATGCTGAAGAACAGCGCGAACGGGATGTTGACACCGACGATGATGGCGCTGCGCAGATCACCTAGGAAAATCCACTGGATCACGAAGACCAGGAGGCAGCCGAACACGAGGTTGTGCAGGACCGTATTGGTCGTCACGTTGACCAGCGTAGTGCGATCATAGAATGGAACCACCTTCACGCCCGGCGGCAGGGTACCGTCCTTATTGATCTTTTCCACTTCCGCCTTGATGCGCGGGATAACAGCGTTGGTATGCAGCGTCCGGTTCATCACCAGGATCGCCGCCACCACGTCGTCCTCTTTGTCGCGTCCGGCCTTGCCAAGCCGCGGCACGTTTCCGACATACACTTTGGCGATATCCTTGACCTGGACCGGAACGCCGTTCGCCTGAGCAAGTGAAATGCTTTCGATGTCCTTGACCTTGTAGCCCTGGGTCAAATCCACCGCACCGCCAGAGTCGATGAGACCGACGCCGCGCACGTTCATGGATTGCTGCCCCATGTTGATGGTACGCCCGCCGACATTGAGGTTGGCGTTGCCGATCGCGGAGATCACCTGGGGTATGGTGACATTATAAGCATCGAGCTTATTGAGGTCGACCTCGACCTCGTATTCCTTGGTGGTGCCACCCCAGGTATTGACCTGAACCACCCCCGGAACCGTGAGGAACCGCCGTTGAAGCACCCAGTCCTGGATGGTGCGAAGATTGGTCAGCCCGAAGTGCGGCGGGCCTACCACTTGATAGCGAAACACCTCGCCGACCAGACTCGAAGCCTGGATCTGCGGCGAAACGTTGTTCGGTAGACTGACGTTTTGCTGCAGACTCAGCGCAGCCTGTTGGACCGCGAAATAATAATCAATGCCGTAGTTGAAGGTGACGCGGACGAATGAGAGCCCGTAGAACGACGTGGAGCGGATGATATCGACGCCCGGTGTTGTCGAAAGCCCGACCTCCATCGGAATGGTGTAGTAGCGCTCCATCTCCTCGGCCGATTGGCCGGCAGCCTGCGCGGTGATCTCAAGAATGACCGGCGCCGGATTGGGATAGGCTTCGATGTTTAATCTGAAGAAGGCGGCAATGCCAGCGCCAACGAAGACGAGCAGGCACAGCAAAATGATCGGACGCCGAGTCAGTCCGAATACGACGAGCCCCTTCAGCACGCTTTGCGCCCCTTCGAAAAAGTCCTCTAATGTTGGCGGTGAGCGCGTTTCAAATCTACTGTGAGGGATCGCCGTGATTCCCTGCGATTAATCACAGCCGCGGCGCGGGCCAGGCATGTCTGTGCTGGGTTGAAAAATTCTTTACGGTTCGATTAGCTTGCCGATGGCGGCCTTGATTGCAGCCTGGGTCCGCGTCGCCGCGCCAAGCTTGATGCGGGCATTGTCGAGATGAAAATCGACCGTCCGCTTGGACAGGCCGATCAGGTCGGAGATCTCCGCCGATGTCTTGCCACGCGCAACCCAAGTTAGCGCCTCGATCTCGCGATCGCTGAGCATCGCGAGCTTGGGCGACATTTCGTTGCGCGCAACGCCGGCCAGTCGGGCGTTGATGATCATTTCGAGCATATCGAAATCGATCGGCTTGGTCAGGAAATCGTCGGCCCCGAGCCGCCGCGCCCGCAATTCGCTTTCGCGGTCGGCGATCGCCGTCAGGAACACGAATGGAACGTGGCCGAGACGCGGAGCGAGCACGTTCAACCGCTCCAGCACCTCGAAACCCGACATGACGGGCATGCTGATGTCGCACAACACCAGATCGGGCATGAGCTTGAGAATTGCCACGAATCCGTCGTGACCATCGTACGCAACGACCACTTCGAAGCCGCGCCTGACAAGCTCGTCGGTGACCATCGCGGCAATCTCGCGGTCGTCATCGATGCAGAGAATTTCCTGCGAGCTTCGGCCATCCCAGCCATTGCCAATAAGAACGATCAGGTCGCCTGTGGAAACTTCAGGCCATTTCCTGCATTTCCTCCTGGCATTGATGTCGGACCGATACGCGACCGTAAACTGTGAAAAAACCCCGACGATTTTGGGATTAATGACAGTGAGCACAATGCGGAGCTGTAACGACAGTCGGCACACAGGGAGACGTTCATCGGCGTTCAGACATGCATGTGATCCCGCCGCCGTAGCGTACCTCAAGCCCGCAAGGTTATTTGTTTTGCCAAGCGGGGCCCGGTAATCCCGATGGCATTGCGTGCAGCCGCGCCGTCAGCGCCTAAACGCGTGATTGGTGTACCGATGCCGGTATTGGCCGATGGCCCCACAGGCATTTGGGCGCGTTCGCGATTAGCGTTCTTCGGTTGGCGCGGTGCTGCAGGCCGGTCAGGCCGCCCTCAAGTCTGACGGGATGGAGGTTCAACGCGGTGCCCTGGTTGCCCAGCGTCGCGCCGAACGCGCCCGCCGGCGCAATGGTGCCTTTGCGGCTTGCATCGGCGCCGGGCCCAGCTTGGTTCGGAAGGCCGGGACGAGCCGTATCGCCCTCACCGGACCGACTCTGGCCGGCGCCACGACCGCCGCCGAACTCGTTGCGCTTGACATCGGCTCCACCGATGATGGCACCGCCGTCGCCAATGCCGACACCGTCAGTGTGCAGAGCATCGCGGTCGGAACCGGCCTTCGGGGCTTGCTCTTGAGCAAGTGCCAGCCCCACCGTGAGTGCGGAGCACAACGCCACGGCGATAGCAACTCCGAGGGCTCTCACGCAGCTTTCCATTGACTGATCCACACCTACCGGCTCAGACAGCATACGCTCAAATTTCGGCAAGATCCGGTTCGTCCTCATGAAAGGCCGGCTCGGGGCGATTGCCCCTCCAATCCAGAAACAAAGTCTGCAGCGCGGGCACTACCACCAGCAGCAGGATCGGACCGATCAACATGCCGCCGACCACAACGGTCGCAAGCGGGCGCTGCACCTGGCTGCCGATGCCGGTCGAGATCGCGGCCGGGAACAGGCCGATGCAGGCCGACAACGCCATCATCATGATCGGCCGCATCTGCTGCTCGACCGCCTTGGCCATGGCTTCGATGGTGCTCATGCCGCTCATCGCGATTCCGTTGTAGCAGGAGATGATCAGGATGCCGCTCATCACCGACACCCCGAACAACGACACGAATCCGATCGCCGCCGAAATGGAGAAATTCAGATCGGAGACATAGAGCGCGATGATGCCGCCCGCGATCGAGAATGGAATGCCGAGCAGCGCCATGAAGCTGTCGCGCCATGAATTGAACAAACCGTAGAGCAGCACCACAATCAGCACCAGGCTGATCGGAACGATCAGCGACAATCGCTTCTTGGCAAGCTGCAGGCTTTCGAACTCGCCGGCCCAATCGATCCGGTAGCCGACCGGGAGCTTGACGTGCTGGGCGATGCGCTCCTGCGCCTCGGCGACCGCGCCGGCGAGGTCGCGGCCGCGCACGCTGAACTTGATCGGCACATAGCGCTGGTTGCGCTCGTGATAGATGTAGGAGGAGCCGGTATCGAGCGTGATGGAGGCAAGCTCGGACAGCGGGATATAGGCGTTGCCGCTCGGCGTCTGGTATCCGACCTTGATATTGCGGACCGCATCGATGCTGTCGCGGTACTGCGGCGCCGCGCGCACCACCACGTTGAACTGCCGGTCGGCCTCCAACTGCGTAGTCGCCGTGGCGCCGCCGAGCGCGGCCTGCACGACCGTATTGATGTCGCCGGCATTGAGCCCGTAGCGGGAGGCATTGGCGCGGTCGACCTTGATGTTGAGGTTGGGCTGTCCGAGCACCCAAAATATCCCGAGATCCGTAATTCCCTTGACCTGATCCATTTCATGCATGGCTTGGCGGGCGAGTTCCTCCAGCGTGGCGAGATCGGGACCGATGATCTTGGCGGAATTGGCACCGCGCACACCCGATAGACCTTCCTCGATGTTGTCTTGGATATATTGCGAAAAATTGAAGCCGATGCCTGCAAATTCGTTGCTGAATTCAGCCTGAAGCTGATCGATCAGCTTTTCCTTGTCCATGCCCTTCCGCCATTCGTCGAACGGCTTGAGCGGGACAAAGAATTCCGCATTGAAGAAGCCCGTTGCATCGCTGCCATTGTCCGGTCGGCCATGCTGCGACACCACCGTGATGACCTCCGGATGGGTCAGCAGGATTTCGCGCAGCCGGTTGACGATCGGCATGCCGGCCTCCAGCGAAATGGTCGGCGGCATGGTGGCGCGGATCCACAGATTGCCTTCCTCCAACGCCGGCAGGAATTCGCTGCCGAGCTGTGACGCGAGGACGCCGGTCAAGCCCAGGAAAACCGCGCCGATCGTCACGCTTATCTTGCGGTGGCCGAGCGACCAGTTCAGCACCGGCGTGTAGACTCGCCTGATGCCGCGCACGATGAAGGTTTCGACCTCCTCGACGTGTTCGGGCAGCATCAGCGAGGCCAGACACGGCGTAACCGTGAAGGTCGCAATCAACGCTCCGATCAGCGCGTAAGCATAGGTCTTGGCCATTGGATTGAAAATCTGGCCTTCGACGCCCTGCATGGTGAACAGCGGAATGAACGCCGCCACGATGATGGTGGTGGAGAAGAACACCGCCTTGTCAATCTGCAGGGCGCTGACGATGATGAGGCGCATTCGGTCCGTCCAGATTTGCTGACCGCCCGTCTTCTCCACCGAGCGGGTTGGGTCGGTACCCCACCTGCCTTCGGCAAGTTCCTGAAGAACGATTTCCTTTTCTTCAGGCCGCGCCTGGAAATTCCGATAGATGTTTTCCACCAGAATCACGGCGGCGTCGACGATGATGCCGAAATCGACCGCGCCGACCGACAACAGGTTGGCATCCTCGTTGCGCAACACCAGGACGATGATGGTGAAGAACAGAGCGAAGGGGATGTTGATGCCGACGATGATGGCGCTGCGCAGATCGCCGAGGAACAACCATTGTATGATGAAGATCAGGATGAAGCCGACGATGAGATTGTGGGTGACGGTCGCGGTGGTGACGGCGACCAGCGAGGTGCGCTCGTAGAACGGCACCATCTTCACACCCGGCGGCAGCGAGCCGTCGCTGTTGATCTTCTCGACTTCCGCTTTGATACGCGCCGCGACATCGTTGGTGTGAAGCGTGCGGTTCATCACCACGATCGCCGCCACCACATCGTCTTCATGATCGCGGCCCGCCTTGCCGAGCCGCGGCGCAGTGCCGACATAGACCCTGGCTACGTCCTTTATCGTCACCGGGACGCCGTTCTGCTGGGTCAGGACGATGTTCTCGATATCGCTGACGTTATGACCCTGGGTCAGATCGGTCGAACCGCCGCTGTCGATCAGGCCGACGCCCCGGATGTTCACCGATTGCTGGCCGATGTTGATGGTGCGGCCGCCTACATTGGTATTGGCGTTCCCGATGGCGGCGGTAATCTGGGGCAACGTGATGCTGTAGGCATCGAGCTTGTTCAGATCGACCTCGACCTCATATTCCTTCGTGGTGCCGCCCCAGGTATTGACCTGGACGACGCCCGGAACCGACAACAGCCTTCGTTGCAGCACCCAGTCCTGAACGGTGCGCAGATTGGTCAGGCCGAAGTGCGGCGGGCCCACCAGCTGATAACGGAAGATTTCACCGACCAGACTCGAACCGAGAATTTGCGGCGACACGCCGTTCGGCAAGCTGACGTTCTGCTGCAGATTGATCTCGGCCTGCGTGAGCGCGAAGTAGTAGTCGATGCCGTACGCGAAAGTGACGCGAACGAAGGTCAGGCCGTAGAACGAGGTGGAACGGATGTTCTCGACGCCCGGAGTCGCTGCAAGCCCAACCTCGATCGGAATGGTGTAGTAGCGCTCCATCTCTTCGGCCGAGAGTCCGGGTGTCTGGGCGGTGATCTCCAGAATAACCGGCGCCGGGTTCGGATAGGCCTCAATGTTCAGGCGGGTGAACGCGATCAGGCCACCGCCGACGAACATCATCAGGATGAGAAGGACGATCGGTCGCCGGGTCAATCCGAATGTAAGCAGCCCTTTGAGCACGGGTGACCTCTTCTATGTGATGCCGGTCTTTACGATCCCGCACCCGTACTGCGCACTTTTCCTGCGATTCCTGCTGTATTTATATCAGGGAGGTATTGCATCGTAAATCTGCGATTAATCACAGCAACCACGATGCCGCCGTCGCGTCGCGGGCCGACCTCGACGTCGAGCAGCTTATTTTGTTGAAGGGGGGCCTGATTGGGCGCGGTTCAGTGCTTCGGTCGCAGGATGGTTCCATTGATGCCGGAACGATCCTTTGCCGGACCGCCGACGGAACCGGGACCAGAGGCGATGTGGCTCATTGTTGTTCCGTTGATGCCCGCCGCGTGCGCCGTTGGACCGCCGACGGTATTGAGCGGAATTGTCGGACGATGGAGATCCATCCCAACCCCGCCCCCAGCCGCGCCGGTGGCGCCAATTGCGCCCGTACTGGTTGCGCGGGTACCGACCCCGATCATGCGAGTCCCCGCCATGAAGCCCGGATCGAAGTGCCCGGACCCGGTTCCGCTGGCGTTGTTGTTGCCCGGCACAACAACGCCGACGGCATTGTGCATGGTCTGGCTGTCTGCGCCGGGACGGGTGAATTGCGGGTTTGTGCCGGTATTGGCCAACATGCCTGCAGGCTTTTTTGGCGCGTTTGCAGTCAGCGCTTTTCGCATCGCGCGGCGCTGCAGACCGGCGTAGCCGTCACTCGGCGTGATCAGATCGATACCATGGTCCAAAGTGACGCCCTTGGCGCCCGGGGTTGTGCCGAGCTTGCCGGTGGGCGCATTCACGCCCTTGCGGCTCGAATCGACACCGAGTTCGTTCCCCTGCTTGCTCGGCCCAACATGAGTCGAGGTGCTGCTCCGGAGCGCGTCGCCGTCGTGAGGGTGATTTTGGCCCGCCCCGCCCTCGCCTGTTGGGCTCGTGTCGCTACCCTTGGTATCCGAGCCGTTCCTGGTCGGGCCGCCGCCAGTGCCCCCACCGCCCGATGCGTCGGCACCGGCCTTCTGGACCTCCTCTTGCGCAATACCCGGACTGCCGGCAAGCGTAGCGCACGCCGCCGCAATGAAAACAAATCCAAGGGTTTTCAAGCGGCTGCCCATCGATCAAATCACCCGTCTCGTTCAAACAACCACGCGATCTCTTTGGTTTTGCGCCTCATCAACTCCGAAAAGTCGGCAACTTTTCGGAAATCACGTGCACAGTGCCGTCACGAGCGGCTCACCGCGCCGCGATGGTCAGTGCGTTGCTCAGAAACAGGGCGCCTTCGGTGGCAACCAGCTCACCCGGCTGCAGACCTTCGATGATTTGGGAGTAGCCACCCTGTTGAAGGCCTATCTTGACCCTCCGCATGGTGAAACGACGACGGTCGGCGGTGACCCACACCGTCATAGTGCCGTCGCCTTGCCGGACCACGCCGTCCAGCGGAACCGCGACCGCGCGCATCGGGTCGCCGGTGCGGATGACGAAATTGGCGAACATCCCGGGTCGCAGTTCGTGCTTGGGATCGTCGATTTCGGAGCGGACCAGGACCCGATGGGTGATCGGATCTACGGTCGACCCGATGGTGGAAATCCGGCCCTCGAACACACGGCCCGGATGGGCCATGACGGTGACCCTGGCTTCCTGTCCGACGCTGAAGGCAGGGCTGTCGCTTTCCGCGACGTTTGCCATCATCCACATGGTCGAGATGTCGGCGACTGTAAACGGCGCCTGCCCGTTGCCGGGCTGAACCAGGAGTCCCGGCGCCGCATTGCGGGCCGTGATCCGGCCCGAGATCGGGCTCGGCACCACGAGCGTCGGGTCGGCCATGCGCTCGGCCACGATCCTGTCAATCTCCAGGTCGGTCTTGCCGAAAAGGCGGACAGCGTCCCGTGCCGCCCGCAATGCACCTTCGGCAGTCTGCTGATCGGAGGTCGCCTGCTCTACGTCCTTTTGGGACACGGCTCGCGATTCATAAAGCGACCGAAGTCTCGCCAGATTGCGGGTGGTCAGCTGCAACACGCCCGACGCCGCGATCAAGGTCGAGTTGGCCGCGAGCAGGTCCGGGCTGTCGATGGTGAACAGAGTCTGGCCCTTCTTTACTTCGTCGCCAACCTTGGCGTAAAGACCGACGATCCTCCCCTGATAAGGCGTGAAAACCTGGGTCAGCAGTTCCTCGTTGAAATCGATG
>Ga0257161_1000081_pt1 | contig 23480 bp, 21 predicted proteins | sample NR01A_FD_185954 | JGI IMG/M metagenome (GOLD analysis project Ga0257161, IMG submission 185954) | Soil microbial communities from H.J. Andrews Experimental Forest, Oregon, United States - NR-01-A | ecosystem: Environmental > Terrestrial > Soil > Temperate forest > Bulk soil | place: USA: Oregon... | reverse complement strand
TTTCTCTAATCCGGAATCAATCCGCACTGCCCGCGCTATTTGGCTACAGTGAAGATGACATATGATCGAGACGCACGATTGTCGAAACGTGACGTGCAGTGTTTGGGCTTGAAATCGATAGTATTCATCCTACATTGAGGAAGCCATGCGAAAAAATTGAGAGGCTCTGGGACGGTAACTTCCGCCCCCAGGGATGTTTTTTTGTCCATTTCTTCAGTCGCTCATCTCCACCTCTCGCGACTGCTACCCCGGCGCCCTATCCAAGTCCGACCAATTCGCGCCGTCGGCTCTGATGGTTCGGAAGACTTAGCCGTTGCGCTATGTCCAAAATAGTTGTCTCGGTCGAATATGAGGTCAAGGCTTTGGCGATTGAACATGCGCGCGTGCGTACCGTACCAAAGCCGTGGGGTATCTTAGATCTACGTCCGTGGAGCAATGCACGCCCTGACGGCAGTGCGATAGGCGAAATCCGGTACGAGCGACCTGGTAGCGAGGCTGCAGATACTTCGCTATTGCTCAAGTTGCTGTTCACGAGCCAGCCGCTCTCTATTCAGGTTCACCCGGACGATGCGTATGCGCAATCGATCGGACTGCAGAACGGCAAGACCGAAGCCTGGTACGTCCTGAGCGCTACTCCTGAAGCCAAGGTCGCCTTGGGCCTGAAACGGCGTCTGACTCCGCAGCAACTGCGCCAGGCCGGCGAGGACGGATCGATCACGAATCTTATTGTGTGGCAGGCGGTCTCGCAGGGCGACAGCATTTTCGTCCCCGCCGGGACCATCCACGCAATCGGCGCGGGACTTGTCATCGCAGAGATTCAGCAACGCAGCGATGCAACATTCCGCCTATTCGATCATGGCCGACAGCGCGAACTCCATATCGAGAACGCAATTGCGGTGGCGGACGCCGGACCTGCCGGATTTCGGGTCATACCAACCCGGCTAACCGACACGCGGACGCTTCTGATCTCAAACGCGCACTTCATGTTCGAGCGAATTGATCTGGCGCCGAATTCCGAGTGGTGTCTGGAAGCGAAACAAGAGACCTGGCTTCTCATCGTCGATGGTAGCGCTCGGACCGTATCATCCGACGTTGCCAAAGGCGACGCCGTTTTCGCGCAATCGGATCGCATCAACATCCACGTCGGCGCAATCGGCATGGTCGGCCTCGTGGCCTACACGGGGGGCCTCGTATCGGACCTGCTGCAGCACTCCGGACTGCCGGCGGAAATAGCGGCGCGGCGGTTACAGGAGGTGCATGGGCCAACTTCCTTTCACCGGAGCAACGGCGCCCCAACGGACGGATGCATGGAGACTATTCAATGAGTCAGTTCCACCGCGTTGCATTCATTGGCAATCACCTTCCGCGTCGTTGCGGAATCGCTACCTTTACCCATGATCTTCATCGGGCGATCTCGATGACGCGCCCGGATCTGGAAACCTGCGTCCTTGCCATGACGAACCCCGGTTGTAGCTATGATTATCCGCCGGCGGTACGCTTTCAGATTCGCGAAGAAGTGATCGACGAATATGCTGAGGGTGCCGAGCTTTTGAACAATGCAGGTTTCGACGTTGTCTCGCTTCAACACGAATACGGAATTTTCGGCGGGCAGGCCGGCGCCAATATCGTTGATCTCCTATCGCGCCTCGAGATGCCTGTTGTCACGACGCTTCATACGGTGCTCGCCAAGCCGACACCGATCCAGCACGACGTAACGCGTCGGATCATAGATGCCTCGGCGAAAATCGTCATCATGTCAGAAACGGCTCGCGAACTTCTCCGCTCCGTTCATGACGTGCCGGCACACAAGATTGACGTCATCCCGCACGGAATACCAGATTTTCCATTTCTTGAGCCGCATCATGCCAAAGTGGAGTTTGGCTTCGAGGAAAAGAAAATAATTCTGACGTTTGGCCTGCTGTCGCCCAATAAAGGCATCGAGATAATGCTCGATGCCATGCCAAGCATTGTTAAATCATGCCCCAACGCCGTCTACGTCATTCTCGGCGCCACCCATCCGAACCTCGTGCGAGACCAGGGCGAGGCTTATCGCGATAGCTTAATTGCAAGAGTGCGGGAGCTGGGTATTGGGGATTGCGTCGTCTTCTTCAACCAGTTCGTAGATCAGGCCACGCTCTTAAACTTCATTTCGATGTGCGACGTCTACGTGACGCCCTATCTCAACGAAGCCCAAATGACATCGGGTACACTCGCCTACAGCTTTGGCTTGGGAAAGGCAGTCGTCTCAACGCCTTATTGGCACGCCAAGGAACTGCTAAGTGACGGGCGCGGCATTCTGGTTCCTTTTGGCGATGCCAAAGCCCTGAACACCGAAATCTCCGGCCTTCTGACAAACGACGTACGTCGTCAGGCCATGCGCAAGCGCGCATACGCGGCGAGCCGATCGATGACCTGGGTGCAGACAGCCAAGCGTTATCTTGCGGTTTTCGAAATCGCACGCGAAAATGTCCGCCCCGGAATTGCGCCTCCGATCGATGCGATCGTTTCCGGGAGCAAAGGCCCTATCATACCGCAAATGCGGGTTGGGCATTTCCTCTCGCTTTGCGATAGTACGGGCGTGATCCAGCATTCCGTCCATTCAGTGCCAGATCGCTCTCACGGCTACTGCGTCGACGACAACGCGCGCGCCCTTCTGTTTTCTTGTACGCTTTCGAAATTTGGCGAAATGCAGCTATCAGAAACGACGACCGCACGCTTTGCAGCGTTCATCCAGCACGCGTGGAATCCAGGCACGCGTCGATTTCGAAATTTCATGAGCTACGACCGACGATGGTTGGAGGAGGCGGGCTCGGAAGATAGTCACGGCAGAACGCTTTGGGCATTGGCCGAATGCGCGTGCGAGGACGCTGATCCGTCGCGCCGGAGATGGGCTGCGGCGCTCTTCAAGACCGCGCTTCCGGCCGTCGAAACATTCTCGTCTCCGCGGGCCTGGGCCTTCTCGCTCCTCGCGTTAGACGCTTATTGCGCGCTGGTCGGTGGAGATCTCTTCGCAAACCGCTTACGCAGAATATTAGCCGACAGGTTGATGTCCCTGTTTTCCGCGACGGAAACGAACGATTGGATCTGGTTTGAAGATATGCTCGCCTATGACAATGCGCGCCTTCCCCAGGCGCTGATTCAAACGGGCTTGACGACTCGGACGCCACCATATGTCGAAGTCGGCCTCCGCTCGCTTCGTTGGCTCATGTCGCTTCAAACGGCTTCATCGGGATGCTTCAGGCCGATTGGGACCAAAAGTTTCGGCCGGATCCGCCAGAAACCCGAAGCATTTGATCAACAGCCAATCGAGGCGTCAGCAACGATTTCTGCGAGCCTTGCGGCGGGACGTGCGGAGGACGGCGCAGAGTGGCCGGCAGCGGCCATGCGCGCGTTCGGTTGGTTCCTGGGCGAAAATGACCTGCAGACCCTTCTGACTGATCCCGATACAGGCCGCTGTTCGGATGGGCTTCATCCGGATCGACCCAATGAGAACAAAGGTGCAGAATCATCGTTATCCTATCTTCTCGGTCTTGCGGAGATTCGTCGATTCAAGCGCACTACTGCGATAGACCAGATGAAACCCCTGTCCAAATTGGATTCCAGCGCCGTTCGCACAATCGCATCTTGAACAACCCCAGGTGTCTCTTGTCGCAATCCCGGTTCATGAACCGCCAGAGCTTATATCTGCGCCCAGATCCGGCCCGAGTCGTCGTCAGACCTTTCAAACCGGCGACTGAACCCAGAGACCTCAACGCGACCGATAAAATTCGTGCCAACCATATTGTCGGAAAAGTTCTTCGTCTTGATACCGAAGCTGCCGCGCATCTACTGAGTGACGTGCTCGAAAATTTTCAAGGCCGTCACAGAAATCTGCTCAATATCTTCGAGACGCGCGCCGAAGAGATGGAAGAGGCGTTCGCACCGCATGCTGAATTGACTAAGACGCAACGCCGATTGATCGGGGCGTATTTTCTCAACGAGTACTCCTTCGAGGCGTCCGCCTTGTTCAATCCGAGCATTGTCCGACACCCAGACCAGTCCGGCACCACGGAGAATAGCTGCCGATTCATCTTGAGCCTTCGCGCCGTCGGAGAGGGGCATATTTCATCGCTGACGTTCCGGTCCGGCACCATATCTTCTGACGGAAGCGTAGCGGTGGATCCAACCGCGCGTCTCGCGTCTGTCCCAAAAGTGAAAAGCCGGATGTCGACGCCCAACGGCGACGTGGTCGAGGTGCTTTTTCAGCAAGACGAAGAGCTTAGCGAGCGAGTGATCTTTCCGATCACGGAGGCCCAATCTAACGGCATCGAGGACGCTCGCTTCGTCGAATTCAAAGATGGTGGAAAAACGGTGTTCTGCGCGACCTACACCGCTTACAGCGGAAGGGCGATTCGCTCTGAATTGCTCGAAACGACGGATTTTCGATTCTTTCGGATGATACCGCTCGGCGGATCGGCAGTGCGTAACAAGGGTATGGCTTTGTTCCCGCGAAAAATTGATGGCCGCTATGCGATGATCGGTCGGCAGGACAACGAAAACCTCTATTTGATCTACTCAGATGACCTTTACACATGGGACGGCGGTCAATCGATCCTTCAGCCCGAGTATCCTTGGGAGTTTGTTCAGATTGGCAATTGTGGCTCACCGATTGAACTGGACGACTGCTGGCTGCTCCTGACGCACGGAGTGGGTCCGGTAAGAAAATATTCAATCGGTGCCGTTCTGCTGGATAAAAATGATCCCTCAAAAGTTCTCGGGCGATCGCGCGAACCTCTTGTCCGTCCCGAGCCAACCGAACGCGAAGGCTATGTGCCCAATGTTGTCTATACCTGCGGCGCAATGCGTCACGGCGACCAAATCATCCTGCCCTACGCCATATCTGACACCTTCTCCAATTTCGCTACCATAGAGATCGCGGCGCTGAAGCAGGCGGTCGCGGCATGACGGCTACACTATGACGGTCTTTGGCGACGCCCGCCGGGTTCCTACAGATATTGGAGGCGGCAAAGCACCTAACTTTTCTGGCCGATCGGATGCCGGCGGGCCACGAGAAGCATGGCCGTTACGGCCCTTATTTGCATTGGACTTTGCCAGACAGCGGGCGCAAGTCCACATAGGATCAGTTTGCAGAGGTACGCCCATGGAGGAGTCAATGCCTTTGACGCGCAGCAATGAGAAAATCCTGACTACGATGTTGGGGGTAAAGTTTCTAATGCGCGACGGGAAGACGGAAGTAGCTTGCCGAGCCGCGCGCGAGTTGCTGCGCTATAGGTTCGGCAGCAGTGACCGTGGTGGCGATGGAGAGACATTCAAGCTCCATCGAGAGGCAATCGAGAAAGCTGCAAGCGACAAATATGACGCCGGGATGGTCGAACCCCACACCGATGCGACCGTTGTTGTCAGAGAGATAGATATGGCGTCCCCGCTCAGTCGGAAGATGTAAGCCGGGGGCCACGCACGGCAACAATTGATGAAAAGCGCTTAACGCGTGACCGACTGCAACTGCTTATTCGCCGCAGCAATCGGCGCAGCGGACCAGCAGGAGATATCGCGCCACTTTGATCTTGCTCAAGCTGCGGGGCGTGTCCGCCGCTCCGATTGGGGCGTTGCTGTCATTCCGTGGCATAAGGCGAAATTCCCGGCGTCGTGGCGAACGGCGAGGCAAATCTTGCCGGCCGTATCGCCCACATGAACAAGGCCCTGTTGGCATGACCGCGCTCTGGTGGCAGACGGGCGTGATCTACCAGATCTACCCGCGCTCCTTTCAGGACACGAACGGCGACGGCATAGGCGACCTCAAGGGGATCGAGCGGCGGCTCGACTATCTGGTCAGCCTCGGTATCGACGCCATCTGGATCTCGCCCATCTACCCCTCGCCGATGGCTGATTTCGGCTATGACGTCGCCGATTATTGCGGCATCGATTCTCGCTTCGGCGCGCTCGACGATTTCGACGAGTTGCTTGCGCAAGCCCATGCGCACGGGCTTAAGGTCTTGCTCGACTTCGTACCCAACCACACCTCCGACCGCCACCCCTGGTTCGTCGACAGTCGTTCCTCGCGCGCCAATCCGAAACGGGATTGGTACATCTGGCGCGATCCCGCCCCCGATGGCGGGCCGCCCAACAACTGGATCAGCGATTTCGGCGGCTCGGCTTGGGAGTGGGACGAGGCCACCGGTCAATATTACTACCACGCCTTCCTAAAGGAGCAGGCGGACCTCAACTGGCGGAATCCGGCCGTGCAGGCAGCGATGTACGACGTGATGCGCTTCTGGTTCGACCGCGGCGTGGACGGCTTCCGCATCGACGTGCTGTGGCACCTGGTCAAGGCAGCAGACTTCTTGGACAACCCGCCCAACCCCACCTATCAGCCAGCAATGGGCGATATGTTCCGCATGCTCCAGCTCCATTCAGCAGACCAGCCCGAGGTGCACGGGATCGCCGCCGACATGCGCGCCATCGCCGATAATTATGGCGCCAAGGGACGGGGCGAACGCCTGCTGATCGGCGAGATCTACCTGCCGCTCGATCGGCTGCTGCGTTATTACGGCCGGGAACGGGCAGAGGTGCACCTGCCCTTCAACTTCCAACTCGTCGATGCGTCGTGGGAGGCGCGCTCGCTCGCAACGCTGATCGCCAACTATGAGGCAGCGCTTCCGCCGGGCGGTTGGCCGAATTGGGTGCTCGGCAACCATGACCGGCCACGCGTCGCGGCCAAGCGTGGGCAGGCCCAGGCCCGCGTCGCGGCGATGCTGCTGCTGACGCTCCGCGGCACCCCCACCCTCTACTACGGCGACGAGTTGGGCTTGAGCGACGTCGCGATACCGCCTGCACAGGTTCAGGACCCGCGCGGGCTGCGCGAGCCCGGGCTCTCCTTGGGCCGCGATCCGGTCCGCACACCGATGCCGTGGGACGGGAGCGAGAATGCCGGCTTCACTACGGCCACGGCCAGGCCGTGGCTGCCGCTCAATGCCGATTGGCCGACGCGCAACGTCGCGCGGATGGCGGAGGAGCCTCATTCGATTCTGACGCTCTATCGCCAGTTGCTGGCTGCTAGGCGCGTGCATCTGGCGCTGTCGATCGGCGACTTCGCGCTGCTGGACGTGAAGGGCGACGTGCTCGCCTACGAGCGTCGGCACGGCGCGGAGCGACTGATAGTGGCGCTCAATCTCGGGGGACGCTCGCATCGCCTGGAGTTGCCGGACTGGGCGAGCGATTGCCGGCTGCTCTTGTCCACTGTCGCCGACGCGGCGTTGGCCGGAGACGGCGCCCTGCTGCTGCGGGCGGACGAGGGCGTGATCCTTACGGCCGATTAACGAAAAGCAAGGGAGGGACAATCGATTGCGTATCGCCATGCTAGCGCCGATCTCCTGGCGCACCCCGCCGCGCCACTATGGTCCATGGGAGCTGGTGACGAGCCTCTTGACCGAGGCGCTGGTGGCGCGCGGCGTCGACGTTACCCTGTTCGCCACGAAGGATAGCTGGACGGCGGGCAAGCTGGCCGGCGTCTGCCCGACGCCCTATTCCGAGGACCCCGCCATCGATGCCAAGGTGTGGGAGATGCTTCACGTCGCCCATGTCTTCGAGCGCGCGGGCGAGTTCGACCTCATTCACAATCAGGCCGACTTCGTGCCGCTCGCCTTCTCGCGGCTAGTGAAAACGCCGGTTGTGACGACGATCCACGGCTTCTCCTCGCAACGCATCTTGCCCGTCTTCAAGGCGTACGACGATCGCGTTCACTATGTCGCGATCAGCGACGCCGACCGCCATTCGGACCTGCGCTATGCGGCGACGATCCACCACGGTATCCGGCTGGAGGACTTTCCCTTCGACCCGCACGGCAGCGAAGACCTGCTCTTCTTCGGCCGCATCCACCCCGATAAGGGGGCGGCCGAGGCGATTGCGGCGGCACGTCGAACGGGTCGGCGGCTGGTCATGGCCGGCATCGTCCAGAATCAGGACTATCATAACGAGCACGTCGCACCCGCGCTCGACAACCGTTCCGTGGTCTATCGCGGCCCGGTGGGCGGGACGGCACGCACAAAAGCCCTGGGTTCCGCGCGCGCGCTGCTTCACCTCATCAACTTCGACGAACCGTTCGGACTATCGGTCGTGGAGGCGCTCGCCTGCGGCACGCCGGTCATCGCCTCCAATCGCGGATCGATGCCCGAGCTGATCGACCCTGGCGTGACCGGCTTCCTGGTCGACAGCGTGGATGCAGCCGTGGATGCGATCGGCCGTATCGGCGAAATCGATCGCACCGCCTGCCGGTCGGCAGTATCCACGCGGTTCACGGTAGACCGCATGGCCGATCGATATCTGGATCTGTACCGATCGCTCCTTGGCTGAGGTCCTCCTCGGCTTTCATTGGCCGAGCTTCCGATGCTCGGTGGCCGTCTGGAACGGTACCATTTTGGGCATCGGCGCCGAGCCCGGCAAGCGGATGATGATCGATGGTGCGAATGTCGATCGCGCGGGTCGTGCAACAGTCCCGCTTGGAATAGGCGGAGATCAGGACCATTGTAGGGGCATGACATCCGCCCGCGATAGGATCGTCCTAGAGAACGTAAACGGGGGCCGAGCCTGCGGCCGCCGCAGCGGGGGCAAGGGTGCGCGAGCGGCTGTGCCTGATCGCGAACGCGTGCTTTCACACAGCCAAGTCCGAAGCGGTCACGGCGTGGGCCGAATTCGCAGACTGGACCTTTTGGAGTATTCCTCCCCGCGACGGGTTCCGACCCGTTACGCGTCCGTGCGCTCCGCAGTCGCGATCAATCGCAGCTCGCCGATCGCTGCTTGGAGTTGTCGAGTGAGGGCCATCGTCGTTTGTTTCCCGAGCGGCAGCCCCGCTGTAGGAATGGGCGTCCCGAACATCACCCGGACCCGCGGACGCTGCACGAAGTGCGCGATCCGCACGTCATTAGGACCTTGATAGAAGGCAGGAACAAGTGGAACGCCGGCGTGAAGCGCGACCGTGGCGGCACCGCGCTTAAACGAAAATATTCTGATCGCTCCGCGTCCCACTCGGGAAGATCAACAGGATTTCGCCATTCTTCAGCAGGTCGAGGGCGGTCTTGATCGAGTCCCTGGACGGCACCTCGCGGTCGACTGCAAATGATCCTCCCTGCTCCAAGATCCATTTGGCGACACGCGAATTGAACAGCTCCTGCTTCGACATATAGCGAAGCTGCCTCGGATAGACGGCATATGCTACCCAGAGGCTGTCCACCCAGCCGATGTGATTGCAGGCGATAACTGCAGCCGTCCCGCTGAGCCGAAGCACCTCCGGGCGATTGATAACCTCGGGCTTCCCAACACGTTCGAACAGAACCTTCAGCCCAGGAGACACGATCGTAAGTACGTTCATTACCCATCTCCCGGCTTTTCTCAGCTGCTCCTATGAGCTACCTCGGTGTCGCAAGACTTCTTTTGTTGTGTCGATAAAAGCCCGGAGCTTCGGCGCCAACGCGGCACGCTTTGGGTAGTAGAGAAACAGACCGGGCCACTCGCTGGATGACTTCGGCAGCACTTGCGTCAGATGGCCCGCCGCGATGTCGGCGCGCACCACCGGCTCCATCACATAGGCAAGCCCGACACCAGCGCGCGCCAGATCGAGCGCATACATCGGATCGTTGATCACCGTATTACCGGTTGCCTCGACGGCAACCTCACGTCCGTCATCAAGGAGCTCCCACCGATAGAGCCCGCCGGATTTGATCAAGCGGTAGGCGATGCAGTTGTGGTTTTTGAGGTCAGCAATAGTCTTGGGCCGGCCGCGTTCGGAGATATAGGCTGGCGATGCGACGAGGATAGCCCTGAACGGCGGCGTCAGCCTCACCGTAATCATGTCCTCGGCGATCATTTCGCCAAGCCGGATACCGGCGTCGAACCCGTCCTCAACGATGTTGACAATCGCGTCGTCGGCGAAAATTTCAACCGTCACGTCGGGGAAACGCTTGGCCATCTCGCGCACGACCGACGTCATCACCATCGATAGAGCAAGGCGCGGGACATTGAGGCGCAGAAGACCGCTTACGCGGCCCTTGACCGCTCGGATGCGTTCGACCCGGTCGGCGATATCCTGGAGGGCGGGTGCCGCACTCGCGACCAAAGCAGCCCCGGCTTCGGTCAACGCCACGTTGCGCGTCGTGCGCGCGAACAGCGGCACGCCCAACCGCTCCTCGACCAGACGAACCGCGTGGCTGACGGCCGAGGGGCCCATGCCAAGTTCGGAAGCTGCGGCGGCGAAGTTCTTGCGCCGCGCCACCGCGAGAATGACCGGCAAGTGGTTGAGAAGATCACGATCCATTCATGAATAATATCGCATATTATATACCGAATAAACAGAGTTATCGCGCAGCCGATTTTCCCTGATGGTGGATGTCGAGGGCCGCACGACAGCCCAGATCGAACCGACAGGAGCACCCCATGCCTCATTCGCGCGCTTTGAACAGCTACTTCACGCTTGGCCGGACCGGCCTGCGCGTCAGCCGCCTGGCACTTGGAACGATGACTTTCGGCACGGAATGGGGCTGGGGCACGGACAAAGAGACCGCGCGCGAACTCGTCAACACATATGTCGATGCCGGCGGCAACTTCTTCGACACCGCCGACCTGTACACCAACGGCACCTCCGAGACCTGGCTAGGAGAATTCATTGCCGAACGGGGCCTGCGCGATGCTGCAGTAATCTCGACCAAGTTCAGCTACAACGCCCAGCCGGGAAATCCGAACGCAGGCGGCAACGGGCGCAAGAATATCCTGCGTGCGGTCGAGGCGTCGCTGAAGCGTCTCGGCACCGATTACATCGACCTTTACATCCTGCACACTTGGGATCGCGTGACGCCCGCGGAAGAGGTGATGCGCACGCTGGATGACCTCGTGCGCTCGGGCAGGGTGCGTTATGTCGCTCTCTCCAACGTTCCCGCATGGTACGCCTCGCGCGCGCAGACGATCGCGGAGTTTCGCGGCTACGAGCCGCTCGCCGCGCTTCAACTCGAATACTCGCTCGCGCAACGCAGCGTCGAGCATGAATTCGTGCCGCTCGGCAGCGAGCACGGCATGGGCATCATGGCCTGGGCGCCGCTCGCGAACGGCCTGCTCTCTGGCAAGTATCGCGCGGGCCAAGACAGTGACGCGAGCGCAAGCCGCCTTGAGGTGCTCAAGGGCTCCAATCACCCGGCCCTGACGACCTTCTCGGCGCGCAATCTCGCCATCGTGGCAGAGCTTGAAGCCGTTGCGAAGCAGCTCAGCCGCAGCATGGCCGAGGTCGCACTGAATTGGGTTGCGAACCGGCCGGGGGTGGCGTCGGTCATCGTAGGAGCCACGAAGCTCACGCAGCTTGCGCAGAACATCGCGGCGCTGTCGTTCGAGATTCCTTCTGAGCTTCAGGATCGTCTCGATGCCGTGAGCGCACCTAAGCGTAGCTTCCCCTACACACTCTTCGGCGACGAAGTGCAGGGAATGCTGCACGGCGGCGCGACCGTTGGCGCCAAGCGCCACGGCTATGTCCCGGACGTGCTGATTTCCGGTCGCGGTGCGACGGTCGCGGCGTGACGCGAATGCAACAAATTCACCTTGGGAGAATCCTATGAGCAATATTCTTGAACTCGCCGGCCGCCGTGCGCTTGTCACCGGCGCGACCAAAGGCGTCGGCCACGCCGTCGCAGCGCGACTGCGTGAAGCCGGCGCGGCAGTCCTCGGCACGGCGCGGGCCCGACCCGCCGACCTCTCCGCGGAAGAGCTGTTCGTGACGGCGAATGTTGCGACTGCCGAGGGCTGCGCCGCAGTAGCCGACGCCGTGATGAAACAGTTCGGCGGTATCGACATCGTCGTGCACGTCGTCGGCGGTTCCTCTGCGTCTGCGGGTGGTTTTGCGGTGCTCGATGATCGGGAGTGGCAGCGGGCGCTCGACCTTAATCTCTTCCCGGCCGTCCGTCTGGATCGCGCGCTCTTGCCAGCGATGCTGAAGCAGGGCGCCGGGGTGATTATTCACGTCACCTCGATTCAGCGGCAATTGCCACTAGCCGAAGCCACCATCGCTTACGCGGCTGCCAAAGCGGCGCTCGCGAACTACAGCAAGGGACTGTCCAAGGAAGTCAGCCCGAAGGGCGTTCGTGTCGTCCGGGTATCGCCGGGCTGGGTCGAGACGGAAGCAGCAGTGAATCTCGTCAAAAGATTGGCCCTCGAAGCCGGAACTGGCGAGGAGGCGGCGCGCCAAGGCTTGATGGATTCGCTTGGCGGCATCCCGTTAGGGCGGCCAGCGAAGCCAACCGAGGTAGCGGAGCTCATCGCTTTTCTTGCTTCGCCGCGTGCCGCCGCAATCACCGGCACGGAATACGTCATCGATGGTGGCACCGTTCCGACAGTCTAGGCAGGTACGCGAACCATGTCGGGCGCTTTTCGGAGGAGCTCGGTCCTGCCGGCGAACACCTGGGGAACTTCCCGCAAGCCTTCACGCATCTCTCTCTCATCAGCGCGGCATATTACCTGGATCGAGCCCTGTCAGGTCAGGATGGCCGCAGTTAAGCCTTCGACGACCGAGGAGCAGATCTGAGCGAGCGCCTCCGGCGAAGCGGTTGTTGTCGGTGAAACGCCGAACCGAACCTAGCCACGCGCCTGCAATCGCTGGCGGAGCACCGGTCCGATTCGCACATTTGGTCGCGCCTGGAGAGGTTCGATAAAGCTCATCCATTGCGCCGCTCAATCCAATGATCGAGCGACAACCGTCCCGAGCCCCATGCCATTATGCCAAGCGCCATGGCTGCCCAGGTTAGGTGCACTGGCCAGCCGTCTGGCACCGTGAGCTCGACTACGAGAGTCATCACCAAGAGCGCGCACGCAGCCAGTCGTGTCGCCAGCCCGAGAACGAGGAGGATGGGAAAGAGAATTTCGGCGGAACCGACAAGGAACGCCGTCGCCTCAGGCGCTGGAAACGAGTACGGGCCGCCCGGCAAATGCAACTTGAACTCTGTGCTGAAAAGGAAAATCGCAGTGTCGTTCAGTTGCAGGAAACCGTCCCATTTGTTGATGCCGGATCGCCAGAATGGAGTCGCGAGCCCGATGCGCAGGACAAGTTGGGTGAGAGACGGCGGCGCGATCAGGGCAATACTGGCGTTCACCCGTCTAACGAGCCGACTGATCGTTTGCCATCCCATCAGCTTTCTTCCCAAAGAGCTGTCGTGAACACGCCCGCCTCAAGCAATCCACCAATGTTGGCGGCGAGATCGAATGACGCGCTGTCCGAGAGCGCTGCCGCTGCCGCGACGCCGAGTGATTCGCCGGCAATGAGGCGCGTGAGAAAAATTGCGCCGCCGGGCGGCAGCCGTCGGGCTTCCACCTCCAGCTCGGGCCTCGTCAATAGGGCGTCCTCCGGCTCGACGACCTCGACACGCGTGGCCGGGCCGTCGCTGCGATTAGCAGTGAATATAGTGACCGCCGGGCAACGTGACCGGACGACCCGCGTCGCGGGATGGGGTTTCAAAACGGTATCGGCCAGCCGCTCCGGCGGGATCGAAGCTAAGGCGCGCGGCGTGAGCGGTTCAACATCGGCGGCGTGATAGGCGTCGAGCCAAGCCCGCTCGACCCGCGCCACATCCGCCAGCCATGGCACTGATTGCGCGTATTCGTACCGTTCGATGAAGTCAGGAAAGTCGCGTCCATACTCGAACAACAGCGGTGAGAGCGGCGGCGCGGCCCGCACATAGAAGCGCGCCATCGCCCGGAAGAAATCCACTCCGGTGATACGCAGCGTCGCTGGAAATGCCACCGCCAGCGCGTTGATGAGACTGACGGTGACGTTGTTGCGATAGACGTTGTACCGCTTGTCTGCCGCCTTGGATTTCGGCCCGGCGACCACGGCTGGTGTGGCAAGATCGGGATCGAGCAGCGCGCGGGCAAAGACGGCTGCGTAAGAAGGCTCGCCCCCGAACCCCTCGCGACATTCAACGGGCGGCATAGGCTTTTCCAGGCATGAAATCTTGCGCATGGCGGTCCATGATCGCTTTTGCGGCGCTAGCCTCCGCTTTGAGCAAAGGCCAATCCGGCAGGTCGCTGTCCCATTCAACGAGTGTCGGAATGGGTCCGCATTGACTAATGATGACGTCGAAGAGTTTCCACACCGCGTCGGCAACCGGACGGTCGTGGCTGTCGATGAGCAGAAGCTCGCCCTCGTCATCTGCCTGTTCGGCATGGCCGGCGAGATGAATCTCACCCACGTGTTCAACCGGAAAATCAGCGAGATAGGCGAGCGCCGCAAAGCCATGGTTGGTGGCCGAAACAAATACGTTATTAATGTCGAGCAATAAACCGCACCCGGTGCGCCGAACCAGCTCCGCGACGAACAATGTTTCGCTCATCGTTGATTCAGGGAAAATGAGATAGGTCGACGGGTTCTCAAGCAGGAGCTGGCGGCCGAGCGCCTCTTGTACCTGATCTATATGATCGGCGACACGAGCGAGCGTCGCCGCTGTGTAGGGGAGCGGCAGCAAATCGTTGAAATAGGTGGTGTCGTGGGTCGACCAGGCGAGATGCTCGGAAACCAACGCCGGCTCGTAGCGCTCGACAAGCGCCTTGAACCGCCCAAGATGCGCCTCGTCGAGCGGCTGCGGGCCGCCGATCGACATGCAAACACCGTGGAGCGAAACAGGGTAGTCTTGGCGGATTTGGCTCAGTGCGGCATGGGGCGCACCGCCGGCGCCCATGTAGTTCTCGGCATGGACTTCAAAGAAGCCATCTCGCTTCTCGTCGGCCAGGATCGCCTGCACATGTTCGTGCTTGAAACTCGTGCCAACACGGCCCCTAATGGAATGAGCCGGAAAGCGGAATGCTGCCGGCGCTTGCCCAGCTGAGCGCATCGCCAGTCTTTTCATAGCATCTCCCCTTTCCGGCCCGCCACTCGGCTTATGATTGAAGGTCGCGATTCAGATTGGTTGCGGCGAACCGTGGCGACCGCCGGGCACCACGATCGAGGTGCAGGTGCCGCCCTGCACAAACTTCCAGGCGTTTCCCTGGAAATCGACAGTTGACGTGCCCTGACAGGTCGTGCCCGGCCCGGCAGCGCAGTCGTTCTGGCCTTTTAGAGCGACGCCGTAGCATTTCTGCTTGCCTGCGGCTGTGGCCGCGTCTGCTTCGGCTTTGGTCAATGGCGCGGCGGTCGCCAAAGACGCAAGCGCAGTCGCAACGGCGCCGGCGAGAACCGCCGCGCCTACGGTGGATTTAGACATATTGCTTTTCTCCTGTCGGGTTGGAAATGCGCTGTTCCTCGGCGCACCTAAATTAATTCGCCCAAGAGGGCGATAGGTTGCATTTCCGTGATTACACGATTTCGTGAACGGGTCGGCTCGAAAGGCTCAGAAAAAATCAAAGAAATCAAACGCGGCAAACCATGACACGCAGGACCCGCATATGATGTGAACAGTAAGTAGACCCACCGTCCAAGCGAGGTGAAACCTTGTCGCGGCTGGGAACTTTAGTATGGCATGTGTGGTTGTCGGCAAATCCGTTCGTACCGCGCATACGGCCAACTGCTGAGATCATTCAGATCTATGTGCTCGTGGTGACATATGGCAATCGGCGCGCGGGTCACCTATTTTGCCGATGCTCTCCAGCGGCGTCTTTCGACTGCGCTTGTCTGGCTAGGTGATGCGATCGCATTCCTCAGCCGGACGGCTTGGCCGCTCGTCGATCTTCTGATCCGGATCTGGATCGGTAAATCGGCGCTGGTCTTGAGCGTGCTGATCTCGACTGACTGGACGACGGTCGTCCGCATGGCGGAGGGCTCCTATCCGATCCCGGACCTCAGCCTCGGGTCCACAGCGCTTCTGAGCCAGGTGTATTGGCTCGCCGCCGTCTCGTTGATCCTTGGACTGGCGACTCGGGTTGGTGCCGCAGTGTTGTTGGCGCTTACCGTCGCAAGCCACACCCGCGTGGCAGCGCTTGACCTGAACCTGTTCTGGATGGCGTTGCTCGCTTACTACGTCCTGCTCGGCGCCGATCGCCTGTCGCTTGACCGGCTTTTGTCACAGGGATTGAAGAACAGTCCGCTGCCGCAGGCCGGCGCGCTGATCACACTCCTCGACGCGACGCGGCCCGCGCTTACCGGCATCTATCTACTCGCCCTACGCGTTGCGCTTACGTTGACGCTGCTGCTGGCGGGCGGCCATATGCCGACGGCCATCTTGACGACGGCGGAGACCCACGCGTGGCTGCCCGTGGGCTCGGCGACGCGACTTTTCGGAAACGAGGGCGTCGCGTTGGCACTACTCATCGGTAGCGGGCTCGCGACGCGCGCAACCGCCCTTCTTGCCGTCGTGATGATCGGCTACCATAAGATGATGGGCGGTGACATGAGCTTGCCGTTCTATTGGACGATGCTCCTGTTGCTCTTGGTCGCCAAGGGTCCTGGACCGTTCTCGCTCGACGGCGCCGTACTCGCAGGGTTGCGGCGGAGTTTGCCAGAGCTATCGGGCAGGCCGCCTTCTAACTTCGAGAGCCTGCCCCGTGTCGTCATCGTCGGAGCAGGATTCGGTGGCATCGCTTGCGCCAGAGCGTTGCGGCACACCCCGGCAAGCATCACGCTCATCGACCAGCAGAACTACCACCTGTTTCAGCCACTGCTCTACCAGGTTGCGACCGCCGCGCTGTCACCGGATGACATTGCCGTTCCCATAAGGGCGATTTTCCGTGACCAGTTCAATGCCAAGGTGATGCTGGCGACCGTCACCGGCCTCGATACTGAGCGGCGCGAGGTGTTGGCGGATGGGCTCAACCTACCCTATGACTACCTTGTCGTCGCGACCGGCGCGACGCACAGCTACTTCGGTCACGACGCCTGGGCGCCCTTTGCGCCAGGCCTCAAGCGCGTGGACGACGCAACACTTGTCCGCGGTCGGGTGCTAGAGGCATTCGAACGTGCTGAGGTGGCCGCGAACGAGGGGGAGCGGCGGCGGCTTCTCAGATTCGTCATTGTCGGTGGCGGTCCGACCGGAGTCGAGCTTGCAGGCGCCATTGCCGAGCTTGCCCGCGTCGGGATGGCGAAGGATTTTCGCAATTTCGATCCAGCCACGGCAGAAATCATTCTGGTGCAAGCAGGTCCGCGGCTGCTGCCAGCGTTTCCCGAGTCGCTATCGGAGGTCGCGCGTCGCTCGCTCGCCAACATCGGCGTCAAGGTGTTCCTCAACAGCAAGGTTCGTCTGATTGATGCCGACGGCGTCTCGGTAAACGACAGGCGCATCTATTCAAGAACGGTATTGTGGGCTGCGGGCGTCGCCGCATCACCCGCCGCGAAATGGCTCAACGCGGAAGCCGACAAGGCGGGCCGCGTCAAGGTTCAACCCGATCTCTCCGTCCCTCACCTGCGCGACGTTTACGTAATCGGCGACACCGCTCTTGCCAATTGTTGGCAGGGCCAGCCTGTACCGGGACTGGCACAGGCTGCCAAGCAGGGTGGGGCCTTCGTCGCCAAGGTCATTCGCGCAAAGCTCCGTGGCGAGCCCGTCTCGTACGCCTTCTCTTACCGACATATGGGCAGCCTGGCGACGATAGGGCGGAAATCAGCGCTGGCCGATTTTGGTTTCGTCCGGTTGCGTGGGGCCATGGCCTGGTGGCTCTGGGGCATCGTCCACGTGCTGTTCCTTGTCGGATCCCGCAACCGCGCGGCGGTCGTGTTGAATTGGATTTGGTCCTATGTAACGTACCGCGCCTCGACGCGGCTCATCACCGGCTCAAGCCCACAAGCACGTAACGAAATCAAATGACCTGACCTGAAAGTGTATCGGTTTCCTGGATTATTCACTATAACCCGGCGCTTTTCGAGCCAGCGCACTCAAGTTATCAAGCATCCGCTCCCGCCATGAATAAATCGGATCGTCCGAAGTCAGTACGCGGAAGCTGCTGATGCTGCGAGCCCACATGAAGCATCCGAATAGGATGTAGTCGGCATAGAGCGGCCGGCCTCCCGCAAGGTAGGGCTGAGCCGCGAGGATGATTCTAGCCGGTTCCAGACTTTGACGGAACCCAACGACCCTGGTGTCGCGATCGGCCGATACCTCTTCCAGCGGCATGCCAAATCGCTTCTCCCGACTTTCGCGGAAATAGCGCCGGTCTTTCTCGTGAAGATGCGCGTAAATATCAGTCAACAACAGGCGGACGAGAGCACCGTTGACGACCGTGTCGGCCCAGGAATTGATGAAGCGTGTTGGGGCGCGCGCTTCCGCACTACCGAACAAGAAAGGCCGATGCTGATAGGTGTCTTCCAGGTACTCAGCGATCGTCCAGGAGTCGGACACGACTTTGTCGCCGTCCAGCAGGACTGGAACCCGCCGCTGGCCGGAGATCTCGATGGCATGCGTCTCGCTGAACCGCCATGGTATCGTCTCGACGGTGAGCCCCTTGTGTGCGAGCGCCAGCTTGGTGCGCCAGCAATAGGGGCTGAACCGGCGATCCGGCTCGGCGCCGGCCAGATCAAACAGCTTAATTGTCACGGCGCGCCTCGTCAGTGATCGAATAAGAACCGAAATAGCACTCGAACCATGTTACCCGACTCCTTTAAGCAATTCCCGGACCTTTGGCCACCGCTTCCGCGCAACGGAAGGGGAGCCATGGCTGCTTTCGACTAAAGCTGCCGGAACCGCTGACATGTTTGTTGGTCCGGGTGCTACCCGTTGCGGAAGCCGTGCAGCGTCGCAGAATGCGGGGGCGTGACTAGGTGAGCCCCGATGAGGTGGAGCGGATTTCGATTTGAGGAGCGCGGCTGCCTGTTGCTAAAATTACCCGGTCCGTTCCAATCTACCATCTCGGATTTCCTACCAGCGCACCGGGTCGTCGCGAGTGGATTCTTCAAGACGATCACGTCGATGTGACCGATTAATCTCAAGCCTCGGACGTAACCATCTCCTGCAACCCATCGAATTTACAACAGAGGCTTCTTCAACAGGGTTTCCCGTAGCTGGCCAGACGACATACCGTCGTGGATCGGAACATGGTGGAGATGAATTTGAAGAATTCTAATATTATCATGGTGATCTTCGTCATATACAACCATCCAGACAGCTACAGGGAGGACCAGGGCTGCTACTGGTTCAGCGGATCGTGACAACGATTCCTGTCGACTTCCCATTGAAAGATGGCATATTCCGCTTCGATCCGGCCTATTGGCATGGTCGCCGGTCTCCATCAGGCTCGATTACCGACACGGAAATTGCCAAACGCGCGATGACGAAGGCTGTTCCTGACGTTGCCATCGCCGGAGCAGACCATCGCCGGTCGGCTTTGATGGCCGCCGCTCAAGCGGGCGACAGCGCCGCCTACCAAATGCTGCTGCGTGACTGCATACCGGTCATCAAGGGCGTCGCACGACGGCGCAGGGTGGATGCCGACCGTATCGACGATGTGGTGCAGGACGTGCTGTTAACCATTCATCGCGCGCGGCATACCTACGACCCTAGCCGATCGTTTACGGCGTGGCTGTGCGTCATCGCCGAGCGGCGATCGATCGATCTGCTCCGCCGTACCCGTCGGGTGGACATGCGCGAAGTACACGCGCCGCTTGCGTTTGAAAGCCATGCCGATGATGAAGCGGCCGATCCGTCACGGGGGCTCGCTCAAGCCGACGCGACCAGCACCGTCGCCCGCGCGCTCGCCACCTTGCCGGCGCGCCAACGCGAAGCAGTGCAGCTTTTCGTACTCGAGGAGCGCTCGCTTGCCGACACCTCCGCGCTGACCCGGCGCACCAGGGGCTCGCTCAAAGTCAATCTGCATCGCGCGCTGAAGGCCCTTCGCATTAAAATGGAATTCAGGGAATAATGCCATGAATGCACCCTCGAATGCCGACTCCGCGCACGAACTTCTGATCCGCGACCTTTCCGCCGATCTGACGCCGGTGCGGCGACTGCGGCCGCCCAGCGTGCGGACGTTCTCATGGCTTGTGATCGTGGCAGCGACCGCCGTCATCCTCGCCATGATCGCCGACCTCTCGGCGCTCGGACATCGTCTCGCCGCTGCGCCAGACGTGTGGCTCGCGGTGACCGGTTCGGCATTAACCGCGATCCTAGCCGCCTTTGCTGCGTTCCAACTTAGCCTGCCGGATGCTCGCCGCGCGTGGGCTCTGCTGCCAGTGCCGGCGACGCTGTTGTGGATCGTCGCGAGCGGCTTCGGCTGCCTGCGCGTATGGTTCGTGCCCGGGACCCAGGCGGCCGATCTGAGCGAGGCGCGCGATTGTCTTATCTTCATCATCGGATTGTCAGTGCCGCTGTCGGCGTTGCTCGTGATCATGCTGCGGCGCGGCTGCCCGCTGCAGCCGGGATTGACCGCCGCGACCGCGGGGTTGGCGGCAGCCGCCGCGGCCGCGACGCTGCTCAACTTTTTCCACCCCTTCGACGCGGCGGCGACCGACCTCGCGGTGCACGTGTTAGCGGTGAGCCTAGTCATCGCCGGAAACAGCGCACTCAGCGGCCGCCTGCTCTCCACAAATTTTTACGCAGCGACGTAACGCGCTCGCTGGCTTGCTCGAACTGGGAGCGATGGGATGAACATCACCATCGTTCAAACGTCCTCAGGGAGAGTCCAGCAATGTCTCGTTCACGCATCGTTATCGCCTTATCCGCAGGTATCACATCGCTCTCGCTCGCCGGCGCCGCCTCCGCGGAGGACCCGGGGCAACACTCATCCGGGGCGGTTTATGTCCTCTCGAACCAGGCGACCGCAAATTCCGTACTGGTTTACAAACGAGACTCGCACGGAAACCTGAGCTACTCGAGCAGCGTCCCGACCGGCGGCACCGGCGCAGGAACCGGTGGTGATCCCCTAGGTTCACAGGGTTCGCTCACACTTGGATCAGGGCTCCTTTTCGCCGTCAATGCCGGCAGCAGCGATGTCTCGATGTTTGCGGTCAGGGGCACCGATCTGGTCTTGCTGGACAGGAAGCCCTCCGGCGGCCAGATGCCGGTGAGCGTTGCCGTCAACGGGATTCACGTCTACGTGGTGAACGCTGGCGGCACACCGAACATCAGCGGTTTCATTATTGATCCCATCGGCGGTCATCTGATTCCCCTTCCCAGCTCGCAACGTCCGCTTGCGGGGGGCACGCTTGCCATGCCGGGGGATATCAGCTTCAACGCGGACGGCAGCGTTCTGCTCGTCACCGAAAAGGGAACGAAACTCATCGACACCTATCGGGTTGATTTCCGGGGATACGCCTCAGGGCCGATATCGCACGCCTCCAGCGGCGTGACTCCATTCGGCTTCTCCGTCACGAACCGCGGCTACGCGATCGTTTCCGAAGCGGGTTCGGGTGCGGCCTCTTCCTATGAAATCGACCATATTGCCGACCTGGAACTGGTGAGCGGCTCGGTAGCGCTTGGCCAGAACGCACCATGCTGGCTGGTGACGACGCGGGATGGCCGCTACGCCTACACCGCGAACGCGGGCAGCGGGACGATCAGCAGCCTTGGCATCGCCCCTGACGGCGTGCTGAGCCTGCTCAATCCCGTGGCCGGCACCCTGGCGGCTCCGCTCGACCTCGCCATCACCGGGAACAGCAAATTCCTGTATGCCCGCGAGGGAAACAGCGCGGTCAGTGGCTTCAAGATCGCGCCGGATGGAAGCCTCACGCTGGTTGGTTCCTGGACCGGTCTTCCCGCCGGTGCTCAAGGAATCGCGGCGCGCTAGCCGAGGCACGAGTGCCTGCTTGGTGATTTGGCCAAGCAGGCGTCAACCGGCCCTGCCAATCAACGGTGGCGCGGCCGCGCCATCAACATCTCCGAGCCCGAAATAAGGAGGCACCAAAGTAGGCTCTTCCCGGCGTTTGTTTTTGCAACGCGGGCGTCCGGAATTGGCCCGACCCGGACGAGCCGAATTGTCTCAGGCCGGTCCGGTCATTGGGGTCAAGCGGCCGTGCTCGCTGCGCGGGCCAATCGACGCGATTGACCCGAAGCGGGCATACGTTCCAAAAGCCGAGTTGCAGAGCGTCAAAGCCAGAAGTCTTTGGACCTCGCGGCCTGTTCGATCAGCTAAAGCACGCGCTTACCGCTTCCCGCGGAAAATGAGTCGAACGATCGATCCGCCTAACGGGTCCAACTAGACTGGCAACAGCGGATGATGTTCCCCTTCCGGTAACATCACCGCAATCGCATCTCCTGCCCTTACGACGCCACCAGCTCTGACTACCGCCATAACGCCAGCCTTGCGGATGAGGCCCCTGTGCATCACGTCCGAGGACTCCCGACAGCAACCCTGGCTCAAACGCTTCAATCTATCTGCACGGATTGCGCAAGCCCGTGATCTCGATCACGGCCTCGGCTCCGAGCCGTAATTGCACACCCCTTGGGAAAGCAAGAAGATCAATGCCGCGCATCGTCACATTTTCCCCAATGGCGCCGGGTCGCACACCGAAGCCGCCCGCGCGCAACTCGTCGAGCAACTCTTCCTGTATGAGGTGCACTTGCCGCAGATTTGGCGCGTCTGGATCCAGGGCTCGTCGATGGGCTCCAATCATTTTCGCCTCGACATGCCGCGTTTAGTCGAGTTCTACATGCGCGGCAAATTGCACCTGGAGGACTGGATCTCAGCCAAGCTGAAACTGTCCGAGATCAACGACGGCTTCGCCAACATGAAAGCCGGCAAGACGCTGTTCCCGGGTCTCGCCGCCGGTCGTTTCGGCAGTCGGGGCATGTGGCCGCCTGCCTCCCTGATCATCGAGGCCCCGCGCGAGCTTGTAATTCCTAGGCGCATACGGATCCGATGGTTTCAGGGTTCCATTGGCACACTGGCGACGGTTCCGCAACAGCCGCGGCAGCGCTGCGGCACCGAGTGGCAATAGGATCGTTTACCAGAGGCTTCTGCAGTCCCGAACTGATAAGCGGGCGTGGCGTCGATGATATGTCACTGGTCAAGCCGTTGCCCTGCAACGAGCAGTTCGGTAAGCGAGGTCACCAATGGAAAAACGCTGTTCCACCTTCGCTTTCGGAAGCTACCCATGGCCCCTGGCATGAGATGTCGAACGGGCTTTTTAACGCTGGAACATATTCAGCAAAGAGACAAATGACCGAGGAGAAAATTACCATGAAGGCAATCGTGGTAACGGACCAGGCTGCGGGAACGGCCGGGATGAAGCTGGTGGAGCGGCCCGAGCCGCAGGCAGCGATAAACGACGTCGTCGTTCAGGTTTATGCGTCGGGATTCGTCCCGACTGAGCTGGCGTGGCCCTCGACCTGGACCGATCGCCTCGACAGTGACCGAACACCGTCGATCCCCGGGCACGAGCTGGCCGGAGTGGTCGCCGCCCTCGGATATGGCACGACGGGTCTGTCCGTGGGACAGCGGGTGTTCGGCCTCACGGACTGGTATCGCGACGGCACGCTGGCCGAGTATGTGGCGATCGAGGCACGCAACCTCGCGCCGCTGCCGGGCGATGTCGACTTCACGGTGGGCGCGAGCCTGCCGATCTCGGGCCTGACCGCGTGGCAGGGGCTATTCGAGCACGGCCG
>Ga0257161_1000080_pt1 | contig 23550 bp, 22 predicted proteins | sample NR01A_FD_185954 | JGI IMG/M metagenome (GOLD analysis project Ga0257161, IMG submission 185954) | Soil microbial communities from H.J. Andrews Experimental Forest, Oregon, United States - NR-01-A | ecosystem: Environmental > Terrestrial > Soil > Temperate forest > Bulk soil | place: USA: Oregon... | reverse complement strand
CTTCCCGACTACCGATGGCCGTACACTGATCCTCAGCCGCTACACTGAACTCAACGCCGAACAGAAGCTGCTGGTGAAGCAGCTCAAGCTCGATCTGCCGTCCCAGCCTCCGCCGCGCATCACCGCGCCGGCGGGGAAGCCGGCACGTGCCGCGACCCAGCAGCTGTAGTGGAGACTTTCGGGATGCTGCCGTTGATTCTATTCACTTTTTGCCGCGAATTGGTAAAGTTGGGTTAGTGCCGTAGGGCGCAAAAAGCCACCGGGTCCGGCCTTTGGCCGGCCCGATGATAAACTCCGCGCATTGCGCCCTACGGTCCTGCACTTACAAACATGCTCCTTGTCAGGCCGACGCTCTCCGTTCGGCCCGCTCCCGACCTGTCCACACGACGTCCCTCGCCCCCAAATTCCCAGTAGCGATTCCCGTTCCCCCGCACTACATTGCCGGTGCGGGGCTGCTGAGTGCGTCAGGAGCCTTATCCCCGGGGCCTTATCGATCCTCAAGGGAGCTGTCCCTGACCGGGCTCGTGGGCTCGGACATATGGCGCCCACCTACTTTCGTAGGGAACCCGGGATCGTCGCTCCAACGGCTTAAGCGGCTCCGCATCGTTGTGCATGGCAGATAGCGCCAAATCTCCCGAGCAGTTGAAAACGGCCCTGCGCCGCGCTGCGGTGGCGCGGCGGGACGCGCTGCCGCCGGCCGAGCGCATGGGGGCAGCGCTTGCCATCGCGGAGCGTGGGTTGCCGGTCGAGGTCACGCCCGGAACCGTCGTATCTGGCTTCTCGCCTCTGAAAAGCGAAATCAGCCCGTTGCCGCTGCTGCGGCGCCTCGCCGACGCGGGGGCAAGTCTGGCGTTGCCGGTGGTAATCGGGCGCGGTCAGCCCCTGGTCATGCGGGCCTGGTCGTTCGGCGCGCCGCTCGTTTCCGGGGTCTGGGGCATCCGCGAGCCGCCCGCCGACGCGCCGGAACTCAATCCCGACATCCTGATCGCACCGCTGCTCGCATTCGATCGCCGCGGCCATCGCATCGGCTACGGCGCCGGATACTACGATATGACGATCGCCCGCCTGCGCGCCATGAAGCCCGTCACCGCGATTGGCATCGCGTTTGCGGCGCAAGAAATCGCCGCGGTGCCGGTGACCCCCCGCGACGCAAGCCTCGATCTCGTGCTAACGGAACGCGAGACAATCGATTTCAGGACGTAACCGAGTGCGGATCCTTTTCATCGGCGACCTCGTCGGGCGCAGCGGGCGCAGCAGCGTGATGGAGCGCCTTCCGGGGCTGATGCAAGATTGGCGGCTCGATTTCGTCGTCATCAACGGAGAGAATGCCGCCGGCGGCTTCGGCATCACGGAAACAATCTACCACGACCTTATTGGGGCCGGCGCCGACGCCGTCACGCTTGGCAATCACGCCTGGGACCAGAAAGAAGCGCTGGTCTTTATCGCCCGTGCGCCGCGGCTCATCCGTCCGGTCAACTATCCGAAGGGGACGCCGGGGCGTGGCGCCGCCCTGATCGATGCCCGCAACGGCGCCCGTGTGCTTGTCATCAATGCCATGGGCCGCATTTTCATGGACCCGCTGGATGATCCCTTCGCGGCCCTGGAGCGCGAGGTCGCCGCGTGCCCGCTCAAAACCGACGCCGACGCCATCATCGTCGACATCCATGCGGAGGCTTCCAGCGAAAAGCAGGCGATGGCGTACTTTCTCGACGGCAAGGTGAGCCTCGTGGTCGGCACCCATACCCATGTGCCGACCGCCGATCACCAGGTGCTCCCCGGCGGCACCGCGTTCATAACCGACGTGGGCATGACGGGCGACTACAATTCATGCATCGGCATGGTGAAGGACGAGCCCCTGTCCCGGTTCATCAGGCGCATTCCGAGCGCCAAGTTCGAACCAGCGCTCGGGCCCGCAACGCTGTGCGGCCTTGCGGTGGAAACCGACGACAAGACCGGCCTCGCGCGTCGCGTCGCCGCCGTCCGGCTCGGCGGGCGGCTCGAAGAGGCGCGCCCGGCGTTCTGGGATTGAAATGTTACAGCGCATTTTGATCGCATTGAATCAGAGACCGCGTCGTCGCCGGGCTTGTCCCGGCGACCCCGGATGTTAGGGCACAGAGCTAGAATTATCGGGGTGGCCGGGACAAGCCCGGCCACGACCCGGGAGAGGAGTTCTTCATGGGGTCAGGGGTCGGCATCCGCCAGATCGGTTACTTCGATTGCGCCGGCGGCGGGCAGGTGGTGGTGGAAAACAACATCGCGTATGTGGCGCACATGCGTAGCCCGTACGGCACCTCCATCATCGACGTCAGCGATCCCAAGAAGCCCAAAGAACTGGCGACGTTCGGCATGCCTCAAGGCGCGCATTCACACAAGGTACGCGTCGCGGGCGGCGTGATGGTGGTCAACCACGAGATCAATCACGCGGACACGCGGCCGCTGCCGGCGGATTTCCGTGGCGGGCTCGGCATCTATGACGTCACCAAACCGGGTTCGCCGCATCTCCTGAAACGCTGGGAGACCGCCGGCTCGGGCGTGCATCGCTTCGATTTCGACGGCCGCTACGCCTACATGTCGCCGACGCTCGAAGGCTATGTGGGCAACGTCGCGATGATCATGGACCTGAAAGACCCGGCTCACCCTGCTGAGGTCGGCCGCTGGTGGATGCCGGGCCAGTGGCTCGCCGGCGGCGAGAAGCCGACCTGGGACAAGACTGCGCATCGCTGCCATCACCCGCTGCGGCTCGGCGACCGGCTTTACACCAGCTATTGGTTCGGCGGATTCGTCATCCTGGACATCGACGACCCAGCCAAGCCGAAGCTCGTTTCCGGCCTCGACTGGTCGCCGCCGTTCGCGTGTCCCACCCACACGGCCTTGCCGATCCCGTTCGACATCCGCGGCCGCCGCTACGTTCTGGTCGCGGACGAGGACGTGCAGCGGCCGGCCGAGGCGATGCCGGCTTTCATCTGGATGGTCGACATCACCGATGAGCGGCGGCCAGTGCCGGTCGGCAGCTTCCAGGTCGAAGGCATCGAAGGCCAGCCGCAGCAGCCGCTCATGACGGGTTGCCACCAGCCCTGCGAGAAGGTCACCGGCACGGAGATTCCCTGCGCGTGGTTCTCCCACGGCCTGCGGATCATCGATATTTCCAACCCGCATGGGATCCGCGAGGTCGCGCACTTCATGCCGGACCTGCCGCCGGGATCGGAGCGCGTGCAGACGAACGACGTGACGGTCGACGCGCGAGGGCTGATCTATATGATCGATCGCCTGCGCGGGCTGACGATCGTGGAGCGGGTGTAGGATTTCCCCCCGTTCTTCGGCCGTAGGGCTCAATAAGCCACCGGGTCCAGCCTTTGGCCGGCCCCGGTGGCTTATTGCGCCCTACGGCTCCGGCCCCGCAAACACCCACAACGTCGAGCCGCCGTCCGGCCTCCTCACGCCGGCGACGAGCGTCGAACAGCCTTCAGAAATCCGGCTTGTCTGCGGTCGGGACCGCGGCTTCTGTCCCCGGGAACCATCGCTGGTTCTCAGCACAGACCACTTCCGGAAATTGATCATTGTTCGGCACATAGGTCAGCGTCGAGGTCCACGGCGTCGTGAAGACGCCCTCGTCTTCAATCGTCACATGGAGCTGCAGGAACTTGCCGCGGTGCCCGCTGAAGACATCGCCCGCGAATAGCCAATTCTCTTTTTTGTTCCTCTCGATTGCGTCCTTCACGTGGTCATACTCACGCAGAGAATAGCGTTCGACGATATGCAGAGACTTTGAGTATGGCGTGCCGAACAAGTCGATCATCGCATATGGCCGATCGGTCCGGACGCCGACCGTGTCGATCACCAAGGTGTCGCCTTCGTAATGGCCGACCGAATCCCCGTACCAGGACGGCGTCAGCGGCTGCGGGTGAGGCTGGTTCAGGCGCACGGTGCGCACTTCATGATCGCCATGGTACAACATCGTGATCTTGTCCGGACGCTGAATGATCTGCACCAGAAATTGCTTGTAAAGGAACGGCATTGGTTCGGGCCAACACTGGTTGGCCGCATTCCCGTAGGTGATGCCGGCGAGCGACATTTCGCCGAACTTCTTTACGACCTCCGCCGCCCATGGCTGCAAGATCGGATTGGTGTAGTCGCCGACCAGTTGGTCGTAGTCGCTCACGCCTTCCGCGGTCGGAGGGACGGCCACCGAGCCGCCAGCGCCACTGGGCCGCTGCGGCCAGCGCGACTTGTTCGTCACCGGGCCTGGACCCGATGCCGGCGGCTCGAACCAGGGAAAGGCCGGATGATTCCAGACGCCGGAAAAGTCGGGGATCGCTGCGGCGCCTGGCGCGCCGCCCTTGACCGGCCCGGCCGTTTGCCCCCAAGCGGGCACCGCCAATGCCGCAAGCAACGCAGCCGTCGCCAGAGCGAATCGCGTGTTCATGATGGGTCCTCCTCCTTGGAGAAGATCGTCAGTGAAATGCACGTGCGTCGGATTGCAGGCCCCAATGGCGCCGGCAAAACAAAGGTCAGTCGATTTTCACAATGCGCGCCCGCCGTGAGCACCAGCGCTGCCGCTGATTGACAGGACTTCGGCACGTCCAGGTGGCAGCTCGGAGGCAAATCTACATCGATTTCAAACGCGTGGGAATCGGGTCGTGACTTCCCCATTTGGCCCGACGCTGCCGACGTTGGGGAACCCGCGAGCCGGCAGCTGTCTGTTCATGAATCGGCCTCATGTGCTTCGCAAGTTTCAGGCACGCGCAACCGCGTGCCTGAACTCTGCTACAGCAGCTCACCGCTCCGGCAGCGCAAACACCCACAACGTCGAGCCGCCGTCCGGCGTCTTCATGTCGGGAACGAGCGTCGACAATGAGCGTCCGAGCCCCGATCCGCTGCCGGTCGCGACCGCCACATACTGCTTGCCGTTGACGCTGTAGGTGATCGGGAAGGCGTTCACCATGTTGTTGGTGCGCACCTGCCACAGCACCTTGCCAGTCGCGTCGTCGAAGGCCTTGAAGTAGCGGTCGATGTCGCCCGAGAACACGATGCCGCCGCCGGTCGGCAGCACCGCGCTGGTGTTGGGCGCGCGCTGCCGATAGGACCACACCTGCGAGCGGTCGGAGAGCTTGATGGCGTCGACGCGCCCGATATTGCCGTCGCTGTTGGGCACCTTGGTGCGGGCGAACACGGCGCGGCCGCCGCCCGTGTAGGCCTGGCCGGGGTCGAGCGGCGACGGCGTCGTGTTGGCGCAATACTCGTTGAGCGGCATATAGAGAATGCCGGTTTGCGGATTGTAGGCGGTCGCCGGCCAACCGCGTCCGCCCGGATCGGCCGGGCAGTTGACCGTGGTCTGGCCGATATGCGGAATCGCGGCGACGTTGATGGTCTTCTCGCCGGTCTTGGGATCGATCGCCGCCACCACGTTCTGCGGCACCGTTTCCTTGTGCCACAGCCACTGGCCGTTGGTGCGATCGAGCGCTTCCACGATGCCGAGCTTGCCGGTGGTCACCACGGCCTTGCGGGTCTCGCCATTGACCGGCAGATCAACGAGCATGCGCTCATAGACGTAGTCGAGGTCCCAGGTGTCGTCCTCGAGATGCTGGTGGTACCACTGCATCTTCCCGGTGTCGGGATTGATCGCAAGCGTCGAATCCGAATAGAGCGCCGTGACCTTGGCGCCAGGCTTGCGCGGCGCGGTGCCGCGCATTTCCGCGATCCACGGATAGGGCTGGCCGGTGCCGTAGAAAATGAGGTTCTGCTCGGGATCGTAGCTGCCGGTGATCCAGGCCGAGGCGCCGAACCGGCTTTCCAGCGGCAGGCCGTTCCAGGTGTCGAAGTTCGCGTCGCCCGGATGCGCGATCGTTTGAACGCGCCACAGCTCGGCGCCGGTCTTGGCATCGTGCCCGGTGATGAAGCAGCCGCCGGGCTCGGCGTTGCCGCAGCCGGTCATGCCTTGGATCACCTTGCCGTTGACGATGAAGGGGCCGCCCGTATAGCGCCAGCCCTTGGTCCAATCGGCCGTCGCGTGGTCCCACACGACCTTGCCGGTCTTGGCATCGAGGGCAACCAAATGGGCGTCCGACGTGGCAGCGATCACCGTATTTTCATAGATCGCCAGGTTGCGTGAAGAGAGATTGGGCGTGTTGGCAATCAGCTTTTCCGGCAGCTCGCGCTTGTATTCCCAGATGAGATCGCCGGTCACGGCATTGAGGGCCTGGATCTGGTTGGCGTAATTGAAGATGTAGAGCACGCCGTCATGCACGATCGGGGTCGTCTCGGTGGCGCCCGGGACCATCGACCACGTCCACGCCACCTGGAGATCCTTGACATTGTTCTTGTTGATCTGGGCGAGCGGGCTGTAGCCGTAGCCGTCAAACGTGCGGCGCCACATCAGCCAGTCGGATGCCGGCGGATTGCGCAGCGTCGCGTCCGTAACCGGAGTAAGATTGCGGGTGGGATCGGCGGGCTGCTGAGCGAACGCCGAAACGCCGGCGAGCAGCAGCGATGCCAGCGCGACGGCTGATGACTTCCGATATCGATGTAGCAACATACTTCCTCCCTTGCTCAGTCCTGGGCCGCACTATAGCGGGTTGGCTCATAATAGCGATCCATGTGGGCGTTAGTTATGCGCGTCAAGATGTCTGGCTCATGAGTTCAGCAAGGCAAGGGCCGCCGCCGGGGCGCATTGCGATGCGGCCGCACGCGCCTGCGGCGCCGCGTCCAGAAGTGCGTCGAAGGCGATATATCCACGGCCGATGCGCTGAGTGATCTCCTGCACGACGTGCGCGCCGATCCCGGCGCTCACCACCGGCGCGTCGGCCGGCAACAGGTGTTGCGAATTGACCAGCATGACGGCGTCCATGACGCTGCGCATCTGCATTTCGGCAAACCACCGCGCCAACGCCGTCCAAGCCCGGTCGTCGGCATCGGCGGCGTCGGCCCCGACCATGCGGGCGAGCCGCGCCAGCGAGCCTTTGCGTGTCTTCTCGCGGCCGTCGGCGGTCGCCATCATGTCGGCGTCCGCGGGCAAGCTGCCGAGAACGCGGTAGACATCGGCCATGTTCGCGAAATTCTCGTTGATCAACGGCGTCCAGCAGCCTTTGAACGGCGCACGGCCGGCGCACGCCATGATAAAGCTGCGCACCAGGCCGGTATATACGAGCTCGCCGGCGGCGAGCCGCTGCGCATCCGTGTAGCCGCGTGCCGCCACGGCGCCGTCGATTATCGCAACGACGTCAGTCGTGGTCGATCCCATGTCGATAAAGAGGGCATCGCGGTGGCGAGCGGCGACGAAGGATGCGCAGGCGTGCCAATTGGCCGACGCCACCAGGCCTGCATGCTCGCGCGCCTCTTCGGGGCGAATGTATCCGGCGGGTCCCGCATAGATAGATACCGGCGCCCCGTCGAGCTTGCGCGCCGCCAGCAGGGCGAGACACGCGACGCCTTCGCGACGCGAGGAGAACGTGTCGGCGAGCTCGCCCGTCATGGTGACGACGTGGCGCTGCGCCCCGCCGAGCTCGGCTTTTGCCTTGTCGAACGCTTCGGCAAGGCATTCGACCCCGCCGCGCAGCGGAGCCGCCAACTGGACTGCCTTGACGATGCGGCCGGATTCGGCACGTGCGGCTTTGAGGTGTACGCCGCCGATGTCCCATCCGATGACAATGCTCATGTTGCCTCGTGCGCCGCGCGAATGTACTGAAACGGCCTGCGTGGAGGCCTGATGGATATCATTCCGGTTCTCGACCTGCGAGGCGGGATTGTCGTGCGCGCCCACCGGGGCCAGCGCGATCAATATCGGCCGCTCGCATCGCCACTATCCCCCACCAGCGATCCCGTCGACGTGATGCGGGGCTTATACTCGGTCTATCCCTTCAAGACGTTCTATGTCGCCGATCTCGACGCCATCATGGGCACTGGAAACAACGAGGCCGTGCTGCGGCGACTTAAGGCGGAATTTCCAGCGGCAGTGTTGTGGGTCGATAACGGCGTCTCTGACCTGCCGTCGGCCCGGAATTGGCTCGATGCGGGGCTGGCTCACCTGGTGATCGGCAGCGAAAGCCAACGCGACATGGCGTTGATGCGGTGCCTGTCAGAACATGATCGCGTCGTTCTGTCGCTCGACTTTCGCGATCAGGCGTTTGTGGGGCCTCCGGCGCTCCTCGACGACGTAGCGTCCTGGCCGCGGAGGTTGATTGTCATGACCCTTGCGCGAGTAGGCAGCGGCGCCGGTCCTGACCTCGATCGGCTGTGTGCGATACGCGAAATCGCAGCCGGCCGCGACATCTACGCGGCCGGTGGCGTGCGCGACAGCGCCGACCTTGCGGTTCTCAAGGGCGCCGGTATTTCGGGCGCGCTTGTCGCCACCAGCCTTCATGATGGCCGCCTGAGCGGCAGCGCTCTCGAAGCCGGCCGAGCGTCAAAACACCAGAGCGTCCACGGTTAACGTCACGCCGCGAACGGATGCTTGACCTCGTTGCGCTTCGCCACCACTTCGGCAGCGCTCGGCTCTCCCTTGACGGCGCGGGCGATTGCTTCCTTGGTGGCGCGATAGTTGAAGTCCTGGATTTTCTTGTCGTCGTTCGCTTCCCAATGGATGAAAACGCCGACGCAGATGAAGATATTGTCCGCCTCGGCTTGCGGAATCACTCCCTCCGCAACGCTATCAGCCACCGCCTTCGCGACCGCATGTTGGGCCGGCCCAAACATCTGTACTGCCTGCTTGGCGCCCTTGATCGTCACCTTGTTGAACAGGACGGTTGCGGGCTTGCACAGCAGGTTTGGCCCTACCACCGCCAGAAGCGACGTGAAGCCGTCCTTATTGTTGGTGAGGGCGTGCGCGAACGCTGATTCGGCTGAGCTGCCGCGCGGACCCATGATGAGATCGATATGGGCAACTTCGTTGCCGTCGCCTACGAGTGACTCACCGACGCAGAGCCCATTGATTACTGGCATGGCCATCTCTCCCTTGCGAGGAACTTTTGACATCGCGACGCCGGAAACCTCCAGCGGGCGTACCTCGTCTATCCTTGTTGTCAGCGCCCGGCAGAAAACGCCGGACCGGTTAGCCAGATAGCGGCGGAAACTGGTCCGCTGAGGCGAAGTCAACCACTGTTACGACCGGACGGCAAGACGGATTGCAACAAGACGGATTGCAACAAGGCGGATTGCAAGCGGTGGGCAAACAGGGCTGCGACCGTCAGATCGGCGGTGGTGCCTGGGTTGATGCCGCGCGCCTTGAGGACGGCGTCCCACGCCAGGAGTTCGGCAAAGAGATCGGCCGGCTCCTGCGCCGACCACATCAAAGCATCAAATTTCATCGCCATCCGGCACACCTCCGCCGCAACCCCGGCGCCATGTTTGCGCACGATATGGCTGTCGGGAAACCGGGATAGAAAGCCGAGATAGACCGCAAGCGCGGCAAGTCTCGGGTCAGACCAGCGCGTTGCGGCGGCGGCGTGAAGCCTCATGCCGAGGTCGAACACGTCGGCGAATCCGGTCGCGTATTGCCGGGCGACAAGATCGCGATGCGCGGCTTCGGCCATCGCTTGCTTCAGGGTGACCTGCGCCGCCGCGAAGACATCATGTCTCTTCACCCGTCCAAGGCCGGCAGGAGATGCCTGCACAATTGCCGCGAAGGCGTCGTCGGCGTCCCGGATATCAAGGTCGTCGAGCACGGCAACGAGCCCATCGCGCAGCTTGGGCGTGTCCCGCTCGGCCGCAGCCGCCAAAGGGGCGCAAAGGAGCACGATGCCGAGATTGGTATTGGCGCCGACCGCCGCAAGAGTCGCTTCGACCGCACCCCGAATGCGGGCGCCGACGCGCGCGCCGGGCGCACACAACGGATCGGCCGCGGCGGCGGCGCTGTCGGCGAATTGCGCCGCCGTCATCCGGTGGCCGGACGCATAAACATGAACGTTGCCCGGCTTCGGCGCTTCAAGTTCGTCGCAGCAGGCGGCGATGAATGCCGCGGCGACAATTGGCCGAGATATCACGCGACTCCTCGCGCCAGCCGTTCCGCCATGGCGGCAACGATGTCGCGCGCAAGTGCGGCGGCGATGTTGAACGGCGTCACCTTTTGCAGGCCGGACCACGCCGGCATGCTGTTGACCTCAAGCACGGTCGGGCGACGGTCAGCACCGTAGAGAACGTCGACGCCAGCGAAAGCCGCCCCCACCGCGGCGGCGGCACGCAACGCGAGTTCCCGCATGTCCTCGTTGGCGACCACGGCGACAGGCTGCGCCCCGCGCTTGACATTGGTAATCCAACCGGGCGAATGCCGCGCCATGGCGGCGACGACTCGGCCGCGGGACACCAGCAGGCGGAAGTCGCGAAAGCCGTTGTCCTCGACGCCGACAAAGCGCTGCAAATAGTAGACCCCGTTCACCCCCGCCGGCTCCGGCAAGTCGTCCGGCGTGCGGATCAGCCGCAGGCCTCGTCCCTGCGAGCCGAACAGCGGCTTGAGAACGAGAGGACCATCAGCGACCTCGCGCGCCACGATGGCGGCTGCGGCTTGCCGCGATTCGACCGCCCACGTAGGCGGCGTTGCGATTCCCGCGCGGGCCAGCAGAAAGCTTGTCATCGACTTGTCGACGCAGCGCTCGATCGCGCGGGCGTCGTTCCACACCATGACGCCGAGGTCGCGGGCCGCATGGAGGATCCCGAGCCGCAGCGTCACCGCCTCGAAACTTCCGCCCGACATGCTGCGCACCACCATGGCGTCGGGGAGGGCGGTCCCAAGCCCATCGATGGCAAGTCCCGTCGGGCTTGAGGTCGCAAAACCGCACGCCGTCAACCTGATCGGCGTCGGGTTCACGCCGAGAGCCACGAGCGCGCGCGACAACGCGCGCGCATGCCAATCCATGTTGTCGACCACGAGGCCGACACGCGGTCTCCGGGCCGCGGGTAGCGCCGCAACGGCCTCAGTCGAAGGACGCATCGAGAAGGCCAAGATTGAGTTCTCCGGCGCGAAAGCTCTCGCCGGTTTCGGTCGCCGTCACGATAACCATGGCAGGGCTGAACAGCATCGGATCAATCGCGTAGAAATCGCCATTGACGCTCGCAAACAATTCGGCGAACGACCGTCCGTAGTCGCGCGACCGCCGGCTCGGCAGCAGTTCGGCAAACGACTTGGCGTCACCGGCAGCGCCGGACACGAACAGGTGGACCTGTCCGCCATAGATAATGGCATCGTTGGTGCGCCCCATCGCGGCGACGAAATCAGGGTGTGGCGGACACAGCGGCGCCGCCGCCATGCCGTCGGCGATGCGATCGAGCGGGAAACCGAGCTCGAGCGCCTTGTGGAGCGCAACTTCCAGCGCGCGCGCGGCAATTTGCGTGGAGCCGGCAAGGCTTTGGGTCGGCGCAAATATGATCGTCAGTTGCTGCGGCGAAATCTTGCAATCGCGCGCAATCTCTTCGACGACCGGCGCCGGCGGCGCGACGGCGGACTCCAGCACCAGCGTGCCGCTCGATGCACGGTCGACGTAGGCGAGTTTCTCGAACAACGGCTCGCGCCGGGCGAGCGCGCGCGCCGGGCCGGAGCCCAGGGCGAGAAACGAACTGTCGCCTGCGTTGTGCGAAAGTTTCCATCCGGCATATTGGCTTGCGAGGCATGCGATCACCGGATGGGACGAGCGCGTTGCAACCGTCCATGGCCAATTTGGCGTTACCGCCGCTGGCGTTAGAGCAACGTGCCCCAGTCCGCCCATGCAGATTTCTGCTATGCGCAGTCCCGCCGCGATGCCGCCCTGAAAGCGGCTCCCGGCATCGATCAATTGTTCGCCTGATGAACCGCGTGTAACGCCGATCTTAAGCGCTCCCGCGTCGGCTACGAGGCGGTCGACGAGCTCGCTGGCCCGTGCATTAACGCTAAGCACGGCGCTCATGGGGTATTCGTGCGCATCTCATCATGCGCCCAGTCATGCATCCACATGTGTATCGATGCCAATCGCTCATCGACAAGTGCCCTCGCTGCCAGCCCGGTGGCGGCGCCAGCGTGGACGGTGCACAGCGGGTCGCCCGCCTTGATCGCGATGCCGGCGTTCGGGCGGTCAGCGGACCAGTTCGGCCATTCGAACCGCTCCGGCGCGATGACATCACGCTCAGCATAGAAGATTGCCGATGCCTTTGCACCGTCGAGCCGCGGAGCCTCGCCGATCAGGTCGCCGGCGCACGCCCCCATGTGAAGTGAAAACAGCGAGGCTCCGTCGGCCTCGAAGATGTCGAGTGTCGCCCCGGGCCTCGGATTGATCTCGAGGATCCAGAAATCGTCGCCATCCACCATGAAGTCCGCGCTGTTCAGTCCGGTGAGCGAGAGCGCCGCTGCAAGCCGGCAGGCCGACTCGGCAAGGCGTTCGGCAAGGCCCGGTGCAATGTCCGCGGGCCGCACCGCGCCGCCGTACCGGAACGGCTGACGCGGTGTCGGGCAGGCCCATTGCTCGCTAAAGCCGAGCACGACAGCGGAAACGCCGTTCGCCAATAGCAGCGCCGAAACCGGCTTGCCCGGCACGCGGGACTGGTAATAAACACCCTCGCCGAACTCTTTCGCAGCTGCCGCCGCCACGTGACGTCCCCCCGACCCGCCGCGTCGCTTCGCCATCCAGCTGCCGCGCGCCGCCGGCGGCGACAGCGACACGCGCGGATGGGCAATGCCACAGTCGCCGGAAAGCGCGGCAAAGATCTCCGGGTCTTTGGCCCTCGCAACCTTGTCCGCGCTGTTGCCGAACAGCGGCCAGCGTTGCGCCAGTCGTGCAAGCAGCTGCGGCCGGTCCTCGAAACCCGTGCCACAGACGATGCCGACCGGAACATGTTGCGAAGCGAGGCGCTCCAAGGCCTCCATCAGCTCGTGCTCACGGAAGCCCTGTGCGAACTCGCCGCAAAACCTTATGTGGCCTTGCGCCGCCGCCACAGTGTCCTGATCGCCGAAGAAGTCAGCGACCAAAGCCAGATATCCGCCGCGGCGCGCCGACACCGCCAACGCTCGGCCGGAGACCGCCGCGATCAGCACCGCCTGGTTATCCATTGACTTTGCGGGCAAGGACGAATGCATCATGGATATCGATTTGCACGGGCTTGGCGGCGGAAATCATGCGCCCGAACAGCCCGGATTCGGTCTTGTATTTGATGTTTCCTACGGCCAATGGGCCGATCCCGAGGGCCCCGTGCGTCGTTAGTTCGACGCCGTTCGCCATCGCCTCAAGGCCTTCGATCCCGGATGGCGGCACCGCGTTGGCATCGGCGGCGACCAGAAGGCCGCTCGCGGCCTCAAGTTGCGTGCGGGTCAGAACGCGAACGCCGGCCCGCCCGCAACAGGCGACGACCTCGGCAGCGGCGACGATGGCGGCCTTCTTGTCTTCGTCGCTGCCGTCGGCCGCCTGCACGGGTGCCCCGAACCGCGTCTCGATTTCGCCGGCGCCCGCGCTCACGCGCCCGATGCCGTCATAGCCTACGAGCGTGACATCGGCGCCTTCGAGCGCAGCGATCGTCGCAACCGCAAATCCGAGCACGCCGGTCGCGCCGAACACGGCGAATTTTGCTCCCTTAAGGTCGCGCCGTTTCTTGTCGCGGAGCGTTTTCTCGATGCAGGCCAACATCGCGGCCGCGGTCGTGAATGATCCGCCGGGGTCGGCGAAGAGCGAGATGCCGAACGGCGGCACCAGCGCCGCCTTGGCTTTGGCCAGCATGTCGAGCGCAAGGCTCGCGTTCTTGCCGCCGAAGAACATTCCGGTACGCGCACCCACTTTCGGGGGGCGCGAGAAAATCGCATCCTGCAGCAGGCCCGTCACTTCGTCGAGCGTCACGTTCGTGTAGGTGACGACGGCATCGAAGCCGGCGTCGAGCGCCATGTTCACGTCGAACGGGCTCATATGCTTGAGAGGGGTGACCATGTGGAGAATGTTCTTGCCGGCCAAGATACGCTCCTTTGTCGCTCCTTGCCGCTCGTTGGCGTTATTCGGCGCTCGCGCCCGCTGATTCGACAGCGATTTCAGCCCCGTGATTGAAGCCCGCACACACCCGGATGTCCAGGCCCTGACCCCGCGGATGGCGCCGCGCGATGCCGGCCAGGCGGTCGGCCTCTGCCGGCGCCGCCGAAAACGCAAATCCCGTCGGTCCCCAGGAGCTCTGCCCGATTCCCCACGCCCCTTCGCGGTCAAGCGTGGCCAGCACCGCGGCAACATCGGGGCTGGTGAACGGCGATCCGCCCTGCGCGCTGGCAAAATAGTCGCCGATGCATTCCTGAATTTGCGTGATCGCCGCACCGAAGCTCACGATATCTTCCTCGGCCACGGCGGGCAGCATCTTCATGATGACGAGCCGGCACAGCCGGGCGGCATCGTCCTCGGCGAAGGGCAGCAGCTTGCCGAATGCGGCCGCCTCCTCAGCGCCATGGAGTCCTCGGCGTGCCGGGTCGAGCACCACAATGACTCGCCAGCGGTCCGGAAAGCCGAGGTGGCTCACGATCGGCGCCGACGCCCCGGTCTTTTTGCAACCGCCGTCGACCACGAGTCCACCGCGGTGAAACAGCCCGATTCCGACGCCCGAACGCGCGCCGCGGCCGAGGTGCAGCGCATCCCCTTCAATGTCGAGAGACAAGCCGTGCAGGCGGCGGATGCCGGCCGCCACCGCCAGCGCGAGCTGCGTACCCGAACCGAGCCCCGCATGGGCCGGCACGACCTCAAGCACATCCACCATGTGGCTATCGCCGAGCGCGAGGCGCTGCATCATCTTATCGACGTGACGCATGACGCGTTCGCGCTCCGGCCCCGCGATGTGATCTTTCCTCGCACGGCGAAACGCGATCTTCGTGCGCAGACCGCTGATGGCAAGCCCGATGCTGCCGAAACGACGACCGAGACCGCCGTTAAGGTCGAGGAAACCCAGATGCAGTCGCGCCGGAATTGTTACCGTTATGCCCTCCGGAATTATGGCCGCGCTCCTCAAAATATTCGCTCCCTTGTTTTCTTCCTTTCACCTCAGTGGGCTTTTCGAAAACAAATACCGGCTTACAATGTGCCACCCGGGCCGGTTTGGCAATCCGCGCTCACGCCAGACATTTGAGAGGTGGTCCTATGACGGAACGCAGCAAAGAACGCACCTACACGGATGTCGAGATCGAGGCGCGCCTCAAAACCGAGTTGCCGCATTGGTACCTCGAAAGCGGCTGGATTCGCCGCAAATACCGCACCAACAGTTGGAAGGGCACGCTCATGGTGATCAACGCGGTGGGGCACCTTGCGGAAGCGGCATGGCATCACCCCGATATCACGGCGTCGTATGCATGGGTCGAAGTCCGCCTGCAAAATCATGCCGCCAAGGGCATAACCGACAAGGATTTCGAACTGGCGAAAAAGATCGAGGAGGTGGTCCATTGGCAACCCGCAAAGGCGGGCGGCGCGCTCGAAGGGACGCCCGTCGGCGACCAGCGTTTTGCCTACATCAAGTATGACAGCTGAGCGGCTGCCGCGGTGAAGGAAAAGCAATGCACCATGCCTGGATCGACGGCACGCCGGCGGAGCTTGACGCTGCGGCCGCGACCGCAGCCCGCTTGCTTGACGCCAGCCGTCAGCCTCTCGTCGCTGGCCTCGGTACCGATGTCGCCGGCGCTCGCGCGGCGATCGTCCTGGCGCAGCGCATCGGCGCAGTCATTGACCATATGAATGCGGACGCGCTGTTGCGCGATCTCGATGTCTTGCGTGAAGCCGGCCTGATGCTCACGACGCCGAGCGAGACGAGCCTGCGAGCTGACACGCTGTTGCTGGTCGGTCCTGGCATGACCGAGGCATCGAGCGCGCTGCCTGCGCATCTGCGCGGCGCTGCCAGCGGGGGCGGTGACGGCGGCCGGATAGACAGACGCATATTCTGGCTTTGCCCCGGACGCCACGCGGGCGCCGCCGGTGGGATCACGATCGTCGGCCTCGAGGCGCGCGACTTGCCCGTGCTGCTCGCAACCTTGCGGGCCCGCGTCAACGGCCGTCCTGCCGGTCCCTCCCCGGTTCCCATGCAGATTCTTGACGGGGTGGCCGATGGCCTCAGGGCTGCGCGGTTCGGGGTTGCGGTCTGGTCCGCCGCGGAACTCGACGCGCTCACGATCGAAATGCTATGCGGCCTCGTCGCCGACCTCAACACAACGACGCGTTTTTCGGGGCTTCCGCTCGCGCCCGCCGACAACGCCATCGGCGTGCTGCAGGTCTGCGGCTGGATCACGGGCTTTCCGCCACGCACCGGATTCGGCCGCTCCTACCCGGACCATGACCCGTGGCAATACCGGGCCGCCCGGCTCGCCGACAGCGGTGAAGCCGACTGCGTGCTTTGGATCTCCGCGTACCGGGCCGCGGCGCCGGAATGGAGCGGCGATCTGCCAACCATTGCGCTTGCGCCGGCGGACGCCAGGTTCCAGAAGCGGCCGCGTGTTCACATCGCCGTTGGCGCCCCCGGCCGTGACCATGACGGCGTGGAACATCACGCGACGATCGCAACCCTGGCGGCGGTGGCGGCCACGCAACGAAGCGGGGCCCTCTCGGTTGCCGAGGCGATCGCCTCGATCGCAGCGCACCTCGCCGACGGGCCGTCGTCATGTTGACCCGCATCACGGGCGGCCGCATCATCGATCCTGCCAACGGCGGTCGGGATGAAACCGGCGACATCTGGATGCGCGATGGCCGCATCCTCGAAGCCCCGCCCGGAGCAAATGCGGATGCGACTTACGATGCAGCCGGCAAGATCGTCATGGCGGGCGCGATCGACATCCACTCCCACATCGCCGGCTGGAGCGTGAACACGGCGCGCCTGTTGCTGCCGGAATTCCGCCTCGGGTCTGCGGCGCGCCCCGGAAGTCCGCCTCCGTCAAGCACCGGGTGGCCTGCCTTCGAGATCGGGTGCCTCTATGCCGCCATGGGCTTCACCACGGTGGTCGAGCCCGCAGTGTCGCCACATTATGCGCTGCACGCCCATCTGGAGCTTGCCGATATTCCGATCATCGACAAGGCAACGCTCGCCGTGCTCGGCAACGACGACTTCCTGCTCGGCCTGATCCACCGCAAGGAGAGCGCCGCCGCGGTGCGCGACTATGTCGCCTGGACGCTCGCTGCGACGCGCTCGCTCGGCATCAAGGTCATCAATGCAGGCGGCGCGGCGGCATTCAAGGAGAACGTGCGGGAGTTTTCCTTCGATGACGTGGTGCCGTCTTACGGCGTGTCCTCGCGTGACATCGTGAAGACGCTGCAACACGCCGTCAACGAGCTTGGCGTGCCGCATCCGCTCCACGTTCACTGCAACAATCTCGGAATCGCGGGTAGCGCGGACAGTGCGCTTGCCACCATCGCGGCGGCCGACGGATTGCCGCTCCATCTCGCTCATCTGCAGTTCTATGGCTATGGCAAGGAGGGCGGGCACGGCTTCTCGTCCGCGGCGGCGCGCCTCGCCGAAGCCGTGAACGCGGCCAAGAGCGTCACCATCGACGTAGGCCAGGTGATGTTCGGCCAGACGGTGACGGTGTCGCTCGACATTTTGCGGCAATTCAATGCACGCAACCAGGCCCGGCCGAGGAAGTGGGCGATACTCGACGGCGACGCCAATGGCGCGGGCATCGTTGCGTATAACTACCGCTCCGCCGATTTCTACAATGCCGTGCAGTGGGCGGTCGGGATGGAACTGTTCCTTCTGATCGACGACCCCTGGAGAGTGTTCTTCACAACCGACCATCCGAACGGCGCGCCCTTCACCGTCTATCCGGAGATTCTGGCATTGCTCATGAGCCGCGACCTGCGGGCGCAATGGATGGCGAGGCTGCCCACTGAGGCCATGGCGGTTACGACGCTGCCTTCCATAACCCGCGAATACTCGCTGGCCGAGATCGCCACCATGACCCGCGCGGCGCCAGCCCGGTTGCTTGGCTTGCGGGACCGGGGGCATCTGGGTGCAGGCGCTGTTGCGGATGTCGCGGTCTACGAGAACGCGCCTGACCGCGCCAGGATGTTCCGCTGCGCCGCTCTTGTCTTCAAGCATGGAGAGTTGGTGGTGCGCGACGGCAAGCCGACCCGGCACGTCTTCGGGCGCGCCCTTATGGTCGAACCGCAGCGCGACCGCGCGATCGACCGACGGTTGAAGGCCTATTATGACCAGCGCTACGGAATATCCGACGATCTCATCAAGGTTCCCGACCATGCGATCGGGAGACCGGAGCCGTTCGAGCTGGTTTCATGCGCGCATTGACGGTCAAAGGCGTGCGCATCGACGACACTTTCGCCGAAGCATTCGGCATGCGGGCGACCGCGGTCATCATCACGGCCGATAGCGTCCGCTGGGCGCGTCAGGCCGCCCTGACCATGACGGGCTTCGCCACCTCCGTCATCGGTTGCGGTTGCGAGGCCGGGATAGATGGCGAGTTGACAGTGACGCAAACCCCGGACCGGCGCCCGGGCGTGCGCGTGCTGCTGTTTGCGGTGTCGACCGCCGAACTGCAAAAACAACTGCAGACGCGCGTTGCCCAGTGCGTGCTCACGAGTCCCGGCTCCGCTTGCTACGCGGGGCTTAAGGGCGAGGAGACGCTCCGGCTCGGCAATGCGCTGCGCTATTTCGGCGACGGCTGGCAAATCTCCAAGCGCTTCGGCGGCGCCCATTATTGGCGCATTCCGGTGATGGACGGCGAATTTGTCTGCGAAGCGACGACCGGGCTCACCAAGCAGGCCGTCGGCGGCGGCAATCTTTTGATCATGGGCCGCACCGCGCGAGCGACGCTCGCAGCCGCCGAAGCCGCCACAGCCGCGATCGCCAAGGTACCCGGCGCCATCATGCCGTTTCCCGGCGGCATCGTGCGGTCCGGCTCCAAGGTCGGCTCGAAATACAAGGGCGTTCCGGCATCGACCAATCACGCCTTCTGCCCGACGCTGCGGGGCGCCGTGGAGACAGCGCTCGACCCCGATGCGGCTTGCGTGCTGGAGATCGTGATCGACGGATTGACATCCGAGGCGGTTGCCGCGGCCATGGGCGCCGGCGTCGCCGCCGTCGTCAAGCTCGGTCCGAGGCGTGGGGCAGTGCGCATCAGCGCCGGCAACTACGGCGGCAGGCTCGGGCCACACCACTATCACTTGCGGGACCTGCTGCCATGAAGCCGCTCGTCCTGACGCTGCGCGGCCGTCCCGACCAGCGCCTCGACCTCGCGCCGCTGGTGCCGCACCGGCTTGCCGGGATGACGGCCGCAGAGATCGAACGGATCGAGTTGCAGACGACGCGCAGGCGCGTGCTGCTGGCCGACATTTTCCGCCTGCGCATGGGGGATGCGGCACAAATCCGGATCGAGGCTTCCTGCGACCGCCTCGACCGGATCGGCCACGAAATGACAGCCGGCGAGGTCGTGGTCGAGGGCGATGTCGGCACCCGGGCCGGGCGCCTGATGACCGGCGGGCGGCTGACGATCCATGGCAGCGTCGGCCCGTGGGCCGCATCCGGCATGAAAGGGGGCTTGATCGATATCTTCGGCAACGCGGGAGAGCGCCTGGGCGGACCGGGCGCGGGCGAGATCGCCGGCATGCGCGGCGGCGTGGTGCTGGTGCACGGCCGGGTCGGCGAGCGCGCCGGCGATCGCATGCGGCGCGGCACCATCGTGGTAGAGGGCGACGCCGGCGCCTACCCAGGCAGCCGTATGATCGCCGGCACGCTGGTGGTGGTGGGCCGCAGCGGGCGGCTCCCCGGCTACTTGATGAGGCGGGGCACAATTGTGCTGGGCGACAAAGCCGTGGGGCTGTCGCCGACGTTCATCGATTGCGGCGTGCACGATCTCATCGCCGCACGCCTCACGGCGGACTTCATCGCTGGTTATAGCGCACGTGCGGCGAAGCTCTTCAAGCGGCCTCTGCGCCGGTTCGCCGGCGACATGGCAACGCTTGGCAAGGGTGAAATTTTTTTGCGGGCCTAACGATTCCCGCCAGGCTTAGCGCGCACGCGGGTTGCGACATTGAGAATGTCGGCTCCGGTCCTATCTCACGTCTCGATATCGAGCCCCACGTCGAGATTGACTGACGAATGGGTGATCGCGCCTGACGACAGATAGTCGACGCCAGTGGCGGCAATCGCTGCGGCGCTCGCATGGGTGATGCCGCCCGAGGCTTCGGTGACGAGCCGGCCCGCCACGAGGGCGACCGCCGCCGTGAGCGTCGCCGGGTCCATGTTGTCGAGCAGCACCACGTCGGCAAGGGAGGTGTCGAGCACTTCGCGCAACTGGTCGAGCGTATCGACCTCGATCTCGATCTTGACCAGATGCCCGGCGGCGGCGTGGGCGCGCGCGAGCACCGGCCTGATACCGCCCGCAACGGCGATGTGATTGTCTTTGATGAGGATCGCGTCATCGAGGCCGAAGCGGTGATTGAAGCCGCCGCCGCAGCGCACGGCGTATTTCTGCAGGGCCCGCAGGCCCGGCGTGGTCTTGCGGGTGCAGCACACGCGCGCCCGCGTGCCGGCGATCAGGCGCACGAACGCCGCCGTGGCGGTCGCTATCCCTGAGAGATGACCAAGAAAATTGAGCGCGGTGCGCTCGGCGCCGAGCAGGCCGCGCGCTTTGCCCTCGACCGTCATCAGCACGGTCCCAGCGGCGACAGCGTCGCCGTCGCAGGCATGGGCCGTGAGCTTGACCTCGGGGTCAAGCTTGCGGAACGCCGCTTCGACAAGCGGCAGACCGCTGATCACCCCGGCCTCGCGCGACGCCACCACGGCGCGCCCGAAGAGCCCTGACGGCACGGTGGCGACGGACGTCACGTCGCCCGCCCGGCCGAAATCCTCCGCAAGCGCCCGGGTCACCGCTTCATCGACGGCAAACGGCGAGAGGAAGGCATCGGGGCATGTCGTGTTCGTCATCGGGGGGACCGGGTTTGATTGCGGGACAAATCAATAGCCGATCTCGCTTGAGGGTGAAATGACCGCAAAGGCGGGCAGATTCGGGCGATGCGGCGCCGCGCTTACGCGCTTGCACAACGGGCGTCCGCCAACATGGCCGGCCGTAGGGCGACCGTCATTGGCGCTAACATAGGGCGTGTGCGGGTCTTTCTGCTACCTCTCCCCGCTTGGGGGAGAGGTAAGGCTGCCCGGCTCTCGCGCCTATGAGGGTCGTCCCTACACCATCCTTACGTCGGCACGAATCCACTGTTACGCTTTTCGCCGACGCTGCGATCTATCAGACTGGCTGAACCGCTCTACTCCCTTCGTCGGCATTAATTCGCACCTACAAGGAATGCACATGAAGCTTGCAAGTTATACGGTCGGCGCCACGTCCAGGTTCGGCGTTGTAACAGGCGATGGCGTCATCGATGCGACGCGCTGCCTGGGCGGGCGATTTTCGACTTTGCGTCAGGCGCTCGCCGCGGATGCGCTCGATGACGTCCGCCGCGTCACCGCCGGTCAGGCACCCGATCACCGGCTGTCCGATGTCAAGTTCCTTCCCGTCGTGCCGGACCCACAGCGCATCGTCTGCGTCGGCATCAATTACCGTTCCCATGCGGAGGAGACCGGCCGCGACATTTCGCCGGCGCCGAGCGTGTTTCTGCGCCTCGCCGATACGCTCGTGGGCCACGGCGGCGCACTGGTGCGCCCGAAGGTTTCGGACAAGTTCGATTTCGAAGGCGAGCTCGCCGTCGTCATCGGCCGCCCCGGCCGCCATGTTGCGCCGGCCGACGCGTTGAAATATGTCGCCGGGTACACCTGCTTCGTCGACGGCAGCGTGCGCGACTATCAGAAGTTTTCCGTGACGTCGGGCAAGAACTTTCCCGCCACCGGCCCGCTCGGGCCGGTGCTTGCGACGACCGACGAAATCCCTGACCCGACTAAGCTGACCTTGGTGACAAGGCTCAACGGGGCGGAGATGCAGCGCTCGGGCACCGACATGCTGATCTATTCGATCGCGCAGATCATCGCGTTCGTATCGGATTTCACCAGTCTGGCGCCGGGCGACGTCATCGCCACCGGAACGCCGGCCGGCGTCGGCCACCGCCGCGCGCCTGCGGTGTGGATGAAACCCGGCGACGTGCTGGAAGTGGAGATTTCTGGGATCGGTACGCTACGCAATCCGGTCGTCGACGAGTGACGGGGCGGGCGCATTCCCATGGCGTGAGGAATCTATCGGGAGCTGCGCACCCTGGCCCGGCGCTCCAATACTTGATCCGGCACCGATTGCGGTCAAATATCGAGGCGAAAGCCCACTTCGGACAAGCCGTCGTGGGGAATTCTGAAAAAATCGGGAGCGCGGCTGGCGATCCTGGTCAAAAAGGCAAAGATCGCAAACGAAATTTGACCCATCGCCGAATTCTCGGGTCGACGGACCACGACTTCATGTCCGATGTAGTAATGAACGTGATCGAAATCGACGTCGAATCCGAGCAGTTCGCAATTTCTGAGGGTGAGGGGGACGTCCGGCGTCTGCATGAATCCAAGCTTCACCTGGATATGGAAGAAGCCGTGGCCCAGCCGCTCCACCGAGTGACGCTCCGCGAATGGGACGCGCGGTCGGGGGTCGGGCAGGAAGGTCATGAGAACGACACACCTGTGCATGACGCTGTTATGCTGAACGTGGTGGAGCAGCATTGGAGATGCTCCGCGCGCGACCTTGGTGAGCCAGACCCCGAGCCCGGGCGCGCGACCGATGACCTGTTCGTCGATGTGATCGACAAATTCCCGGACCGGCATCGACATTGAGTCGAGCCGACGCCTGACGGCGGACGCTCCTTCTCGCCAGCACAGCATCAGGATCGCAACACAGCCGCCGACCGCCACCGGGAACCAGCCGCCGTCCATGATCTTGAGGGAATTGGCGGCCAGGAAACTTGAGTCGATCGCGCCGAAGAACGCGACGATCGGGACGGCGAGCGCGGGTTTCCAATTCCAGCGGTCAACAGCTACTCGATAGAGGAGAAGGGTGGTGGCTAACATGGTGCCAGACACGGCGATGCCGTAGGCGCCGGCCAGATTGTCGGATGTCTTGAACAGAAGCACGATCAGCAACGTGCCGGTCATCAGCATCCAGTTTGCGGTCGGAACGTAGATTTGACCGGCCTCGTCGCTTGAAGTCGACACGATCCGGGTGCGCGGGCAGAGCCCCAACTGCATCGCTTGCCTGGTTAAGGAGAACACGCCGGAAATGAGTGATTGCGACGCGATGACGGTGGCGGCCGTCGCGAGCGCGATCAATGGAACAAGAGCCCAGCCTGGCGCCATGCTGTAGAACGGATTTTCGACCGCTGTCGGGTCAACCAGCACCAGCGCACCCTGCCCGAAATAGCATAGCAATAGCGCCGGTAAGACCAATCCGAACCATGCCCGCCGGATCGCCGCGGCGCCGACATGACCCATGTCCGCATAGAGCGCCTCGCCGCCGGTGAGCACAAGGAAAACAGCGCCGATGACCGCGACCGACGCGACGGGGTCGGCCGTCACAACGCGCATCGCCTCCACCGGATTGAACGCCTTCAAGATGGCCGGCGCGTGCCAGATATTGGCGATCCCGAGCACCGCTATGGTCACGAACCAGATGACCATGACTGGTCCGAAAAGCCGGCCGATGCTCGCCGTTCCCCGGCGCTGAATTGC
>Ga0257161_1000079_pt1 | contig 23697 bp, 26 predicted proteins | sample NR01A_FD_185954 | JGI IMG/M metagenome (GOLD analysis project Ga0257161, IMG submission 185954) | Soil microbial communities from H.J. Andrews Experimental Forest, Oregon, United States - NR-01-A | ecosystem: Environmental > Terrestrial > Soil > Temperate forest > Bulk soil | place: USA: Oregon... | reverse complement strand
GGAAAAAGCACAAGCGGCTCCAACCGTGAGGCTGAAAGTACCGATGCGCCGGAGAGGGGCGGACTGCCTCGTAGTAGCGACGAAGTGGGGCAATGCCCATGGAGGCGAAGGGGGTGGGTCATCGTCGTTGAGCGCGGGCCAACTGGATCAAACCGGGACGAGCCCGACGGTTCAGCGGAAGGCGGCAGCCTTCGTGCGATGACACGAGCCGGATGAATCGAGAGGTTCAAGTCCGGATGTGTGAGGGGCTCGGGGTGAAACTCCCCGGGCCTACTCGGCCGACTCTGCCGACTTGAGCATTGCATCAAGTCGGCAAGCTGTCGGGCAAACCGGACGTGATGCCAACGTTGTCGCGAAGGCGGCCCTTGAGCCGGAAGCGACATTCAGCCGGCCGCTGCGCGGTCACCTCGTCGGTGCGCCCGACCGACGGCCCCGTCAACCGCTCACAAGCGGGCAGCCACCCTCCTTGAGCGGACGGAAAGCCTCCGCGGCCGAGATCGTAGCAAGCAACTTGAAGAGGTCGCCGGGATATTTGGATTCTTCGGGTTTTTTCACCTCGAACACATAGGCGTCGTGCATTTTGCGCCCATCAATGCGCACGGTTCCCTTGCCGAACAGCGGATCGTCGGTTGGCATTTCCTTCATCTTGGCCACAACTGCTTTGCTGTCGGCACCGGACTTCAGGGTCTCGACTGCCCTGAGATAGTGGACGACCGACGAATAAACGCCCGCATGGGTCATGTTCGGCACCTTGCCTGCTCGCCCAACCTGCCAACGCTTAGTCCAGGCGCGGCTGTTGTCGTTCATGTCCCAATACCAAGTCTCGGTGAGCACCAGTCATTGCGCCAAGGGCAGTCCGAGCGCTGCCACGTCGACGGAAGTAGCGAGGAGGGCCGCGAGGCTTTGGCCTCTCTTAACGATGCCAAATTCGGCAGCCTGCTTTATCGAATTGATGGTGTCGCCGCCAGCATTGCCTGGACCGCGGTCGGCAATCGTCCCGACCGTTCCGCCTGCCAACGTTTCGTCCAGGCACGGCTCGGATCATTCAAATCCCAATACCTATCCTCGGTCAGCACCTTGCGCGACCGGTCCAGTGGACCGTATTAGTCGCGGGGCCTGTCGCGAGGTAAACCTTGTTCCGCTGGCAAGGTGGCGCGTACCTGACTGTTCAGAAACATGAATGCCCGGCCATGAGCCGGGCATTCGGTTTGGGCCAGAGGTCCGGCCGAAAAGCTGAGGATCAGTGTGCCAGGGGGTCCGGGCGAACCTGGAACTTGACCACCTTGGGCAGGGTTCCCTTGCCAGTTTCCATGTGGAATGGCGTCCGGTTCCCGTTGGTGGTCCACAGACCGCGGCCTTTCCAGCCGGCATTCGGATCGTCGATGCGGCCGTCCATCCACTTGGCATAGAAGCCGAGCGGATACGGGACACGCATGTTGACCCACTTGCCGTCCACGAGGGCCATGAGCGACTCGTTGGCGTCGCCGGTGGCCATCGGTACGTTGCTGCCGAGGCCCGAGGTGTTGAACTGGTCGACGAAGGTGAAGTAGCTCGCTTCGGCGCTGCCGCTTTCAGCCACGTTCTTGAACTGCGGTCCCGGGAACGGCGTGAGCGTCCATCCCTCTGGACAAAGCTTACCTTCGGCCGCCTGCGGGCCGTTGAGTGGGCCCTTGCACTTGCGGCGGTCGAACGCGCCCATGTGACCGCTTGAGAGCGGAACATAGGCGACGCCGTTGCGGTCGATGTCGAAACCGCGCGGCCCGTAGCCCGGAGCCGGCACCTCGTAGATTTCCGCCAAGGCGGTCTTCGACGGATCGGGCCCCGGATCGAGCCGCAGGATGGAGCCCGGGAAGCCGAGCACCGAACCCCAGATCGTTCCATCGGCCGGGTTCACGCCGACCCCGTAGAAGGCCGCATTGATCCGCTTGTCCTTGGTCGGATCAACCGGCTGGTTGGGCTCGACATAGTCGTCGCGCTTGCCGTTGCCGTTGGTGTCGATGATGGCCGGGGTCCAGCCCTGGGCCTTCGCCTCGTCGCCGGTCTCCTCATACACCTTGCGGTTTAGCCACCCGATGGCACCCTGCGCCGGGCCACCGGCGCTGGTCCACAGGGTGTTGTTGGCGTCTTCCGCGAACACCAGGTGGTGGGTGTTGAAGCAGGTCCGGATCAGCTTGGTGTCGCCGGTCTTCGGGTTGTAGTAGGCGAGATGCCGGGTGGATGCCTTGATCGGAAAGACCTGCGCCGAGGGATGGCTCGAGCCGGCCTGGCAGAAGGCCGGATTGTCGGGCTTGCCGACCCGCGAGGTGATCCAGACGTCGCCTCGCTCATCCATCATCGGATTGTGCATGCTGGTCCGCGCATCCCAGATCGCCTCCTCGCCCCAATAGGGGGACGCCGCCATGGTGTTGGTCTTGGTCGATTCCATGTCGGCGTCGCGTACCGGCATCATGACCTTGGTCGCGGTGTTGGTCTGCGGATCGAGCACCGGGAAATATTCGGAGCTCTCCTCGGTGGACCCATAGCTCTTGCCATAGGCATTGACTGTCGGCTTGCGCTTGTCGGTCGAGACCTGATCGTGCAAGTAGACCTTCGGGTCGGCCCAGTCCCACTGGGTGATCACGACATTGCGCTCGACTCCTTGGGGCCGCTCCGGCTTGGCGAAAGGCAATTCGCCTGCCGCAATCCGGTCAGTCCATTTGGCTAGATTTGCAAGCGATGTGGTGCCCTGCCGGCCGATGGCGGCAGCCATCTGGAGCATCGCCTGTCCGGATTGGATACGGCGTTCCCAGGCCTCGACGGAGTTCTTGAAGGTTCCGAGTGTCGGCGAAATGGTGCGCGTCGCCTTGTTGCCGAGCTGGTGGCAGGTGTAGCATCCGTTGGTCTTGATCTGGTCCAGGAACTGCTCCTGGGTCTTCATTCCGGTCGCGATGCCATTGCCGTTCGACCCCGTGCCGGTGCCCGGGAACATGCTCTTCCCGGGGATGTCGAGCATCGCGTACCAGTAGATGGCAGGATAGTATTCGGCCGCAGCCGCCGCGTTCGGGGCCGGCACCGCCGTGATGTTCACGATCTTGCCAGGCTCGCTCGTGGTCTTTGCCGAATCCACAAGACCATAACCGCGCGCCCACACCACGTAATTGGCTTTCGGGAGATCCGGGATCACGTAGCGACCCTGGTCATCCGTCACGACGGTCTTGCTCATCCGCGTGGGGAGGTCGGTCGTCTCGGCAATCACCCATACGCCGGCTTCCGGTCCATTCGGCCCACGCACCACGCCGCCGATGTCGGTCGCCCCGATGCTGACGGCGGGAGCACTCTGCTGGGCGCTGACCGATGTCGGCGCGGTGCCAAGCGCGAGCGCAAGCGCGAGCGCCGCCGCGCTCAAATACAATCCGCGTTTTGTTGTCATGCCAGTCCTCCACATGCTGCATTTTTGAGGTGGAAACCGACCGGAGCCAAAGCCGATCGATGCAAAAGCAGGCCGGTTGGTCCCGGTTCTTATGGGCGGCATTGAGGCATATTTCGGCTCGGTTGCAAAGATATCGGCCGCAACACAAGTGGTCGCAACGCTCGAATGCGCCGCCCAGGTCAGTGCCGCGGCAACAAGAATGCAGAGGTCTCGATTGTCGGGATCGCGGCAAACAAGGCGCGCGCACCGGGCGCGATCTCGGAGGGTGCCAAGGTGTCGACCAGGATATGGTGTGCGAGCAGCATCGACCCCAGGCCGATCGCGACGCGGCCGAGATCCGCTGGACTTGCCGGCGTTGCGCGAGCGAGCCCTTGATTTCGCGGTAGTTCGATTGTCGAGGCCCCTCTCCGACGAGCAGGGCACGGATGATTTGAATGTGGAACTTTCTTTTCCACGACCAACTCGTCGTGGTGGCAACCCGGTTTGCCGCCCGGCCGCAATCTCCCAAGTCGGGATCGTCGTAAATGTTTGGGCAGCCACCGCATCGGCACGAGCGAAATTTGTGTGATAGACAAAAAGTCGATCCCGCAGTTTCTTTGCGGGGCGAGGGTCCGGAAGTGAGAAATGATCGTCACTATCGCTATGGCGTAAAAATCCGGGGTGACCGGTCCCGTTCTGTTTTGCAGCGCGGGAGGCGGGAATTGTGCAGGTTTTCGGACGCCGGCAAGACGTGCTCTCCACGCGCTCATGGGGCCGGCGTCCGAAAAGCGCCAAGGCACGAAATCGCGGTTGGTAGGGCACCCGGCGGGGCGTCGAGCGCTATGGGGATTTGGGCGGGTCGTGGGTGCCAGTGCGATTTGATGGCAGCGGTCTGGATGATCGCTTTAGGTCAAAAAATTGCGGAATCGACTTTGAACGCGCGCCCTGTGCGTTGCGCGAGCGGATTTGGGGTGGGGCTGCGGGCCGGTGTGGCGCGACGATGCAAGCGGGAGCGCGGCTGGGTGTCGCCCCTTCTTCAGTGACAGCCCCGCCTCGCGCGGGTTTTTTTGCCCCCGTTGCGGCACCGGCACAAACCGCGCATGATCCCCCGACAGCAAAACCAACACACCGGAGGAGCCCACCATGAAGACGAGCATCCTCGCCAGCGTAGGCACCTGCGCCATTCTGGTGGCCGGGGCCCCGTTGATGGCCCCCTCATCGCCGCACGCGCAAAGCGCCGCGCCGCGTTATGAGTTCGATACCTCCTGGAACAGGCCATTCCCGAACCGCTGGATCAACGGCGGCCTCGGCGGCCTGTGCGTCGACGCCAACGACCACGTGCTGGTGCTCAACCGGCAGGACGTGAACAAGTCCGAACTCGCCGCCGGCGCCGTGGCGCCGCCCATGCTCGAGTTCGATTCCGCCGGCAACCTCGTGCATTCCTGGGGCGATCCCAAGCTAATCGACCCGCGACTGCATAGCTGCCACTACGACAAGGACGGCAACGTCTGGGTCGCCAGCGCGCCGTCCGGCATGGTGCAGAAATATTCCCACGACGGCAGCAAGCTATTGCTGACAATTGGCAAGAAGGGCGTCTACGACACCGCCGACGGCACCGAGAAGGGCAAGCCCCTCAATTCCCCCACTGCCGCCTTCCACATGCCGTCGAGCATTTTTGTCGATCGCGGCAATGGCGATGTCTACATCGCCGACGGTGAGAACGACACAAGCAACTCGAAGATCGCCGTATTCGACTCCAATGGCAATTTCGTGCGCCAATGGATTCCGGAAGGCTACAAGTCGGTGCACTGCATGACCATGGCCAACGACGGCACCGTCTACGTATGCAACCGCCGCAACGGCAAGATCGGCGTCTTCGATAAGATGGGCAAGTTTCAGCGCAGCTTCGACGTGCCCTCGACGCCGGTGACCGCCGGCGTCAACGACGGCGGCGGCTCCGCGGTCGCCATCGACTTCTCGCGCGACCGCGAGCAGCGCTTGATGTTCGTGATCAACCAGAACAACTCGCGCATCGAGATCATGGAGCGTGGCGGCGGCAAAGTCCTTGGCAATTTCGGCCGCTCCGGACCCTACCCCGGCGAATTCAACCAGGCCCACGGCCTCGCCATCGACTCCCAGGGCAGCATCTACGTCAATGAGAACCGCGGCCGGCGCACGCAGAAGTTCAAACTGGTCGGGGGGTGAGGTGACTTGATAGGGCGGATTAGTTTGATTGCGCCTCTGAGCGTAGGTTCGGGAAGCTCCGCTCTTCCGCCGCTTATTGGGCAGAGCGGAAATGCTCGTCACAATTGCGAACGGCGCTTTCTGACCGAACTCCGCGCTTCATTCGATCACCTCGTCAGCGATGGTGAGAACGCCGAAAGGCGCGACTAGGCCGAATGCCTTGGCGGTCTTGAGCTTGATGATCAGCTCGGAATTTGGTGGATCGCTGCAGAGGAGCCCGGTGAAGCTATTAAGGGCGCAAGGGGGAGGGGCTCATAGAACCGAGCGTCACCTCGGCCCACTTGCTCACATGATGCCCCTCTCCGCCGTGTGGGCCGGGCCGCAACGCAATGAGCATCTCAACGGCCCGCCGTTGCTGTTCGCCAAGACGGAAGGGGCGACGCCGTTCCGGCTGTCGCTCCACACCCTCGTGGTTGGTCCGACCGGTGCCGGCAAGAGCGTGCTGCTTGCGCTTCTGGCCTTACAGTTCCGGCGTTATCCCAGCGCCCGCATCTTCGCCTTCGACTTCGGTGGTTCGATCCGGGCGGCGACTGGCACGACCTCGGCGGAGCGCTGTCGGATGACGTTATGGAGCCGGTCGCACTGCAGCCACTCGCTGCGATCGACGATGCGGGCGAACGCGCCTGGGCGGCCCAATCAGGGACAGCCACCATGAATCCGCCAGTCATCACCGCGCGTGATGCTATTGTCTGCGCGCACGAAGACCGACACCTGAGTCCGACAGGCTGCTAGGTCAAGAAGCCCGCGCCAGGTAGGCTGAGTTGGGGTAGGTGTAGAAGCCTTCACCCACATCGACCCCCAATTTTCCGGTATCGATGAAGTGTTCTTTCAAGTAAGCGGCAATTCGGGCGGCGTCAGACTCTTTATTCTGCTCGGCCATGTTCCGGGTGATATTGTAGACGGTAGTGATCCCAATTTGATCGATGGAACCGAACGGACCGGACTTGGCATCCTTGGCAATCATCCACGTCTTGTCGATCAATTGATAATCCGCCACGCCTTCAACAAATAGTTGGAGAGCCGCCAACAGGAAGGCCACGAGCAGGGCGTTAAGGACATAGCCCGGCTGCTCCTTCTTCAGCGGTATCGGCACCATGCCCATCTGCCTGGAGAACGCAATGAGTGCCTCGAACACCGCCGGATCGGTGTGTGGATTAGCCATGATCTCGGCGATATTGTGTTGCCAAACCGGAGTGGCGAAATGCAGATGCAGAAACCGCTCGGGGCGCCCGGTAGACGCGGCCAATTGACTGGGCAACATGGTCGAAGAGTTGCTGGCGAATATTGTCTTGACCGGCGCGACGGCCTGGAGCCGGGTATAGAAGGCTCGCTTAATATCGAGCCGCTCTGGGATTGCCTCGATGAGCAGATCGGCATCAACCAGCGCATCAGACAAAGAGGTCGTCAGCGTCGTTTCCTCGACTGTGGAAGTAGTCCAGCTCGGGAGTTCGTTTGCGTCTTCTTCAACGGAAGCTCCGTCACGCAAATCTCATCGAGATTCTCTCGGCGCGACTCTGAAGCGCCGCTTGAATGCTCTGCGGAGGCGCTCCGCTGAGCCACAGCCCACTTTACTCTGCGATAGCCGCAAGCGAAAGATATGCCGTATCCGACAATATGTGAGTTCTAAGAGATGCAAATGCTGATCGAAAGTCAGCACGCCACGATCGAGACATCATCACCGTTTGGCTTGGCTCGCCGCCTTCTCGCGGGAGAAGCCCTCGTCCCGCACCTTTTGGGTGCCGAGCCTTTCAAACAGAAAATCGGCGAGGACTTCGACCCGCTTCGGTCGGAGCCCTCCGGGCGGCGTCACCCAGTACACCGCGCCCGAAGGAAGCGACCAATCCGCAAGCAATCGCTCCAGCCGACCGGCGTCGAGTGCGTCGCGCAAAATGAATTCGGGCAGGATGCCGATGCCGACTCCAGCGATCAGGGCCGGCATCATGGCATCACCATTGTTGACGCGCAGCGGACCGGATGGGCGCACCGTCGCGGACTTCCCGTTCTTGTGGGTGAAGCGCCAGGTCTCCGCCGCCGCGCCGTGGCCATAGGTGATGCAGACATGCTGTGCGAGGTGCAGCGGATGGCGCGGCCTACCATGCTTCTTCAAATAGCTCGGCGAGCCGACCAGATAGCGAGGCATCCCACAAAGCCGTCGTGCGATAAGCGAGGAGTCGGGCAATACGGCGATACGGATCGCCGCGTCAAAGCCGTCGCCGATCATGTCCACCGTCGCGTCGCTCAGGTGCAGATCGATCGACACCTCCGGATATTTGGCAAGGAATTCCGGCAGCAACGGCGCGAGGTGCAAGACACCGAACGACATGGGCGCCGCCAATCGCACCCGGCCGCGTACAGCCGACGACCGCGCTAGAGCCTCATCCTCCGCGGCTTCGCCCTCAGCGAGAATGTGCGAGGCGCGATCGGATAGCTGTCGCCCCGCCTCGGTCAATGCGATCCGCCGCGATGTCCGGTTGAACAACCGCGTCTTGAGCTTCGCCTCGACCCTGCTGACGGCCTTCGAAACGGTTGCCTTGGACAGTTTCAGCTCCGCCGCCGCGGCTGCAAAGGAGCGCGTCTCTGCGACCTTTGCGAAGATCGCCAAGCCTTCGAGGTCCGGCAGCTTCGACATATCAAAACCAGAAACGGTAGATTTCGATAATTTCTATTTTCAATTTGTGCATCTGTCCATACGTCTACGGGCGAACAGGGTCACTCCCTCGGAGGATCACGATGATCGAACGCAGACCTTTCAATCAGCTCGCCGCGGCAGATCATGGCTGGCTGAAGGCCAAGCACCACTTTTCCTTCGGCGAATTCGGGGACCCGACCCGATTGGGCTGGGGCGCTTTGCGGGTATGGAACGATGACGAGATCGCCCCCAACACGGGATTTCCGCCTCATCCCCACGCCAACATGGAAATCATCACCTACGTCCGCGAGGGCGCCATCACGCACAAGGACAGCCTCGGCAACGAGGGCCGCACCGAGGCAGGCGACGTGCAAGTGATGACTGCCGGATCGGGCATCCGGCACGCCGAATACAATCTCGAGCCGGGGCCGACCCGGATCTTCCAGATCTGGATCGTACCGACGCAGCATGGCGGTTCGCCGGCGTGGGGATCACAGCCTTTCCCGAAGGGCGATCGTTCGGGGCGTTTTGTCACGCTGGCCAGCGGCTTCGATGAGGACGAGGACGCGCTGCCGATCCGCTCCGACGCGCGGGTGCTGGGTGCCACGCTGAAGGCCGGCGACTCGGTTGACTATGCGCTGGGTGCGGACCGCCATGGCTACCTGGTTCCGGCCATCGGCGCGGTCGAAGTGAACGGCACAAGGATCGAGGCACGCGATGGCGCAGCCATTGCGGATGCCGCCGTCATCAAGGTCACGGCAATCGAGGATTCGGAGTTGGTTCTCGTCGACACCCCGTAAGGTATCGACTTCGCCGATCTCAGATTCACAGCGAGGAATACAAAATGCCCAAGGTTCTCGTTCTCTACTATTCGGCCTACGGCCATATCGAAGCGATGGCGAACGCAGTCGCGGAGGGAGCGCGTGAGGCCGGTGCGCAGGTGGACATCAAGCGAGTGCCAGAGCTCGTCCCCGAGGAGATCGCCCGCAAGTCCTACTACAAGCTCGATCAGGCGGCCCCGGTCGCGAAGGTCGAGGATCTCGCCAACTACGATGCCATCATCGTCGGTGCCGGTACCCGATTCGGTCGCCTGTCGTCGCAGATGGCCAATTTCCTCGATCAGGCCGGCGGGTTGTGGATGCGCGGTGCACTCCACGGCAAGGTCGGCGGCGCGTTCACGTCGACGGCCACCCAACACGGCGGCCAGGAGACGACGCTGTTCTCGATCATCACCAATCTCCTGCACTTCGGCATGGTAATTGTCGGCCTCGATTACGGCCATGCCGGGCAGATGACGCTTGACGAGATCACGGGCGGCTCGCCGTACGGCGCCACGACCATTGCTGGCGGTGATGGCTCGCGTCAGCCCACTGCCAACGAGCTGCAGGGGGCGCGTTACCAGGGTCGCAAGATCGCCGAGACCGCGAAGAAGCTGCACGGCTGAGACTCCTCCTCACTGCCTGAAGTTCAATCCCAAGCAAAGGAACCGCACCATGAATTACCTACCTTTCATTGGCCGTATTCTTATTGGTTTGCCGTTCGCCATGAGCGGCCTGAGCAAACTTGCGGCCTATGGACCGACGACGGAGAAGATTGCCGCCGTTGGACTTCCGTCGCCGCCACTCGCCTTCGCGGTGGCTGTGGCCGTTGAATTGGGCGGGGGACTGCTTCTCGTTCTCGGTTACCGCGTGCGCCCGGTCGCCCTCGCGCTAGCCGTCTTCTCCCTGGCCACCGCCATTTCGTTCCACAGCAATTTCGCCGACCAGAACCAGATGATCCACTTTCTGAAGAACGTGATGATGGCCGGCGGGCTGCTCCAAATCGCTGCCTTCGGGGCCGGAGCGATCAGCATCGAGCATTGGCGCCGCAAGAGCGGAGCGCCCTCCGCAGCTGCAGCAATCAACGCTTGATCTGAAAGTGCGCGCCCGGGCCGTGCTCGATCACAGCTCGGATCGGCCGCCTTGGAAAGCAGCGCGCTCAAATGAAAGGAGCAACATCATGGCGAGAGGTTTGTTCGCGACCTGGAAGTTCACGGCTCACAGAGGAATCATGTTGCTTGCCGTTGTTGCGAGCGGCATTGGAACCTCGTCATACGCAGCGCAGGCTCAATCGCAGGAGCGAGCCGTGACGACATCTGACACCTTGGGCGTTACCGCTCGCCAAGCCATGTCCGACATCTTTCAAAAGAAAGATGCGACCGCAGTCGATCGCTATTTCGGCGAGTCGTTCATACAACATGACCCGAGCATCGCTGACGGTCTTGCTGGGATGAAGTCTTTTGTCGCCGAAGCAGCGAATTCACCCACCGCCGACATAACGACTTATCGCACGTTTGTGGACGGAGATTTCGTCCTGCTGCATTCCAGATACCAAGGCGTCGCACGTTACGCCGGACCGGCGATTGCGTTCGACCTGTTCCGCTTTCAGGACGGCAAGATTGCTGAGCACTGGGGCGGGCAGGAGCCGGAGGCGCCTCCCAACCTATCAGGCCGCACGCAAGTTGATGGGCCCACCGAGGTGCTTGATCGTGAGAAAACGGAGGCCAATCGCAAGTTGGTGCAGACCTACAGGGAGACGGTCATGGTCTCACTGCGCTTTGATCGCATCGAAGAATTTATCGAAGGCGCTCGCTATGCCCAGCATGCTTCGCAAATTGGGGATGGAATTGCTCGGTTGAGGGAGCGAATTGCAAGCGTCGCGAAGGAAGGAGGGCAGCTAAATATCACGCCCCGTCGTTTCGTGGCCGAGGGCAATTTTGTACTCGTCCTATCCGAGGGAGATCTCCCCTCCGGACCCACAGCGCTCTACGATCTGTTTCGGATCGAGAACGGAAAAATCGTCGAGCATTGGGATGTCTTGACGCCTATTCCTCCGCGCGATCACTGGAAGAACTCAAACGGGCCGTTCTAGGCAGTAAGATCCGGCCGGACACCGATTCCTCACGAGGAGGAGCGCATGGCTACCGAGTTTCGCATCAAAGGACATGCGCCTAGCTAGTTCCGCCGCGCTCGCGCAAAACTCCCATCCAATAGGTCATTCGCGAACAACTTAAGCTGATGCACGAAATTCCGCTGCGGCGCCGATTTGTGTGGGGCGTGCATGGTCCACATTGACGGTGAACGTGCACTCTCTTGTCAAACTCAGATCGAGATATCGCAACCCGCACTCGATGCCGAGAGGAGACAAGCCCATGGCCTACAGCATATCGACCTTGCTGACCCGCAATCTTCACGACGTCTTCGGTGAAAACGACCCCGCGCATCGGCGCGCGGCAATCGACGAGATCTTCACCGAAGATTGCGTGTTCTACGAGCCCGGGGGCGTCCACCGTGGCCGCGACGAGATCGATCGCGTCGCGGGCGCGATCAAGGCTACTCACCCTGATTTTCGATATCAGCCCATTGCCGAGCCCGAGGAATTGGACAATGGCGGGCGGATCCAATGGGTATCGGGCCGCCCTGGTGAGGCGCCAGCTTATGCCGGGACTGATTTCATCATTGCCAGGGACGGCCGGATTGCCGCTATTATCTCTTTTTCGATAAGCTACCCTGAGCTGGACTCTGCCGTGCGACGTCTATGTGTAGATCGGCAACAGCTGGAGGAACCAGGCATCATCTCGACCTTCGCGCTGGCTTACATCTACGCGACGGGGGTGTACAGGACCGGTTGCCAAGGCTGGCCGGCCGATCGGATACGCCACGGAGCGGCCTGTGTCGGGCGATGCCCATGACCGGGTCGCTTCCGGCCAAGGTCGCTGTTGCGTGACATACAGCCAATCGTGCGAAATTTCCGCCGGCGACCTGCTTCCGGGCTGCTCCGTAGTGCTTCCGCGTTGCCCCAACGGCGTCGGGAACATTCGCTATTTTGATTCGCTGGCGCGCCGGTATGATCCGAACACACAACTTTGCGTTCCGAGGGGCAACGCTCCAACCAAGCCGCGGTAGTTCCGGAAGATCGCCTCAGCGATCAAGCGGCGCGCCTCCAGTAGCAAAAAACCGCGTCATCAATAGTGGGTATTGCGATGTAGCGGACCTCCGTTTTGAACCCCCGACCACAACGCAATCGGTGGGATGACGCATCGCCCAGTAGCGCGACCCGGCTGCATGCCCAGTTTATGTGTATCACCCGGGTCACCGAATCGAAATACAAAGCGCCTGAGGCGCGAACCGCATCAAGAATGTGTGGCGGCGGCAGACTGTCAATTGATGGCCTCGCAGGCCGCTCGGGGGTAGACTTGCGTCAAACCAGAACGCAATTCGGGAGGAAATCATGCTTCGGGACGCAACCGTCACCCGAAACTCCGTTGACACGTCGGTCGAAGCGATGTCGCGTCGCGCGCTCCTGACGGCGAGCGCCGGGCTCCTCGGTGCTGCAGCTCTGGCTCCGGACGCCGCCTTGGCGCAAGCGCCGGCGGCTCCGCCCACCATGCCGGCGTCGCAGGCGCCGGTCCGCAATGACTGGCTCGCCAAGCACACCGAGGACATCCTCGAACCCGGTTTGCCAATCATCGATCCGCATCATCATCTGTACGACCGCCCGCGCTACACCTACCTGTTCCCCGACCTTCTCGCCGATGTTGGGAGCGGCCACAACATCCGGGCGACGCTGTACGAGCAGGCCGGCTCGATGTACCGAGCCGATGGACCGGAGGAACTCAAATCGCTTGGCGAGACCGAGTTCGTCTGCGGGGTTGCGGCGATGAGTGCCTCGGGCAATTACGGGCCGACACGTTGCATCGCCGGAGTCGTCGGCTATGTCGATTTGCGCCTCGCTTCGCGCGCCAAGGGCGTGCTCGAGCGACACATCGCCATCTCCGACGGCCGCATTCGCGGCATTCGCAACGGCTCGACCTGGAGCGACGATCCGGTGCTCAAGGGCTTCGGCGGGTCCGCCGGGCCGGGATTGTACCTGGACAAGAACTTCCGCGAAGGCTTCGCGGCGCTGGTCGCGCTGGATCTGACTTTCGACGCTTGGGTCTTCCAGACCCAGCTCGGCGACGTCGTCGATCTGGCGCGTGCCTTCCCGCAAGCGAGGATCGTGCTCAATCATGTCGGCGGACCTGTCGCGATCGGTCCCTAGCGGGCAAGCGCGACGAAGCTTTCGCCGCTTGGCGCGCCAAGATCCAAGAGATCGCGAGCTTCGCCAACACTTATGTCAAGCTCGGCGGTCTCGGCATGAAGATGATCGGCTTCGATTTCTTTGAAAAGCCCGAGCCGCCCTCCTCGCAGGACCTGGAGAAGGCTTGGCGGCCCCAAATCGAGACCTGCATCGCCGCCTTCGGCCCGCAGCGTTCGATGTTCGAGAGCAATTTCCCGGTCGATAAGGGCACCTGCAGCTATCAGGTGCTGTGGAATGCGTTTAAGCGCATCGCCGCCGGGCACTCCGCCGACGAAAAGATCGCCCTGTTCAGCGGCGCCGCCAAAAAGGCCTACCGGCTCGACATGTGATGGGGGGCTCATCCTCCGTCTTGAGGGCACGGCTCGGTATCTCGGCATCGAGATCGACGATGCTATTGAGATTGCCAAGAAAATTGACGTCTGAAGTACCCGGGCAGAGCTGCCGTGCTCTGGCCGCCGATCAATCGTCGAGGACGGCCAGAAGCTGAGTTGGCCCCTTTCGCACGCCTCGTTGGCCGATGTAGCATGACGAGGGAGCGCCAAACATTTTGCGTGGAGGAAACGACGTGCCGGTCATTGCGGGCTTCGACAAACTGACGTCAGTGCCAGAGGAGCGCATTACCGACAAAATCCAGCGCCGCGTCGTATCCGGCAAACAAGGCACAATGGTCTACTGGAGAATAAAGGCGGGCGCGCACGTCGCCGCTCACAAGCATCCCCATGAGCAGTTTGTGTGGCTGGTCAAAGGTATAATGGATTTTCGTATTGGCGACGAGAAGCGAACAATGAAACCCGGCGACATCGCGGTGATCCCCGGCGGGGTCGAGCACGAAGGCTATTTTCTAGAAGATTCAGAGGCGATTGATTTCTTCGCGCCGGTGCGTGAGGACTTTCTCACCGGCGCGCCCCCATCTTACATGGCACACCTCTGAGCCGCGCTTTCGCCGGTCGTGCTGTTCCGTCGTTGCCTCGGCGGACCGCGCTGCTAACCCCCGCGAGGTAGTCGAGTTGCGATTGCCCAGACGTTGTCTATGGATAGAAGGCGGCAGATCAAACGAGGCTTGGCCATCTCCGCAAGACCTCCAATTACGTGGATCGCCCGTTTGACAGGTGCAACGGGTGCCACATAGGCTTTCACTGGTTTAACGAAGGACCGACCGGCGCGGACCACTCGGGGGCGCCGATCTGTTATAAACGGCAGGGAGGGAAGCGATGGCGGTCACAAGTTCTCGTCGCGACGCACTGCATTTCGGCTGCGGTACGGCGGCCGCCCTCGGCGTTTCAGCGCTAACCGGTGCACTCCGCCCGGTGCCGGCGGTCGCCGAAGGGGCATCAGCGAGCAACGCATCCGCGGAGGATTTCTTCTATCGCGAGGACTGGTTCGGCGAGCCTTGGCGCAAGCCCGAAACCGCCCTCCTAATCCACGGCAACGCTGAATCAAGCATCGTGTGGTACGCATGGCTGCCGCGCATGGCGCAGGAGTTTCGCGTGCTACGGCCTGACCTGCCTGGGTTGGGCAGGTCGCGGATTCCTGCGGGTTTCGAGTGGTCGCTGCCCAGTCTTGCCGCCTTCGTGGCGCATGTCCTCGACAAGGCCGGCGTTGACTCCGCTCACATCATCGGCGCCAAGGCCGGCGGCGCGATTGCGATGCAGTTTGCGGCAGATTATCCGGCTCGCACCCGTACGCTTTCGGTCATCCATGTGCCGGCGGCGGTGACGAACGAGAGGGTTGCGGCTTCCGGGACCTCCTTTGCTCCGCAGCTCGCCCGGCTTGGCTCGGCCGCTTCAAAAGAGATGGTCGATTATTGGGAGAACATGTTTGCGAAGGCGCCGGAAATCCCGACAAAAGGTCTGCTCACCGCGGTTGCCAAGTCAGACCCGGTGAGAGACGGCGTCTTGGCGCGCATCAAAGCGCCGACTCTGCTGATGACGGCCGACCGCGGCCAGTTGCAATCGGTCGAGAAGGCACGGCAGTACCAGACGCTCGTTCCTAATTCGCGGCTCGTGGTTCTCAGGAGCGACGGTTACCACATCGCCGCCTCGAATGCCGACGAGTGCGTCACCAACGTCCTCGCCTTCATCAAGGAGGCGAGACACAGGGCTTAGCGGCTCGCTGCCATGAGGGACTCAAGGAATGAGAGACTCCAAGCATCCCCGCGAGCAGGCGTTGCCCACCGAAAATCCGGTCAAGGAGCTTCCCATGAGGAAAATCCGATATCTACGCGGTCTCAAGTATCAGAAGCTCGCCGCCACAGGGGTGGTCATGGCTGCCCTGGCAGTGACCTCCCCCGCCAGGGGGCAGGGCGCGGCGGAGGGAGACGTCGCGCTGCCGCAAACGCGGCGCGATGCGGCCAAAGAGCTGGCGATGAAAATCACAGAACCCTTCACCTTCGCTGCGGTCGGGGACATCATCATCCGTCGCCCGGTGGGTCAGCTAGGCGATGCGGGCTTTCAGGCTTTGACCAAAGTGATGCGCGCGGCGGACTCGACCTACGCCAATATGGAAGGTCCGATTATCGACGGGTCGGACCCGAACTACCAAGGCCCGCAGGCGGGCGGCCCCAAGACGATCATTGGTGATTTGAAGGCGATGGGAATCCGGGTCATGACCACCGCGAACAACCACACGATGGACGGTGGTAGCGCGGGGATGTTCATGACCAACCGGCTGCTCGATGAGGCGGGAATCACCCATGCGGGCTCCGGCAAAGACCTGACAGAGGCGCGAGCGGCCCGGGTCGGGATTACGCCCAAAGGGACGATTGGCGTTGTCGGGATGTACTCTATTGACCCGAGCTCCAACCCCGGGTGGACGCGGTACACCGACGCGCGGGATAAATGGCCTGGCCTCAATGCTCTGCACGTGACCCCCTACAACGTCGTCACCGCCGAGCAGATGGCGTCACTGCGCAAGATCCGCGACGCGTCGTACGCTCATCGTTCCGAAGTCACCGTTCCCGTTGCCCCCGCGCCCGCCAACGAGTCGCCGAACGAGCTCATCCTGTTCGGCACCCGGTATAAGGTGGGCGAAAAGGTAGGAAGCCTCACCTACACGATCGACCGCAGGGATCTGGACGGGATCATGCGGAGCATCCGCGTTGGAAAGCAGAACGCGGACTTCATGGTCGTGGCGATCCACGCCCACCAGAATTCCTTCAGCTATCAGGCGTACAGCCACGACAACAGCACGCCGGACTTCCTGATCGAGCTGGCCCACAAGGCGATTCACAACGGCGCGGACGTGTTCGTCGGGCATGGCGTCCACACCCTGCGGGGCGTGGAGATCTATAAGGGCAAGCCGATCTTCTACGGCGTGGCGAGCTTCATCCAGCATGAAGGTCCTGCAATCGAGGTCGCCGACCCCTCCCGGCAGCCCGTCGCGCAGCAGTCGCGCCAGCCGGACAACAAGGAAGTGCTGCTGGCGACAAGCCGGTACGAGGACGGCAAGCTCGTCGAGGTTCGCCTGTACCCTGCCGATTGCGGCATCGATGGCACACGGCCCGTGTCGAAAGCGGGTCTCCCGATGACGCCGGCGCCGGAGCAGGCCCAGCGGATCCTCAAGCTCGTCCAGGATTTATCGAAGCCATTCGGCACGACGATCTCCATCGAAGACAATGTGGGTGTGATCCACGTGGCGAAAACCGATTAGATTAAGGGTCTGCGGCGGTGCCGTCAAAGTTTGACCGAAAGGGAAGCAAAACGTAGTCCAGCGTGTATTTCGGCCATTCTATTCAATCCTCGTGTCATGGCACGCTGTTCGCCGCGAGCGTCTCGCGACGTTCGACAATGCTTACTCAGGGAAGCAGAGCGTGACGAACCATCACGACATCGGATCGCCGCACTTGCAATCGGGCGAGTTTTCCCGCATGGAATCCAAGTTTCTTCTGTCCGAAGCACTTCGCCATGAATTCGAGACGCGAACCTATATCCCAATGTCGCGGCTGGCCGAGCTGCTACCCATGGACCCGAAGACGCTCGCTGAGCATGTACGTAGGGGCAACATCGAATGGCGGAGGAAGGGCTTCGGCAAGAAGCGGCCGCGCCGCGTCGTCACCCGGCCCGATGTCATCGCGTTTCTGCTACGCATCTACGTGAGAAGCGAGGACGCACGTCTGCCAAACGCCGAGAACGTGGTGCTGTTCCCCACGCGCGCATCGTCCGCGATCCCAAATCTCCCTATTGGTACGCAGAGTTCGAAGTTGACGGCGAGCGCTTCCACAAGAGCACACGTCAACGGGACGAAGCGGCGGCCCAGGCGATCGCGGACGGCTGGTACAATGAAGCTGTCGCCGCTGCCGGCAGACGCCGCAAAACCGGCATAGAGCCGATGCGGCTCTGGGAAGCCGCACAGGCATGGTGGGAACACGTCAAGTTCGGCGACGAGCCGGACCTCGGTCCCTTCTCCGATGATCCCCAATACGCTGATCGCCCGATCAATCGTCTCGTTCGCATCATCGGCTGGGATAAGTACGTCCACGATATCCGGAATCCCGACCTGCAAAAGCTGATCGATGAGCGGCGCAAGGACTCAAAACGGTCGGGGGTCGATGACGACGGCAACCCGCTGTTCAAGCCGATTGCGGTGCGGACTATCAACCGCACCACGACGCGACTGCTACGGCGCGTACTGTTCTTCGTGCGCGACAATTACGGTCAGGCCCTGCACGATCCGCCGATCACATTCGGTAAGTTCCTCAAAGGTCAGATGAAGGAAAAGAAGCGACCACCGTGGGTCATCACACCGCGAGAAGCGGTGAAGCTCAAACAGACGAGCGCCCCGATCTGACGCCGCTGCGGGAATTCGCCGTGCTGACAACCCTGCGCCTGGAGGAATGTCTCATCACTTGGCCGCAGGTGGATTTCGCGACACGCAAGATTCGCCTAGTCCAGAAGGGTGGAGAGTGGCGCGAGATCGACATCACGCCGGCAATCGAGCATATCCTGCGCCCGCTCAAGGGCGACCATGAAACACACGTGTTCACATGGAAAGCGTCGCGCACGCGCAAATGTCCCAAGACCGGGCAGAAATTCGAAAAGGGCAAGCGCTATCCCTGGACCTATTGGGGCGTCTCCACCGCCCGCCGCCGCGACTGGCCCAAGGCAGGCATCCAGGCCAACTTCCACGACCTGCGCCGCACCGGAGCCGAATACATGCGCGCCGCTGGCGTGCCGATAGATGTCTATTCGAAGCAGCTCGGCCACTCGGACATCAAGACGACGCAAATCTACATGGGCGACCTTTCGCCCGAGCAACTCGCCGGATCGGCGATGCAGCGCGACGCATGGCTTGAGGCCGTGAACGCGCAGATTGAGCAGGAACTTGCCGAAGAAGCCGCCGCCCAAAGCGCAAATCCCACGAAAAATCCCACGACTATTGTGCGCATGAAGCCTAGGCGATTGAAATCAGGATAGGATTCGATTTGTGTCACGCTGCCTTCTAGGCTGAAGGTCGCAGGTTCGATTCCTGCCGGGGTCGCCATAAAATCAATCGCTTCACTCTCCATTCAGTCGTCAGGTCAAGTGGATCGCTCGGAACCGCGCCGCAGACAATGGCGCTCCGGCCGACGGAGGCCGCGACAATCCCAACCGAAAGAGAAAGGCCCCGCTATTAGGGGCGGGGCCAGTCACGCGTGATTGGGGGTATATGTATGGGGTGTTTGCAGGCCATCAGGTAGCGCAGCTGGCTGCCGGCGATCGTCAGGCAGCGTACACAAGGCGCTCGGAAGGCAAATCTATTCCCGTTATCCACAGGACACGGCAGATGACTTTTCAGGGGAAGAGGCGCGAGCCGTGCTGATTCGGCAGCTGGCGTAACCCGGCTCGGCCGGACGAAATATCATGAAGGGTTCAATTCCGGCGGTTTGCAGCAAGTAAACCGATAGCGACCCTATCACGACAACGCCCGCGATCTTAGCCAATCCAGCCAATAGCTCAGACGTGCGACGCGCTCCAAAAGTGCGAGCTACATTTGCCAAGGCGGGATCAATTCACAAGACTGTCGCGATCGCCCGCCGCTCCCCGACCGTGATGCTGACCCTGCAGACCTGAATTGGCCCATGCGTGTCCGTTGAACCGTCATGAGGCGCCCGTGCGCCGTTCCTGATGAAGCCGCGGCCTCGGTCTGCTTCGGACCCACCCTCGATCGCCCTCCCGCTGCCGTGATCATGACCTTGCCAACTCGACCGGCGTGTCGCCGGCCATGATCACTCTTCGCGGCACTGTCGCAAGCCCGGCGAGGACGAGGCCGGCCAGCATCCGCCGAGTCCGCATTGCGGGCGACAGGCGATGAATGTTATGGATTCATCCCCTCAGTGAAGGGGAAACAGGGAGGAAATCACAGTGACGAGAACGATCGTTGTTTCCGCCGTTGCCATCGCTCTTCTCGGATCAGCGGCCATGTTGGCGCAGGCCCAGCAGCCCGCACCGTTGCAGCCTCAGGTCGCGAACTTCTTCATTGCCGATAGCCCATCAGGCACGGGCAATCTTGGCGGGCTCGCCGGCGCCGACCAGATTTGTCAAAACGAGGCCCAGTCGTTGGGCGGGCAAGCCGCCGCGCGCACTTGGCACGCCTATGTCAGCCAGGAACAGCGTGGTACCCAGCCGCGTATCAATGCGCGCGATCGCATCGGCGCCGGCCCCTGGTACAACGTCAGGGGCCAGCTGATTGCGAGCAACGTCGCCGATCTGCATGGCGACCAGCAGCGCGACCGCAACAACGTCCAGCGCGCGACCGCCCTCGATGTCAAGGGTAACGAGGTTCCAGGCGTCGGGTCTCCTCCCGGCGGCAACCAGCATGACATCCTGACCGGTTCGGACTCCCAGGGTCGGGCGTTCACCGACGGCATCGATCACACCTGCAACAACTGGACCTCGGACGCCATGGCCCTGCCGCAGCAGAACCCGAACATTCCGGCGGATCGCGCACGGGCCATGCTCGGCCACAGCGACCGGTCGGGCGGCCAGAATACGTCATGGAATGCGGCGCATATGAGCCAGGGATGCACCAAGCAGGCCCTCGTCAACACCGGAGGCGCTGGCAGGCTCTACTGTTTCGCCACTAATTGAAACGATTGAGTGATCCACTCAGCGGCAATCGCGGGGCGGCCTTCGGGTCGCCCCGTTTGTTTTCGCGATCCCCCACTCGTGATCGTAACTTGGCAGCGGTAAGCACGTCACTTCCCTGATTGCGGCGGCTGCTCGTCGCTCTTTGCGCCCTCTCTGCTCGACTCATCAAGTCTGCGCAAGATCTCGGCAAACTGTTCGGGCACTCCCTCAGTGACAATATCGGCGTACATCGCACGCAGCTCTCTGCCGATCGCGGCCATGACGTCGCGACCGAGCTTCACCCCGGTGTCCATCTTTTATCGTCCCCCAAACCCGCCGGTACTTGACGCTGGGGCTGGCGTGGGTTCAAGAGATGAGGTCAAAGAAATCTACAATGGACGGTTGTTGTCAGCGCATGGCAGCATGATTGCAAAATTAAGGCATAATCAGAAATTATGTTGACTGGCCTTCTTGTTCGTGTCCAATTTGTGACGGGGCTCTGAGGGTAACGGCCATGGCAACCAATCCCTCCACCGAACATTGTGTGTTTGAACCCGAAGCAACGGCTGCGATGGGCGAAGCTTTTGACGCTGCCTGCGAGGAGCTTCATTGCACTAGCCAACCGCAAGTGGTCCGCGAACTCATCGCCACGCTGGTTATTGCGGCTGCGAGTCAGGGCGAGCTTGACCCCATTCGCTTACGGATGGTGGCGTTGGCGGGATTCGCAATATGTCGCCAGCGCGGCTTAGCCGCTTGCGTTGCCGCGAGCGCAGCGTCGTAACGCCCGTTCACTTCCCGCCACAGGTCCTCGGTGGCGCGTTCCCGAGCCGCAAGGCCGCTCATTGGGCTTCTGGCGCTCGATCCTCGATTTCGCTCTGCCCTGCTTCTGTGATCCGCACGCGGATGACCTCGATCGCGCGGTCACCCACCTTCACGGTCTCACCCTGCATCATGGCAAGCCCATCGCTGACAAGGCCCGCCAACAGCTCGGCTGGGAAACCGTTTGCGACCAGCATATCGATAGTGCTCCCGCGCGACCCTGCGTCTGCGAGTATTTCGAGGGCTCGGAATTGTTCGGCATTGAGCGTCATCGTTCCTCACAGCTCCGGATTATGGCAGGTTTGGCGACGGTCTGCGGACTGTCACGCTTGCGAGCGCCAGCCGGCCGGCGGCCGTGATCATGACAAGCTCTACCGCGATCGTCTGTTCGCCAATTGTCGCGATGTCGGGCAGCACCGTTGCGAGCCCAGCCAATACAAGGCCGTCGACTAACTCATGTGTGAAGCCATACGCGAGCATCAGGGTCTTCGCGATGCCGCGCGGAACGTTGGCAAGCCTTTCCAGTGCATCGAATTGGTCGGGTGTCATGCGATCGCGCCAACATTCGAGCCGCCGCCCAGCACGGCCGGGGAATGCTCCCCCAGTGACGGGAAGTAACGGCGATCTGGATGGGAGGCTCAACTGTGATGAATCGCACTAGAGGACCATTGCCTTGAAGGTAGCATTGGCGGTTTTCGAACCTCGGGACCGCTCCGCAACACTAAGTGATCGCCTCCAGTCTTCCGGGGAGGCTTCCATCCAAACTGGCCCTACCGCTGAGGTGGGGTCTTTTTCCAGGCTGAGCGCCCGATCACTCCCGCCAGAAATCCTTGAACCGGTTCGGCGCCGGCGCCCTATAGACGGCCGTGCTCGTCGTCAAGCGCGCATTCGATCTTAAAGGCCTCACTTCGCGCGCTTTAGAACAGCCTTCCACTGGCAATCGAAATTCGTGAATGTCCCCTCAAACTCATCCCCGGTGAATTGTCCCCAGAGGGGATGAAAGCCTATCGTCGCCCCAACCGCGCCATCCGCGACCACAGTCCCGTTGATCATGGGCGCGTCACGCTCAAATGTTGCTTGGCCTGACACATCCCGATCTTTGACGGTGAACTTAATGACAGCTCGCTTGCATCGCGCACCGGTTGGTGTCGCGGTACCTGTCCATTCGCCGTCATACGGACCAGCAGCGCCGACGTTGCTGAACTGCGGCAGAAGCAGCAAGAAAGCAGCCGCGAAGACGATGGGCAGGCCGTGCATCACGGGATCCTCCCCTGCTGTACGTCATTCTATGGTCGTACCATGCCATGCCTGCCACTAAAGAGAAACCCCTCCCGGACTTCAAGTCCGACGATCGCCCGACCTGGATTGCTCAAGGTGGTGTCGGCCCACGCATCGGCCAGGGACCGGAAGGTAGCGCCCTTGCGGGCCCCAAACGGTCGCGGCGCCGCCGCAAGGAGGTGTATCCTCACCGCGAGCTTCTTTTGGTTCGAGCCGAACAAGCAGTCTCATAGGCGGCTACTTTAATCGTGGCGAGCCACCGACACGGACGATCTTTGATCCCTAGAGCGTTCACGGAGAGAGAGAGATGGTCCAGTGCTGCGGGATAGCGAGCGGGCGCAGTCATAGGACATTTGGATCACGGCCGACTATTCTTCGCCACGGATTCACGGATATCTATTGAACGGGGATGCTTTATGGCCTGGGATGCGGAGTATGCGCTCGAAGGTATCTTTCTGTTCGGCGCGCCTCTGAACATTCACCGATACGAGATCGATAGCGGACAGTTCGGACAATCAACGGATACAACTCATATAGCTCATTTCCTGCTTGACGACGACGACAACATCAAAAGCCGCCTCATCACCAAAATGCGAGGCCCTATTGAATATTTTCCCGTACTCTACCTCTTGGGGCGCACCCATCTGTCCGAGCAGTATCCCGAGTGGAAGCAGGAAAAGTTGTTTTATAAGGCATGGCTTTTCTCGCTGGAGCGTAATCACCGAGGTGTTGCCTACACCACGGCTCCATGGGGGCCCGGACCGACGCTCGGCATTGGTTGCTACAAAAAGGACAACCCACATATCCATACGATGCCGTGACGCAAAACAGCGCGACAATGGGAGCGCCGTGTTGCCGCCAAGCCCAACCTGCGGCGAGTAGCGCGATCAACCCAGAGGCCGAGGCCTGCCGGCCTGGCTCGCGGGGTTCGATGTCAGCTTCGAGGTCGTGGTTGCTGTCTGCCTGATCCCCGGAATCTGTGTGCCCTTGTTGTGCCTGATCAGCCCGCCGATCCTTGATCGGCAACCTTACTCAGGCCTGATGTTCGCAAATTTCACCACCTTGCCCCACTTCTCGGTTTCGCCGACGACGAGCCTGGCAAAGTCGGCAGCCGAAAGCGACAGTGGCGTGAGCCCGAGATCGGCAAAGCGTGATTTCATCTTGGGATCGGCGAGGCC
>Ga0257161_1000078_pt1 | contig 23798 bp, 26 predicted proteins | sample NR01A_FD_185954 | JGI IMG/M metagenome (GOLD analysis project Ga0257161, IMG submission 185954) | Soil microbial communities from H.J. Andrews Experimental Forest, Oregon, United States - NR-01-A | ecosystem: Environmental > Terrestrial > Soil > Temperate forest > Bulk soil | place: USA: Oregon... | reverse complement strand
GCTAGAGAGGCTCCGCCTCAGACGGACGAGATATGTTGTACCGCGAAAACTTGACACACTTACACCAAGTCCGGTCACTTAAGCAGGGCTAGTGTTGTTTTTGAATGGAGGGAGCGGCACGACCCAAAATGCGTTCGTAAAATTCTAGGCAATAGGCGTCAGTCATCCCTGCAATGTAATCCGAGATCATTCTGAACTTCCAATCGGTATTGTCACTCATCGTCTCAACAAGGTACCGCCAGTCCTCCGGCATTAGCAAATATCCATCATCGTCAGTTAGTTCGCGAAATATTTGCTGAACGATCCATTGACCGCGGTTTTCGGCTGATTTCAGCCGCGAAGACATTATTACTGCCTCAAATGCAAGTGTCTTCAAGACTTCGACAGCAACAAACGTTTCTATGGGAAGCTTAGCCTGAGACATCGATGGGAATCTCTCATTCACATCCACATCGACCGATCGTACAAATCGCCCAACCAATTCGGACGTAAATTCTGTACGGCAATATCCATTTCTGCAAATGTTTTCTGATGTTCCGGTTGTGATCGAGATCACGAATGCGTTGTATTCTTCCATATCCATGGGCGCCGGCGGCAATGAATCAAGGTCTACGTTCAAAACACCAGAAAAAATCCTGCGTAACGTTCTATCATAATCTTCAACCGTGAAAGTGCGCTCCTCTAGTGGGAGAGAACCATATAGCTTGTCGATCTTTTTCTGTATTTTACTAACGACCTTAGTCTTAAAGGAATTTGGCATCGCCAATATTGTCAGCGGTGTCAAAAATCCTCCTTTGAAAGCATCCTCTAAGTCATAGGTAGAATACGCAATGTCATCAGCAATGTCCATTATCGAACATTCGATGGTCTTAAATTGCCCCTCGTATTGTGGACCGGTTACATGATTCCGAATGTCACGGACCAAATCGTGCTCACTGTAATAATAGCCTTTGACGGGGGTCTTTTCAGAACTATTCCGCTTTCGAGCGTCTAAGTTTCTCGGAATTTGATCGTCATATTTGAGAACTGAAGCCAATGATCGATACGTTAAATTAAGGCCAGTTCTGTTGTCAGCTTGTGTAACCGGCTCGGGTACATCATTTTCATGGGGGTATGTCCTTGTTTGCTTTTTTTCAAGCCTGCAAAGAACCCGAAGACTCTGAGCATTTCCCTCGAATCCTCCATGCTCCAGCATTGCACGATCCAGTTCGGCTTCGCCGTTGTGGCCAAATGGCGGGTGACCAACGTCGTGCGCCAATGCAGCCAGTTCTACGAGGTCCGTGTTGATGTTATGCTGCGCAAAATAAGGATTAATATCGTTCAGCCGTATTGCGATTGATTTCGCAATTTTGAGCGACTTCTAATGAGTGAGTTAGCCTATTCCGAAAAAAATCGCTCTCTTGACATGGAAAGAGCTGCGCCTTCCCTTGCAAGCGACGAAATCCGGGACAGTGGATCAATCGTGCGTAGTCCCGCCGAAAGTCTGAACGGTATGATTCTGGTGCCAAGTCAACTCTTTGGATGATTTGGGCTACTCGCCTTAAGTCGCCCTCGGCGTATAACGGAATTGTCAGAGGTTTAGCGATGATGCCCGGATTTGGGCCGGATCGTAATTTTCGCCGACTGGTGCTCATGTGAAATAGACACTTCAGATTTTGACTGCGCTCTTGCCTGGCCCTTGATATGTCTAACTTTCAAAGTTGGCGCGCGCGTCTGAACGGCTTCCTTTCTTGCACCTCTGGTTGCGGCTGAGTCAACGGGTCCCATGAGCTTGGTCATTGATTCGCTCCATCGGTGGCTGAACTTGGCAACTCCTATTATACAAACGCACGAGTAACCAATCCACTACGGTCGGTTCCAGTCAACAAGAAGCGCTCACTGAGATCACTGCGATATGAGGATATAATCCTAGAGAGGCTCCGCCTCAGACCGACGAGACATGTTATGCTTCGAAAACTTGACACATTTGCACCAAGTCCCATCACTCAAGCAGGGCTAAAACGGATTCCGGTGAAATGGAACTGGTTCGCTTTCGTCGACTTTCATGTGTCATCGCCCGGCTTGACCGGGCGATGACACGAATGTTTTCATTCCATCAGACCGAAATCCGCTCTAATCCGCCCCGCTATCCCATAAACGTCGTTTTTTCCGGCCATCGGCACAAATCATTGATTAGACATTTCTCGCACAGTGGGCGCTGTGCCTTGCAGATGTAACGCCCGTGCAGGATCAACCAATGATGAGCGTGACGCCGATACGCCGGCGGCACGCGCTCTTCGAGCTTCATCTCGACCTCAAACGGATTCTTGCCAGGCGCCAGCCCGGTGCGGTTGCCGACGCGAAAAATGTGGGTATCGACCGCAATCGTCTCGGCGCCGAACGCCACATTAAGCACCACGTTCGCGGTCTTGCGGCCGACACCGGGCAACGCTTCCAGCGCTTCCCGTAATGGCGGCACCATACCGCCGTGTTCGGAAATGAGTTTTTTGGAAAGTGCGATCACATTCTTCGCCTTGGTACGGAACAATCCGATCGTCTTGATCAACTCGCGTACCTTGTCCTCGCCGAGCGCCACCATCTTTTCCGGCGTGTCGGCGACGGCGAACAGAGCAGGTGTCGCCTTGTTGACGCCCGCGTCGGTCGCCTGCGCGGACAGCACCACGGCGACCAGGAGCGTGTAGGGATTGATGTACTGGAGTTCGCCGCGCGGCTCCGAAACGGCCGCGCGAAATCGGCGGAACGCCTCCTCGATCTCGGCGTTGGTCCAAGGCCTCGGCCGAGAGGCAGATTTTGGCCCTGGCCGGACTGCCGACCTCGATGCCGACGTTGAATTGGGCTGGTGCTTTGCTTTGCCGATCTTCGATTTCGTCGCCGTGGGATTGGTTTTTCGCCCCATAATGCTCCTATAATGAATTCTCATGACGTCCCGCAATGGCCAAGATGCAGAATCCTTCGCGCCCGAGCCAGCGCTCTTCTCGGCAGTGGTGACGCCGCATCGTTCCCTCAGCCACGCCGGCTTCCTGGTCGTCATGACGGCAGTGGGCGGTATCAGCTTCATTTCCGGGATGGTGTTTCTGGTGCTCGGAGCGTGGCCGGTGTTCGGCTTCTTCGGGCTCGATGTTTTGATGATCTACTGGGCGTTTCGTGCCAATTATCGCGCCGCTGCCGCTTTCGAGGAAGTAACCGTGACAGCATCCGAGTTGCGCGTGCGCAAGGTGAGCCATCGCGGCAAGGCCTCCGAATGGTCGTTCAACCCACTGTGGGTGCGGCTCGACCGCGAGAGCCATGAAGAATTCGGCATCGAACATCTATTCCTGGTATCGCGGGGTCGCCGGCTGCCGATCGCGAGCCTCCTCGGTCCGCGCGAGAAGGAAAGCTTTGCGGATGCCCTTGGGGCAGCGATCGGCGAGGCCAAACGTGGTCCGACTCGGACGGTATCGGAGTAGGCCCGCGGCGCCATGCGCCGCGGCACGGAAATCGGGTGGCGACAAGGCCCCGCATTCGCTAAATCGCCCGCATGAGCATGTCATACGCACCCATGATGTCACCCGACCCGCAACCCGTGAAGCCAACGGCGGATCGCGCCGCGGACGACTATGCGGTGGTTCGCCGCGCCGTCGCGTTCATATCGGAGCATTGGCGCACCCAACCGGACATCGAGGCTATCGCCCATGCCTGCGGCGTTACTCCCGACGAATTGCACCATTTGTTCCGCCGTTGGGCCGGACTGACGCCCAAGGAGTTTGTCGCGGCGATCACGCTCGATCATGCCCGAAAGCTGTTACGCGACTCGGCAAGCGTGCTCGATGCCACCTATGCGGTCGGTCTGTCCGGACCCGGGCGCCTGCACGATCTCTTCGTCACCCATGAGGCCATGTCGCCGGGCGAATGGAAGGCCGGCGGCGAAGGTCTCACGCTGGTCTACGGCTTCCATCCCTCGCCGTTTGGCGACGCACTTGTGGTGGCAACGGAGCGAGGGCTCGCGGGCCTGGCCTTTGCGGATCCGGATGAGAAAAAAGGCGCGCTCGACGACATGCAGCGACGCTGGCCGCAGGCGCAATTCCGCGAGGACCGGCCGCGTACTGCGACGTTCGCGCACCGCATCTTCGATCCCAAGCTGTGGCAAAGAGACCGGCCGCTGCGCGTCGTGATGATCGGCACCGATTTCGAGGTGCGCGTGTGGGAGACCCTGCTGAAAATTCCGATGGGCCGCGCCACTACCTATTCCGACATCGCTGCAAAAATCCACGCCCCCAAGGCGGCCCGCGCAGTTGGGGCCGCAGTCGGCAAGAACCCGGTTGCCTTCGTGGTGCCGTGCCATCGCGTCATCGGCAAGAGCGGCGATCTCACCGGGTATCACTGGGGACTGACCCGCAAGCGCGCCATGCTGGGATGGGAGGCGGGGAGAGTGGGCGTAGCGTAGACGAGGACGAAACAAAAACGTTGTCAGAGCCGTTTCCAGCAAATGACCGCGTCGCAGGGCCGGCCGTCGGGCCAGAGCGCATAGCCCGGAATAACGCCCGCCCTCACCCAACCACTGCGGACATAGAGCCGCTCGGCGTCATCCCCTACAGCGGTATCGAGCACCAGAAGTGAGCGCCCGTGACGTGCTGCCTCGTGCTCGACCGCCACCATGAGCGCGGCACCGACACCGCGGCGGCGTGCGTCGCGGTGGACAAGCAGCTTCTTCACATCGGCGCGGTGCGCTTGATTAGGCGGCATCACGATGCCGAGCTGAACCGTGCCAACAATGCTGCTGCCGAATCGAGCAGCGAGTAGAATGGTCTCGCCACGGGCAACGTCGCTCGCGACCTTGCGGAAAAACGCGACGGCCTCTTCATGGGAGTACGGATGCACGAAATTGATCGATGCGCCTCCCTCAACGCAATCGACCAGCACTCGACCCAGGTCATTCGCGGCGGCCATGACGGCCGCCGCATCAAGCACCACAATGTCGGCCTTGTCGTTCACGCCGCCAAGTCGATCCTGTTCGCCACGGTGGCGTCCGCGTTGAGGTGATAGATCAATGGCACGCCGGTGGCGAGTTCGCGCGCGATGATCTCCGTCGGCCCCAGCCGATCCAGCACCATCACGAGGGCGCGCAACGAATTGCCGTGCGCCGTCACCAACGTCCGCTCGCCGCGCAACACCCGGGGCAAGATTTCCTCGATGTAGTACGGCAGCACGCGCGCGGCGGTGTCGCGCAGGCTTTCGCCGCCGGGCGGCGCCACGTCGTAGGAGCGTCGCCAGACGTGCACCTGCTCCTCGCCCCAGCGCTTTCGCGCATCGTCCTTGTTGAGGCCCGAGAGGTCACCGTAATCGCGCTCATTGAGGGCCAAGTCTTTGAAGACCGGAATGTCCGGCAGGCTCATCTCCTCCAGCATCAGGGTCATGGTATCTTGCGCCCGCTTGAGCGCCGACGTGAACCCGATATCGAAGCCGATGCCCTGCGCCCGGAGCTTGCGTCCTGCGGCACGCGCCTCCGCGATCCCGACGTCGGTCAGTGCGACATCCCTCCAGCCGGTAAAGAGATTTTTCAGGTTCCACTCGCTCTGGCCGTGACGCACGAGCACCAGCAGACGATCCATTATCCGTTCCTTTTCGCTTCGGTCACATATCCGACAGCCCGAGTACGTCGGCCATCGAATACAATCCGGGCTTTTGGTTGCGCGCCCACAGCGCAGCCCTGATGGCCCCGCGTGCGAAGATCATGCGATCCTCCGCCTTGTGGACGAGTTCGATGCGTTCGTGCGGTCCGGCAAAGATCACGCTGTGTTCGCCCACCACGGTGCCGCCACGCAGGCTCGCAAAACCAATGTCGCCAACCTTGCGGGCGCCAGTGTGACCGTCGCGCACGCGGACCGAGCGCCTCGCGAGATCGATGCCGCGGCCCGCAGCGGCGGCCGCGCCGAGCAGCAGCGCCGTGCCGGATGGCGCGTCGATCTTTTTGTCGTGATGCATTTCAAGGATTTCGATGTCGAACTCGTCGTCGAGCGTCTTGGCGACTCGCTTCACCAACGCCGCCAAAAGATTGACGCCGAGGCTCATATTGCCGGACTTGACGATGCGGGCCTGGCCCGCCGCGGACGCAATGATTTTCTCATCCTCCGAGGCAAACCCCGTCGTGCCGATGACATGGACGAGACCATGGGCGGCGCTCTGTTCGGCGAGGACCATGGTGGCGGCCGGAATCGTAAAATCGACCAGCCCATCCGCCTTGGCGAACAGCGCCGGCGCATCGGCGCTTACCATAATGCCGTTGGTACCGAGGCCCGCCAATTCGCCGGTATCGCGCCCGATCACGCCCGCGCCCGGCGCTTCGACTGCGCCTGCCAGCACAACGCCGCCGGTTTCGGCGATGGCCTTGATCACGGTGCGGCCCATTCGCCCCCCCGCGCCTGCTACGACCAGCCGCATATCGGACATGGTTTCCTCCACGTGAGAGGGCCGATATAGCGGGGCGGCGTCGGCTTGAAAAGCCGGCGCATGATCCCGAAAAGTTGGAAGACTTTTCGGACAAGATCATACGCAAAATCAAAGATCGTAGAGCGCTATCGTTTCAACTTGAAACGATAGCGCTCTACGGCTGCGGGCCGTCGTAGCCCTCGACGACCGTGATGTCGGCTACGGCATGGCCTTGCCGCAGCGTTATGGCGTGCTGATATTCGGGCGAGCGATAGCAGGCGAGTGCCGTTTCATAGTCCGGAAACTCGATCACCACGAGGCGGGGGCGGCAGGCGCCCTCCACGGCCTCATGGCGGCCGGCGCGGACCACATAACGGGCACCGTACTTGCGGAACGCAATCTGGTTTGCCGCCACATAATCCTTGTAGCGTTCCGGATCCGTCACCTCGACCTGCGCGAGCCAATATCCTTTTGCCATTGGATGTTCCTCAACTTCCCATGGCGGCCGCAATTTCCGCCACGATGGCGGCGGCAGCAGCCTTTGGGTCAGGCGCCCCTAGGATTGGCCGACCGACGACCAGGTAATCGGCGCCGGCCGCGATCGCCCGCGCCGGCGTCATCACCCGCTTCTGGTCGTCCGCATCGGCGCCGATCGGCCGGATGCCGGGGGTCACCAGCGCCATGCTTGCTCCCACGATGGGTCGCAGCTTGGCGGCTTCCTCGGCCGAGCAGACGAGACCATCGACCCCGATGTCGTGAGCCTGCGCGGCGCGCTCCATCGCCAGTTCGGTCACGGTGAAGTCGTAGCCGGCCGCCGCCAAATCGGCATCGTCGTAGGATGTCAACACCGTGACGGCAAGAAGCCGCAAGCCGCGGTCGCCGCGCGCCTCCACCGCCGCTCTCATGGTTTGCGGATAGGCATGGATCGTGAGAAACGTGGCGCCCATGCGCGCAATGCTCTCGACGCCCTTCGCGACCGTGTGGCCGATATCATGGAGCTTGAGGTCGAGAAATACGGACTTGCCGGCGCGAATTAAGGTTTCGGCGAAGGGTAGGCCGCCCGCGAAGGCTAACTGATATCCGATCTTGAAGAAAGCAACCGTATCGCCGACGCGATCGACCATCGTCTTGGCGTCCGCGACGGACGGCACATCGAGAGCTAAGATCAGCCGGTCACGTGCTTGCAGCATCGAGGCTCTCTTGCTTAGTCACGCAAAGTGCCGCGCGGATTCCACCAGTTTCCCCAGTACGAAACGCAGCTTCTCCGCGTGGCGCTCCTCGCGCAGATGATCCAAGTCGTCGAAGGCGATCGCGGCGTCGTTCACCGCGATCTGCTCCGGCACCACCATCGCACCACATCCGAGTTCCAGCACATGGCGCAGCGCGATCAGCGAACGGTAGCCGCCAAAGCTCCCGTTGGAAGCAGCGCCAAGCGCGAAAACGCGCTGCCGATAGGCTGCCAGCGGCGGTTCCGGCGGTTCGCGGACCCGGGATATCCAGTCGAGCGCGTTCTTGAGGAGCGGCGTGATCGATGCGTTGTATTCCGGGCTTGCGATGAAAATGCCCTGATGAATGCCGAACAGTCTTTTCAGTTTTTGGGCATTCGCCGGGATGCCCTGTTCGCCTTCGAGATCGCCATGATACAGCGGCAACGGATAATCGAGGAGCGATATCCGGGTGACGTCGATGTTCAGTAATGCGAGCTCCTTGGCGGCGAGAGCCGCAAGGCGCGCATTGAAGGACGCGATACGGGTCGATCCAGCAAAGACCAGGATTTTCGGACTGCGCATCGGAGCATTCTGCGGCGCTGGGCAACAAAATGCTATGCCTTGCGATAGACCCACACGCGGGCGGGCGGAACATTAAGCCAAATGCGTTCGGAGGCGTGGGCGTGGGCACCCGAATAGGTACGCGGAACTGGCGGCACCAACGCATAGGTGAATTGAACGAACGGTGCGCCAGGAGTGAGCAATGTAAACGCATCGGCGAGGAGGCGCAGCCGAAACTTAAGGGGCTTCGTAAACAACGGCAGCCCGGACACCACGGCGGCCGCAGGCTGACGCAGCAGGCTCGCAAGCAACCGTTTGATTCCGTAAGCATCGCCCTGCACCACGATGGCTTCAGGATAGCGCGTACGCAGCAGCCGACAAAAAGTCGGATTGAATTCCACAAGCACCAATCGGGAGGGCTCGATACCCTGCTCCACCAACGCCGCCGTCACAGCCCCAGTTCCGGGCCCGAGCTCGATGACCGGGCCATCTGTTTTTGGATCGACGCATTTCGCCATTGCGCGAGCGAGCGGTTTGCCAGACGGCATGACGGCGCCGGTCGCGAGAGGCTTTTCCATCCAAGAGCGGATGAAGTGCACCTCGTCATCGAGCCGCAGAGTTCTCTTCGCGATACTCAGCGTGGATTGAAACGACATCTAAGGAATCGATTTTGCCGCTGCCCGCCCCGGGAACCGTCACACAGCTGTCACTATAGGGTGACGGGCCCAGGGTCAAGTCCGTCAGGCCGATCCGGCGCGGGTCCCAAAAAACTCCTTGACCCGACCAAAGAAGCCCGCGGATTCCGGATTGGTCTCGTTCGACGATAATTTTTGAAATTCGGTGAGAAGCTCCCGTTGTCGCTTGGTGAGGTTCTGCGGCGTCTCAACCACGACCTGCACATACATATCCCCAAGCTGCTTCGAGCGCAGCACCGGCATGCCCTTGGCCTGCAAGCGGAAGCGTCGTCCGGTTTGCGTACCGTCAGGAATTTTCACGCGAGTCTTGCCGCCATCAATCGTCGGCACCTCGAACTCGCCACCAAGCGCCGCCGTCGTCATGGAAATCGGCGCCCGGCAGTGCAGATCCGCGCCGTCGCGTTGAAAGAAAGGATGAGCCGCGATCGAAAGGAAAATGTAGAGATCTCCCGAAGGGCCGCCCCGTAGACCGGCCTCGCCCTCGCCCGAGAGTCGAATACGGGTTCCATCCTCGACACCCTGCGGAATATTGACCGAAAGCGCACGCTCCCGCGTGGTGCGGCCAAGGCCGCCGCATGTTCCGCACGGCGTATCGATTACCTGGCCGCGGCCGTGACAGCTCGGGCAGGTGCGCTCCAAGGTGAAGAACCCCTGGGCATGTCGGACTTTGCCCTGCCCCCCGCAGGTCGCACAGACCTTGGGCTTGGTGCCGGCCTTGGCGCCACTCCCCGCACAGGTTTCGCATGTGACCGAAGTAGGTATGCGGATCTGAGCGCTCTTGCCACTGAAGGCCTCTTCGAGGGTCAGCTCCATATTGTAGCGAAGATCGGCGCCGCGCTCGCGGCCTGAGCCGCGACCGCGCCGACCACCACCCATACCAAAGAAATCATCGAATATATCAGCGAAAGATGACGCGAATTCAGCCCCAAAGCCCGGCCCGCCGCTTTGCTCGAACGCCGCGTGACCGAAGCGATCGTAGGCTGCGCGCTTATCGCCGTCCTTGAGAACCTCATAGGCCTCGTTGAGTTCCTTGAAACGATGCTCGGCGTCACCATCACCCGGATTGCGATCCGGGTGGAATTTCATGGCGAGCTTGCGATAAGCGGTCTTGAGATCGGTGTCGTTAGCGCTCCGGTTGACGCCAAGGACCTCGTAATAATCGCGCTTGGCCATCTGACGTCACCACGGCACAAGGCCGACCGCCCTTCCCGGATGCCGGAAAGGGCGACGAGCGAACAGGCGGTCCAGGAAACGGATCCGTAGAGACATCTTTCAGGCGCAGCGCATTATTTGTGACCCCCGGGGTCCTTCGCGTCGCAAAGGACCGCCGTTCCTCCAGACGAAACCAGTCTTAGGCCGATTTTTTGTTCTTCTTGTCGTCGTCCACCTCGGTGAATTCCGCGTCGACCACGTCGTCCTTCTTGGAGCCGCCCGATCCGCCAGCTTCGGCACCCGAAGCACCCGGTGGGCCGTCCGCCTGCTTATACATTGCTTCGCCGAGCTTCATGGAGATCTGCGCAAGCGCGTTCATCTTCGCCGTAACAGCGTCAGTGTCGTCACCCTTCAGGGCCTCCTTGAGGTCCGCCAACGCAGTCTCGATGGCACGCCGCTCGCCATCAGCGACCTTCGCACCGTGCTCGGAAAGCGCCTTCTCGGTAGAGTGGACCAGCGCCTCGGCGTGATTCTTGGTTTCGACCGCAGCTTTGCGCTTCTTGTCTTCCTCGGCATGCGCTTCGGCGTCCTTCACCATCTTCTGGATCTCGGACTCGGTAAGACCGCCGGATGCTTGGATACGGATCTGTTGCTCCTTGCCGGTTGCCTTATCCTTGGCTTGGACATTGACAATGCCGTTGGCGTCGATGTCGAATGATACCTCGATCTGCGGCACCCCACGCGGCGACGGCGGAATACCGACGAGATCGAACTGCCCAAGCATCTTGTTGTCGGCCGCCATTTCGCGTTCGCCTTGGAACACCCGGATCGTCACAGCGTTCTGATTGTCCTCAGCGGTCGAGAACACTTGGCTCTTCTTTGTCGGGATCGTGGTATTGCGATCGATGATGCGGGTGAATACGCCGCCGAGCGTCTCGATGCCCAGCGACAACGGGGTTACGTCGAGCAGGAGCACATCCTTGACGTCGCCCTGCAACACGCCGGCTTGAATCGCAGCCCCGACCGCCACCACTTCGTCCGGATTAACGCCCTTATGAGGCTCCTTGCCGAAGAACTGCTTCACGACTTCCTGGACCTTCGGCACGCGCGTCATGCCGCCGACCAAGACGACCTCGTTGATTTCACCTGCCGTCAGGCCAGCGTCCTTGAGGGCGATCCGGCACGGCTCGACGGTCTTCTGGATGAGATCGTCGACCAGTGCCTCGAACTTGGAGCGGGTGAGCTTGAGCGTGAGGTGCTTCGGCCCGGTCTGATCCGCCGTGATGTAGGGTAGGTTGATTTCGGTCTGCGTGGTCGATGACAGCTCGATCTTGGCGGCTTCCGCGGCTTCCTTGAGCCGTTGCAGCGCGAGCTTGTCGCGGCGCAGATCAATGCCTTGCTCCTTCTGGAACTCGTCGGCGAGATAGTTGACGAGGCGCATGTCGAAGTCTTCGCCGCCCAGGAAAGTGTCGCCGTTGGTCGACTTAACCTCGAACACACCGTCGCCGATTTCCAGGATCGATACGTCGAAGGTGCCGCCCCCCAGGTCATAGACCGCGATGGTGCCGCTCTTCTGTTTGTCGAGCCCATAGGCAAGTGCTGCCGCGGTCGGCTCATTAATGATGCGCAGCACCTCGAGGCCGGCGATCTTGCCGGCATCCTTGGTGGCTTGGCGTTGGGCGTCGTTAAAGTAGGCCGGGACCGTGATGACGGCCTGGGTAACCTTCTGGCCCAAATTAGCTTCCGCTGTCTCCTTCATCTTCTGCAGCACAAAGGCGGAGATCTGCGACGGCGAATAGGACTTGCCGTCCGCCTCGACCCAGGCATCGCCGTTGCTGGCACGAATGATCTTATAGGGGACGAGCTTCTTGTCCTTCTCCACCATCGGGTCATCGTAGCGGCGCCCGATCAAGCGCTTGACGGCAAAGAAAGTGCGCTCCGGGTTGGTGACCGCCTGGCGCTTGGCGGGCTGGCCAACGAGGCGTTCGCCGTCGTCGGTAAATGCCACGATGGAAGGCGTCGTGTTGCGCCCTTCCGAGTTCTCGATAACCCTCGGAGCTTTGCCTTCCATCACGGCAACGCAGGAATTCGTCGTGCCGAGGTCGATGCCAATGACCTTGCCCATCTCAATTAATCCTCTCTTTTCAGCAGGTCGGCCGGGCCCGTGTGGCGCCCGGACAAAGCGTCGGGCAGGCCTCGTACCTGCCTTGGACCGCCCCTGATCCGACCCCTCATCACCGCCCGCCGGCCCCCGGCGGGGTTCACAGCGTCATATAGGAGGCCGCCATCGGGCCGCAAGGCAGGATTGGTGGAAATCGTAAGCATTAACAAGCTTGAAACCACGCACTACCAAGGCCCGTCCCACGCAATAAATTCAGAGCTTCATGCGGTAGACGACGAATGGTTCATTGCGGGTTTCGGGGACCGGTTCGAGCCAATCCGGAATTTCGCCGACCGCCAACCGTGCCCATAAGCTTGCGGCCCGTTCGGCATCCCCAATCCCCGCAAGGGTGTGCCGGCCGCATGTCGCCAAATAGGTCGGCCGGACTCGGGCGACCACCTCCCGGGCGGCAGCGGGCGGCAGCGCAAATATCCGATGGGCTTCGATGAGCGGAGCAACCAAGCGATGATAGGGTGCTGACATCACGGAATGGGGCGTCAGCGCCAGAACAAATGGCCCGTAATCGACGTCGGTTACGACCAACCCGGGCGGAAGACTAGCCAGATGCGCATAGCTCTCGATGCGCAGACATCCTGCCGCGACCCGCGCGTCCTCGGCTTCGAAGCGCTGGTGAGTCATTGCCTGCACGGCGGCGAGCGCGACGGCCGAGGTAACGGTCGGCGTCAACATGAGCGTCAAGAACCCGCGACCCACCAGAGTACTCAATCGCAAGGCGGCAAACAGGTGCAGAGCACCGACCGCCACCAGGGGGATCGCGAGCCAAATCGCATAGCTGTAAGCCCTGACCATGACGATCATCACGACGCACGCGATCAGCAGCGCCACGGCAGCCACCACGAAGCCGAAATCGCGGCGCATGGAGCGATCGCACGCAAGGGCGAAGGTGCCCAGCACCGCAACTACCGGAAATGCCGCAACCGCCGCACCCATTGGGGGCGACGTCGTGGCCACCGCCCAAAGCGACCGCATCTCCGAAACATGATTGAACCAAATCGCACGAACCATTGGGTCCATCATGGCGAAGGGTCCGGACAGACATTCCGGTTCTATTGCAAGAAACACAGCGGCGGCCACGGCGCTCGATGTCAAGACGCTGGCAGCACGGACTTGCCAGGACGATGCCACAACGGCCACCGCCGAGATCGCGAGCCCGAGCGTTGCCGCAATTACGGCAGCGACGGAATTGATCGCAATGGCATCGCAGGCCGTGATTCCCCAGCGTGCCGGGCCGATGCTGACACCGAAGGCCATCGCGACGCTCGCGGCTGCCCACAGACCATAACGCGCGAGGGCACCGGCGCCTTGAGGGTCGCAAACAAAACGTAGCGCTAATGCGGCACCGGCGAGGACCACATAAGGTATGCCCTCGAACCCGATTGCCATGGCGGCGCCAGTTAGGGCGCCTGCGGCGGCGGCGGCCCATCCCACACGGTCGGACCATATGGTGGCCGCAACGAGCAGCACCGACAACGCGATCTGGACGTTGTGGTGGTCGATCCGGCCCGGAATGAAGTGCTGGAACGCCGGCAGGCCGACCGCTGTCAGAAGAAGGGCGAGCGGGACCGCAGCGCGTCCGGCGATGCGCCACGCGATCGCGCAGGCACCTGCCATGGCAGGAATGAGCCATAGCATTGGCCAGATCGTGCGCACGAGACGCTCCGCGAATGCTGCGTCGGTGAACCCGTTGAATACCAGCAGCAGCCCCGCTATGCCGGCATCGATCAATCGCGACCAGTGAGTATCATAGCCATCAGGCGGTCCAAGACGCATTTCATGCAGGTCGAACCAGCCCCGCCCGGCCAGAAACTCGCGCACTTGCACCAGGCGCATGGCATCGTCCATATCGTACAGGGTTTGGGCGGTTTCGCTCCAGTGTTCGGCAAGAAGCTGCGCCACAATCACAAGCCAAGCGAGTCCCAGCATGAGGACAATATGGGGTGATTGCAACCGCGCCAACGCAGGAGGTGTCATGGGAACCGGGCCTGTAATCCTATTAGGGCCGCTCGCTTGTATTTCCGTTAATGCCCCTGTACCGCAGTTTAATTACCGACGTGGCGCGCCCGGACAGCCGCGGCACGGCACCGCTCCGTTATGACAATGCTAACGACGCCAATTTCCGCCGCGGCCGGCCTACGCCTGGTGCCCGGTTTCTTCGACCGCAAACAACAGGAAGAACTGGTCGTTGTATTGCGCGAGGTCGTGCGCCGCGCGCCGCTGTTCACCCCGGTAATGCCCGGAACCGGCAAGCCATTCTCGGTTCGGATGACCAATTGCGGGCCGTTGGGTTGGGTTTCGGACCAGCATGGCTACCGCTACCGGTCCACGCACCCGCTGACCGGAGAATCGTGGCCGCCGATTCCGGAAATTCTTGCGCGTCCATGGGCCGAGCTGACCGATTATCCCGTTCCACCACAGGCTTGCCTCATCAATTATTATGGACCGGCGGCCCGCATGGGAATGCACCAGGACCGCGACGAAGAGGATTTGGCGGCACCAGTGGTTTCCATTTCCCTTGGCGCCACGTGCCGGTTTCGCATTGGCGGAACTGTACGGAGCGCACCCACCAAGTCGTTCCTGCTGGCATCGGGGGATGTATTGGTGCTAGGTGGGGCATCACGGTTGGCGTTCCACGGCATCGATCGCATTATGGCTGGAACTTCCACGCTTTTGCCCGATGGTGGCCGCATCAACCTGACATTGCGGCGGGTGAGCAGTCCCAAGACGGGATGCCGCGAAGAGACTATAACGCCTTGATCTGAATCCCAGAGGAACCGGTTCATGATACTGCGACTGGTTGCATTTTTCGTTCTGCTTGCCACATCGTTCGGAAGCATCCCGGCATCCGCCGCAGACCCGGTATTTCCACTCGGTTCGCGGATGGGATTTGTGCCGCCGCCGGGCTTTGAGGTGAGCAAGCGATTTCCGGGCTTCGAAAGTCCGGAGACCCGGTCGTCAATCGTGCTGGCGACGTTGCCACCACAGGCCTATGCCGAGATCGAGGCATCGATGACCACCGACGCCCTCAAAAAACAGGGCGTCACCGAAGACAAACGACAAACACTGGCGCTCACCAACGGCAAAGCTCTGCTGGTGACAGGGAGCGAACAAGAGAACGGTCAGAAGTTCCGCAAGTGGATGTTCCTCGGGCAACTCCCGGAGGGGGTCGCGCTCGCCTCCGTTCGGGTGCCGGAGTCCGCTCTGAAAACCTATTCGGACGACGTGATTCGGGCCTCCCTTGCAACTCTGGCGGCCAGGCCGTCTGTTCCTTTGGAAGAACAGATTGCCTTGATGCCGTTCAAGTTGACCGATCTATCCGGGTTGCGGCCGATCCGTGCGCTTGGCGGTACCACAGTAATACTGACCGACGGTGCGAATGATACCCCGACGCCTGGCGACCAGCCGGTTTTCATCGTGATGATCGGCCAGGGCGGACCTGAGCAGGCCGCGGATCGCGCCAATTTTGCGCGCAATCTCTTTACCGGACTGGGCGAATTGAAAGACATTCACATCGTTAGCGGCGACATGCTGCGGCTCGGCGGTGGTAACGTCGCCACCCACGAATTGCAGGCTGAAGCGAAGGAGGCCTTTACGAACGCCCCGATGAAGCTTGTTCAGTGGGTCCGGTTCAGTCCGGGTATCTTCATCCGTATGGTAGGCTTGGCGCGCGCCGACCATTGGCCCGCAGCGTTCCCGCGTTTTCGTGCCGTGCGCGATGGACTTGCGCCGCGGGATTAGCCGAAATCAGGCTCCTGACTAATTTGTTTTTCGTCGGCTGTCTGCTCCGGGGACGGCGTTTTTGGCCCCCCCTTGGAGACCCCAACCATCGCGGGCCGCAGCACCCGTTCCCCGATCATATAACCGGGCTGAATCACCTGGGCGATCGAGCCGGATGCGACATTGACGTCTGACACCTCGAATATCGCCTGGTGAAGATTTGGATCGAATTTGACACCCTGCGGATCGAACTTCTTGACGCCGTGTTTTTCCAGAACCTTGAGAAGTTCGCGCTCAATCAGTTCGACACCCTCGACCAGGGCCTTGGCCGGGCCCTCGATAGCGGCGGCGGATTTGTCAACTGCCGCCAACGCGCGACGCATGTTGTCGGCCACCCCGGCGATGTCGCGTGCGAGGCTCGAGACGCCATAGGTACGGGCATCCGCAACCTCGCGGTCGGTGCGACGGCGCAGGTTTTCCATGTCGGCAAGAGACCGCAGCAGTTTGTCCTTGTAATCGGCCACTTCCTTCGCCAACGCCGCAGCATCCGGAAGCGCCGGCTCATTGTCCGCGGTAGTTGCGGCATCGTTGCTATTGGCGGCAGCAGTCGTATCCGTCATAATATCGTTCCCTGGAAAATTACCAGACGAGTGTCCCGCATATCGATGCTTCGCGGCCAAAAATCAAGCGCAAGGCGGAGTCGTACCGTTACGAGGGCGCCAGCAGCTTGCTGATGATCTTGGCGGTATAGTCGACCATCGGGATGATACGAGCATAATTCAGCCGCGTCGGCCCGATGACCCCGATCACGCCCACGATTCCTCCCGTCGAATCCCGATAAGGCGCGATAATGGTCGATGACCCCGACAATGAGAACAGCTTGTTTTCCGAGCCGATGAAAATCCTGACGCCTTCGGCGCGTTCGGCGCGGCCGAGCAAATCCGCGACACCCCGCTTGGTTTCAAGCTCATCGAACAACCGTCGTACTCGCTCGAGGTCATCAACTGCCTTGAGGTCATCGAGCAGATTGGCATGACCGCGCACGATCAATTTGCGCTCATCGCGCTCGCCGCCCGACCAGCTCGCAAGACCTGCGGCAATGATCTTCTGCGTTAATTGATCAAGTTCGGCGCGGCCGGCTTCAAGGGCTTTCTCGAGTTCGGCCTTGGCCTCGGCAAGCGTCTTGCCTCGAATATAGGTGTTGAGGAAATTTGTGGCTTCGGTGAGCGTTGACGTCGGCAGCCCGACGGGCAGGTTGAGGACCCGATTCTCGACTTGGCCGTCCTCAGCCACCAGGATAACGAGGGCGCGTTCCGGTTCCAGCCGGACGAATTCGATGTGCTTCATCCTCACATTGGCCTTGGCGGTGAGCACGACGCCGGCCGCGCGGGCGAGGCCCGACAGCAAACCGGAAGCCTCCGTCAACACATTTTCAACGGTTGTTCCCGCTGCCGCGACCTGACCCTCGATGGCGACGCGGTCCTTATCGCTCAAATCGCCGATCTGCATCAAGGCATCGACGAAAAACCGCAGACCGAGTTCGGTCGGCAGCCTTCCGGCCGAGGCGTGGGGTGCATAGATGAGCCCCAATTGCTCAAGATCCTGCATGACGTTGCGCACCGACGCGGGCGACAACGTCATCGGAATAATGCGCGATAAATTGCGCGAGCCGACCGGCTCACCGGTCGTCAGATAGCTCTCGACGATCTGGCGAAAGATCTCTCGCGAGCGCTCATTGAGCTGGGCGAGGCTGATTTCGCTCGATCCGATGGGGACGTCTTGGGACACCGACCGCATTGTCAGATGATTGCCTTGGGCCGGTTATTTGTCCATCCCAGACCGCATGTTCAAGGCCAAAGTTGCATTCATTCCTCCGCGAGGCCTTGTCCTGCCCCGCCGGCGAACCTAAAAGCCATGTGGCGGCGCATGATTCAAACTCCAATGCCGCCCCGGGGGAGCCCATGCGACCAAGCCGCCGCCAAGCCGATGAAATGCGTGCCATCTCGCTCGAACGCGGTGTCGTGAAATATGCGGAAGGTTCGTGTTTTGTGAAGTTCGGCGATACCCATGTGTTGGTGACGGCGACGCTCGAAGATCGCCTGCCGCCTTGGCTCAAGGGCCAGGCCCGCGGCTGGATCACGGCCGAATACGGCATGCTGCCGCGCGCCACACTGGAGCGGACGCGTCGTGAAGCGACCGCCGGCAAACAGGGCGGCCGCACCGTCGAAATCCAGCGGCTGATTGGCCGCAGTCTGCGCACCGTGGTCGATCTCGAAGCGCTCGGCGAGCGGCAGATCACCATCGATTGCGATGTCATCCAGGCTGACGGCGGCACCCGAACGGCTGCCATAACGGGCGCCTGGGTCGCGCTGCATGATTGCCTCGCCTGGATGAAAACCAGAGATATTATTCGCACCTCGCCACTGCGCGAACATGTCGCCGCAATATCGTGCGGCATCTGTTCGGGTACGGCCGTGCTCGATCTGGACTATGCGGAGGATTCCGGCGCCGACACCGACGCGAATTTCGTCCTCACTGGAACTGGCGGCATTGTGGAGATTCAGACCACGGCGGAGAAAACACCATTCACGGAAGCCCAACTGCTGGTGCTGTTGGCCCTCGCACGAAAGGGCATCGGCAAGCTTATCGATCTGCAGAAAATCGCGGTGATGTAAGCCTTGACGCGAGGACATCAACATCGCGGAATCACCGGGCGGCTGGTGATTGCGACACATAATTCCGGCAAGCTGCGGGAAATGTGCGAATTGCTTGAGCCGTTTCGCGTCCAGCCGATTGCGGCTGGCGAGTTGGGAATCGATGAGCCGGAGGAAACCGGCGTAACCTTTCGGGAAAATGCGCGCATCAAGGCTGAGGCAGCCGCCAAGGCGGCGCGTTTGCCGGCTTTCTCCGACGACTCCGGGATTGCGGTTGATGCTTTGGCGGGGGCCCCCGGCATCCACTCGGCTCGTTGGGCAGGTCCGAACAAGGATTTCGAGGCTGCCATGTGGAGAATCAACCAGCAGCTGCATGCTTGCGGTGCAATAACCCCACAGGCCCGTAGTGCGTATTTCATATCGGCGTTGTGCGTTGCATGGCCGGACGGCCACGTTGAGGAGTTCGAAGGTCGTGTGGATGGTACGCTGGTCTGGCCGCCGCGCGGCGACAAGGGCTTCGGCTACGACCCCATGTTTCTTCCGGATGGCTATGATCTCACTTTCGGGGAGATGACGAGCGTGGAGAAACACGGTCTGCCGCCAAGGGGACTCGGCCTGTCGCATCGGGCAAGGGCTTTTCTCAAGCTTGCGGAGGCTTGCCTTGGCACTGGTTGATCGCCATGTCGAAAGCCTTCACGCAAATGCGCGCCATGATCCGGCGTTCGGCGTCTATGTTCATTGGCCGTTCTGTCGGTCAAAGTGCCCCTATTGCGATTTCAACAGTCATGTAAGGCACGCCGGCACCGACCAGAGGCGTTTCGTTCGCGCGTTCTCGGCCGAGATCGCCGCGACAGCTTCGCGCATTCCGGGCCGCACGGTGTCGACGATCTTCTTCGGCGGCGGAACGCCGTCCCTGATGGAACCGGCGACCGTTGCGGCGATCCTCGACGCGGTGGCGAAAAATTGGCGGGTTGCGGCCGACGTCGAGGTGACCCTGGAGGCCAATCCGACCAGCGTCGAAGCCGAGCGCTTTGCTGGCTACCGGGCGGCCGGAGTCAACCGCGTGTCGCTCGGCGTTCAGGCGCTGGATGACGTCGCACTTTCCGCGTTGGGGCGTACCCATACGGCGCGCGAAGCCCTTGATGCCGTCGCCATTGCGCGCCGCATCTTCGAACGCTATTCGTTTGACCTGATTTATGCGCGACCCGGTCAGACCCAGGCGGCGTGGCGCGCCGAACTCGCGAGCGCGATTTCTGAGGCCGCCGAGCACCTGTCGCTCTATCAGCTTACCATCGAACCGGAAACGCCCTTTGCGGCGCTCCACGCGTCCGGCAAATTAGCCGTACCGGATGCCGATCAGGCCCGGATTCTTTATGACGTCACCCAAGAGGTTTGCGCCGCCGCCGGCCTGCCGGCTTACGAAATCTCCAATCACGCCCGACCTGGCGCCGAGTGCCGGCACAATCTCGTGTACTGGCGCTGCCACGAATATGCCGGCATCGGACCCGGCGCCCATGGTCGTCTTGAGATCGAAGGGACTCGCCGGGCGACCGCGACTGAAAAACAACCGGAGGCTTGGCTCGGGCTGGTCGAGTCACAAGGCCATGGCCTTGTGACCGATGAGCTGCTGTCGCGTGTCGAAGTGGCGGACGAGTATCTCCTGATGGGCCTGCGTCTCACCGAGGGTATCGATCTTAACCGTTTCGAAACACTTGCTGGCTGTCCGCTCGCAACCGAGCAGGTCGCTCATCTTGCGCGGCACGGTCTTATCGAAACAACGGCCGCCGGCCGTTTGCGTGTCACGCCGGCGGGATTTCCTGTTCTCGATGCGGTCGTGGCCGATCTCGCTGCATGAAGGAGCGCGGTTCAGCGCTGTCGAATCGCCTCGGCGGCAGGCTACCGGTGCAACCGTTCCGATCCGTTCACGGAGAACGAATCGGGCCGGACGGTGCCCGCGGATGAATTCGTTGCCGGTCGATTAATTAAACGCGTGCCGATTTTTGTTTGTCGCCACCTATCCGGAACAGACCCGTCGACATCCGGGAGCTTTATGAATTCAGGTCGCCGACGCGCTGAAGGTGCGCAACGCCGGTGCGATGACCTGCCCGCCGGATGGTGTGACCCGTAAAATGGCGAGCCCACGTTGATTAGTGCCGTCGTTGCGGAAGCGAAACACGCCGTCGATTCCCGCAAATCCCGATGGGTTGGTCAGCACTTCGTTGGTAATGCGTTGCGTTCCTTGTGCTTTCACGAGAGCCGCGACCAGCGCGACCGCATCGTAGGCGAGCGCGGCGGGGCGGGGCGGATCCTGCCGATATCGGCCCCGATAACGTTCCGCAAAGGCGCGAAAGCCGGCCGGATCGGGCGCCGGATACCAGCCGCCCTCAAGCAGGGGATTGGAAAAGATTTTCGGATCGTCCCACAATTGCGTACCCAGCAACGCGAATTGGCGCACGTTGACGCTCGCTGCGGAGAGTGCCGCAATCACATCGTTGACGGCTTCGCCGCCATCCGGAATGAACAACGCATCAGCGCGGCTCGCAGCCTGAGCCACGAGCCGAACCGCCTCGCCGATCTTGTTGCGGTCGTCCGCATAGTGCTCGAGAGCCATGACCCGCCCGCCGCGGCGCGCCACCGCCTGCTTGAACTCGCCCTCGACGACGCTTCCGTAAGCATTGCTCGGGAGCAAGCCGACGAATGAGCGCTTACCTTGGGAAACCGCATAGGCGACCACCCGATCGACATCGGACTCGGGCAAGAAGCTCAACAGATAAGTGCCCGCGGAAGCGACATTGGTGTCGGTCGAAAACGCGATGATCGGCACGCCACGACTGCGGGTAATGGGCTTTGCGCTCGTCACCGAATGCGCAAATAGCGGGCCCAAAACGATCTGGGCGCCTTCATCGATAGCCTGCTGAACGGCGAGTTGAGCCCCTGGTCCGGTGCCGTTGTCATCCTTGGGCAGCAGCTGAATGTTGGGGTCGCTGAATTCCGCCAGCGCCATCTCGGCGGCATTGCGCATGGCCTGACCGGCGATACCGGCATTTCCGTTGGCCGACAGGGGCAAGATCAGACCGACCTTGACGTCGCCAGCGCCAAGATTGGGAGTCTGCACCGGCGCCGCGGCGGTGGGAGAGACCGCATTGTTCGGGGAGAGATCAGTCGAATTTAACGTACCGCTGCAGCCCACAAGGCACATCGCCGCAACGAGTGTCGCCGCAATCGCGACCGGTCGCCACGATGAAAACACGCGGACGCTAGGAGCCTCCGACAGGCTGCTCTCGAAGAGCATATCACGAACCTCCGTGGCGGTACCCAGATACGCCGACCTGTCAACAGGCATATTGTCGACAGGTCACTAAAGACCGTTGTCATAATCCATGCAATTACAAATCGGTCACGATCTTTTAACATGTTGACATGACGGTTCGGACTCCCCTTGCGGTTCCAATCCAAAAATCGAGGTTTTTCCGCGTCTTCGGACAAGACATTCCGGCGCGTGGGATGCCGCCGGGTCTTTATCTGGTGGCAACCCCGATCGGGAATTTGAGCGACGTGACGCTGCGGGCATTGGAAACGCTCGCGGCCGTGGAGGCAATAGCCTGCGAGGATAGCCGGGTGACTAAACGCCTGCTTGAACGTTACGCGATCGCAACGCCGCTCGTGACCTATCACGATCACAATGCCGAGACGGCCCGGCCGAAAATCCTGGCGCGGCTCGAGGCCGGCGCCGCAATCGCGCTGGTGTCGGATGCCGGCACACCGCTGATTTCTGATCCTGGCTTCAAGCTGGTGCAGGCCGCCCAGGCGGCCGGCCACACCGTCACGGCGGTACCGGGCGCTTCGGCGGTTCTGGCGGCCCTGACGGCCTCGGGCCTGCCGACTGACCGGTTTTTTTTCGAGGGTTTCCTGCCGGCTCGAGAGGCCGCGCGGCGCACCCGCATCGATGAACTCGCCAATATACCCGCAACGTTGGTCTTTTATGAAACAGGCCCGCGAATTGCCGCCATGCTGAATGATGTCGCGGCGGGGCTCGGTGGGCGGCCGGGGGCGGTGTGCCGGGAATTGACCAAACTGCATGAGGAAATTCGCCGCGGCGATGTTGCCGCGCTGGCGCTCGCTTATCGGGAGGGCGCCGAGACGCGGGGGGAGTTCGTCGTCGTGATCGGCCCGCCCGCCAAGGGACAACGTGTTGAGGCGATCGACCTTGACGACATGCTCAAGCGCGCCCTCACGAGTGCATCGCTCAAGGATGCTGTTGAAGCCGTGGCGGTTGCGACCGGTCAGAAGCGCCGTATCGTCTATCAGCGCGCCCTGGCGTTATCGAGGCGTGACGGCGATGAACCCAAGTGACTGGAAGCCTCAATCCAACCAAGATTCACACGACGCGCAGCGCCGCATTGCTTTTCGCTTCGGGCTTTCGGCGGAAAGCCGGGCGGCCGCCTTCCTGATCGCTAAAGGCTTCCGCATTCTGGCGCGCCGTTTCCGCACGCCGTTGGGCGAGATCGATATCGTGGCGCGGCGGCGTGGTGTACTCATATTTGTCGAAGTGAAGGCCCGCGACAGTTTCGATGCCGCCGCCGAAGCGATCGGCAAGCGGCAGCAGAGCCGTATCATCGCGGCTGCTCAGTTATGGCTCGCGAGCCACCCGGAAGATGCCATGCGCGATATGCGATTCGACGTCGTTCTGGTAGTTCCAGGGCGCTTGCCGCGCCACGTGCAGGCGGCATTCGACGCATCCACTTAACCTCACCCGGTATTCACATGACAGATCGCAGACGTCTTGACGTCGCCGTTCAGATGGACCCGATCGAACGGATCAATATCCGGGGCGACTCGACCTTTGCGCTGCTGCTGGAAGCTCAAGCGCGGCAACATGAGATTTTCTATTACACGCCCGACCAAATGGCGCTCGTCGATGGCCAAGTGTACGCGACAGTGCGGCCGCTGACGGTGCGCGATGACGAGCGCGACCATTTCACGCTGGGTGAAGCGCGGCGCAGCACGCTCTCGGCATTCGACGTCATCCTGATGCGGCAGGATCCGCCGTTCGATCTCGCCTATATCTCGGCTACCCATCTGCTGGAGCGGGTGCATCCCAGGACGCTGGTCGTCAACGACCCGGCCCATGTGCGCAACGCACCCGAGAAGATGTTCGTCACCGAATTTCCCGATCTGATGCCGCCGACGCTCATCACCCGCGACCTCGGGGAAATCAAGACGTTTC
>Ga0257161_1000077_pt1 | contig 23948 bp, 23 predicted proteins | sample NR01A_FD_185954 | JGI IMG/M metagenome (GOLD analysis project Ga0257161, IMG submission 185954) | Soil microbial communities from H.J. Andrews Experimental Forest, Oregon, United States - NR-01-A | ecosystem: Environmental > Terrestrial > Soil > Temperate forest > Bulk soil | place: USA: Oregon... | reverse complement strand
AGCTTATGGTCGCCTCACCGTTCTAATCATAGAATTAAAACGGTGTTTAGAACGGTAAACTTTTTTGTGCGTTCGCTTTGGATCGGGCTCCAGTCGCGTGGTGCCCGGACCAGCGCAATCTCCTCCGCAGGCGCCGCGAGCAGCAAGCTTCGGGCCGGGCGCACTCGGTCCCGCCTCCGGCGGCGCTATGCTGACGCTCCGGCGGGTGCGCCGTGTTGCGCGCCTTCGGCGCCGGCCGAAGCTCGACGGCGCTTCCCGCCCGCTTCGAAGTGCGGGCTCCTGGCAGCCTTCATTTCTGCGGAGCGCAAGGTTCCCGCCTTGCGGGTTTTCCGCGGCCATCCGGCCGACGGAAGCCCTGACGCGCAGGCCCATTCCCCGCTGGTCTAAGAGAAAAGGCCCCCAGCGAAGCAGGACCTTCTTTCCCCCGGAAGAATTGCTAATCAACTCCTATTCCTGGTCATCTTCGTTGATGATCTCAATAAATCTCCACATACTACAAACGACGAAGACGATCCCAATACATCCGAATGTAAAAGTCATGTACATAACTAGATCGTTAGATAAATACATAATGCACCCCCAAAGGAGTTAACTGAATTACTCGTACCTATTGGGTCCATTTTTTGGAGAACCAGCAAGTGTAAGTAGATGATAAGATTTATAAACGCTTTAGTTGCAGGTTCCCGACGATGTCACGATTCGGAACCTACAAAGGTTAAAAAAGTTCCCGGTGTTTGAAAGTCTAATTCACGATAAGTAAGCCCCGATCAGGTCTCCGTCGCATCGCTAGCGGAGGCATCGTCGATTTACGGGCAGAGTGAAGCGATATGCAGTGTCAAGCGAAGAGCCGACGATCCCGCTCCGGCTTCAATCGCCCCTCACATTGGAGTCATTGTAAGCGCCGGGCCTCCATGTCGCCTGATTCAGGGACAATCAACCCGTCTGGCCGGCCTCCCAATACTCAGCCGGCCAATACGTCCAATGACTACTCCGGCCTGACCCCCGTTGGACCGGGGCATTTTCGGTGCGGTGAGGCCTAGCCCTCCCTCTCCGGCCCGCTCCGCTCAATCACCCTTGCCCCACACGACCTCTCTCCATTTGCCCCACACGACCTCTCTCCATTACGTACCTTTAGTCATAAACCGAACACAACGACGTGGTGCCTTGCCCTGCGCAGGGGACCCGGAGGTGTGGCGTGATTACAGACGAGCGGCCAGCTGGAACGGGAGTGACCCGCGAGGAACGCCGCGCTCTCGCATTTCTGGCCAATGATCCGAACGGTGTCACCGAAGCAATGCTGCTGGCGCACGGCTTCGCGGTATCGGCGCTGGCACGCCTTGTGGTCGATGGGCTCGCCATCGCGAGACACGAGACCGGCGGCAGAATGATGGACGTTGTGCGGGTGAAGATTACGAATGCAGGGCGGGCTGCGCTGAAGGGGGGGTGCGAGAGATAGCTACCGCGCCTCGGCCTTTAGCCTTCTCGGCCGCAGCAAATGCAGTGTAATACTCTGCCATCCGTCGATAGTGATTCCGAATGTCGGATGAGTTGCCAATCTCAGCAAGGCGGCGACACTCATCCGCCCGGCCCTGGTAGCGTTGCGCTTTATTCAGTGCGTCTAACATGGTAGCCCCCAAGATGAACGAGAACTATGAGGGCCAAGTTATTTGGCGGCATTGGGGCAAACTGTTGATTGCTCTAAAGCGCGCTAACATGACAGGTGCGCCGCTAGCGCATAGGCTCCGGTCAAACCGCTCCCCCGCTGGGACATCTACCTCACCCGCGCGAAGGCCCCAATGGGCGCGGCCACAAGAAAAAGGCCCCGCCGAAGCAAGGGCCAAGCTCTACGGGGGAGTGTCTCCCGTGCCAGACCGACAATATTGATAGGTTCGAAAATCAAGCGCTTGGCGCGGGAGACGGCACTTTAGTGTTGGGCAGCGGGCCAAAGGTTCGATCGGATCGGAACGATTTTATTGCGCGGAGTGATCGGGAATCGATCTTCTGAGCGCGGGCCATTTGCTAGCAAGCGTTGCTGCGGCGTGACCTAATTGCAACAATTCTACAAAATTCGTGTTGCTGGCGCGGCTTCGCCCACGGAATAGCCACGATCCGTTGTATAAGTTGGCCTCGATCTCCGGGGCTGGGGGGCTGAGAAGAGACCGAGGCCATGCTCATTTAGGCAACGAGCGCGGTTAGCTTACCACCCTCCGCCACAAACAAAAAATGATCATTTGGTGACAAATGAGGCTGCCCCAGTCGGCGGCTTCGTTTGCTTTCCTCCCCACTTTGGCCCTGCATCTAGCGGGGCCAATTTTCTAATCAGTTGCCGGCGATTCGCGGGCGGTGTGCCCCGCCCGGCGAATAGCTGCAGCGGAATTAGCCCCTGCTGCCGTCCTGGAAATCGTGGCTATAGCCGTGCCGTCGAGTCGGTGCGTTAGGCGTGTAGGGTCCTGCGCCGCCATAGTAGGCGCCGTAGGCATCGTAGAACGGACCGTAATGGTGCCGCGTCTTGGCCATCGCAGGAGACGCCAGCAGCGCGGCGACACCGCGGCTGCGAAGGTCGGATCAATTTCGGTGCATCTCAGGCCACGGCCTCGAGCGCTTGGATCGCGTGGGGCCACGGCACGCGCCCGATCCCGCGCTATTGTTGTGTTCCGCAGTTCCAAAATAGTCAATTCCGGGCTTGTACCATCTCGATTGCTGCCGCGTTAGTGCAGCTGCGCGACCAGACCTCACCTCACGGTCGTTCATCGGTTGACGATTTTGGAATGGCGTCCTGGGGTGCTTGAAGTTCTTTGCGATATTGGCTCCGAGTTGCTCAATTCTCACTCAGGGAGCCGATCAGAACGAATCAAAATGGGGGATCGGCCCGTCCTGTGGGGTAGCCCGGTCGGACAAATCAAAAAGGATCTCATCCACGTAACACCAACCCCACCCTTCGGGCGGATCATAGCCCTCGATGATCGGGTGGCCGGTGGCATGGAAATGCGCGGTGGCGTGGCGATTCGGCGAGTCATCGCAACAGCCGACATGGCCGCAGGTTCGGCAAATCCGCAGGTGGAGCCAGGGCGAGCCGCTCTTCAAACATTCCTCGCACCCTCGCGCGCTCGGCACGACGTCACGGATCATCTGAAGGTGATCGCATGTCTTGGTCATCGGCGTTCCTCTTTGACAGCGGGCCGTCACGCCCGTGCGCATCAGGCAGCGGCCAACTCAAGAGCGGAGGCGGCCGCGGCCCGGGGCAAGTCTTGTGGCTGTTCTACGCCGATTTTAATTGAGTGCCGTCGATCGGCAACCTCCGCAGGCGCTTTTCGCAGCGAATATCGCATTGACGACGGCTGGTGCGATGCAGGCCGTCGCCGGCTCGCTCATGCCTTCTGGCGCCTCGGTGCTGTCGACAAGATAAACTTCGATCGCCGGGGCTTCGTCGATGCGCAGCATCTGGTAGGTGTCGAAATTCGTTTGCGTTACGCGGCCGTTCTTGATCTCCGATGATTTCCGCCTGGGGGAAATAAACCTGTTCAACGGTCGCCGGCGTCGCTCCGAGATGAATGACCTGCGGTCCTTGCGTGCCCATCAGGAACGGCGGCTTTTCGACCGTGTCATGTCCGATCGAAACAATCAGATCAGCCCGGTCGATCGCCTCATGGACCCAGTCCCGTTCGGAAAGAGCGGCAACACTTTTGGTCGCGACGTTGCCGCGCGCTGCCCCGGAAGCGCGCGCGTTCTCGACAAAGGCGAACGGCCGGTGATGCCTCGTTCCGCCCGCTCACCAGGACCAATTCGGCGCACTGACCTCGCTGCCTAAAATGGCCCATTTTGGTTTTTCCACTGATCCCGTGGAGGTATCGGCGTCAAAACATCCCAATGCTCGACGATTTTTCCATTCTCGACCCGAAACAGATCGTAGAGCGCAGTAGGTCCGGACGGCAGATCTCCCTCCGACAGTACAAGGACAAAGTTGCCCTCAGACACGAATCGACGGGGCGTGAGATAGAGCTGCCCTCCTTCCTTGGCCACGCTTGCAATTCGATCCCTCAACCGAGCAATTCCATCGCCGATCTTTGAAGCGTGCTGCGCATAGTGAGCGCCTTCAATAAACTCTTCGATGCGATCGAAGCGCAGTGAGACCATGACGGTCTCCCTGTATGTCCGCACCAATGTCCGATTGGCCTCCGTCTTTTCACGATCAAGGACCTCGGTAGGGCCATCGACTTGCGTGCGTCCTGACAGATTGGGAGGCGCCTCCGGCTCCTGTCCTCCCCAATGTTCAACGATCTTGCCGTCCTTGAAACGAAACAGGTCGAAAGCGATCGCCGATCCGCCGTAACGTTCGACGCCTTCGTATCTGGAATGCAGCAGGACGAAGTCTCCGTCCACAAGTGTGCGGTAGATTGTTATGTCGGCGGCTGGTGAGCTCGCTACTTCTGCGGCAAAAGACTTCATTCCGGTAAAACCATCAGCGAGGCTCGGGTCGTGCTGTATGAACGATTCGGCAAAATACCGACCGACCGTAGTCGGATCTTTCTTGCGAAAGATATCGATCGTGGCTTGGCGAGCGTTGGCCCCCAAACTGTCAGAGGCCGTCCTCAGATCCAGCGATGTTGGGGTCGCTGCCGACTGAGCCGAGCTCGAGCTGGCCGAGCCCACCATCGCGATGATCGCGGTGCCGCCGCCCGCCGCCAAAAAATTGCGTCTCGACATATTCATGGCCTCTTCCTCGTGGTTGCGTCCTTTATCCTCGTGAATGGCGGCGGATGACCGCGACGCCATTCCGATCCAGTGCAGCGGCCCTCAAGCAGCTTTCTTTTGATCCTCGGAGGTCTGGGATTGGTGATCGTCGGCCCATCGTCCATGCCGCCGCTTTCAACGAGCAGGACGTCAGCGCCCGACTTCGCCAGTTCGCCTGCGATCACCGAGCCCGACGCGCCGGCGCCCACGATGACGTAATCGCACGAACGGCGCAGGGCGGCGCGATTCGTCCTCTGCACTTCACCAGCAACGAATGCGGCGTCCGCCGTGATTGGATTGAGCAGACTCGCTGCGCTCGCCGTCCCGGTCATCGTATTAAGGCCGCGACCGTCAATAGAGATCTTGTCTAGCACCTGTTCGCGCCGTTCAGTTTCGTGATTGATCATGGCTCTGTGCTCCAAAAGGAGTTCTCGCCGACCTCGGCACTGCATTGAGGTCAGGCTCGCCCGCCCGTTGCTGCTATGTCTGATAACCGCCGAATGCAGCCACTGGGGACCACGCCGGGCTAACCGGGGGCAGCGGTTCGGGGACGAACATCGTGAATGGTCCGGCGGAATACACTACGTCTCCGCCGGTAACGGTCAGCATCGACTCGATGCTGCGTATCTGCTCCTCGGGCACCGTGAGATAATCGGCCGAGAGGATCGCGAAGTCAGCAAACTGACCGGAAGCGATCCTGCCTTTCACCTCCTCTTCACCGCTGAACCAAGCGCTTCCAACGGTGTAGAGCCGCAAGGCTTCCTCGCGCGACAGCCGGTTCTCCGGCGATGCGAGCTGCATGCCGCCCACGGTCCTGCCGGTCACCATCCAGTAGAGCGAGATCCAGGGATTGTAACTCGCAACGCGGGTTGCGTCCGTACCGGCGCCAACGGTGAGCCCTGCGTCCAGCATTTGCCGGATGGGTGGAGCGTGTGCTGCAGCCTCCGGGCCGTAGCGCTCCGCAAAGAACTCGCCAGCGAACGCCATGCGGTCCTGGATCGCGATCCCGCCGCCCATCGCCTTGATGCGGGCCATGTTGCGCGGCGAAATGGTCTCGGCGTGATCGATGCCCCAGCGTGCCTGGTAGCCGGTCTCATTGAATATCGGCTCGAACACGTCGAGAATTCGCGAGATCGACTGGTCGTAGGTCGCATGCTGCCGGATCGGCCACTGCTTCTTGGAGACCAGCCGTGTCACATCGGCAAGCTCCCACTCCATCTGCGGTTTCAGTTCGGGACGCGGGGCCATGAAGTCCTCGAAGTCGGCTGCCGACCAAACCAGAACTTCCCCGGCACCGTCGAAAACGTAACCGTTCAGCCTCGATGCGGCCCGATTGACGTTGCGCTTCTCCTCAACGGTCAATTTTTCATAGAACTCGCGCTCGGTTCCGGGCTGCTGCGAGAACAGCAAGTTCGACACTCGGATTGGAAATCCGGGCCGAGTGGCAAGCTTTGCCAGGGCCTGGTAATCGCCGGGATAAGGCAGGTTGGTGCCGCCGGCATCAATTGCGCTGGTCAAGCCGAAGCGGTTGAGCTCGCGGAAGAAATGCTGGGTCGAGTTGACCTGATCCTCGGCCGAGAGCGGTGGCAGCTTGCCAATTGGCCAATAGACAGCGGCCGCCTTGCGAAGAATGGCGCCGCCATCGACAAAGTCGAAGCTGCCGCCCTCCGGCGCCTTTCTGTCGGGCGTGAGCCCGAGCGCCACGGCTCCGGCTCTGTTTAGCAGGCCCTCGCTGTAGGCGAACAGCACGTACACCGGGGTGTCCGGCGCGGCGTCGTTCAGTTCCGCGACGGTCGGCATCCGCTTCTCCCTGAATTGATAGGGAGACCAGCCGCCAAGCACGCGCACCCACTGGCCCTTGGGAGTGCGCATCGCCTGCTCGCGAATCATCTGCAGTCCGCGGTGCAGCGATCCAACGCCGTCCCAGCGAAGCTCGAGGTTGTAGTCGCGTGCGCCTCGCACAAGATGGAAATGCGAGTCGTTGAGACCGGGGATGACCCGTCGCCCTCCCGCGTCGATGACCCGGGTATTCGCGGCGCGCAGGCCCATGATGTCGGCATCACCGCCGACCGCAACGATCCTTTCGCCGCGAACCGCGAAAGCCTCCTCCTCCCCGGGCCGGCTACTTAGGAGCGTTGTCACCTTGGCATTGTGTACGATCAGGTCCGGCGATGTTGGGGCCTCAGGCAACTGAGCCCAGCTCGAGCGGACCGAACCGACCATCGTGATGATCGCGGTGCTGCCGCCTGCCGCCAAAATATTGCGTCTGGATATCTTCATGGCCTCTTCCTCCTGAGTTCGTTTTTATGACGCCGCCATGCAATGAGCATTGAGACCTTTTCTTGGAAGCGGATCGAAGTCGCCTCATCTCACAAAGGTCTCCAAGGTGATCAGCCGTGCAGCTTGTTTGCGGTCTCCGCGATCTTGCGCCCCTGGTAGCGGGCTCCCTGGAGCTCATTCGCGGTAGGCAGGCGCGAGCCATCGCCGCCGGCGATCGTGCTGGCGCCGTACGGTGAGCCGCCCGTAATCTCGTCAAGCGTCATCTGTCCGGCATGGCCGTAATCGAGGCCGACAATCACCATGCCGAAGTGCAGGAGATTGGTAATGATCGAGAACAGCGTCGTTTCCTGCCCGCCATGTTGCGTGGCGCTCGACGTAAACGCGCCGCCGACTTTGCCGTGCAATGCTCCGCGCACCCAAAGCCCACCGGCCTGGTCGAGGAAATTGGCCATTTGCGATGGCAGCCGGCCAAACCGGGTACCGGCACCGACGATGATTGCATCATAGGCAGCGAGATCTTCGATCTTCGCGATCGGAGCGGCCTGGTCGACCTTGTAGTATGACTTGCGCGCGATCTCCTCGGGTACCAGCTCGGGCACGCGCTTGATGTCAACATGCGCACCGGTCTGCCGCGCCCCCTCCGCGACAGCATTCGCCATCGCTTCGATATGGCCGTACGAAGAGTAGTAAAGAACCAGAACTTTCGACATGATCATCTCCTTGATGGTCTTGTGCGGGGCGCAGCCGACCTGCCCTATGGCGCGTCGACCATTACGAGCTCGGAATTCTCGATCGCGGTGATCCTGACGACTGCGACGTCTTTGATGGCGGCGCCGTCGCGTGCATCGATCCGCACGCCGTTGACCTCGACGGCGCCTGATGCAGGCACGAGATAGCCATGACGTCGTTCGTCAAGCGCATATTCGACCGTCTCGCCGACCTTCAGCGTGGCGCCCAGCACGCGGGCGTGGGCGCGAATTGGCAGTGCGTCATTGTCGCTGTCGAATCCACTCGCGAGCGTCACGAAGCGACCGGAACGGTCGGCCTTGGGGAAGGGTTGCGCCCCCCAAGCTGGCGACCCGCCCTTGGAGGTAGGGGTGATCCAGATCTGGAAAATCCGCGTCGGCTGTTGTTCCAGATTGTGTTCGGCGTGCCGGATACCAGCGCCGGCGCTCATCACTTGGACGTCTCCGGCTTCGGTTCGGCTTTCGTTGCCGAGACTGTCCCTGTGCGTCACCGCGCCCTCACGGACATAGGTGATGATCTCCATGTCGGCGTGCGCGTGGGGCGGAAAGCCCGTGTTGGGCGCGATCTCGTCGTCGTTCCAGACGCGCAGCGAGCCCCAGCCCATTCGGGTGGCGTCTCCGTGCTCGCCAAACGAAAAGTGGTGCTTGGCCTTCAGCCAGCCGCGATCCTCCCCTCCGAGCTCGTTGAATGGTCTGCGTTCGATCATCGGCGCTCTCTCCGGCAATGGCCTGTGTTGTTGCGCCGACACATCTATGGACACAGCGATGGATTAGAAATAGAAACTATTGAAACTCATCGTTTCTGAATTTGAACTATGGCCAGACTGCCAGACCTCGAAGGGCTAGCGATCTTCGCCAAGGTCGTTGAGCTTCGCTCCTTCGCCGGGGCGGCGGCGGAGTTGAATCTTTCCAAGGCAACTGTCTCTAAAGCCGTCAGCAGGATAGAGGCACGGCTTGGCGCGCGGCTCGTCAACCGCACGTCGCGGCGGTTCGCGGTCACCGACGCCGGACGCCAGCTCGCAGGCCGGGCTGCGCACATCCTCGCTGAGGGCGAAGCAGCCGAAGACGCCGCAAGGGCGCAGGCAACAATGCCGCGCGGGCTGGTGCGGCTAGCCGTACCCATGTCCTTCGGTGTACTGCACATTGCACCCCTGCTGCCGGAATTCCTTGCCAGCTATTCGGAGGTGTCGATCGATCTCCACCTGAGCGATGCGACGGTGGACCTTGTCGGCGAGGGCTTCGATGCGGCAATTCGCATCGCTGTCTTGCCCGACTCCTCGCTCGTTGCGCGGCGGCTTTGTGAAATGCCGCGCTATCTGGTCGGTTCACCCGCATACTTGAACAAGCATGGCAGACCGAAGCATCCACTCCACCTCGCCCAGCATCGCTGCATCGGCTACAGCTATACGGCGAGGTCCGAGACTTGGCGCTTTACCAAAGACGGCAAGTCCGCCACCGTGCGGCCATCGGGTCCACTGCGCGTCAACAATGGCGACGCGATGATGCCGGCCCTGATCGCCGGAACCGGGCTCGGCATTCTGCCCGAATTCATTTTGCGCGAGGCACTCGCCGCCGGCCGGCTCGAGAGATTGCTGCCGGATTGGTCTCTCCCACCTGGCGCCGTGTACTGGGTGACGCCGCCCGGAGGGCCGCGGCCGAAGCGCGTCGAAGTCCTCGGCGATTTTCTTGTCGAGAAGCTTGCGCGGCCTATGAAGCGCGGAAGGAGAACGGGAACGGCGAACATCCGGTGATGTGAAAATCGACTCCGCCTCGCCGGGAGTGTTCGAAGTGCGACAGTGATTCATCGGTCGGTCGAGCTAGCCTTCGCTGTTGAGTATGCTTCTGAAAACTCAGTTTGGATCGATGCTGACAAGCTAGCCTGTGCGGTATCGTCGGCGACACTCACGAGGTAGGGCCGCTCCGCCGAAGTGCGCTCAGACCGAAGGTTCTTAGTGAACTGCTCGGTAGCCAGGTCCATCACCGCGTTCGCTGCAGCGAGAATCGGCTGGGTTGAGCGATAGTTGCGTTCAAGCGTGATGATTTCAGCCCTGGGAGTGAAGTGGCCTGGAAAGTCGAGGATGTTGCGAACCGTCGCCGCCCGGAATGAATAGATGGACTGAGCGTCATCGCCTACGACGGTTAAGCCACACCGATTTGGTTTGAGGGCAAGTGATGGACGCTTGCAGTCTGTTCGTGTCCTGGGGCCTCTTTCGCCATGGCTGCTAAGTCATGGTTCAGCGCAATGAAACCATAACGGCATCCCGCATGACCAGCGTGCAATAGATCGCGGCATTCAAAATCGCCACAATGCCTCCAGGTCACGATGACATGCCAAAGCGACACGTGAGGTTCCGTTATAGGCAAAAGAGTGGCGGATTTACTGGTCGAAACGCTGCAAGCGGCCGGCGTGAAGACCTGCTACGGAATCGTCGGCGACACGATGAATCGGATCGCTCACGCCATCGACCGCAGCGAGATCGATTGGGTACATGTGCGGCAAAGGTTGACCGATTTCGACCACATTGGGATATGCTCTAGCCCCCGTTGGACGCACTCTTCAATCTTTGAATTCGTTTACCAGATAATCGACGAAGGCGCGCGCAGACGGCTTCGCAGATCGACCCGTCGGGAACACAGCGTGTAGATCGATCGAACCCATTTCCCAGTCCGGCAATACGCGGACCAGACGGCCGCTCGTGAGCTCGCTGTCGCAAGCACCGGCGGTCATCGAAGCAATACCTAACCCAGCGGCGGCGGCGGCCGTGGAGCCTTCACTGACATTCACCACCAAACGCCCTTCCACGCGAATCGACTTCGACCGACCCTCCTTGCAGAATGACCAACTCGTTTGCTCGAACGATGATGGACCGACAATCAGAGCGTAACCGGGCAGATCGGCGGGCGTTTCAGGGACGCCAGCTTTCGCGAGGTACGTGGGCGAAGCGACCAACACGCGAGGCCACGCACTAATCCGACGCGCAACTGCTGTCGAATCCGGCAAGTTACCGAATCGAAGTGCAACGTCAATTCCCTCGGTCAAAAGATCCTGGCGCTGGTCGCTCGTCAAGAGATCAATATGCAAGACCGGATGCCGCTTCATGAATGACGGCAAGCGTGGAATGACTTCGCGAATGGCGAAACTGGAAGTCAACCCGACCCGCAGCAGGCCGCGAAGTTCCCCGGTTCCACGAGCCGCGTGACTGGCTTCATCAAGCGCAGCGAGGATGGGCTTGATGCGGGTGAGATAATCGGCGCCTGCTTCCGTCAGAACGACTGCGCGCGTCGTGCGGGCCAGGAGTGCGACCCCGACGTCGCGCTCAAGGCCGGCGATAACGCGTGATACGGAGGGTTGCGGTATCCCAAGCTCCCTCCCGGCGCGTGAAAAACTTCCGGTGCGCGCTACGCGAACAAAGAGATCGAGAGCGGAGAGACTGTCACTCATGTGGAGAACGAATAGAATTCACGGAGTTGGAGGCTAGCTATATCAGAAAGCCAAAATGGACGTCTAGCTTTCCATCCTCACGTTAATGATATTTGGTAAATTCTGCGTCCTATCCCAAGTTCCACCCGCACGTGAAAAACTTGCGGCGCGCGCCACGCGAACAAAGAGCTCGAGAGCGGAGAGACTGTCTCTCATATCGAGAATGAATATAAGAAAGTCAAAATGGACGGCTAGCTCTTGTCCTGACATTAATGATATTAGTTAAGCTTGCTGAGCCAATTTGGTCAATCTCACGCAGTCAGTTTAGTTAATAGCACTGAGTCGGCTTTCCGGCTGAGTTGGTTTAACTCCTCATCCTGATGCGGATAATATTTAGCTTTGACCGAAGAGCCAGCGCTCCTCAAAAGGAGATCATTATGTAACTTCAGGACAAGCTCGACGCGGTCAAAGCTTTTCCAGATGCGCGTCCGAGGGAAGAAGTCGGCTGCAAGTCGTCGCAAAAATCGAAGGAGCGTCCCGCAACAAAAGTCGGCAGCAAGAGGGGCATCCTGCAGCAAAAGTCGGCAGCCTCATAACGTGAGTGGCAGCCATGGAGAAATCGACTCTCGTAGAACGCATGTCCTCAGCTCCCTTCGGCCACTGCGGACCGGAGCTCGGAGGTCGAATGCATGGATGGCGGCGCGCCGGTTTCTCCGCGATGGATGGCGGCTGCAAAAATCCAGGCGAAGATAATAGGGCGCTTCGGTCGCCCGGTTGTATTGGAGTGGTCGCCTCCCATCCTACTGTAGAAGCAAGTTACACGGCTGATGCCCTTTGCCCGTCCCACCTCATCGGAATCATGGTCGCACGCAAACGAAATCCGAAGCTTGCGTACGTACGGAGGGAAGGTACCGCCAAGCAACGGGCCTTTCCGGTCGTCATCCGCTCAAGGAAGTTGAATGCATTCAAGGGCATCTCCGCTTTGGCCCATTCTTGGATCCCCCGTTGGGGGGATAGGCACGGGGGGCGGGACTGTGCGATTTCTATCGGGCCGGTGAAAGACGGCGGGCGCGGTGGCGGCAGTGGCCATTCTCAGCGCTCGTGCGGAGGCGTGCGGGTCGCTAGGAGGATGTGCATGATGGACCCGGTGATGGCACTCTTGAAGCGCTCTGCAAGCCCGCTAGACGCTGCCGCGGGGCACGCCGAATACGTTTATTCGGTTGCCGAGGGCGCGACGTCTGCGCCGGGGATAGAAGAAGTAGCAAGCTCGTGGCAAAGATCAGCAAATAAATACCGCGTCGATCCAGTTGATACCCACGCGCCACGCATCCTCACGTCTGGTGAGCTGAAAGATTTTCGCGGACCGCTTGAGAAGCTGATCTTCAGTGCGCAGGAGGAGATCGATCAATTATACAAAGTGGTTCGGGAAGCTGGATATACCGTCTTATTCTGTGACAGCTCGGGCGTTGCAGTCGAGCACCGCGGCGAAGATACGCAAGCAAGCCGTTTCGAATATTGGGGAACTTGGCTCGGCGGCGTGTGGTCCGAGGAGATGGAGGGCACCAACGGCATCGGCACCTGCATCGTTGAAGAGCGACCCGTCACTGTCCACAGAGGACAGCATTTCAGATCACGACACATAGACTTGAGCTGCTCCGGCGCGCCGGTGTTCGGCGTCGATGGAAGATTGATGGCAGTTTTGGACGTATCTGCCATCGATCCCGGACTTTCGGAAAGAGCGCACGCGCTGACTGGCGTCCTTACAGTGAGATCGGCCCGCGCTATAGAAGAGCGCTTTTTTCGAGCGCATTTCCATCGAGAGTGGATCGTCGCGGTTGCACCGCCCGAGGGCGGCGTTCTAGGCATGCTGTTGGCGGTTGACGGCAACCAACGCATCGTCGGTGCAAACCGGGTCGCGCGCAGGTCCCTCTTGCTCGATGATCGCGGGCTGCAGGCCGGTATCAGCTTGTGGGCGATCTTCGAACGAGACCTCGACCTTTTTCGGCGCAAGGACCGGACCGATATATGCAAACGATTGCTGCTTGCCGGCAGCAACGACAGCCGCCCCGCGCTTGTGACTCCACCGCATCAGATTGTGGGCACCTCGCGCAATCCAACAGACATCAACTTGCATACGCGCCCGCGCCTGGACTCGATCGATACCCTTCTGAAGCTGCCGCCGGCATCGCTCGCACAAGGCGGGCTGCCGGCTGGAACCATGCGTCGCGTACGGGAATACGTGGACGCGCATCTGAGCAAAAGCATAAATCTGGCAATGCTGGCTGCAGTCGCTGGACTATCGATGCACCATTTTGCGCGAGAATTTAAGCAATCCTTCGGTGTCACCCCGCACCACTATCTCACGCAAAAGCGAGTCGAACGAGCGCAGGAAATGCTGGCTCAGACGGATCTCTCGTTATCGGAAATTGCTTATGCGGCAGGCTTTTCTGACCAAAGCCATCTGGCGCGTCATTTCCGTCACATGCTCGGTACTACGCCTCGCGAGTTTCGCTGGTCGCAGCGCTAGCGAACCGGCAGCAAGGTATCCGCCAAGGCGTGTCCGGCAACCCCGCTCAGGAGCGAACCAGCAGGGTATTCGGATATCAGGTGCCAAATTGCCGATCCCCAGGAAGCTTCTTGCTGGATATCCACAATTTGCGCCTGACCCGCCCCTAGGAGTCCGTAAGACCCGCAAAACAGCAAGAGTCTCCCCGCGAAATCAAATTCCTCCAAGAGAGGCTTGACCATTCGTGTGACGTTCACGCCATCGCGCTCGTGTGCGCAACCCGGGGAGCCGGCGTCGGAGTCTGACGATGCCGCATTCGCTGAACGGCCCGTATCCGGATAGCAGCTGTCAGGTTTTGTGGCGAGGACGGAGAATGCGTATCATTGCTGAATCCGTAGAGCGGACGTGGGAGCGGTCTGTGACAAACGAGGATAACAGAGCTGACGTAGCTCTTACGAGCAGCGAGCAAGAGCTTCGCTTGGTAGTGGAGACGATTCCGGCGCTGGTGTGGAGGGCTGGGCCAGAGGGCAATATCGAGTACGTCAACAAGCGTGTGCTCGAATATTTCGGAGCGCCACTTGACGAAATCATTGGCTGGGGATGGATGGAAAACGTCCACCCGGACGACGTCGCATTCAAAGTGAGCGCTTGGCTCAAAAATCTCGAATCCGGAAATCCTCACGATGTAGTCTGCAGAATGCGAGGAGCCGACGGTCAATATCGATGGTTCGAAGTCCGCGGAGAACCACTGCGATCCGGCGATGGCACGGTGCTAGGTTGGTACGGCGTTCTGATCGATATTGATGACCGGCGAAAGGCGGAGGAGGCTATTCGGGAAAGCGAATACAAGCTCCGCCAAATCACCGAAACGGTACCAGGCTTCATCTGGTCAACGGGGCCCGACGGCGAACCGACCTATGTCAATCAGCGCATTTTGGACTATATCGGCGGGCGACTTGAGGATTATAGGCATCGTGGTTGGGAGGCATTCCTGCACCCGGACGACCTTCCGGAAACTGCAAAGGCTTTCTCTTACGCAATTCAGACCGGAACTTCGTACCAGGCTGTGCACCGTCTGCGCCGGGCGGACGGCGAGTTTCGTTGGCACCATGCTCGTGGTGAGCCTCTGCGTGACCGACAAGGACGCATCATCCAGTGGTATGGCCTGTCTGTTGACATCGATGGAGCCAAGAAGGCCGAAGACCGGCTACGCCGCAGCGAAGCCTATCTGGCGGAAGCACAGAGGCTGAGCCACACCGGTTCCGCGGTCTACAACGAGACGGAAATTCTTTATTGGACCGAGGAGGCTTCCCGCATCTTTGGGTTTGATCCGCTGCAGGGCATTCCGAGCCGCGAAGCAGTGTGGCAACGGATCCATCCAGACGACCTAGACAGGGTGAACGAAAACATCGAGCACGCAGTGCGCGAAAAGAGAAGCTTTACGAACGAGTTCAGAATCATACTGCCCGATGGAACGGTCAAACACGTCGAAGCAACTAACTATCCTGTGTTCTCGGCAAGCGGAGAGCTTGTAGAGATCGTCGCCACGGGCATCGACGTGACGGAACGCAAGCGGGCTGAGCAAGCATTGCGGGAACGCGAAGGGAAGATTCGGCGCCTGGTCGACGCCAACATCATCGGCATCTTCATCTGGGATATCGACGGCCGGATCATCGAGGCCAACGACGCATTTCTCCGCATGGTCGGCTACGACCATGAGGATATCGTCTCGGGTCGCATGCGTTGGACGGAGCTGACGCCGCCCGAATGGCGTGACCCCGATGTACGACGCTGGCTGCCCGAGTTGAAGATGACCGGGAGTTTGCAGCCGTTTGAGAAGGAGTACTTTCGGAAAGACGGCAGCTGTGTTCCCGTGCTGATCGGCGTGGCGACCTTCGAAGAAGACGGGAACCAAGGTGTCGCTTTCGTGCTCGACTTGACCGAGCGCAAGCGCGCCGAGCAAGCATTGCGGGAGAGCGAAGGGAAGTTCCGCGACTACGCCGAAACCGCCTCCGATTGGTTTTGGGAGATCGGTCCGGACTACAAGTTCACGCTGCTGACAGAGAATGCGTTTGGTTCACACGCGGCCGATCGAATCGGCACGGCGTGCTGGGAGCACGCTCTCGACTTTGAAACGGAACCGGAGAAGTGGCGGCTTATCCAGGCAACTCTCGATTCACGCAAACCGTTCCGTGACTTCGTATATTGCTCCGCTCGCCGTAACGGCTCTCCGATGTACGTGAAGGCCAGCGGCAAGCCAGTGTTTGACGTCAGCGGAGAATTCCGTGGCTATCGAGGTACCGGTGCAGATGTGACAGCAATCATGCGCGCGCAAGAGGCGCTGCGTGAAAGCGAACGAAGTTCACGGTCCGCACTTGACGGGATAGCCGGTCTCGTTGCGGTCATGGCCCCGAACGGCGAACTCGAAACCGTCAATCACCCATGCTTGGAGTATTTTGGCCGATCGCTGGAATGGCTAAAGAACTGGGGAACAAACGATGCGGTGCATCCTGAAGACCTTCCCCATGTTCTTGAACTTTTTAAGAGAGCGATGGCCTCCGGGATTCCCTACCACTTCGAACAACGCTTGCGGCGCTTCGACGGCGAATATCGGTGGTTTGACAACCGCGGCGTCCCAATTCGCGATGGCTCCGGGCGCATCGCGCGCTGGTACGTTCTACTGACGGACATTGAGGATCGCACACGAGCGCTGGCGCGATTGGAGCAGATGCAATCGGATTTCGCCCACATGAACCGCGTGAGCATGATGGGAGAATTGGCCGCCTCGCTGTCTCACGAAATCACGCAACCGATTGCCGCCGCGCGCAACTACGCGCGTGCCGCTTTGAATTTCTTGGATCAGCAGCCGCCCGACCTGGGCGAGGTCAAGAAACAGCTCGGCCGTGTCGTAAGCGCTGCAGATCGATCCGGAGAGATCATCGAACGGATCCGGGACCACATCAAGAAAGCGCCGCCGCGAAAGGCCGGTTTTGATCTTAATCACGCGATCGATGAGGTGATTACATTGGGGCGAAGCGCAATCACCCGGAATGGAGTGTCAGTCCAGACCCTCCTTGCGGAGGGGTTGGCTCCCGTTCAGGGCGATCGTGTTCAATTGCAACAAGTCGTCCTGAACTTGATCCTGAACGCGGTCGAAGCAATGGGCTCGGTTGAGGCGGGAACACGAGAGTTGTTGATCAGCACGGAACAGAATCAGGCAAAGGGAGTCCTGGTGGCAGTACGCGATTCTGGGCCGGGGATCGATCCGGAAAATCTCGAGCGCGTTTTCGAGGCTTTCTACACCACGAAAACCAGCGGGATGGGGATGGGGCTATCGATCTGCCGGTCGATTATCGATGCCCACGGGGGCCGGCTGTGGGCAGGCGTAAATGAGCCTCGAGGCGCCGTATTTCAGTTCACCTTGCCTGACGCCGAAAAGGAAATCATGGATCCTCGTCCGGCAGCTCTGCACACGAGAGAGCGGTACGAAGACAGCGCATCAGATGCTCTTCATCCACTGGCTTACGAAGATAACAAACGACCCCATCGTTCAAGGCACGTGCCCGATCAACGTCGTTGGGGTAGGCAGTAACGAGGATTGTGGGAATCGCGTACCCTGTGTCGATCAGATGTCTGTAGAGTTCGACCCCGGTCATGGCAGGCATATGGACGTCAGCGATCAGGTAGGCCGTTTCGGTGAGATGCGGTGATGCGAGGAAATCGGCAGCCGACGAGAAAGCCTCGACGGTGTAGCCCAGCGACTTCAAGAGGCTTCTCATGGAATCCCGAAAGAACCAATCATCGTCAACGACCGCGATCAACAGCGCTTTTGGCATGTGGCTTTCCGGCGTTTCGCCTAATCCCGCCATACGGGAGCCCCCCAACAATATCGTCGCTTCCGCATGCGAATTCCGTAAACTCCGCGTCAGACTACCGCTAAGAAAGGTCTCTGCGCGTAAACTTTGGTGTATGCCGCGCGCGCCCTCTGGCGAAGCGCTGTTCATGTCCACAGATTGGGACCAGGCTGTAAGCTCTAGGGCTATGCCAGCTTGGGAATCGGGAGAACTCACCACCGTGAGCCTACACATCGGGAGTAGCTGTGATGCCTGAGGAAAACCCCACCGTCTTGGTCGTTGACGACGATCCGCAAATGCGAGACTCCATTGGCCAGCTTCTGCGATCGCTCGGCATGGATACCCAGCTATTCGCGTCTGTTTCCGACTTTCTCAAATCGGATAAGCCGGATGGTCCTACCTGCCTGGTGCTCGACGTGAGATTGCCGGGGCGAAGTGGTCTCGAGTTTCAGCGTGACCTCGCCGCGGCCAACAGGGACCTCCCAATCATCTTCGTCACAGGGCATGGTGACATTCCCATGACGGTGCAAGCTATGAAAGGTGGTGCCATTGAGTTCCTGACGAAGCCGTTCCGTGATCAGGACCTTCTAGATGCCATCGAGGTCGGCCTCGCTCGCGATCGTGCCCGGCGGGCAAGTGAAAAGGCTTTGGCTGCACTCAGGGAACGTTTTGAAGCGCTGAGCCCGCGCGAGCGCGAGATCATGGTTGAGGTCACACAGGGCCGCCTTTGCAAACAAATCGCCGGCGATATCGGTCTCGCTGAAGGGACCGTGAAGGTGCATCGCAGCCGCCTGATGCGAAAGATGAAGGCCGGTTCGCTTCCGGAGCTAAGCCGCATGGCGGATAAGCTCAAGCTTGCGCCAGAAAGCCGATAACACGCCACAGGCAACGTATAGATCTTCTTTCGCACCACCTGACCGCGCGCGTGACCATGTCAGTGGCCTTGAGCATCGGCATACCCCTTCCACGCTCACTGGGTTCCCACTAGTCGTATCCAGAGCGTGATGTTGAAATGTCGAAATTGGAGCGCAGGGAAGCTTCAATCAAAGGGTGTCCGCTCTGCTGACCAGAAACGGGCGCACGAGGCAAAGCCTCTTTGGTCACAGCCGTTACACCAAAGTTAAACGCAGTCGGCAAAAGCAATATTCCGCACCACTCGCGTCCAATAGATCGCGGCATTCCAAATCATCAAATTGAGCCTCGCAGGATTTTCTGCGGGCTACGCCGCGAGGTTTTCCGGACGCGTATCCGGCAGTGAGTCGTAGAGCCTCACAATTCCCATCAGAGCTACTCATGTTGCGCATCGTCATTCTTGCCATCGCTATCCTGCTCGATCCAGCGATAGCCCCCGCAGCCGATATGTCGGGTTGCAATCAGCTCTCCCATCTATCCTCCGCCCGCCTTCGCTGGGTTGCCTTGCGCAAGAGCCGCGCCGACCCTGTTCATAAGGAAGAGAGCTGTCGCTCCTATCGCTCGAACTACTTCGAGGCAGTGATGACGCGGTACGAGGCGTCCTTCTGCGGGAACGTGATCGACCGCCACCGACTCCTCGAACTGCTCGACTTCGAGATCGACGCATTTAACGACCTCATAGCAACGCACTGCAGCGTCCAATGAACCTGTAGTCGCTCCGTCAAATTGGGGCGATAACCTAATGAGAGGAGTTAGTGATGAGCCTCATCACGAGACCGGCTTTTCTATCCTCCAACTCTCGCATCGTCTTCTCAGAAATCACTCTGGGGCTGCTCGTCAATCTTTGGCGCCGACTGCGTCAGAGGATTTTCGATTCCTATCGGCCAGAATTGTACTACATGCGCGGCCCTGGTCCGAAATGGCGTGAAAAGCACGCCCACCTCACTTCAGCCCTGTTGGACCCTTGTCACCGTTAGTTGGTCGAACAGATGGTTTGGCCAATAGGACATAGCTCGCTTTCGCGCGTCGAGGGTCGCCCCATGAAATTTATTTTGGTCAACGGCAGGATACCGCGGCTGCAATGCTTTTGTTCGCTCTGCTGTGAACCGATCGGGGAGACCTACCTGCGGGAAATCGCTACCCGGCTCTCGTACTGTGACCACACGTGCTACGTCGGGCACCGCAAGCTTGCCTCCCTTAAGCGTTCCAAGTCACGCGATGGTGCCGTCATGCGATCCACCTTTGCCATCCCGCACGGCTTGTAAACCAAGGTTCACCGCGACGTAACGACAAAGGTACCCCATACGACCAGCGTGCAATAGATCGCAGCATGCAAAATCATCAAATTGGTCTCACCACTAAGGAGCAGTGCAAATGACAGCGACAACTGCAACAGCGCAAGCAGTAACACCGGTAACGCCGGTAGCGCGACCAACGAAGACAGAAATTCGGCAGCCGAAGGCGCTCCCGGCCCCGAACAGCGACTTCTATCAGCTCGTGGACGTCTTGACTGCCGACGAAAAGGCGATTGTCAAGAAGGTGCGCACATACATGGACACCAGGGTCCAGCCGATCATCAACAAATACTGGTCCGACGATGCATTTCCATTTGAGCTGCTGCCTTCGTTCAAGGAATTGGGCCTCGGTGGCTTGGGATATCAGGGCTATGGCTGCGCCGGCGGGAGTCAGAAGCTGTTCGGCTTCGTAGCTATGGAGCTGGCACGTGTCGACGCTTCGTTCTGCACGTTCTTTGGCGTGCACAGCGGCTTGGCAATGGGCTCGATCTATCTCGATGGATCGGAGGAGCAGAAACAGAAGTGGCTGCCGTCGATGGCGCGCTGGGAAAAGATCGGCTGCTTCGGCCTCACCGAGCCCCTCGTCGGGTCAGGAACAAGCGGAGGGATGACCACCACCGCCAAACGCGAAGGGGACACTTGGATTCTCAACGGCCAGAAGCGCTGGATCGGCAATGCGACGTGGTGTGACATCTCGATCATCTGGGCGCGCGACGTCGCCGACAATCAGGTCAAGGGCTTCATCGTCGAGAACAAGACCACGCCTGGCTTCAGCGTCGAGAAGATCGAGCACAAGATCGCGCTTAAGGTAGTCCAGAACGGCCAGATCACCCTCAAGGACGTGCGGGTACCGGAGACAAACCGTCTGCAGGGCGGCAACTCGTTCCGCGACACCGCTCGAGTGCTGCGGATGACGCGTTACATGGTTGGTTGGGCCTCGACCGGCGTCCAGATGGGTGCCTTCGAGGCAACGCTCAAATACGCCCAGGAGCGATTGCAGTTCGGCAAACCGATCGCCTCGTTCCAGATGGTGCAGGATCTTCTCGCCAAGATGCTCGCCAACGTGACTGCGTGCCAATGCTTGATGGTTCGCCTGGGGCAGATGACGGATGAGGGCAAGCTCGGCGACCATCACGCGGCGCTCGCGAAAGCGTTCTGCACGGCGAAATCGCGGGAGACTGTCGCTTGGGGCCGCGAGCTGCTCGGTGGCAACGGCATTGTCGCCGACTACAACGTCGCACGCTTCTTCGCCGACGCCGAGGCGCTCTACTCATACGAAGGCACGTATCAGATGCAAAATCTGATCGTCGGCAAAGCCATCACAGGACTTGGCGCCTTCGTGTGAGCAATGGCGGGCCAGCGGCGCTCCCCCTCCTCCCCCCGCCCCGCTGGCCCGCTCCCTTATTTCCAGACAGGAGATGCGAACATGGCTTCTGCAACTGCAATGTCTACGCCTTCACCTACAGTGCTCGAAAAGGCGGGACTAGCCCTCGCGAACGTCGTTTACGAGAAGAAAGGAAGCATTGCTTACGTTACCATCAATCGGCCCAAGGTGCTCAACGCCCTGAATACGCCGACCTGGAAGGATCTGCGAACGGCCTTCGAGGATGCGCGCGACGACACTTCGGTACGCGGCGTCATTCTGACGGGAGCCGGCAAGGCGTTCATCGCCGGCGCCGACATCGGCGAGCTCGCGCATGTCGCGGCGTTCGAGGCCGAGCAATCCAGCCGCTTCGGGCAGGAGGTGCTCGATCTGATCGAAAATCTCGGCAAGCCGGTGATCGCGGCCGTGAATGGCTTTGCGCTCGGCGGCGGCTGCGAGACGGCGATGGCCTGCACCATCAGGATCGCAGTGGAGACCGCGAAGTTCGGCCAGCCCGAGGTCTCCTTGGGACTCGTTCCCGGCGGCGGCGGCACGCAACGACTGCCGCGGCTGGTCGGCAAGGGTCGTGCCCTGCAGCTCATTCTGTCCGGAGAGATGATCAGCGCGCAAGAAGCCTATCGCATCGGGCTGGTCAACGAAATCGTTCCGGCCGCCGATCTGATCACGCGCGCCGAGACCATTCTGAGGAAAATCGCTTCGAACGCTCCGATCGCCATCAAGTTCGCGCTCGAGGCAGCGAACAAGGGAATGGACACGAGCCAAGGCGAAGGCTTGCTGCTCGAAGCTTCCTACTTCGGCCTCTGCGCCGCCACCGAGGACAAGAAGGAAGGCACGACCGCCTTCCTCGAGAAACGCGCACCCCAGTTCCGCGGGCGGTGAAGCTCGGGTTCTGCCCGCTCTCGATGAGGTCAGTCATGGCAGTGCGCAATGGACACGCCACCGGGATTGCTCCTTCCGACTTTCAGTTCACCAGCGCGGACGGATTGCGCGTGATGTGCTCCCGATGGGACAGCGGAGGCCCCGCGCGCGGTGTGATCCAGATCGCGCATGGGATGGGTGAGCATATCGGGCGCTACGCGGAGACGATCGGAGCGCTGGTGTCCGCCGGCTTGACCGTTTACGGCAATGATCACCGCGGTCATGGCCGCACGGCGCCCTCCGCCTCCCACTTTGGAGACTTCGGCCCGGGCGGCTTTGACCTACTGGTGGACGATATCGGGCGGTTAGCCCGCATTGCAAAAAACGAAAACCCCGACCTGCCCTTGATCCTGTTGGGGCACAGCATGGGGTCGTTCGCCTCGCAACAATATGTGCTGGACCACAGCCGCGAGATCGACGGGCTCATTCTTTCCGGGTCAGGCGCTCTCGATGGGCTCGCGCGCCTCGCGGGCTCCGCGCCGGAGGGAGCAAACATCCTGAACGCTGCCTTCGAACCTGCGCGCACTCCGTCCGATTGGTTGAGCCGCGATTCTGCAATCGTTGACGCATTCATCGCCGACCCGCTTTGCTTTGCAGCGCTTCAGCCCGCTGCCTTTGCATCATTTCTTGGGGCGGCGCCGCGCGTGGCCAATCCGGTTAGTCTTCGCAGGATCCGCAGCGATCTTGCCATCTACCTGTTTTCCGGCAGTGACGATCCAGTGGGCCAGCAGCTCCAGGGCGTCGGCGTCCTGATGGACCGGTATCGCAAGGCGGGCATCTCCAACATTTCGCACGATTTCTACCCGGGCGGCCGGCACGAAATGCTCAATGAGATCAACCGCGGCGAGGTCCGCGCTCATTTGCTGGACTGGATCATTGCCGCACTGGAGAGTCGAGAACGCTCGCCCGTTGCCGCCGCCCATGTGAAATCCTTCACGAACTGAGGAGCAACAATGACAACCGACAACATCTTTTCCGGATTAAAGGTCGTGGACCTGGCGAGCTTCATCGCAGGTCCCAGCGCCGCCGTGATCCTGTCCGACTTCGGTGCCGACGTCATCAAAGTCGAGCCTCCCGCTGGCGACCTCTGGAGGATAGGGCACAAGATCCCGCCGCAGCCGCAGGCGAAGGACCCCTATCCGTGGCACCTCGCCAACCGCAACAAGCGCGGCATCACGCTCGACCTGAAAAATCCGGGCTCCAGGCAGGTTCTCGAGAAGCTCGTCAAATGGGCCGACGTGCTCATCGTCAATACGCCGCATCCGGCAAGAAAAAAATTGCAGCTCGAATACGGCGATGTCGTGCAATGGAATTCGCGGCTGATCTACGCCGATGTCACCGGATTCGGCGAAAACGGACCTGACGCCAGCCTCCCGGGCTTCGATATTACATCTTATTGGGCGCGCAGCGGTTTGCTGTCGATGACGCGCGATGCAGGTGCGCCGCCAACTTGGCCGGTCGCCGGAAGCGGTGACAATGCGACTGCCGTCGGCCTTTATTCGGCGATCGTCACCGCGCTCTATCGCCGCGAGCGCACCGGCAAGGGGTCCTATGTCACGACCTCGCTGCTCGCCGAGGGAGTCTGGTCGGCGAGCGTCTCGATCCAGGCGGCGCTGTGCGAGGCAAAGTTTTTCGCTCCGCACGATCGCAAGAATCCCGCAAATGCGGCTTTGAACGTGTACCAGGCTTCCGACGGGACATGGTTCGTTCTCCTCGTCACGCCGGACAAATTGGCAGCCGTCGCGAAGGCGATCGGCCGCACCGATCTCCTACGCGATCCGCGGTTCTCCGATCCGGCGAAGCTGGCGGCGAACATGGGACAGCTCGCCACCATCCTCGACGAGGTCTTCGGCGCACAGCCGATGGCGCATTGGTACGAGGTTTTCAATGGCGTCCACGTC
>Ga0257161_1000076_pt1 | contig 24183 bp, 23 predicted proteins | sample NR01A_FD_185954 | JGI IMG/M metagenome (GOLD analysis project Ga0257161, IMG submission 185954) | Soil microbial communities from H.J. Andrews Experimental Forest, Oregon, United States - NR-01-A | ecosystem: Environmental > Terrestrial > Soil > Temperate forest > Bulk soil | place: USA: Oregon... | reverse complement strand
AATGAAAAACGCGATCAGATAGCGGGCAAAGGCGGACGAGACTACCTTGCCGAGCCACAACCGCGCTCTCGTGATCAGGTTCCGTATGGTTGCGTGAAGAGGCCGCCCGTTCGATGGCCCGGTGGCCAAGGGGCTTTTGGGGAACTCGGACTTTTTGGGGAGCTCGGATAGTGCGGAAGTCATGCTGGGACTCATCGGCATCCCTCCATCTGCCAGCGGGAAGAACTATCGTCGGCCGACGATAGTTCTCAAACCTTTCGATTCGCAACCGGTTTCGACGTAGTAACGCTCTGTTATTACCTGTGGAAAGCACGCTCGCAACACGTTGGCAGGATCTCAAGCGCGGCGAGCACCAAGAGTGACGCATCGGCGGCGCGCCAGTGATGCGTCACCCTGGAAACGGCCCGTCATTTCCTTTGCGATCAGCGGCCTTGGCGGCGAGCACATCGGCCGGCGGGTCGTCGAAGCCCTCAATCTCGCGGCGGATCATTTCAAGTTCCTCCGGACTGAGCAGGCGACCGTTTAGAAATTCCAGGCCGATTTTGAGGCAGTTGAGGGGATACACCGTTAGGTGAAGCCGCGCTCGTCTGCCGGTTAAGATCACTCCGTCAATTCGACACAACCTGCCGGCCGGCATCGGTGATCCGCAGCCGCACGACCTCGATCATCTTCCTTTCGGCGCGCACGCGTTCGGGCGTGATGCTCGCATGCCCGTGGTGAAGCAATTCGACCAGCAACGCGACCGTGAAACCGTTCGCCATCATGAAAGCGTCGGTGCACCCGTTCTGTCCGGCGTCGGCGAGCATCCCGAGCGCGCGGCGTTGGTCGGAGCTGAGAGTCATCGCGCGACTGATAGCGATTCCACCCTGTCAGCAAGCTTTCGCGGAGCAGTCTGCCTCGAGGTTCTGGAATGCGGGCGCCGGCAATGCCGGACTCCGCAAATTTGGGGAGGCCGGACACACAAAGGCACCTCGCCCAAAACTTCGGGGCTGAGCGCAAAATTGCGCCGGCAGCACAGACATCCGGGCTTCCGGTCAATCCCGAAAATCGCTACCATCAATCCAGCTCGGGGCTGATCCGGCAAATTCCGGATAAGGAGGCGTCATGAAGTGGGCATCCCTTCCTCTACTCGCTCTTGTTCTATCCCTGCCCTCAAGTGACCGCGCTGCATCCCAGACGCTGGCGCCCCGTGAGCAGATCAGACAAAGAGTGAACGATAACGTTCTGTTTCTCATGGGGGGGCAACCCGGCGCCACCTTCAGCCAGCTTGCCCATGACATTTCCGTGGTGGTGGAGGACGGAAATAATCTACGAGTGCTGCCTGTGGTCGGCGGTGCGGCAGTACAGAATGTGGAGGACCTCCTTTACTTGCGAAGCATCGACATGGCGCTGACCACCCAAGAGGCAATGAACTACCTGAAAGTCACTGGCAAGCTGGGGCCACACCTGGAGCAGCAACTGACATATATTGCCACGCTCTTTCCGAATCCGTTGCAGATCCTCGCGCGCGGGGGTGCGGAGAGCATCACGGATCTAAGTGGGAAAAAGGTCAATTTCAACAACAAGGGCAGTGCAACGGCGCAGTTCGTTCCCAATATATTCAAGACGCTGGGAGTCGACGTGCAGGAGTTCTACATGGCGCAAGGAGACGCAATGGAGAAACTCCGGCGTGGCGAGATAGATGCTACCATATGCTCCTGCCCGACACCGGTTCCGGCATTTGCAGATGTCAGGCCGGAATGGGGCTTGCGGTTCGTTACCGTACCCTACGAGAGATCGATCCAGGCGACCTATCTGCCGGCTTCGATCAGCAAAGAAGATTATCCCGCTCTGATCGAGAAAGAAGTGGAGACAATTGCGGCAATCACCGTCCTGGTTTCATTCAAGTGGCCAAAAGACTCGGTGCGATACAAACGGACTGAAAAGTTCGTCAATGCATTCTTCTCGAAGTTCGACGAGTTCCACAAGCCGCCTCGTCACCCACTTTGGAAGGTGGTAAACCTGGGTGCAACCATTCCTGGATGGACCCGTTTTCCGGCCGCCGAGGAATGGCTCAGCGTGCGGGCCAGCAAACAAATGCCGAAACAGACGACAGAGCAGCTCTTCCGTGAATACATGATTTGGAGGAGCCAGGGGAAATAAGGTGGGTATGTACCTTCGATCTTGCCAGTCAGGGAGTTGTTAAAGGCGTATTCGAGCTTAGCGGTCCCGGCTCGCCAACAGCCCGAGCCTGAGTGACGCGTCGGTTGAACCGAACTCCTTGGCTTTTTCGTACCAGGCTCGCGCCATAGCGATATCCGGCACAACGCCGATCACTCTTCGGGCCTCCAGCAGGATCGGGTCGTAGGTCGTTGCGAGCACAAACGCCGCTTGCGGATCCCCCGCCTCCGCGGCGCGCCGCAAGGCTAGGCGTGCCGGGCCGAGGTTGCCGGCGGCCACGAATTCCTCGCCGCGCTTGAGAAGATCAGCGATCTCTTCGCGATCCAGACGGCGTAGCGGCGCGCTTGTCGCTTGGGTGTTGGGCGTCTCGCGGGGCCGGGTGTCGGTGCTGCCCGTCCCAACAGGCGCTGCAACAGCAGTCGTCTGCGCCGCCGCAATCGTCGTCGTGGTCTTGGGCGTCTCAACCCACGTCAAGCGCAATGACAGATGGTCGGCAACCGTGTCGTCGGCAAGCCGCAGCTCGACCGCAAGATCAATCGCGCCGACGAAGCCGCGAGGTGGACGGATTGCGGCATTGCTGAGTTCGGAGGCCGATAGGAGCCAATTGTCTGCCCCGAATGGGAGACCGGTCGATATCGTCGATCCGACCGGAAGGCCGCGGAGCAGCAATGCAGCGTCCCCGCTAGCTCCAGCAAGCGACACACCGAGCGGAATTGCTTCGTCCTCGCTGCCAGGAACTGCTCGTAGGATAACTAAGCGTGCCCGCGGCGAATTCGGCTGCTCCTTGGCCCCTTGAGCCCCCTGCGTTCCCGGCTCCACAGCCGCCTGTGTCTGCCCGATGAATCGAGGCTCGGTCGAATCTGCGTGGGCGGCACGACCACCTGTACCATTGGTCCACCCAGTCGGGACCGTCCGGACAATAAGCAAGGCAGCAATCACGACGACCGCGGGAATCGATATCGCAGCGGCGAAACGGCCAAATGGGCCAAATGGGCCGCGTGCTCGCCGAGGGGTCTCTCGCACGACCTCGAGGTCTAGAATGTCGAGATCTAGAATGTCGCGGGCTAGAATGTCGGGAGCCAGAATCTCGGGGTCCGCAAGGCTTGGCACTCGCACCCGTTCGACTCTCGGCCCCTCACCAAGAGGTGAGGTCGCAGACGGGCCAATGTTTTCCTCGGCCAAATCGCGACTCAGTCGCGCTGGTGCGTCAGGGGCGAGAAGCCATCGTGTTGTATCAGGTTGTTCTGCATGGCCGCCGTTGCGCTCCCACCTCGGTGCGGAGCGAAACGGATCATCAGAACCACGGCCTTGGTCCAGAGGACTATTCATGGATGCCTACTGATGCGGGCAATCTCCGGACGATTGGTCCACGCCCGGCGTGTTGGGATCATCACCTCGGCGGCGGATTTTTCTGCGAAACGTCTGCGAAGGGCGCAGTAACACGACGCCACCGAGAAAGGTTGGTGCTTAGGACTGACATATCCGCCCCCCAGTCCGGTAAGCCCAAACGGTCAATAACAAAAAACGCGCCATCGGTCCAACGTCGTCGCAACATCATACTCTCATCATTTTGTATTTTGTGAGGTTTGGCCGCGGCGTCAATATGACCAACCGTTAGCGTAGGCAAGTGATATTTTCCCCAGTGGCTGGATCGGAAGGACTTTCTCGCGTAGCATGGATTGGCGGAAAAACAGCACCCGCAGACGTGGCGGCTGGCGCGCCTGCCTGCTTACCCTCGGCAGTGCTGATATCCTCGTTGAGCTGATCCCGGCGCTTCGCCGTCTCCAATGCCTGCAGTGTCGGCATGATGGGTCCGCACGCCTTCGCGCTGTCGATCGTCACCTTGACGCAGCCATTCGTGTCGCGCCACGCATCGCGATCGATCCGCGCGCGATTTTATAAAAAGCGCATGTCGATCCGCCGGGGGCTGGTTCGTCGACTTAATTAGCGAGACTGTTCAGCGGCGATGGCGCCCACGGTTCGCCTCAGAAGGAGTTCTCAGATGCGCTTTATGTTCATAGTCAGGTCCGCCCACGCCGGGCCGCCGCCGCCGGCGCTCCTGGAGGCGATGCACAAGCTCGCCAACCGGGAGATCGCGGCCGGCCGCATGCTCGACAACGGCGGCCTCATGCCAGCCGCCACGGGCGCGGAGGTGCGCATCAAGGACGGGCGGCTCAGTGTCGTCGACGGCCCGTTCGTCGAGGCCAAGGAGGTGATCGGCGGCTACGCGATCTTCGAGTTGCGGAACAAGGAGGAGGCCTTGGCCTCGGCGAAGGAGTTCATGCAGCTCCACAAGGACCTCTTCCCGGGCTGGGAAGGGGTTTGTGAGCTTCGCGCGTTCGCCTTGAGCGGCCCTTGACGCGAAAGGCCGGCATACGCGATCGGCGGCCATGACGGCCGCCGACGCCCATCGCGCGATCCTGGCCGTCTGGCGGATCGAGCAGCCCCGGCTGATCACCAGCCTGGCGAGGATGCTGCGCGACGTGCCGCTGGCCGAGGAATTGACGCAGGAAGCCCTGTTGGCCGCCCTTGAGCGGTGGCCCGCGACAGGCGTTCCGGAAAGACCCGGCGCCTGGCTGATGGCGACCGCCAAGCGCCGGGCCTTGGACCATCTGCGCCGTGGCCGGATGCTTGAGCGCAAACATGAGATGATCGCCCGGGACATGGAGGAGGAGCAGCAGGCCATGCCCGATCTGGACTCCGCCCTGGACGACGACATAGGCGATGAGCTGCTTCGCCTCATCTTCACCGCCTGTCACCCGCTTCTGTCGCGTGAGGCGCGCGCAGCCTTGGCACTGCGGATGATCTGCGGCCTGACGACCGAGGAGATCGCCAGAGCCTTCCTGCTGCCAGACGCGACCATCGCCCAGCGCATCGTGCGCGCGAAGCGGACCCTTTCGGAATCGGGGCTGGCCTATGAGACCCCACACGGCGAGGAGCTCTCCGAGCGGCTCTCCTCGGTGCTGGAGGTCGTCTATCTCATTTTCAACGAAGGCTACGCCGCGACGCGCGGCCAGGACTGGCTGCGGCCCCAGCTCTGCGATGAGGCTCTTCGCATGGGCCGCGTGCTCACCTCTATCGCGCCGCGCGAGCCCGAAACTCATGGACTGCTTGCCTTGATGGAGCTGAATGCCTCGCGCACGGCGGCGCGTACCGATGCGGCGGGTGAGCCGATCCTCATGCTGGACCAGAACCGCGCTCTCTGGGACCAGTTCCAGATCCGGCGGGGGATGCAGGCGCTCGGGCGAGCGCGCGAGCTTGGCGGAGCGGGCGGCTTTTACGCCCTCCAGGCGGCCATTATCGCCTGCCACGCCCAGGCGAGGACGGCGGGCGATACTGACTGGTCGCGCATCGCCGGATTGTATGTGGAGCTGGCGGCAGCCGTGCGCTCGCCAATCATCGAACTCAACCGCGCAGTTGCCGTCGGCATGGCCGAGGGCCCGGAAGCGGGGCTGTCGATCGTGGACGGCCTTATGCGCGAGCCCGCGCTGAAAGGCTATCACCTGCTGCCGAGCGTTCGAGGCGACCTGCTCCATAAGCTCGGCCGCTACGAAGAGGCGCGCGCCGCGTTCGAAGCAGCCGCGGCGCTGACGAACAACAGGCGCGAACATGATCTGTTGAGGCGGCGCGCCGCCGAGGCGGCCGACGCAGCGATGTCATCATGATCCACCAACAGCAAGGGAGCCCGCGCTGCACAGTCCGTCGCGCGCCTACGGTCTCGACGAAACCGATTGGCAGACATGGCGTGCGATGGAGGAAGCGGTGCACGTCGGCCGGGTTGGCTTGGCAAGACCCTGCCGCAAGTCGTGTTCCGCTTTCGCGATTCAGCTTGCGATGCTACCGCTTACCGGAACCACCAATAGCCTGCACATGCGCCAAGACCTCGACGTCTTTGACTTTCAGAAATCCGGCTTGTCCGCACGCGGGACCGCGGAGGTCTTTCCAGGGTACCATTGGAGGTTTTCGGCGCAGACAAGTTCCAGCCGTTCGTCGAGGGCGCGCCGAAACGTTACGGTCGCCGACCAAGGCACCGTGAAAGCGCCTTCATCCTCAACCGTAACTTGGATCTGCAGCCCCTTGCCCTTGTAGTTCGGATCGGCCCGCGGTCCATTATCAGGATTGTTGGTTTGGAAATGCTCTTTTGCATCCCGTTCTACTGCTTTCATCGTGGCCTCATAATCAAGCAGCCGGTAACGCTCCACCAGGTGGAGAGCCTCGGTGTACGGCGTGCCGTACCAGTCGAGCATGGAAAATGGGCCGATCTTGACCCCCACGGTGTCTATCACCAACTCGTCGCCTTCGTAGTGGCCGACGGAATCGCCATACCAGGATGGCGTTACCTGCGCGGGGTGTGACTGGTTCAAGCGCACTTGGCGGAATTGATGGTCGAAGGGGTAAAGGATGGTGACCTTGTCCGGCCGCTGGAGCAGTTGCATTCCATAATTTATGAAGACGAAGGGCACCTGCTCGGGCCAACATTGGTTGCGCGGGGTCGGATAGCCCTTGCCGGCCAACGAAATCTCGCCAAACTTCTTCACGACCTCCGCCGCCCAGGGCTTCAAGATCGGATTGGTGTAATCGCCGACCAGTTGCCTGATGTTGCCCACGCCGGCTTGCGGCCCTGTGCGCAGGCGCGATCTGTTCCTTACCGGGCCGGGACCCGATAGCGGCAGCTCGAGGCCGTTCAGGGATGCGTGGCTCCATGAGCCGGAGAAATTCGGGGTCGATGCGCCGCTTGGCGTACCGGTATCGGTCGGCGTAACCGCAGGCGCCGCCGTTTGCCCCAATGCGGGCGTTGCCGCCGCTGTCGCCAATGTCACCAATAAAAGGACATCCCACCGCTGCACATTCATGCTGCCCTCCCTTTCATGGTCCCGCAAACATTGGGCGTCCTCGGCCCGAGCCGAGCGCGGCTGGATCAAAGCAAGCAGCGTGCCGAGCGCCAGCAACACCCGGCCCGCTTCGGCTGGGCCCCAGGGCTGTTCAACGCTCTTTGTAGTAGTTCATATCGCTTAGGGATTTGAGGTCGCCGAGCGCGGCGGCGTAGCGATCCTGGGCGATGGTGTCGGATTGATTGAACCGCAGATATTGTAAGCGAAGCTGCGTAGTCTGGCGAAGATGCCCGGGTTGCGGCGGATGCGCGAAGCGTCTTCGCGCAGGGTGACGTCGCGCGTGTAGTGCTGCTTGTTTTCGATGCCCCAGTGTTTGCGAACGGCGTCGGCGGCCTGCCCGGCAAGGACGGGGCGATTGGACAGGTAGAAAGCGCTTTCGCGTGAAGAGTTCCAAAGGCCGGTGGCGGGTTGGAAAGTCAAAACGCTTCGTTCGATCGCAATGATGGCCGCAACATGAGGCTCCCATTCGGTTCCTGCGACCGCCGGTAGGGCGTCGAACACCGCAACGGTGCGGGTTTCGTGACAGTTGCGCTTTTTGCTGTCGACCGTCTGAACTGCGGAAAGAGGCTTGGTGTCGTTGCAAACGGTCTCGACCTTGCGGCACAAGGTCGGCTGGTTGTCTTTTAACTGAACGATCAGATGCGCCTGTGCTGCGGCGGCGGTTTCGAATGTTTTTTTTGGCAATGCATGGCGTCGAGCGTGACGATATGGCCCGCGACATCGAGTTCTTCCAGCAGTTTCTGCACCGCCGGTATCTCGTTGGACTTTTCATCAATCTCGATATGCGCCAGCACCAGCGCCGTATCGGCGGCAAAAGCGCTGAGTATCTGTCTTGCCTTGGCATCGTTGAAGGCATCAAAACTGCCCTTGAGCACCTTGCCGTCAAACGCCAAAATACGGGTGCCAGTGGTCGCTTTGCTGCTGTTGAGGTCTGCTGCGTGCTCGCGAAAGACCTTCTCGACATCCGCCGGATTCAGCCCCTGCAGAATATAACGGATCGCCGTGTGGGCGGGCGGCCTCTTCCAACCGATCTTGAACGCTCTGTTTAACCGTTTTAGGTGCGTCTTGATGAACGTGCGAATGCCTCGGTACGAGTTGGCTCCCGTCACAATCGCCAGAATGGAAAACAGCAAAACATACGCCAGCTGATAGAGTTTACCCTCAGCGCGGCGAGGGTCGCGGATCATCCCGAGGTGCGAAAGAAAGGGGTCGAACGAATTCACGGCAACCTCCTGCCAATGCGGAGGCCGCCATAGATTCAGAATCTTTTCTCCCACAGGAATCCCCATTTCCACCCCGTGCTTCAAATCGTCAGCCACTGTTGCATTACGGACTCAGTCTAGAGCATTGAACAGCCCTGGGCTGGGCCCGCCTAGTGCATCAATGCCGGCAGGGTCTAATTCACAGTCGCGCCGCGGCAAAAAGCGCATCAGGTGTACCTGCCGGGCGACGGCGTGGGCGACGCGGCGGCCGGCTCTGATCATATCTAATTGATTCCCCGGTGACACGCGAGAGCGCGCGCGGCTGTCGCTCGTATACGCCCGCCAAGGTGCCCCGCCGGACGCAGCCGTCACTCCCATTTAAGCGATACCCAGTGGGTATCTGGCGAACAATGGCCGAGACGTCGGTTCCATAACTCATCGGCCTGCCGGCAGCCGCTTCGCCGTCAGGTCCACCATGCAAAAATTGGCCGCCGGTCGCGTTGCCACCAGGGCGGGCGAGGCTCGCGTCCAGCCAAGCTTGACCGGGTCTTCGGCGCGGCGAGGAAGACGATCGGAATCGTAGTGGTTGCTGCCTTGGCAGCACGTACCTCATCCGCGCAGACGCCCGCGAGGGATCACGGCGAACTTCCGGCGAACCAGATCGGCCGCCAACGCCGGCATACGATTGTATCGTCCGCGTGTCTCAAGGCCTCACCAGCCAGCGCACCACGCTGTAATGCGCCGCGGCGAGCTGTTTCGGCAACTCCAGGTGGCCGTAATGCGTCATCGGCGGGTCCCAATTGATCAGCCGGATCTGCGCGTCGGGATTCTTCGCCCGGTACTCGCTGGCGACGAACACCTCGATGCTCCTCATGGGCTCCTCCGGATTCCAGTGATTGCGGTCGAAATGCGCCGTCGTCCAAACCATGCGCCGAAATCCGTCCATGCGGGTGAAATTGGTGACATACAAATCCTTCTCGACATCCTCAACTGCGATGCGCCACGGATTACCAGTGCGCTCGAGCAAGGATTCGATTTCGCTTTCCACCCATGCCTTTTGGCCGAGATCGGCGCCATGCTCCAGGTTCTGGAGCTGCTGCTTGAAATTGGGACGCCGGCGCGCCTCCGCCGCGAGCCAGCGCTCGGCGATCTGAAGGTGCGACATGCCCGGCTCGTAGAGCGGATTGAGAAAGCCGCTATAGCCCCGCGAGTAGCTCGGCGGATCGCGGCGTTCAAGAACGTAGAGCGGTGTCCTGCCGCCGGGCGGGGAGGCGCCGGCGCGATCGCGAATGTCCTTGCCTCTGACGGTGCGCAGCAATTCGAGACGTGCGGGTCCCCCGCTGCCCCAGCCCAGATAACGGCCCTTGAGGCGGGCGCTGAGTTCCGGGTCTTCATATGCGAGCATCGACAGCTCGCCCGAAGTGGAATGACCGATGAGAAGGATGTCGCCCGATGTGTGCTTCGTCACCAGCGCCTTCAGCCCCTGCATGATGAGGCTGTTGGTGAAGATTGCGTTGCGCACCTCGTATTCGTCCATCGAAAGATCGCGGTCGAGCAGATAGGCGGGCTGGCGTTTGGCGTCCGCGACCGGTTGTTCCCAGCCGCCATATTTGAAGTTGCCCGGGATGGTCACGATCATGACGTTGAGCTTCTGCGCCAGGTACTGCGTCCAGCCGGGACGATTCTTGAGGTCGACGAAGAATTCGTAGAAATTCGCCGCGCCGCCATTCATGACGATGAACCACGGATAGCTTTTCGCTTCCGGATCGAGGCTCTCGAGGCGCAAGCCGGCGATGTCCCATTCGAGGTTGTAGCGGGGAAAGCGCTCGACAAACCAGTCGGCTTTGTAGCCCAGCCGTTGCGGCGGAAGTTTTGCCACATCGCGCGGGTCGAAGGCGCCGCCGGGAGCTTGCTCCGCGAGCCGGGCAATGGATCTTCCGTCGTCCGGCAGATCGAAACCCGCACCCAGCGCCCGAAACTCGGCCTCCCCCAACGAGACATACGGGGCCTCGGAATCGTCGAGGAGCGTCCAGATCTTCTGTTCGAGAGTTTGCGTTTGCGCCATGGTGCCACCGTTCGGAGCGATTGCCAGTAAAAGAGCAAGCAGGGCGCCAAAGTTTTTCCTCATGGTGGTGCCTCTCCTGTGGAAGATGACGTCGGTGGTCTTGCTGGGGTTGCTTATGGCCCCTCACCGAGCCGACGAGATCCGTGCGAGACTGGGCCGCCCGACTGAGACTGAATGAGCGGTATTCTTTCCGATACAGGCCATCAGCGGAGACTCGCAGGTCCACACCGATTTGTGAATGGTCCGTCAGCGACGGAACACTAGATGCGGACAATCTTATAGCGCCCCCGGGTGCTTTGAGGATGCGTCGGTGGACCGTCCGCCGGCGTTTGGCTTTTTGCGTCTCTTCAGCCAGCGTCCTATCAGACGAGCGAGACCACGTCTGGAAACCAAATAGACATCGCTCACGAAGCGAGCCGCACCGCGCCGACGGTCTAGCGCTTGCCTATGCGTTTTCCCGAGGGGGTCGCTAGGTACCAGCTTCGCTCATGCTCGCCATCCCTCCGTGGCAATGCCCATGAGGTGGCGAGCGGCAGTTCGAATGGCAAATCAGGGCGAGCCGGTCCGTTCGGCTTCCGAACGGTTGTGCGGTTTAAAATGTCCCGAAGCGTGAACTCTTCGGCGCCACGCGAGTTATCCCAGCATGCGTACCTACTTCATCGTCCTCTTTGGCTTATTGCTCGTGACGGTTTTCGTTTCATATAAAATCGTGGCAACGCTGCCGTTTGATAGGCCACATGACCAAATGAGTCCTCGTTTCCCACTCGTCTCGAATGATAGTGGCACCTCAGCCTGCTTCGAGAAGCGATACTCTCCCCAAATTCGAGAGTGCGGGGGCCTGTTGGAGTACAGCGCGCCGGCCCTATCATATCGCCTTGATGAAAGTCCGAAATACTTGCCGACAAACAAGCGGCGGCATTTAAGTGGGCGTCTATCGGCACGCGAACGTTCGAGGAAAGCGGGCGCCGTGCTTGGCAAAATAGAGCACTTGTCGGTGCCACGGCACTCTGACATGGCCAACTTTTGAATAGAGCGCGATCCCGGAAACCTCAAGGCCGGATGCGGGAGGCCTGCTACAGTTTGCTTCACAGTTCCGCGGTCACAATGTTCGGGTTACCTTACTAAGGTGCGGCGGCTTATCTGGATCGAGTCCGCGCCGGCGCGCCGCCGCCTCGATCGCCACATAGGGAGGGATTAGCATTGTCACGGCATCGCAGATCGGATGATCGTCGCCAATCCACGGCAGGGTGCCGGTAGGCCCTCCGGCAGAAAAGACCGTCTCGCCCGCGGTACGGAGATCGCTGATCAGGTCATCCACCGTTGCGGCCGCCTCATCATTCTGACGCAGTAACAGTACTGGCGTGGCCGGCGTAATGGCGGCGCGCGGTCCGTGCCGTAATTCCGCGGCGCTGTAGCCGAGTGCCGGGAGCCGCAAAATCTCGGTGAGCTTGAGCGCGATCTCGCGCGCGGTACCGAACCCGTAGCCCCGCGCCGCTACGAAAGCGGCTGGCGCTGTCGCAAGACTGTTGCTCCACGCCGACCAATCGCATGCGAGCACTCTTTCGAGGCGATCCGGCAGGCGATGGAGACCGTCCCTTAGATCATCGTCGCCCGTCAGCACCGCGATCAACTGAACGGCGGCTAACATTGACAGTGCCACGGTCTTGGTGGCGGCAATCGCGTATTCCGGTCCGGCGCCGATTGGCAGAATCAGATCAGCAGCCGCCGCCGCTGGAGATGCCTCGTCGTTGACGATCGCCAGCGTCAACGCCCCGGATTGTCGCGCATACTGCGTCGCCTTGACCACATCGGGGCTGCGCCCGGACTGGGAAATCACAACGAACAGCGCGTTGCGCATGTCCGGCCGTCGGCGATATGCGGTGACGATGGACGGTGCGGCAGTCGAAACGAGAAGGCCGATGCGCGCCTCGACCAGATACCGTAGGTAGATGCCTACATGACCGGAGCTGCCACGGCCGCATACGATGACAATGCGGGGGGCGGCGCGATGGATGCGATCGGCGATCACGGAAATGACGCTGTGTCGCGCGAGCAATCGCTCGGCTGCAGCAGGAATTTCGGCGATCTCCCGCGCCATGGCGGTCGGGGCCATGCGCTCAGCCTCGGTTATGGGCAACTTCGCCGATTGCCGTCCGCAGATTGCCATGGTGCCGCCTCAAAACCTCGGCGGCATCCGTCCGCCCAAGCCCAAAGCCGAGAAGGACGGCAATCCTGACGTCGCCGTCTGCCTGCTTGACGAAGCGCGCCGCCTCGGGCGCCGAGCAGCAGACTATCTGGCCGACGATCATCTCGGCGCGCCGCCGCAGCTTCGCATTACGGGCCCGCATGTGCACCATCAGCCCGCGATAGACGCGGCTGAGCTTCACCATCACGGTGGTCGAGAACAGGTTCAGCACGATCTTCTGCGCAGTGCCGGCATTCATGCGGGTGGAGCCGGCGATCACCTCGGCGCCGGATTCGACCAGAATTCTGTGACGGGCTACATCGAATAATGGTGCGCCGGGATTGTTGGCGACCGCGATCGTAACGGCCCCGGCGGCAGTCGCCGCGCGCAAGGCACCGATCGTGTAGGGCGTGGTTCCACTCGCCGCGATGCCAATCACAACGTCATCGGGGCCGATCTTCGCATCCGCCATGGCGCGCGCGCCGGTCGCCTCGTCGTCCTCGGCATCCTCTGCGCTTTGCACCAGCGCTCCGAGACCGCCCGCCATGGCAAAGACCAGCCGGTCGGCCGGCCAGTCATACGTAGGTGGCAGCTCGGTCCCGTCCTGCACGCCGATGCGGCCAGACGTTCCAGCCCCGACGTAAACGATCCGCCCGCCCCGCCGCAGCGCCGGAACAGCGTCATCCGCTGCACCCGCGATCGCGTGCAGCGCGCCGCGTACGGCGGCGGCAGCGGCAAGCTGGCTCTCATACATGGCGGCGATCATTTCGCCCGAGGACCAGGAATCGAGTTCCACGTAACGTGGGCTGATCTTTTCCGTGAGCATTCACATCCTTGACAAGCCTCGCCCGACGGTAAGGCGGCAGCAGCGATTAAAGTTCCCGCCCCCAGGGGCGAGAAGCCCTTAGCATGCTGGCGCCATCGCTGCACGCCGCGCCAGATGCAATGCACCGGCAACTGCGTCGCCTTCGACCGGACAGAGGCGGCGCTGCACGTCGGGGGCAAGCCATGGCTCCATGGGTGAAGCGAGTCCTCCGAGCAATGCAATCCGCGGAGCGCAGCATTCGATCAGGCGTCGCACCAGTTCGTCGACCTGCTCGGCGGCATCGCGCACGATGCGCCGGGCTACCGGATCACCGGCGTCCGCATGCCGCATCACCAGCGGCGCCAGGGTGGCGTAGTCCGTTGCCGTCGCGCGATCCATCCAGGCGACCGCCTCGAACGGATCGTCGTGGAAGCGGGCCATGACCTCACGGGTAAAGCTCGTTGCGAGCGCTCGACCATCGTTTGCACGCAGTGCCAAACGGATCGCATGGAGACCGAGGTCGGCGCCGCTTCCTTCGTCCGAGATCGGGAATCCGTAGCCGCCAACCTTCACCTCCCGTCCCTGCACCACCGCGAAACCGACGCTGCCGGTGCCGATGATGACGATGCCGCCGTCGCGGCCTCCGTGTGCGCCGATACAAGCAATGTTGGCGTCATTGACATAAATCACGGAGCGAAACGGATGTGGTCGCGCGACCATTTCCTCGAACACGCCTTTACGGCCGATACCGGCGAGCCCCACGCCGGCATCCATTTCGGCCAAAGCCTCTGGCTGCAGGCCAGCTTCGGCAGCCGCCGCCCGGCAGGCAGTCTCCAGGGCCGCAAACGATCGGTCGATTCCGAGCCACACCGCCGCAGGACCGGCGATACCGGTGCCGAGCACACGACCTTCCGCATCCTCGATGCGGGCACGACATCCGGTGCCGCCGCCATCAACGCCGATGAACAAGCGCGCATTCTTTCGAGGAGCAGATCCGTTCATTCTGCGATCCGCCTGATGTCCGCACCGCACTGCACGAGCTTGCGGTCGAGGGCCTGATAGCCGCGGTCGAGGTGGTAGATGCGATGAACGATCGTCTCACCTTGGGCGACCAAACCGGCAAGGACGAGTCCGACCGAAGCGCGCAGATCGGTGGCCATCACCTCGGCGCCGTGCAATCGCTCAACGCCGCGCACGAGCGCGGTTGTGCCTTGCAGCAGAACATTGGCGCCCAGTCGCCCGAGTTCCGGCACATGCATGAAGCGGCTCTCGAATATCGTCTCGCGGATGACCGACGCGCCAGGAGCCACTGCCATCAGTGCCATGAACTGAGCCTGCAGATCGGTCGGAAATCCTGGATAGGGTTCCGTCACCACATCAACGGCGCGCAACGGCCCGGTCCGCGAGATCATCAAGCCGCGGTCGGTCGGCCAGATTTGCACCCCCGCGTGCTCCAGCGTCGCGCCGACCATTGCAAGGTGCTCGAGACGAGCATCGAGCAGTTCGAGATGACCGCCGGTGATGGCGGCGGCGATCGCATAGGTGCCGGCCTCGATGCGGTCCGCGATAAGATCGTGGCGAGCGCGATGCAACTCTTCAACGCCTTCCACCTGGATGCGGTGCGTGCCGGCGCCATCGATGCGCGCTCCCATCGCGGTCAGGCAGAGCGCGAGGTCGCAAACTTCCGGGTCGCGTGCAGCATTGACGATTTCCGTTTCACCGCGCGCGAGAGTGGCCGCCATCAGGCCGGTCTCGGTCGCGCCAACCGAAGGCGAGGTCAGGATGATGCGGCCGCCCCGCAATCGGCCGCCGTCGACCTCGGCGGTGATATATCCCGCTTCGACTCCGACCGTCGCTCCCAGCGCCCCCAGCGCTTTGAGGTGCAGGTCGACCGGCCGCGCGCCGATGGCGCAGCCGCCCGGCAGCGATACCCGTGCTGTGCCGAACCGGGCAACCAGCGGCCCCAGGACAAGGATGCTGGCGCGCATGCGCCGGACGATCTCGTAGCCGGCTTGCATATTGCGCGCTGCACGCGGATCCAGCAACAGATTGCCCCCGGCACGGCGCTCCGCGGTCACACCGAACTCCTGCATCAGCTTCAGCATGGTGGCGACATCGATGAGATCAGGAACGTTACCGATCTCGAGCGGTCCGGTGCTGAGCAGTGCAGCCGCAATCTGTGGCAAGGCAGCATTCTTGGCGCCGTGTATCTGCACCGATCCCTTGAGCCGGTTCCCACCGCGGATTACAAGCCGATCCATGCCAGTCCCTTCATGCCGGGTTTCCGGTTAGATTGGAGTTGGCCGGACGGCAATCCAGCCCCCTATTGGATAATGGACCCGGATGCATCCGGACCAAGATACCGTTGCGCAGCATGGTTCTGTCGCCGTCCTCGGCCACCGGGTTTTCGATGGCCGCCGCTGGCACAGCAATGCCGCGGTGCTGATCAAGGACGGCCGCATTCACGGGTTGGCGGCATGGGGGGAGATTCCGAACGATTGGCCGCAGCGACGCTTGCCGGACGATGCCTTGCTGGCACCAGGCTTCATCGACCTTCAGGTCAATGGCGGCGCCGGCGTTCTGCTCAACGATGATCCGACGGCGGAAGGTATGCGAGCGATTGCCCGCGCGCATCGGCGTTATGGCACGACGGCGTGCCTACCGACGCTGATCTCGGATTCGCGGCAGCAGACACAAGCCGCGGTAGCGGCGGCGCGCAAGGCTGCCGGTAGTGACGGAGTGCTCGGCCTGCACCTGGAAGGTCCTTTCATCAGTCCGGCACGACCCGGCATCCACCAGCTGGACCATATCAGTACTCCTAGTTTGCCCGACCTCGACTGGTTGGCCGACCTTGCCGGCGCCGGCCGCTCGCTGGTTACGCTTGCTCCCGAACGACTGCCGGATGGTTTTCTGAGGAGGCTGGCGGGCATCGGTATTCGCGTTTCGGTCGGCCACAGCGAAGCGACTGCCGAGACCGTGATGCGAGCCTGTGCCGACGGCCTCAGCGGCGTAACGCATCTCTTTAACGCCATGCCGCCGTTCGCCGGCCGCCAGCCCGGCGTCGTCGGCGCAGCCTTCGCCGAGCAGCGTCTGACCGCGGGCATGATCGTTGACGGGATTCACGTCGATCCAATCGCCGTGCGGGCCGCATTTGCTGCTAAAGGAGCCGACGGAATTGTCCTGGTAACTGACGCAATGCCGTCCGTCGGCACCACCCTCGACCAATTCCAATTGATGGGGCGGGCCATCTCGCTGCGCGAAGGGCGTCTCACCGCTCAGGATGGCACCCTTGCGGGCGCGCATTTGGACATGGCTTCGGCCGTCCGAAATGCCGTGAAGCTGGTGAAACTGCCCCTCGACGATGCGCTTCGCGCCGCATCGCTCACTCCGGCAAGGTTCCTTGGCTTGGAACGCGAGCGCGGTGCCTTCATTCGCGGCGCCCGCGCCGACATGGTCGCCTTAACGCCCGAGCTCGATGTTATCGGCACGTGGTTAGATGGTGCGGAAGAAAGAAACGTTTTGAAGTGAGGGGTTCACGCTCGGCAGCCCCTACTGGCCTCCGCACGTCAAACAGTTTTCGATCTGTGCACCCGCCGCCGCCGTCGGTTCAACGTTCGCTCGCCGAACGTTCATCGTGTCCCCGGCTCCGGCATCTCGGCCAATCTCGCCGACAAGGCCGCGAACCTCGGCATCCTTGTCTGGAAGTTTGACGGCAGGCATGAGGGCCGCCCGCTGCCCTTCAGTAGCGCAAGTATGCTTGGCGCTCATTCAGCCAAGCATGCTCATCCGGCATAGCCAGCGCATCCAAGTCCTGCGGCGTCGCAGCCGCGTCGTCCACCCATTCTCGCAACAACGGAGTGCCGTTAATGACATCGATAGCGAGTTTGCCACGCTCGTATTCGTAAGGGAAATCGCGCCACAGCGGATAATCCGGATATAAACGGCGAAGCGCTTTGAAGGCGAGCGCCTGGATACGCCAAGGCTTGAACGCCTGGTGCTCGTAGCCGGGATCTTCGGGATGAATCTGCACGCCGTTGCAAAGTTTGCCCATGTGTTTGTGAAACGTGGGCTCGAACCAGCAATCACGCAGGCGGCAACCACGCAACCACTGCGGTGCGAGCGAATGCATTTCCGTCATAACTCGGCGGGCATCGATGTCGGGAGCGCCGAACAACTCGAGCGGTCGAGTGGTGCCGCGGCCCTCGGATAGTGTGGTGCCTTCGAGCATCACCGTCCCCGCATAGGCGCGCGCCATCCATAAATTCGGCGCGTTGGGACTGGGATTTATCCACGTGCGCACGCCAAGCGGCCAACCGAATCCCGGCGCGACATCGGGCTGCCAATCTTGCATCTCGATGACGCGGTACTCCACGTCAAGCTTGAGCGTTTCGATAAACCACAAACCTAGCTCACCGAGCGTAAGCCCGTGACGCATCGGCAACGGTCCAGCGCCAACAAAGCTTTGCCAGCCAGTTCGCAGCCGTAGGCCTTCGACGGGCCGGCCAACAGGATTGGGGCGATCCAACACCCACACCGCTTTGCGATGTTTAGATGCCGCTTCCAGGACGTAGCGCAGCGTTGTGATGAAGGTATAAATGCGGCAACCCAAATCTTGTAGATCGACTAGGACAACATCGAATGTGTCCATCATGGCGTCCGTCGGCCTGCGCACTTCTCCATACAAACTGAATACCGGGATACCGTGCACCGGATCGCTGAAGTTGGGTGATTCAATCATGTTGTCTTGCTTGTCGCCGCGCAGACCATGCTGCGGGCCGAAAGCGGCGGCGAATTTTATGTCACCGCATGCGGCCAACGCATCGAGCGAATGCTCCAGGTCTTGCGTGACCGAAGCGGGATGAGCCAGCAATGCTGTACGCATGCCTTTAAGCGGCGCGCGCAGAGCGGGTTCAGCAAGAAGTCGATCGATGCCAAATTTCATAGCCACCTCGCCAGCGGGCGCCGCGCCGGCCGGAGCGCCGGTGACCGCCGTGCCCGAGGCCGATCCTGGCCGCTGCGATGAGCTCGCGCCGCGTCGGACCGCCGCCACTGGACATCATCGCATCTCCACGTAGTCACTACGCTGCTGGAAGCTCATGCGTGAAACAATCAGAATGATGAAAATCCGCCTTACCCGGTGGATGAGCCAACGCCCAATATGATTTGCGGCCGTTCGTTTCTTCGATTATCGCCGATAGACCGAGACGCCACACCGCATCGCTCGGCACACTCGGCATCCCATCCAGCTCCAGCGAGGCTCGCAATTTGTAGAGCTCATCGCTCGATTCCGCTTCGATGCGCGGCGCGCTTACCTCATTTGCCACAGTCATTTTGCCTCGGTAGGCGTTGAACCGATATGCTGCCCATTGCATTGAGGGCGCAAAGTTGAACTCATAATACGCAGCGCTCGGCGATGCACGAACGAACGCCTCGAAGCAGGTGCGCTGCCAAAGCTCATCGGCGCGCGTGGGAGCACTCAAGGATGGCATCCGCAGATCGCTTATCTTGCCGGTCACGAAATAGTGCAGCACTAAATTGCCGGGGCGTGGACGCGCGACTTCCACTTCGATGTGTGTCGCTGCCATGCAACGCGAGTCCGGATGACGTTTTAGTGCTTGCCGCATGCTGCATTATAGCATCTACGATGTTTGCACGCGAGCGATGGAGATGGACAACGATGGAGATCGCGGCATAAACCTTCAACCCAACGGACCCTGGCGCGCCCGAGGGGATTCGAACCTCTGTCCTTTGCCTGCGGAAGGCAAAGCTATGCAGCTTGTTTTGGCAGACGACTTCTCGCCGGCGATTTAAGGGTCTGGTCGTGTATATGTTGGGTCTCGGTCGAGCGACGATTATTAATTCTAGTGCCTTCGATAGAGGCTGCGCGGGCACAGTCTTCGCATTCTCTGGCGTAGGCTTCAACGAGCTCAGCATCTCCTGGAGACAACATGGTGGCAATCCGACGGGCTTGTCCCGCGCGTGCGCACCACATCAGAGTTTCCAACAAACCCACTTTGGTTACCATGAGAATCACCGCTTCTTCAGTACTGAAACGCTGATCGCTCGAGGGCGAAAGATCAATGCTTGAAATTATTCCGGAATCGAGTCCGTCAGATTGATTCTCGATGGGTCGTAGGGGACATGCAGAACAACGATATCACGCTGCAGCACCGAAACCGGCACCACTGTCGAGCACCCTCAGGTTGATCTCCGTCCACGATCGTCGCCAGTGACGACGGGGAGCCATTTCCAGTCGGCATATTTCCGTCGTTGGACGCCGATCGCGCGCGCGGCTCCTGGTCGTAATGCCTAGCAGCTTGGTGACCACGAACGCGTCTTTCATCGCGTTCTGGTCAAGCTGATATCCCCACGCCGCTCGGGCGATCGCGAAGACTGCTGCAAGATGCGAGGGATAATTCGCGACGGTCTGTGGTGTGACCTTCGATACGAGTTGATTGGCGAACGCAATGAGGGTTCTATGATACAGCATGGCTGTAGTTCAGGCAAAAAATGGGCGAAAACCGGAGAAAACGGGAGTGAATAAGTACAGCATTGCGCGGGCACAACCGGCTGAAATGGAACCAAAATTCAGCAATCTCAGTGGATTCAAATTTAGTGTCGCGCCAATGATGGAATGGACCGACCGAGCGGAAAAGCAAAGCGTCATCAGCACTTAAGGCGAACTCGACAAGCCGTGTTGTACCAAACGCCGTGCCGCCCCACCTTCGAAGCGCAAGCAGGCGAACGATCTCGCGTTCCCGCCTTCGTTTGGCGGTTGCCGCGTATCGCAGCGATTCTCGGTGTTCCGGAACCTGTTGAAGGCGCGCGTAATACGGCGTCACCGTACAAGCTGGGTATCGATCACAACCTAACGGCAATCTCCTGGATAAAATCCAGAAATGCTCTGACTTTAGCCGGCGGCAGACGGCGCGAGGCGTGGTAGGCGTAGAGCGGATAAAGTTCTTCCGACCACTCCGGCAGGATCGGCACGAGGTCTCCCCGTGCCAGGAACGGCGCCAGGCCGATGGCGAGGCTTTGGAAAATGCCTTGGCCCGCGATGCAGGCTGTTACCGCGACGGAAGGATCATCCAACACTAGGCGGCTTGAGACCTTGACCTCGACGATCTCCCCGCCTCGGTGAAACTCCCATGGAAAAGGAAGGCCAGTCTGAGGATCACGGAAGAGAAGCGCCTCGTGATGGACGAGGTCGTGCGGCGATCGCGGCAGGCCGTGCCGTTCGAGATAAGCCGGCGCCGCAACCGTCAGGATCGGGGTTTCCAGGAGCTTGCGTACGATGAGGGATGATGCGTCGGGCGGCCCGAAGCGTACCGCCACGTCCACGCCGGTCATCATCTCCTCGCGATAGTTGCTGGTCGAGAAATCCAATAACAGCAGCGGATAGCGGGCGAGGAACCGCTGCAGCCCGCCTGCGAGCACCATGCGTGCGAACCACGGGTCCACCGATACGCGCAGCCGGCCGCGCACGACCGCCGCTGCGCCTGCGGCCTCGGCCGCCGCCTCATCCAGGCCTGCAAGAAGCGGCATCACCTGCGCATGGAAGCGCCGGCCTTCCTCGGTCAGGCTGACCTCCCGCGGATTGCGATCGAAGAGCCGCACGCCGACCCGCGCCTCCAGACGCGCGACGGCCCGGCTCACCCCTGATGGCGTCAGGCCGAGCATCTCCGCAGCGCGGGCAAAATTCCCAGCTTCTGTAACCGCTGCCAGGACCCCGACGCCGGTGAGAAGCCGCGTGTCGAAAATCATTCGATCTCCCTTCGCCTCCACAAGCCTCGGCCGCTTTCGCCCCGATGACGGAGAGTGGTGATTTTCAGTCATGGTAACACTGATCTTATTGCGCGTGAATCACTCCATGGCGGGGCTTACAACCACGGCGTCGCAGCAGCGTCGGCCGAGAGCGGCCGAGCAAGTCGGATTTCCTTCGATCCAGAAAGGAGTTAGCCATGAACCACATCACACGCAGAACCATTCTTCAGCGCGGAGGAATGCTGGGGGCCGTTCTGGCTCTCGATGCGGTCAGCCCCGCCCTGGCCGGGACAACGCCAGCCGCCTCGTCAGTAAGATTCAAGGCGATCGACGCCGCCTTGCAGGGAGGCGTCTCAAAGAACGACGTTGCCGGTGTCGTCGCCATGGCGGCCACGCCGAAGGGCGTTGTCTACGAGGGCGCCTTCGGCGAGGCGAATGTTGCGACCGGCGCGCCGATGACGGTGGACATGGTGTTCTGGCTCCTGTCGATGACCAAAGCCTTCACGGCAACAGCCTGCATGCAACTGATCGAGCAGGGCCGCCTGCATCTGGACGACGACGCGGCGAAGTACCTGCCTGAGCTGGCCTCGCCGCAGATCCTCGAGGGATTCGCCGAGGATGGAACGCCACGACTGCGGCTGGCCAAGCGCGCGATCAAGGTGCGCCATCTGCTGACGCATACCTCCGGCTACACCTACTCGACCTGGAGCGAGGCTCTGACCCGCTACGAGAAGGTGACGGGCATGCCCGACATCGCGACCTGCAAGAACGCCGCCTTCACGGCTCCGCTCGAGTTCGAGCCTGGCGAGCGGTGGGAATACGGCATCAGCATGGACTGGGTCGGCAAGCTGGTCGAGGCGGTGTCCGACCAGTCGCTCGAGATCTACTTCCGCGAGAACATCTTCACGCCGCTCGGCATGAAGGATTCGGGCTTCCTGATCGGGACCGAGCAGAAGCGGCGCGTCGCCAGCTTCCACAACCGCCGCGCCGATGGCGGGCTGGATCCGGCGCCCTTCGAGATGCCGCAACGGCCCGAGTTCTTCATGGGCGGCGGCGGCGCCTTCAGCACGCCGCGGGACTACATGGCGTTCCTGCAGGCGCTGCTGAACGGCGGCGCGCTGCATGGCGTCCGAATCCTGCGTCCGGAGACGGTTGCCATGATGATGCAGAACCAGATCGGCGAGCTGAACGTCCAGGAGATGCGCTCGGCGCAGCCGCCCTATTCACGCAGCTTCGACCAGTTCCCGGGACAGCCGCACAAATGGGGCCTGTCCTTCGACATCAACATGCAGCCGGGACCGAACGGGCGCTCCGCCGGCAGCATCTCCTGGGCAGGCCTGCTCAACTGCTACTTCTGGCTCGACCCGGTGAAGCACGTCACTGGCGCGCTCTTCACCCAGATTCTGCCCTTCTTCGACGAGCGGGTCGTCGCGCTCTACGGCGAGTTCGAGCGCGGCCTTTATGCCGGGCTCGCCTGAGCCTGCGCGATCGACATCAACCTTCTGGAGAACCATCATGTACGCAATCACCGGAATCACCGGCAAGGTCGGCGGCGCGCTTGCGCGCAGCCTTCTCGCCGAAAGACTGCCTGTCCGCGCCGTTCTGCGCGACGAGGCCAAGGCGGCGGAGTGGAGAACTCGGGGCTGTGACGTCGCCCTGGCCGAGATGGACGATGCGGCAAGCCTGACTTCAGCCTTCAGGGGTGCCGCGGGCGTCTTCATCCTGCCGCCCTCCGAGTTCGATCCGGAGCCCGGCTTTCCCGAGGCCAAGCGCGTCATCGCGGCCGTGACGGCGGCTTTGGCCGAGACGCGTCCCGGCAAGGTGGTCTGCTTGTCGACCATCGGCGCGGATGCGCCGCACGAGAATCTGCTGACCCAGCGCACGCTGATGGAACAGTCGCTGGAGGAGATCGGCCTTCCGGTCACCTTCCTGAGGCCCGGCTGGTTCATGGAGAATGCGCTCTGGGACGTTCCCTCGGCGCGCGACGAAGGCGTGCTGCGCAGCTTCCTGCAGCCGGCCGACAGGCTGTTTCCGATGGTCGCGACGCAGGATGTCGGGCGCCTGGCCGCCGCGCTTCTCCGCGAGGATTGGATCGGGATGCGAGTCGTCGAGCTGGAGGGGGCTGCCCGCCTCTCGCCCAACAATCTCGCCCGTGCCTTCGCCGCGGTGCTGGAGCGCCCGGTCAGGGTCGAGACGGTGCCGCGCGAGAGCTGGGAGCAGATCTTCCGTTCTCAGGGCACGCAAAATCCGTTGCCCCGGATCCGGATGCTTGACGGCTTCAACGAGGGCTGGATCGAGTTCAGCGACCACGGCCGGTCGGCGGTCAAAGGTACGACGACGCTTGACAGCGTCATCGCCGAACTCGTCGAGGCGAGCCGGGCCAAGGCAGCCGCCTAACACGATCACGACTTGCCGCATGGACTTCCGAACCAGCCGGCGGCGCGAAGCGGCGGCGGGCGCGTGTGCCCTGCCGCCGCCACATCCTCGAAAGGACACCATCATGGAATCAATCACCACACAGGGCGTTGCGATTCCGCGCGTCGGCTTCGGCACGTTCCGCATGCCAGGGGGCGACGCCCAGCCGGTCGTCGAGAGCGCGATTGCGCTCGGCTACCGGCATATCGACACCGCGGCGATGTACGAGAACGAGGCCGCCGTCGGCGCCGCCATCACGGCGTCCGGCGTGAACCGGGACGAGCTCTTTGTCACGACGAAGGTCTGGCACGAGCAGCTTGCGCCGGATGCGCTCCGCCGGGCCTTTGATACCAGCCTGGGCAAGCTGCGGCTCGACCATGTCGATCTTTACATGATCCACTGGCCGTCGAGAGACATGGACATGGCGGCGACGCTGGCGGCGCTGATGTCACTGCGAGAGCGCGGCCTCACGCGTGCGATCGGCGTGTGCAACTTCAACCTGCCGATGATCCGCCGCGCCGTGGAGGAGATCGGCGCGCCGATCGCGAGCGTACAGGTCGAATACCACCCATTCCTGTCGCAGGACCGGATGCTGTCCTACCTGCGGGGCAACGGCATCCCCTTGACGGCCTACGCACCGCTCGCCCAGGGCCGGGCCGCGAGCGACGCAACGCTCGCTGCTCTCGGACGCAAGC
>Ga0257161_1000075_pt1 | contig 24272 bp, 20 predicted proteins | sample NR01A_FD_185954 | JGI IMG/M metagenome (GOLD analysis project Ga0257161, IMG submission 185954) | Soil microbial communities from H.J. Andrews Experimental Forest, Oregon, United States - NR-01-A | ecosystem: Environmental > Terrestrial > Soil > Temperate forest > Bulk soil | place: USA: Oregon... | reverse complement strand
TTCGTTTTGACAAAATCCACCACCAACCGCTCCTGATGGTACTCATATACCTTAGAAACAGGGGCAAAAGTCGTGGCAATTCCTAGCTAAACCGTAGCCCCGGATGGAGCACAACGACATCCGGGCTACCAAGCTGCCACGAGTTTTGCCCCTGTTACTGAAAACCTGAAGAATGCATTGATCGTCAACGTTGTTCTGGCGGTCTTTAATCTGCTGCCACTGCCTCCGCTCGACGGCGGACGGATCGCCGTGGGCCTGCTTCCGGACGCGCTCGCCTCTCCGTTGGCTCGGCTGGAGCCCTACGGGATGATGATCCTGATCGGCATTCTTTTCATCTTGCCAATGATCGGCGCGCAAATGGGCCTCGATTTCAGTATCGTATCGCATGTGGTTGCAGCCGTAACCAGAGAGATCGTTGCGGTCACTCTGCGGCTAACCGGCTACAACTAGACTGGGCATTCGGCGGCTGAGTTGAAATCGATCGGACAGGTCCTGTTCCTGCCGTACTGGTATTGCCGACGTGAGCGGACGCTTAGGGCGTCCTGTGATTGTACCGCTCATTGGGATGCGGCGACCAGCTTGCGGGTACGCTGATTGGGTCCATAATGCCGGCCAGAGCAGCTGATCAGTTGCTCACAGAGCGTTCCTTGCAAAAAGACCAAGGAGAAGCCAACGATGGTTGACTCTCAAGTCAATGCCGAAGCTCTTCGAGAAGAAGTCAAAAACAAATATCGAGACGTTGCATCAAACCCCCGTGGGACCTTCCATTTCCACACGGGCCGTTACCTCGCAAAGCGTCTCGGGTACGACGATGGGCTCGCGGGATCGTTGCCGGAGGTAGCGATAGAGTCCTTTGCCAGCGTTGCGAATCCATTTTCGCTTCGAGCGCTCTCGAAAGGCGAACGTGTCGTCGATGTCGGATCGGGAGGTGGTTTCGACTCGTTTATAGCAGCCATCCAAGTCGGTCCGGCGGGGGAGGTCGTCGGCGTGGACATGACAGAGGAGATGCTCTCCAAGTCACGGTCTACAGCCGTCAACCTCAAAATGGCGAACGTCGACTTCCGGGAAGGACTAGCGGAGGGTTTGCCCGTCGGTGACGGCTGGGCGGACGTCGTCATCAGCAATGGCGTGATCAATCTTTGCGCCGACAAGCGGAAGGTCTTTTCCGAACTCTATCGTGTGCTCCGACCTGGCGGTCATCTTCAATTCGCGGATATTGCAAATGCCAAGCCGGTGCCCGAAGCGGCGATCCAGAACATCGATCTTTGGACAGCATGAATTGCCGGTGGTCTGCCGTGTGCAGCCTGGCAAAGAATGCTGGAAGATTTCGGGTTCGTCGACGTGACGATTGGACCGCCGGTTGATACCTTCCAAGGTGCAAGTGGCGAGAAGAACGCGCGGCGATTTGAGGTCTTTGGATACCCGTTCCTCGCCCGAAAGCCAGACCGATAATAACAGTGCAGCTCGGCCATGCGGCCGGGCTACCCCAACCATTTTTGGAGTGCGGGAGTCAGGTGCTGGCCCGCTCCTTCCGTCGGCGGCATCCGGCATGCACGGAAGCTACCGAGGAATAAGCTGCCCAACTCCGCTTATGGCCCATTCCTTCCGTCGCCAGCATTCGCCTTCCACGGAAGCTATCGGGAGATAAGCTGCCGGACTCCTCCGGGTGTTTTGATCTTTCCGCCTTCAAAGGCAGACTGGCCGCCGGCAGCGGTGTATCGTGCCGGAAGAAGATGACCTTGTGCGGACGTTGGTCTCATTCGGCCCTGATGTTCGCATCACGAATGATTTGACCATATTCGTCATTTTGGCTGCGCATGTACCTAACGAAATCCGCGCCGCACACGCTCACGGGGTAGAAACCCAGTGCTACCAGTTTTTCCTGGATCTCCGGTGACTGCACGGCACGTGAGAATACGTCGGCAAGCTGGGAAACTGTTGTTTTCGGTGTCAATGCCGGCGCAAATACGCCCCACCACACATCGACCTGAAAGCCCGGATATCCGGATTCGGCGACGGTCGGCAGGTCCTGAAGCGGGTCGAAACGCATCGATGAGCCAGTAGCGAGCGCCCGCAGCTTCCCCGCCTTGAGCTGCTCCGCCACGGCGGGATATTCGGCAAACACCGCCGTGACGTGCTCTCCCAACAGTGCATTCACTGCTGGACCGCTGCCGGAAAACGGGATGTAAGTCATGTTGGCTTGGGTTGCGCGTTTGAGCTTCTCGGCCGAAATGTGCAGCGTGGTTGCGGGCCCAACGCTTGCCAGCGTCAGGTCGCCCGGATGCGCGCGCGCTGCGTCTACCAGATCGGCGAGCGAACGGTAGGGTGAGGCGGTATTGACGGCAACGACGGTAGGCGAATTGACGAGCTTGCAGATGGGCTCGAAGCTGGTCAGAGGATCGTAGTTCAGCTTTCGCAAATGCGCCGCGATGACCAGATTGGGCGTGTTGATGAGTAAGGTGTTGCCGTCCGGCGCAGCGTGCGAAACAGCTTCGGTTCCTATGACCGAGCCGGCGCCCACGCGATTTTCAACGATCACACCGATCGCCTGCGTGCGGCGGATGTGATCCGCTAACAGGCGCGTCAGGATATCAGCGCCGCCTCCGGGTGCGAGCGGAACAATGATCTTGATTGTTCGCGCCGGCTGAGGTTGTGCATCCTGGCAGAACATCCCGAGAAGAATGACGGCAACGGCGGTCACGGTCCGTTGCGCGGATGCACGGCGTGCAAGATTCATCGCTTTGCTCCCATTTCTAAAAATGGGGTCGGAGCAGGCTCAGATTTGCTCACTTCCCACTAGAGCGAGAGGTAGGGATCGTTCAAGCGCTTGTCGTTGCGCCTTCTCTGCTTCATCACTTCGCCGGTCGTCCAGTAGTCGCTTCGCGTCGCCCGCTCGGCCTCGACCTGGAATTCCTCCGGCCACTGGCCGAGCGAATAGCCATACCACGGCATTTCTGGTTTGAGCGGCGGTAGTCCCAGCTCCTCCCAGATCACCTTGGCGTTTTCCATGTACTCCTTGGCCGGAAGCGAGATCGGCGGGAAGGGCCGCTTGATCATCGCGTTGATCAGCATCGCCGAGTCGGTGGCCTCGTAGTGATTGTCGTCCTGCCCAGTGCGCGGGCCATGCCCCATGTCCTTGTGATCTAGGATGCGGAGATCCTGATGCGGGCGCATCCGGTAGGACATCGCCCAGAACAGCATGTCCAGGTTCTCCGGCTGGATATCCTCGTTGACCGCGATGATCATCTTGCCGACTGCCGAGGAAAACGCCGATGCGCCGTAGAGGGCACGCCACACCTCGGCTTCCAGCGTATCGGAATGCAACTGGATGACGATCAGCTTGCGCAGGTTTGTCAGCGGCTCATGCATGAAGACGCGGGTGACGCCGCTGATGTTCAGATGGTGGCGCAGATGGTGCAGGAAGGCCGGCTCGTACGCGACGCGCTTGATCAGGCTGCTCTCGCTTGGCGTCACTTGGCTGATAATCGAGACCAGCACCGCATCTCGGCGGCGGGTGATCGCCGTCACGTCCATGAAGGCGTTGTACTCCTTGAGGTTCATGTAACCATGTGATTCCCCGAAGCTGCCCTCCGGTTCCAGCCACTCGGTGTCGAGATAGCCCTCGATGACGATCTCGGCTTCCGCCGGCACGATCAGATCGACCGTCTTGGCCTTGCAGACGCGGATCGGAGTCCCGACCAGCCCGCCGGCAACCGCGAGCTCGTCGAGGTGCTTTGGCAGCTTGTGAACCGACGCGAAGGTGATGGCCGGCGGCGCCCCGAGCAAGAGCGCCACCGGCACTTTCTCGCCGCGCGCCTTGTATTTCAGCCAGTGCTCGTGAATGCCTTGGTTCAGCTCGATCTCCGGATTCATTCCCATCCTGGTCGGACTTTTGACCATCGCCCGGTAGTTGCCGATGTTCTGGCGGCCGGTGTCGGGATCCTTGGAGATGAACATCGAGCAGGAGGCATAGGGCGCGTTGTCGAAGCCGGGCGTCGAGATCGGTATAGGCAATCCGTCGACACCCTTTCCGGGCTGGTTGAGCGCCTCACCCTGCACCACGATTTCCTGGCACGGCGGATTGTCAATCAGCACCGGCTCGACCTGGTTCTGCTCGGCATGATCCCATTTCTTCTTGATGTCTTCGACGTTGCAGCCGATGCCGACGCCGTAGATTTCGCGGTTGGAGGCGAGGATCCCCACCGCGACCGGGATGTCAAAGCGGCGGCCGGTGCTGTCGACGACGTTCTCGAACAGAAATCCCTTGCGCTGCGATTCCGCAATGCCGCCGCGGAATTGCCAGCGTACCAGCGCGTGCATCTCGGTGTCTTTGTTGATGGGCCGCTTTACGCGGAGGAGGAGACCATTCTGCTCCAAGGCGGCGATGTGCGCGTGCAGGTCCGAATACTTGAGATTTTCCATGCTTCCCCCAACCGTCCCACCGGGATCGGCTTTCTACCGCAACCCAGCTCTGCCATAACGAGCTGAGCCCTTTTCACGAAGGCACGTTAGATTGGTGGGGAACGCCAATCAACAACATTGATGAATTGTTCGTCGGTGCCGGCGCGACGACGGTAGCGATGCGCGAGGAAACGCAATGCTCTTCATACAGCGGCCGACCGCTGACTGACTTTCCATTCTGGACGAAGAGACCATCAAGCATTCACGCGAACAGGACGCCCAAGAACTCGCCGAGGATCGGTTCACTGATCCGAAGACCAAAAGAGCGATCCTTCGACATTTATTCGATTACGGTCTTAGCAGGGAGTCCATTGTCGCGGAGGCCACCCGCCTCAGTATGCAGGATCTCGCGGGGCTCGAGCGCATGGCGGAGAGCGTTGAACGTCGCCGCTGCATTGCTCATCGCGAGCTGGAGATGTGGCGTGTTTAGCATATACCATGGGGGATTATATATTCGAAAAAAACCATTTTTGTTCTCGTGTTTTACCCATATTGAAGTATGACAGATACTGATGTAGATCATGTTAACTGGATTTATGGGAGCGCGATGATCCGCGCCAGTTTCAAATTGGATCCACAGCAAGAGTGGCGACTGTCAGCGAGGCAGAGCGAGCCATGAAAAATTTCTCACGTATCGTTCGCGCTTTGCGAGTCCGTGACGCCGGTGTTCGGCGTCCTTCGTGGCCTGCTTGCATTCCGAAAATCATTGCCTGTGCGATGATCTTCGTTGCATCCCAGACGCAAGGTAATGACCTCGCCGGGACTGCGGAGACCAATTTGGAGACCCGGATCGCGGAGCTCAAAGCCAAAACGGCGGAACTCGTTGCACGCGAGCGGGAACGTCTCAATACTCTGCCGCCCCAGCAACGCCTTGCCGCACCTCCGGCCGTCTGGAGGGTGGGCGGTGCTCTTACCGAATTCAGGGACTGCACCGACTGTCCGCAGATGGTTGTGATACCGGCCGGTGAATTCACGATGGGTTCGCCGCCCTCCGAGCAGGGTGCGGAAGCCCAGCATCGCGTCATCATCGCGACTCCCTTCGCCGTCAGCAAATTCGAGATCACGTTTGAGGAATGGGATGCATGCCTGAAGCAGGGCGGTTGCGGCGGTTACCAGCCAGGCGACGAGGGATGGGGACGTGGAGAACGTCCTGTGATCAATACTTCCTGGGAAGACGCGCAAGCCTATGTGCATTGGCTTAGCCAAAAAACCGGCAAGCCCTATCGACTGCTGTCCGAATCCGAATGGGAGTACGCCGCGCGGGCGGGCACGACAACCCCGTTTTCTCACGGAAAGAGCGTTTCTCCGAGCGACGCGAATTACGACGGCAGCGTCGATGGGTCAGGCCCGTCGGATGTGAATCGGCAGCGCACGATGCCGGTTGGCAGCTTTCCGGCCAATGGGTTCGGTCTTCACGATATGCACGGCAATGTCTCGGAATGGGTGGAAGACTGCTGGCAGGACGAATACGCGGCGAGGACGCCGACCGACGGTTCAGCTTGGCTGGAAGGCAACTGCAATGGCCGCGTGGTGCGGGGCGGATCTTGGGAAGACAGTCAAGTTGAGCTTCGTTCGGCGGCCCGCACCGGGGGCAACAAGGAGGATCGATTTTATACAGACGGCATCCGCATCGCGAGAAGCCTTTGATCCTCCGACTTGGAGCTTGCGCGAATGTCAGCGGTTCGGAAAAGCTCTACGCGGCTCCCGCCTTCAGGTGCTCGGCGCGGCGCCGATAGAGTTCCTCATCCGCATAGCCCATGGTGTCCGGCTTGCCGCGTCCGAGCATGACCTGGAAGTAAACGGGCTCCAGGCTGTCATTCTGATAGCCGTGAATGACGCCTGCGGGGCAGGAGATGCATTCCCACGGGCCGAGGCGCGTGGTGACGCGCCTGCCCGTTTCATCCTCCACGAACACGTCGAGAAATCCCTGCAGCACGAAGAAACATTCCTCGACCTCATGGGTGTGGGCCGCGTTGCCCTGGCCGGGGTTCACGAACATGATCGAGAGGGTAAAATTGCCGGCCGGAATGACCGACGGATCGCCATGCTTGCCGGAGCCGCCGGCGCCGATAAAACGGTGTTGGGCGCGTTTGAAGCCCTCGATCTTGGCGTCTTCGAAAGCCGCCCAGTCGGGCTTGCGGTCGCGGAACCGGCCCACGTACCGTTTCATGATCTCCTCGATCGGGACCCCCACCAATTCCTTTGGAAGGGAATGCCGTGCGACGCTCATGGGCGAACTCCTCATAATGGCGAATGCTGTTGCCGGCGAATCTAAGCAAGTTTGCGGCGGCTTGCCAATGGATGTCGCCAAAACGCGCCCAAACGTCAGCTCAAACCGCAGGCCGATGTTGCAACTCCCGCGGGCCGGTCGTGAAGGGCTCAGATAAGACACTGGCGGTTGGCAATCTCGGGGCGCCGTCGATGACCGCTGAGGCCAAATCCCGATAGACCCTGCAGCACCGCCATGCCCCATTTCCCGCGATTTCGTACCTTGGCGCTTTTCAGTCGCCGGCAATGATTATTTCCTCCACGCGCTGGTACGGCCGTGGTCCACAAAACACAGAGAGCACAAAATTAGATATCAACGTCCGCTTTAAGCATCGCGGGCCGATCCGGCTGATGTAGCCTCATTCGCGACGTGCCACAAGACCTAGGAGTCTGGCAGTGCTTTCGCCGACAATTCAGACGAGGAACCTTGGAGGACGAAATGCAACACGTATTACGATTGCGAATATGGGTGCGCTGGCATCGGCTTGGAATGTCTGTGTCTGCACAAAAGGGAATGGTGCGTACGATCGAGATAACCGGTCGCGTCATGGACCGTGGCGGCGATGCACCTGATGACTCCGTGTTCGACCTCAAGGAGGCGCGCGTTAATATTTATTCGCCAACTGATCCCATGTGCGACGTGGGCAGCGTGGGCCGCATAACGGTACTGGAAGATGTCAATGGCGGACCACGTAAATCCGATTGGGGTGATGAACCTTTTCCAAAAAGGGTTCCGGTCGAGGCGCATGTCTGGATTAGCCACGATGCGGTTGATGGGATCGGATCTCAATTGGCGGACGCCGAGAACAGAAACATTTCATCGCACCTGATTTTGGAATTTGGGGTATATAAGGTGCCAAGCGGTTCAGCCCTCAAAAACGATGTCTCCTTGCAAATTCTTGATTTAACCAAAGATCAAACGTATCCGGTATTGTCGATCTATTGCGGTTCTTATGAAAGGGACACCGAGTGGCCACGCCGTGTTCCGCAGACTGACAGGTCAGCCAGATCGCCCCGTTATGAAATTTCGATGGGTTTAGTTGAGGCACGAGGCGATTTCGACTTCAAAAACGGCACTGTGAAAGACCTATCAGCGACGTTCTGTGCGTATGATCAAGCCATAAAAGGCACGAAAATAGAAGTGCATTGGGAAGAGTACGACCGAGATGATCTTACAAACGACTATCCGGATTTATCCGATACCGGAATCTTTGATGCACGTGCACTCGACGAGCACACGCCTGACGCGTCAAGTTGCTTTTTGTATCTGCACCTCCGTTACACGCGAGGTGATGCTCGCGCGTGGCTTCTGCCGTTAATTCTGGCTCGGCCCCCAGATTTACAGATTGTGCTTCAAGCGACGCTCCTGACTGATAAAAGTACGCTTTGGAAAAAGCCAGAAGGCACGAGAGGAAGGGTCATCGATTGTTGTTTTAGATTGATCCGCCCACCGCCGCAATCGTAACTGCGTCGTCAGGACGGGCGATTATCCGAAAAGCCAATTTGCAATTAGTCGGCCGTCGGTCTAGTGCGTGGTGCCGGTCCGTGTCGGTGAGAGGCACTCCGCAAGCTGGAGTAACCTGCGACTTCCGGAGTGGGTCGAAAACCAACTCCACCATTGCGGCTTATTGGTCCGCTTTTTCCATGTGCTGCCCTTTCCAGCCCCGCTGTTCCCTTCGCCATTCGTTGATCGGCTCTCGCAACTCCGCTTGGCGTCAGGCCGACGCCTTCGTCAACGGATGCCGCCCGGCCTCAACCATCTCCCAGATGCGCTGCGGGGTCAGCGGCAGTTCGCGCGGCTCGACCCCGAACGTGCCAAGCGCATTCGCAACTGCATTCGCCACGATGCCGCCGGCCGAGATGATGCCCCCCTCGCCGGCGCCCTTGGCGCCGAGCGGATTGATCGGGGATGGGAACATGTCGGTCACGATCGCACGCAGATTGGGAAAATCGCCTGCTGTCGGCAGCAGGTAGTCGGCAAGCGAGCCAATCAAAAGCTGGCCCTGATCGTCATAGACGAGGTCTTCCAGCAAGGCGCCGCCAAGCCCCTGGACCAGCGAGCCGATCACCTGGCCGCGCACCGTCATGGGATTGATGATGCGGCCGCAATCCACCACCGTCATGTAGTCGACGATCTCGACCTGGCCGATCTTTGCATCCACCGTCACATGGGCCGCATGAGCCCCGTAGGTGTAAGTGTGTTTCTTGTTGAGAAAAATGCCTTCGGCCGTCAGTCCGACGAAATCCGCGAAGGTGGCGGAAATTCCGCGCGGCCCGATGATCCGGTCCTCGACGATCTTGATATCGGACGGAGCACAGCTGTACCGCTTCGACGCCGTGGCGCGGATCAGGTCGTGAAGATTTTTCGTTGCGTCGAGCAGCGCCGAGCCGCCCATCACCACCGAGCGCGAGTGATAGGCGCCGTAGCCGTCGCTGACGTAGGCGGTCGAGCCATGATGGACGCCGCTGATGCGGTCCATGGGAATTTCGAGCGCATCCGCCGCGATCTGGGCGAACACGGTTTCGACGCCCTGGCCGACCGCCGACGAGCCGATGAAAACCGCCACCGATCCATCGGGGTCGATTTCAAGCCGTGCGGTCTCTTTGGGACCGGCCGCGCCGCCTTCAATGAAACAGCCGACCGCGAGGCCATGGTAGCGCCCATCGATCAATCGCTCTTGCAATTTCTCCTTATCCGACCAGCCGAACTCCTGAAGGCAGCGATCGAGCGAGAGGCGATAATCACCGCTGTCGATCTCGTCCTTGGACTCGAACGGCGTGATGGTCGGCATCCGATAGGGCATGTCGGACGCCCGGATGAGATTGCGGCGACGGAACTCGACCCGATCGATATCGAGGTCCTTTGCGACCAGGTCCAACAGCCGTTCGCGAAAGAAATCCGCCTCGAACCGCCCCGGTCCCCGATAGGTGCCGACCGGGGTCTTGTTGGTCATCCATAGCGACGATTGGAGCTTGATGTTCGGGATCCGATACGGTCCCGACATGAATTGCGCGATGTTGCGGGCCGCGACGGCGCCGTTGGTGCGCATATAGGCGCCCATGTCCACATCGGCATGGCCGCGCAAACCCAGGATGGTGCCGTCTCGCGCGCAGGCGATCTCGACGTCGATTGCCGCCTGCCGGGCATGGTTCATGGCCATCAGGTTTTCGCGGCGATCCTCGATCCACTTCACCGGCCGCCCAACATGGCGCGCCGCGAAGGGGATGAGAAAATCTTCGGGGTAGAACTCGCCGCGCGCCCCGAATCCGCCGCCGACGTCGTTCTCCACCATCGCGATGGCGGTTTCCGGCAGGCCCATCTGCTTTGCGAGAATCCGCCGGTTGAAGAATGGCACCTTGGCGGCGCCCGATACGGTGAGCCGGCCTGTTGCCCATTCGGCCATCACGCCGCGTGGCTCCATGGTGAGGCCGTAGTGCCGTCCGGTGCGAAATTTCTCGCGCCGCACGTAAGCCGCGGTTTCGAAAGCAGCATCGGCATCGCCGCACTTGGCCGTGAAGGTCATGGGGCAGTTGGTGCCGTGTTCCTCGAACAGCAGCCGGTCGCCTTTCGCCGACGTTTCGCAATCGCTCACCGCCGGGAGCGACTCGATATCGACGACGATGCGCTCCAGCGCGTCTTCCCCAATGGCAACGCTGCTCGCCAGCACGACCGCGATCGGCTCTCCCACATAGCGGACCTTCTGGTCCGCAATGACGCTCTGCTCGAACGGCTTGAATTCCGGCAGCGGTTGCAGCCGCATGGCGATCCGCGGCGGGCCACCCGGGATGTCCTGCGCCGTGATAACGGCGTGCACGCCCTCGATCTTCAGGGCCGCCGCGGTGTCGATCGATCTGATGCAGCCGTGGGCGACGGAACTGCGAAGGATCACCGCATAAAGAAGGCCGTCGGGGGAAAGATCGTCGACATATTGTCCGCGGCCGCGGGTGAAGCGCAAATCCTCCCGCCGTTCGACTGGACTGCCGACGAAGGAGTTCCTCATGACCGTCCTTCTGGCGGCCCTTGGGATTTCCGGTAGGCGCTGCGGGCATCGAGTACCGCCTCGACGATCGAGATGTAGCCGGTGCAGCGGCAGATGTTGCCGGACAGCACTTCGCGGACGCGATCGGCATCGCAGTCTGGCTCCTCGGTCAAGAGCGCATGCGCGGTCGTTATCATGCCTGGGGTGCAGAAGCCGCATTGCACCGCATGATGTCGACGGAACGACGCCTGCAACGGCGTCAACGCCTCGTCATTGGAGAGGCCCTCGATGGTGACGACATTGCAGCCTTCCGCCTGCACGGCGAGCATCAAGCAAGCGCGCACTGCTTCGCCATCGACCAGGATCGTGCAGGCGCCGCATACGCCGTGCTCGCAGCCCACATGGGTGCCGGTGAGGCGTAACTGGTGGCGCAGGCAGTCGACCAGCGTCATGCGCGGCTCAACCTCGACCGTCACCTGTTTTCCATTGACTTCGAAGCTTACCGGCATGGCGATCCGATCAGGGTTGTGACTCCCTCCCCCGCTTGCGGGGGAGGGGACAACAAGCGATTTGATTTTTTCTCATCGCGCCTCAAGCAACTTTCACCGCGCCCGCGCTCAACAGCGCACGCTCGACCATGGTTCCGATGAGCGATTTGCGATAGGCGCCGCTGGCATGAATATCACCCTGCGGGTCTACGGTTGCCGAGGCCGCCACGCCCGCGCGCTCGCTGACCGTCACATCGACGAGTTTGCCGTTGACCTCCGCCTCGGCGGCTGTGAGCCGCACCGGCCGGTCGCCGACCCCGATGGCGCCGATGTGGGCGTTGTGCGCCGTGCCGGCGTCATCGACATCATAGAACACCGCCGCCGCCGCCATCGCGAAGTCGCCGCGCCGGCGCGAGAATTCCCGAAACCCCCAACATCGTTGTGCCGGCCACGCGGGCAGGCGGATTTCCGTAATGATCTCGTCCGCCGCGAGCGCCGTGGTGAGTGGCGCGATGAAGAAATTGTCGGCGCTGATCACCCGCGAACCGGCCGCTCCGACGACCGCGATTTCGGCGTCGCAGGCCACCGCGATGCCCGGCATCTCGGCGGCCGGATCGGCGTGCGCGATGCTGCCGCCGACTGTGCCGCGATTGCGGATCTGGTAGTGCGCCACGTGGGAGACCGCGGCCTTGAGCAGCGGATGGGCGGCGACGAGGCGCGCATCATCCTCGATATCGCGCCAGCGCACCATGGCGCCGAGACGCACGCCGCTCTTGTCGATTGTAATCTGCCGGAGATCGGAAAGCTTGCGCAGATCGACCAGCAGCGAAGGCGCCGCGATCCGAAACGCCATCATGGGCACCAGGCTCTGGCCGCCGGCGAGCGCCTTTGCTTCGTCCCGCGACGCCAGCAATGCCACGGCCTCCGCAAGCGTCGCCGGACACGCGTATTCGAATGCGGGAAGCTTCATTCAGGAACTCGGATCGCGAAATGCAAGCTGGCCGAAGTGCATCTTCGATTTCCCTACCACTGCCTGGATTGGCCGGTCAATGTGATCACGTCGCGCCGCGTGACTAAGGCAGGTGCTACCGTAGCGCGTTTGACAGAGGCGAGGCGGAGGGGCGCGACACAACATGATTTCCATTCGGGCTGGAGAAGAAAATGACTTTGCAATTGAGCCTCGCGGTCTGCGACTTTTACACAGCCCGTGCAATCTCGGCTACCAGCGCGTACATAGAGGCCGCCAATTGGACGAATCCGACACGATGCATATCCTTGTCACCGGCGCGGCCGGAATGATCGGCCGCAAATTGACCGAACGATTGGGCAGTGACGGCGCGCTGCACGGCCGTGCCATCGACAAGCTTACATTGACGGATGTTTTCGCCCCGACGCCGCCGCCTGAAGTTTCCGCCGCTGTCAATGTCATAACGCAGGACCTTGCGACCCCGGACGTCGCCGAAAAACTGGTCGCCGGCCGGCCGGACGTGATCTTTCACACCGCGGGCATCGTGTCGGCGGAAGCCGAGCTCGATTTCGACAAAGGCTATCGCAGCAATCTCGACGGCATGCGGGCACTGCTTGAGGCGGTACGCCGTGCCGGTGGCGACTTTCGCCCGAAATTGATTTTCACGTCGTCCTGCGCGGCCTTCGGCGGGCCCTTTCCGGACCCGATCGGGGATGAGTTTCATCTCACGCCGCACACCTCCTACGGCACCCAGAAGGCGATCTGCGAACTGCTGCTCGCCGACTATACCCGCCGCGGCTTCCTCGACGGCGTCGGGCTGAGGCTGCCGGCCATCTGCGTGCGGCCCGGCAAACCCAACAAAGCGGCGTCCGGCTTTTTCTCCAGCATCATCCGGGAGCCGCTGGCCGGTCACGAAGCGCTCCTGCCGGTGGATGAAAAGATCCTGCATACGCATGCGTCGCCTCGAGCCGCGGTCGGCTTTCTCATCCACGCGGCAGGACTTTCGCCCGAACGGCTTGGCCCGCGAATCAACCTCACCATGCCCGGCGTTTCGTGCACGGTCGCAGAGCAGATCGCGGCGTTGCGGCGGATCGCCGGCGACAAGGTCGCGGCCCGCATCCGCTGCGCGCCCGATCCGCTGGTGATTCGCATCGTCGATGGCTGGCCCCATCGGTTCGACGCGGCGCGCGCACGTGCGCTCGGCTTTGTTGCCGAACAATCGTTCGACGACATCATCCGCATTCATATCGAGGACGAACTCGGCGGTATGATCAGCTAGCGCGGGTTCCGATGGAATCGACGCAGCCTGTAGGGTGGGCAAAGCGAAGCGTGCCCACCTTGGCCCTTGGTGGGCACGCTTCGCTTTGCCCATCCTACGGGCTAAAGATACGCCATGCGTTTTCCTTCGCCGCTCATTCCCGCCACCCTGCTACGCCGTTACAAGCGCTTCCTCGCCGACGTGGTGCTTTCAGACGGGCAGGAGACCACGGTCCATGTGGCCAATCCCGGCGCCATGACGGGGCTCGCTGCCTCGGGCACCAAGGTGTGGCTCTCAAAATCGGACAATCCGGCCCGCAAGCTGCCCTATTCGTGGGAGCTGGCGGAAGTCGATCTTGGCTCCGGCATGGAGCTTGTCGGGGTCAACACCGGTCATCCCAATACGCTGGTCGCGGGGGCGATCGCCGCCGGGGCCATCCCGGAGCTTCGTGGCTATGGCTCGCTGCGACGGGAGGTCAAATATGGCCGCAATTCCCGGGTCGATCTTCTCCTTGAGCAGCAAGGCAAACCATCCTGCTTCGTGGAGGTGAAGAACGTTCACTTGATGCGCGCGAAAGCGCTGGCCGAGTTCCCCGACTCGGTGACGGCACGCGGTGCCAAACACCTGGAAGAGCTTGCCGCCATGGTGGCGCAGGGGCACCGGGCCGTGATGGTGTTTCTGATCCAGATCGGTTCGGCCGACCGACTGGCGCTCGCCCGCGACATCGACCCGCGCTACGGAGCCGCCTTCGACCGGGCGCGGACGCTCGGCGTCGAAGCGATTGCCCACCGTTGCGTCATTTCGGACGTCGAGATCGCCGTGGCCGGCGCGGTGTCAATGTTGGGCTGAGCATCCGAGCCGGGACGGATGCGCGGTTCAAGGTCAAGTAAGTACTTCCGGACATGCATTTTTTCCGGCTTGCACTGCCGCCGCGACCGCCTACATTCGGTGGCGGCCGGGGCAGGAACCTGGATCCCTTTTGGAATGGCGATGAACTACGTCGATGCCGCGACCGCGCCGTTGCGCAAGACCGGTCAAATCAAGCTTCATGGGCCAGAGGCGTTCGCCGGCATGCGCAGGGCTGGCCGGCTGGTGGCCGAATGCCTGGATATGCTGGTGCCAGAGATCAGGAGCGGAGTCACCACCGAGCATATCGACCGGCTGGTGTTCGAATTCGCCATGGACCACGAGGCCATGCCGGCGACCTTGATGTATCGCGGTTATACCAAATCCACCTGCACGTCGATCAACCATGTGGTCTGTCACGGCATTCCGAACGATAAGCTGCTGAAGGACGGCGATATCGTCAACGTGGACGTGACCCTGATCGTGGACGGCTGGCACGGTGATTCGAGCCGCATGTATCCGATCGGCGAAATCCCGCGCCGGGCCGAGCGGCTGATCGACGTCACTTACGAGGCCATGATGCGCGGCATTGCGGTGATCCGGCCGGGCGGCGCCACGGGCGACATCGGGAACGCCATTCAGACCTTCGTAGAAGCCCAGCACATGAGCGTGGTCCGCGACTTTTGCGGCCACGGGCTCGGCCGGCTGTTCCATGACGAGCCCAATATCGTCCATGTCGGGCGGCGCGGCGAGGGAATGGTATTCAAGCCCGGTATGCTGTTCACCGTCGAGCCCATGATCAATCTCGGCCGCCCCCACGTGAAGGTGCTGTCCGACGGTTGGACTGCCGTCACCCGGGATCGTTCGCTGTCGGCGCAGTTCGAGCACACCGTCGGGGTCATCGATTCAGGCGTCGAAATCTTCACGCTGTCGCCCGGCGGGCTCGATCGGCCGCCGTATAAAATCTCCTGACCACTCCCTTCGCTGCCTCCCAGCAGCAAGCGGGGGAAGGGGTGAGGGCGATTGCGTGCTGGGCGGCGTTGCCCTCATGCTGCGTCGGCGACAGCGTGCAGTCCAAGAGCGGGCCAAGTCCGCAGCAGAGATCGTCGCAACTGACGGCGATTACTGCGGCCGATTGCGGGCGTCGATTGCTGGACGCGCGCGTGGCAAGGGCACGCTGTCGACAAGGATGGGGGCGGGCGGCGACTCTCCGGGCTCCCGTACGTCCCACTCGCAGATGCGATAGCCGCCGCGGCGCTCGAGAAGGTCAATATGGATGTGGTCCTCATGGAAGCCATCCGAGCCAGGCCCCAGCACGGTCGTGAATTGTGCACAAGCGCTTTTTCGCAAGCCTTCGCGAAAGTCCTTGGAGACATGCGGGTCCGTGAGTTCCACCACCTTTCCGTTGGCAAGCCTAAGCGAATGGATATCGAGTGCATTAGCCTTGCCGTGCTCGGAGAGCTTCGCACCGGCAATCCCGTTGCGGCCGCGGCAATCAAACGAGGTGAGATTCTCAACGGCCTTGAGTGAAGAGCCAAGATCAAGCGCGCGGGGTGCGGCCGTTTCGCGCAGCCAACCTGCGATGGCCTCGGCCATAGTGCAGCGAAGAATGGCCGGGGGCGTGACCGCGACCCGCTTTCGGTCAAGCAGGACGACGGCTTCGAGCCGCACGACGTCCGGCGCCTCACACTCATGCGGTCCGGTGATCGGCGGCAATGAAGGCGCGGTTGCGACGTCCGAGGTGAGGCGTAGCCGGCAGGCCGATGGTTGCGAGTTTTCGGAGAGGTTCGGGGTCGCGGCCGGGGCCGCCGCCGCGGCCGGCGCTGAACGCGGCCGCGGCCGCGGCAAAGGAACGCTTCGCGCTATCGCGAGGTCGCAGGCGACCAACAGCAGCATCATTGCGCAAATGACCTTCACGCGTCGGAATTCCGTACTGAATGCGTTGGGGCTGAGCTGCCCACCCTAATCCAGAAACGCCACCACCGTAGCCTTGCTGACCATATGCGCGAGCTCGGTCGCGTCCCAGTTGGTGAGACGGACGCAGCCGTGCGACTCGGTCTTGCCGATCGTTTCCGGATGCGCCGTGCCGTGGATGCCATAGGAGGCCTTGGTGAGGTCGATCCACACGGAGCCGACCGGATTATTCGGACCCTCCGCGATCTCCAACTTCTCCTTGGCCTTGACGCCCTTGAAGGCGAATTTCGGATCATAGGTATAGGTGGGATTGAACATGGCGCGCCGGACCCTGTAGGTGCCGCTAGGCGCCGGCTTCTCCTTGCTCCCGACGGAAGCGGGATAATAGGCAACGAGTTCGCCGCTCGGGCCAAAGGCGCGCAACCCTCTGGCCGGCTTGTCGACCTCGATTTTCACGACCTTGCCCGTGGTTCGCGCGGCGCGGACATTGGGCACCGTGATGGTCGCGGCGACCGCGTCGAATGTTTGTCCGGGGTTGAGCACCTGAAGCAACGCTTCGCTCACGTGGAATTTTTCCGACAACAGTTCAAGCGGGCCCCGATAGCCGAGATGGTCGAGCTCCGCCATATGCTCGAGATCCCTCGGCATGTTGGCAACAAATGGCCCTTTGACGTCGCCCTCGCCGATCTTGTACTCGATAAGCGCCGGCTCGCTCCCGGTTTCCACCAGCTTGGCAAAAGTCTCTTTGTCGAGCTTTCCGTCCGCGCGCAGCCCGCGCGCCTTCTGGAAGGCGGCGATCGCCTGTCGCGCGTTTTCGCCGGATTTTCCGTCGATCACGCCCGGCGAAAAATTCGCGCGATCTAGCAGAACCTGCGCGCGCAGCAGGACGGCGCTCGGGGCCTTTCGCGCCTTGGATTTTGGCGAGACCTGCGCCTGATTGACCGAGGCGGCATTGAGGGTCTCGGCGGCCATCGTATGCGGCGTTGGCAAGACGATGAGGCAAACGGCGAAGGCAAGACCGGAGACGCTGAGCTTGGTCATGGGTCAAATGCCTTTTCACGCGCGGGGCGCCACGGGGTAGCCGCCCGACGACGCCGAGCGGGACTGGTGGCGGACGCTCGGCAGCTTCTGCCGAGCCGAATCATCCTCCTGACTCCGTTCGGGGCACGAGACGCAACAGCAGCTCTGTGGACGGAATCCAGGGACTATGTGGAAACTGGGAACGAGCCATTTAGTTCCGTGTCAGCGCAACCGCCGGGCGGAACCTGGTCGTGACCGGCGGTGAACGTCTAAAATCCAACTCCGAAAAGAGGAGGCACGTCGCCCGAGCAAGAGTGCAATCCAGAGCAGGCCGACGTGTTTTTGTTTTCGAGCGAGACCTGTTTGAAAGGGGCGCGGTTTGTGGCTTGCCGTTTCGCCACCATCCGCGGTCTTTGGGGTATCTTCAGATCATGTTTCTCGTCGGATATCGCAAAATCGGACGAAGACGATTTCGGCACGCCGTGGTCTTTTTCCAGGGAGGAAAACTGGACGTCAACTGATCGCGCCTTATTCTGATCGAGTGGCTCAATCCCGCCGTTTCTCTTGAGAAGATCGGCGGTGGTCTTCACGTCGGTCTGGTCGATCGGGGCGACGAAAGCGTTGGTAATCGTGGCGACCTCGGTATCCCGCCCGGTCGAGTTCAGAGCCGGCCCGCCATCGGCAATTCCCACGGCGCCGCCGCTATTCGCCTCCGATTCAACGGCGCTCGACGCGATCGCCATGTTAGGGACCTCCAGACGCGCAAGCTTGTCGCGTGGCTCGTCTCGGTCGGTCGTTTCGGATAGCGCCGCCGGTGGGACAGCGGCGATCTCAGCCGGCCTGCCATCGGCAATTCCGAGAGCGCCGCCACTATTCACCTCCGATGCAATGGCGCTCGGCGCGATCGCCATGTCAGGGACCTCCACACGCGCAAGCTTGTCGCGCGGCTCATCTCGGTCGGTCGTCTCGGTCCGCCCCGGCGGTTGGACATCGGCGATCTCAACCGGTCCGCGCGCAGCAACCTCGACCACTTTGACCGCCTCGACGGATGTCTTTGCGACGGAGGTCTTTGAAATGTGCGCGAACAGCGTGTATCCGCCAACCAGCACGACCGCGAGGCCGACAACGGCGATCGCATCGGAGACGATGTTGCGCTTTAACTTCGAGCGAAGCTGCTGGCGTCGGAACGCCAGCAGCCGGTCGTAAGTCGCCCGCTCCTCCGCATCGCGAAGGATGGCATAGGCAGCGGCAATCTGCCTGAACCGCTTCGCAGCATCCGGATCGCCGGCATGGAGATCAGGGTGGTTCGCCTTGGCGGCTTTGCGGAATGCATTTTGGAGCGTCTCGGCGTCGTCATCCGGACGAGCACCGAGCAGATCGTAAAGAGTTTTCATAAGTACGCTCTCGGGTGGTCCCGACAGTCATGAGCTCATCACCACGTAATCAAGGCTGTGGCGGGCGGCGTAACGGGCGTCGACCTTGTTAACGATGTTCCGGCTTCCCTGTCAATTGTACGCACCAGGAGGATGTTAATAACCAGAAACGCGGGTAATTTATAATTAATCCCGCCTGGCGCGACTGAGCCGGACAAAATCTGTTGCACAAGGAATACACGCCGCTGAAATATGATCAGAACTCAGAGGGTCTGCCAACCAATCTCTTCCCACAGCGTGGGTCAGTCATATACTCTTTAATGTGGGCAATGATACTACTGAACACGGCAGCGATACTAGCGTGGCAATCATACTACTTAACGTAGCAGTAATACTGTTGAGTGCGTGGGCGGGGATAGGCGATGATCAGCGGAATTGGGGTGGAGTATTTCACCGGCATTAGGCCGAAAGCATTGGTCCGCAGCGTAAAGACGAAGGGCCCGATCCTCGGCGCCGGTTCACTTGTGCTTATGCTGTTTTCTGCCTCGGCTGCCCAAGCTCAGTGCACTTCGGCCGGATTGAACATAACATCTCCCGGCGTTCCTCCAGCGGTGGACGCCGTCGTGGCTCAAGCAGCGGGCATGGCTGTTGCAAACGTGTCGGCATCCGTGGGCGCCCTTGTTTCCTCGATCAATTCCGCGAACACGGCATTCCTGACGCAATCGAGTGCGTTCATCGGGAGTCCAGCCAATCCTCAGCCGGACCAGCAGGGTGGCGGCGTGTGGGCCCGCGGTGTTGGCGGCCACCTCACTTACGGCACAACCGCAACAGCCGGAAACATAAGCTTTGGCGGGCCTCTTCCGGGCAGTATCACTTGCAATACGCGCACGCTGGAAGATTTCGCCGGCGTTCAGGTCGGCACCGACTTTGCCAGGCTGAACGTGAATGGGTGGAATTTGCACGCGGGATCGACGATCGGCTACTTGGGCTCGAAGACGCAAGATGCCACACCCGGCCTCAATCCGCCCGCGAGTTTTCGCGACAGCCTCCAGATCCCATTCGTCGGCGCCTATGCCGCTGCAAGTTACGGAGGTTTTCTCGTCGACGGGCAAGTTCGCGGGGATTTTTTCCAAAACGAGGTCTCTGACGACAACCACGGACTGGCCGGTCAGCGTTTCGACGCACGCGGCATTAGTGTGACCGGAAATGTCGCTTACAATCAAAATCTCGGCAATCATTGGTTCATCGAGCCATCGGCGGGGATCATCTGGTCAAGAACGCATGTCGATCCACTGAATCTCCCGGGGACCGCTGTCCTCGGGCCTCCCCCCGGGGTTCCGTTCGTCCCTCCTTGGGTCCTAACAGTCAACGACATCGAAAGCACCCTTGGTCGTCTGAGTGTGCGGGTCGGCACAACTGTTACGTCCGGCAATGTGGTCTGGCAGCCGTTCGCCTCCGCCAGTGTTTTCCACGAATTCCAAGGCGGGGTCACTTCGAGCTTGACCAGCAATTTCTCCGCGATAGGTGCGTCCCTTCCGACTCTCAGTTCGACGGTTTCTACCAGCAGCCTGGGGACCTATGGCCAATTTGGCCTGGGCGTCGCGGCGCAGGTCCTGAACACGGGCTGGGTCAGTTATTTGCGCGGGGACTATCGGAAGGGAGACAATATCGAGGGCTGGAGCCTGAATGGCGGCCTTCGCTACCAATTTGTCCCCGACCCCACGGCCAGGGGACCCCTGATCGCCAAGGCGCCGATTTACAAGGCCCCCGCAGTACAGGCAGCCTACAAATGGACCGGTTTCTACATCGGTGCATATCTGGGGGCCGATTGGGGATTCACGAGTTGGACCTTCGTTGATGACGGCGACACGACGAACCCTCGCTTTGCCGGAGTCCTCGGCGGCGGCGAAATCGGATACAACTATCAGGTCGGGAAATGGGTATTCGGCGTCGAAGGCGACGCGGGCTGGACCAATGCCCATGGCGCTCGGCCTTGTCCGACCGGTTTCTTCTACAGCTGCGAAATCAACATGAATTGGCTGTCCACAGCGACCGCTCGAGTCGGATACGCATATTGGGACCGGCTCTTGACGTACGTGAAGGGCGGCGCGGCGATCGCGCAGGATCGAGCCGAGATTGGGTGCAACACCAATTCGCAGCCCACGACTGTGACGTTGGTTGGATGCCCCTCCCAGAGCGATTCCAAAACCAAGGCCGGCTGGACGGTTGGCTGGGGTACCGAGTTTGGCCTGACGCAGAACGTATCGGTAAAGGGCGAAATGATGTACTTCGATCTAGGGACCGACCGCTACAACATGGCTGGTGTTCCGATAGACGTACAAAGGAACGGGTTCATTTCGACCGTCGGACTTCACTTCCGCTTCGGTGGATAGCCAACGCCGGGGGCGGTAGAAAAGCATCACGTAAGAGCACGTTCCGATGAAACGGAATGCGCAATTGACTGCTCCCTCTCCTCGCTTGCCATCAGGGCGTTTACGCCCGTCTGCGACGGGCTATGGAGAGGGTCGGGGTGAGGGGACCTCTCCCCAGGCTCAGACTCGCGGAGAGGCCCCCTCACCCGGCGCGCAAGAGCGCGCCGACCTCTCCCCGCAAGCGGGGCGAGGTAAAGAAGCCACTGCATAAAAATCCCCTGACGAAACCTCCCAAGGCGATTGCCGCGGGGCGATGTTGCCGTCATGTTGCGCCGGCAACGGCGTGCGGTGGGGGCGTCATGGCGGAAAATCGTAGCGGGCGCGAGTCAGGCCTGGCGGAAGCGACGCCGCATTATCACGGCCATCGCGAGCGCCTGCGCGAGCGTTTCCGCGAGGCCGGCAGCAATGCGGTTACCGACTACGAGCTTCTCGAGCTCGTGCTGTTTCGCGCGCTGCCCCGCCGGGACGTCAAGCCGCTGGCGAAGTCCCTGATCGCGAAATTCGGATCGTTCGGCGAGGTGATCGCAGCACCGTGGTCCCGTCTTGCCGAGGTTGACGGGCTTGGCGACTCCGCCATCACGGAACTCAAAGTGGTCGAGGCCGCCGCCCACCGGCTCGCCCGCGGCGAGGTGAAACGGCGTCATGTGCTGTCATCGTGGACGGCGGTGCTCGACTATTGCCGCACCGCCATGGCGTTTGCCGACAAGGAGCAATTCCGCGTCCTGTTTCTCGACAAGCGCAACCAGCTCATCGCCGACGAGGTCCAGCAGGTCGGCACGGTCGATCACACGCCGGTCTATCCTCGCGAAGTGGTCAAGCGCGCGCTGGAACTGTCCGCGACCGCCGTCATCCTGGTCCACAACCACCCGTCAGGTGATCCGACGCCGTCGCGCGCGGATATCGAGATGACGCAGGCGATTATCGAAGTGGCGAAGCCGCTTGGGATTGCGGTGCACGACCACATCATTGTCGGCAGAGATGGGCATGCAAGCCTAAGGGGGCTGAAGGTCATTTGACGAAGTCGGCTAGCGAAAAATGATCGCGTGCAGCAATGTCCATTTATAACCGCAAAGGGAAAAACATCTGCTCGGTCGGAGCCTTTCCGGGTTTAATCCGAACCGGACTCTGGTGATAGTTATTGACAGATCAGTCCATAACGGCGATAACCGGCCTCATGGCAAGGCCGCGAGAATTCGATCGAGAAGAAGCATTGGAACGCGCGACTGCCGTGTTCTGGGCCAAGGGCTACGCCTCCACTTCAACCGACGATCTGCTCACGGCAATGGGGATCGCTAGGCAGAGCCTTTACAACGCGTTTCAGGATAAACGAGCGCTCTATCTGGAGGCGCTGGAGAGATATCAGCGGACGACCACCGCGGGACATCTGCAACGTCTCAATGGCGCTGCTTCTCCGATCGTCGGAGTCCAGGCGCTGCTATTAGGACTTATCAGCAACAATGACGATATTCGTGCGCTTGGCTGCATGGGGGTCGGTGCCATCTGCGAATTCGGCTCGACAGATCCCGACATTGCGGCGCTTCGCGCCAAAGTCTCTCCAGCGCTCCGCAGCCGATTGACGGAACGCCTGAAAGAAGGCCAAGCGGCGGGTGAGATAGATCGCTCACTGGACTGTGCTACAGCAGCTTCGTTCATCCAATTGACGATGCAAAGCATCCAGATCGCGGCTCGTGGAGGCATCGACGCCACGTCGCTGCGGGCTCAAGCACGATTTGTCGTCGAACGCCTGAAATCTCGGTGACCTTTTGAAACGGGCATCCGCCCTTTCGCGCCGACTGTTGTGGACTGACTGATCAATAATGGAGCCAAGAAATGAGTGAAAATCGTAAACTGACCGGCAAAGTCGCGATCGTGTTCGGCGGGTCGCGTGGCATCGGTGCCGCCGCTGCCCGACGCCTGGCGAGAGAAGGCGCCAACGTCGGTTTGACTTATGTGTCGGCGCCAGACAAAGCAGCCGACACGGTACGAGCGATCGCGGAGGAAGGCAGAACCGGCTTCGCGATCAAGGCAGACAGCGCAGATCCAACGGCGATCCGCGACGCCGTCACCCAGGCGGTAGCCCAACTTGGTCGTCTCGACATCGTTGTCGTCAACGCGGGTATCCTGCGACGTGGTGATCTTCAAGCCGTCAGCTTGCAGGACCTCGACCTCATGCTGAACGTCAACGTGCGGGGCGTTTTCCTGGCCATCCAGGCGGCAGCGGCGCATCTCCCCGAAGGCGGCCGCGTGATCACCATCGGCAGCAGCACCGCAGTTCGGAGCAGCTATCCCGGATCCAGCGTCTACGCGATGACCAAGGCGGCGGTGGCCGTCATGGTCAAGGGAATCGCGGTGGACCTTGCTCCGCGTGGCATCACGGTGAACAACATCCAGCCAGGGCCGACGCTCACCGACATGACGGCAGGCTATATCGATAGCATAACACCGGCGATCCCGCTGAAGCGCGTCGGCGATCCTGACGAGATTGCCGGTCTCGTCGCCTACTTGGCGAGCGGAGAGTCCGGCTACATGACGGGCTCCAGCCTGACGATTGACGGTGGGATGACTCTTTAGGCGCCTCGCGGAATCGGAAGGGCGCGCGAGGTCAGCACCAAACCGAGGGCACTGAGGGCTTACGTCCGGGTTCGGACGCCCGCGATCAGGATGTCGACCATATGTTTGGCGGCCCGCTCACCATCGGGTCCTAAGCCTATGTTCGCAACACCGGCGAGCGCGCGCAGCAGGTCGAGCGGATCAAGGTCCAGACGAATGTCGCCGCTCGCGACCGCGCGATCGACAAGCTTCGCCATTGCCTGTTTCACCTGTGCCGTAGACGCCGAGTACAGATCGGACGTCCCGCCAACAATCGAATTGAGCACCTCGTACATCCCGTGCTTGGTGGCGATGTAGTCCACGAACAGCAGCAGCCATTCACGGAGCGCCATCACCGGAGGATGCGTCTCCGCGAGGCGGGTGGCGGCTACGACAAGCTGCTCGGTCTCGTTGCGGTAGACCGCCGCGACCAGCGCGTCGCGGGTGGGGAAATGGCGGTAGAGAGTCCCGGCCCCGACACCAGCGGTGCGCGCGATCTCATCGAGGCTGGCGCCGGATCCCTTTTCAGCGAAAGCGGCCTTCGCCGTTTCTAGTAAGCGGACGCGGTTGCGCTCGGCATCGGCTCTCGGCTTACGGACAGCAGCGGGTTCGTTCCTCATCGGCCACGCCGAAAATACCCCTTGATAAACGGAGAGTGTCTCCGTATTTAAAGCGG
>Ga0257161_1000074_pt1 | contig 24417 bp, 20 predicted proteins | sample NR01A_FD_185954 | JGI IMG/M metagenome (GOLD analysis project Ga0257161, IMG submission 185954) | Soil microbial communities from H.J. Andrews Experimental Forest, Oregon, United States - NR-01-A | ecosystem: Environmental > Terrestrial > Soil > Temperate forest > Bulk soil | place: USA: Oregon... | reverse complement strand
GGGTTGCTAAGCCTTCGGCGCCGACAGAGCGGATCGGATTAGAGGATCCCACACGGCAGTTCGTTCCCGAACTGCCGCAGGTGGTGCCGCTTCCCCGTGCATCCCCCACCCCCCCGCTGAGGCCAAACGTTTCCGCAGTGCCGATTCAATCCCCGAGCCCTTCCGCCAGCCTCTACAGAAGCGAACCGGCCACTTCGACAGCCGTCGCGGCGGTCAAAAAGGATGACGACACTTCGACAGCCGTCGCTGGCGGACCGACCGAGATGGCAGCTGCCCAACCGGCGGCGCGAACCAACACGACAGGCCGAGACGAACCACACGACAAGCATGAGGGCGTGGAGGTCCCTAACGGGGTGATCGAGCCGAGCGCCGCCGCAGCCGCAACGAATGGCGGCGACGCCCAGGTTATCGCCGATCGCCGGCCGGCTCTTGGCCTCCCATCGAACGATGCCAAATTCTATAGAGAACGAGGAATCGTCTCGTACAGCAGCGGTGATTTCCCGCGAGCGATCGTCGACTTCGATAAGGCGATTCAGCTCGATCCCAATGACGCGCAAGCCTACAATATCCGCGGCAACGCCTGGGATGAAATAGGCGCTTTCGATCGCGCGCTCGCCGACTACGAACAGGCGATCCGCATTGATCCAAATAATCCCGCCGTATTCCATGACCGGGCAATCCTGTGGCAACGCAAAGGGGCCCTTGATAGGGCACTCGTCGACCTGGATCGGGCGATCCGATTCAGTTTCTCTGATGCCAATGTCTACTGCGACCGCGGCCTCGTCTGGTATGAAAAGGATCGCCATGATCGAGCGATTGCCGACTTCAATCAGGCGATCAAACTCGACCTGAACTTTGCCGCCGCCTGCATCAATCGCGGCATCACCTTGCATCGCAGGAGCGAATTCAATCTCGCGTTCGCCGCCGTCCATCCAGCGATCCGCGTTGATCCGAAAATATTCGATGTTAATCGGCGTACGAATATGCGTCCCTGAGCTGAGTCGCACCGGATAATTGCGCACCTCACCCGGTCGCTTTCGGCGCCGCCGCGCGAAACGCCGTGACGGCGGTGCGCCCGAGCCGCTATAGTACTAGCGGTACGACATGGGAGGATCATCATGACGTTTTGCCTCACGCGCCGACACATGCTGGCGTCGGCGGTGGCCGGGGGCGCCGCCTTCGGCACCGGCCTGTACGGCGTGGCATCTGCACAAAGTGCAAAGCGGATCGAGCAGTTCGCGCCGGAACTCGACAAGATCATTGGTACCAGCGAGCCAATCAATCAGCTTGCCGACGGCGTCGGCGGCGACAACGGCCCGGCCGAAGGTCCGGTGTGGTGGAAGGAGGGCGGTTACCTGCTGTTCAGTGACATCAATGGTAACCGGCGAATGAAATACACGCCCGGTCAGGGGACGGTGGAATTCAAGAAGCCGACCAACGGGGCTAACGGGCTCACGCGCGACGTCCAGGGCCGCCTCGTCGCCTGCGAAGGCGCCGGCCGTCGCGTGATCCGTGAAGAGCACGACGGCACCATCACGGTGATCGCCGCAAGTTTCCAGGGTCGGCGCTTGAACCGGCCCAACGACGTGGTCGTGAAATCCGACGGCGCGATCTACTTCTCCGACCCGAACACCGGCAATGCAGTCCCGGACCAGACCGATCTGACTTATGCAGGCGTCTATCGTGTCTCCCCCGATCTCGGCACACTCACGCTCCTCGTCAACGACTTCATCACCCCCAACGGCCTTGCGTTCTCGCCGGACGAAAGCGTGCTTTACATTAATGACAGCCGGCGCCGGCACATTCGCGCCTTCGACATGGCACCGAACGGCACGCTGGCGCGGCAGACCGATCACGTGTTTGCAGAGCTTGGCGGCGCCGAGCCCGGCGTGCCGGACGGTATGAAGGTGGACAGTGCTGGGAACGTCTATTGCGGCGGCTCGGGTGGCATCTGGATACTCGACCCCAAAGGCAAGAAACTCGGGCGCATCGTCCACGGCCAGCCGCAGACCACAAACCTCGCCTTCGGCGGTCCAGACTGGAAGACACTCTATTTCACCAATTGGAATTTCCTGGGCTCCGTGAATCTCAGGACCACCGGAATGCCGGTGCCGGCGGTCAAAAAGGCATAAATCGCGCTAACATCGTAAGCTGATTAATCGTGGCGCCTCGGCCGTAGCTTGTAACTCGGACGAAGGCGCCTCGATAGCCTTGTTGTCGTTGCCGCTTCTGCAGCATGGCCCAGGCGGTAACAAGTTGGGAAGGCCGCGTCGACTTCTGCTAACGTCGTCCGCTCGCACCAGGAGCGTCCCCACAAGTCGCGTCCCCGCGACCTCCGTACCAACAAGAACTCACGGGCTCCCATTATGACCGCAATCGACGTTGCAACTGCGCTCGCCTGCGCCCTCGTTCCCCCTCTCGTCTGCACTGCTGCCGGTGCGGCCGTCGGCCGTGGCGCGAGCCGGCTGCCGGGCGCGGACATGCTGGTCGGCGCCGGGCTCGCAGGCGGCGCGATGACGATCCTGGCGGTTACGACGCGCGTTCCGCTGAGCACCCTGATGCCCTGCATCGCCGGCCTCGCGGTGCTCGTGCCGCTGGTGCGGCACAGGCTGCCCGGGGGGCTCGCGACGTGGATTGCGCTCGCTCTCGTGGTGCCGCTCCTGGTGCGCGCGGCCGCGACGCAGGCGACACTGTGGGACGAATTCTGGCACTGGCTGCCCAGCGCCGCCTATGCCTATACCCATGACGCGCTGGCGCGGCGTGGCCTACCGCCCTCGTTCTCGCAGTTTCCGGCCTATCCGCAGGCGATCCCACTCGCCATCGCGGCCGCCTCTTTCCTCGCGCGACGTTTCCTCGAAGGGGCGGGGCCGGTGATGAACGTCGCGCTGCTCGCAGCCTATAGCGCGCTCCTTGCCGACACGCTCGTTGCCGTGCGCGGGCGAGAAAGCCTTGCGACTTCGCCGCTCGTCGCAATGACGCTCACCGCCGGCGCTGTCGCGGCGGTTCTGGTAGTCAATCCGGGGCTCGACGGCGAGGTAGTGCTCTCCTCCTATTCCGATCCGGCGACCATGGTCATGGTCGGGGCGCTCGGCCTGCTCGGGGTCGAACTGCTTGCGCGCCTGGCCGGCCGCAGCGCCGCCGACCCGGCGGAGATCGCCTGGCGCTTCGGCTTCGTGGCCGCGGCACTGATCAACCTCAGGCAGTCGAACCCGGTGCTGCTCGCCCTGATCGGCGCTGGCCTCGCCGTCGTCGTGCTGTGCGACCGCGACATCCGACTGCGCGGTGCGCTGGCGCTGCTTCCACACTTGCTCGGCCCCGCGGTCGTGCTCTATCTCGCTTGGCGCTGGTACGTTGTCGAAAACCTGCCTTCAGGCGAGGTACATTTCCGACCCATCGACACCTGGAGCTTCTGGGCGATGCCCACGACCTTGGAATCCATCTTCCACCATATCCGCGAGACGCCGTTGTTCCACGGCGGGATGTGGCTTGTCACAGCGGCGGGCCTCGCCGCCCTTCCCGCGCTGCGGCGCCGGGGCGAGGAAGCATGTTGGCTTGCGGTCATCACGGCGATCGTGTGGCTTGGTTACAATGCGTTCCTGCTAGTCGTTTATCTCGCGGCTTTCAGCGAAGAGGAGGCGCGCCAGGCGGCCGATTACTGGCGGTACACGCCGCATGTGGCGCTGCTCGCACTGTCGGCACCCCTCGTCGCGCTCGCGCGCGTTCGCCTTCCGAGCTCCGTCCCGAGGGGCGCGATCGCGCTCGTGTGCGCCGCGGTCGCGCTCGTCGCTCCGTTCCTGCGCAGCGACCTCGGCACGACGCGCGCCAAACGGTGGCCGCTGTTCGTGCGCGGCGTCACTGCAGAGCTGAAGTTTCTGCTGCCGTCCGGCGCCGGGCTCGTCCTCGTGCTTGGCTACAATCCCAACCCGTTTCCGGTCATCATGCGCTACGACCTGTGGCAGTTCGGCGACCCGGCACGCGCGATCTATCCCACCATCGTCTGGTACGGTGAAGATCTCGCCCGGGTCGACGATCTGTTGGCACGCGGCGAGGCGCAATATCTGATTCTGCACGACGGGCAGGGTTCGGTCGCCGCTCTTGCCGCGCGGCTCGGCGTGCCGCCGCCCGATGGGTTGGTTCTGTTCATACGCCGGAACGGACAGTGGGAGAAGATGAAATCCTGGCCGATCCCGCCGGCAGTGGACAGGCCCGCGTGAGAAGGGCCGCGCACTCACGCCCCTATTTCAAGCAGGACCGAAGTCCGGATTTGGCCGCCTCCCTCGGCGGCGAGTTCGCCGAGGGAGATCAGGCTGAACTTTAACGAAGGTGTGATATCTCCGCGATGCGCGCCGCATCGTCCAGCGTGTGCCTGCTGGCGGGCGCTACCTGGTCGACGCATCAGATCGCTTTTCTGTCGTGGCCGTCGCCCGTGACGATCTTGGCGGTGCCGAGCGCGCTGGACTTTTCCTCGCGCAACGTCCGAAAACCTGCACATCACCAGATTTCGACAGACAACGTCGACACCTCGCACGGGCGTCAAAGAGAGGATGTCGGGGTCGAACCTATTCGTGGCGATGCATTGCCGAATCGGCCTTGGTGTCGCGCATGAACAGGTAGACCACGAGCGAAATGCCGATCGTGCCGGTGAGATAATAGTAGAACCAGTCTTCGTGGCCCAGCGACTTCAACCACAAGGCCACCGAGTCCGCGGTGCCACCGAAAATCGACACCGTGAGGGCGTAAGGAAGCCCGACACCGATGGCGCGGATCTTGGTCGGAAACAATTCTGCTTTTACCACCGCGTTGATCGATGTGTAGCCCGACACGATTATCCAGGCTGCCGCGATCAGCAGGAAGGCCGTGAGCGGTCCCTTGGCTGCCTGGAGCGTCGTGAGCAGCGGGACTGTGAACAGAACGCCGCCGATGCCGAAGGCGATGAGCAGCCACTTGCGGCCGATGCGGTCGGAGATCGCGCCATAAATCGGCTGCAGGATCATCCCAAACACAAGCGAGCTTACGGTCACCGACGTGGTCTGGTCATCGGTGAGGCCGACCGAAAGCTTGAGAAATTTCTGCATATAGGTCGTGTAGGTATAGAAGGCCGCGGTACCGCCGGCGGTCAGTCCCACGACGAGCAGAACTTCACGCGGATATTTCATCAGGGCGCGAAGCGAGGATGTCCGGTTTGGAACTTTTTGCGCTGCCTCGAAGGCTTCAGTCTCATGCAGATTGCGCCGCATGATGAGCGCGATTACGGCGAGCAGTCCCCCAATGAAGAACGGGATGCGCCAGCCCCAAGCCCGAATTTCCTCGCCGGTCAAGAAGACTCTCTGCAGAAGAAGTAGCACGATCAGCGCGCAAATCTGTCCACCGATCAGCGTTACATATTGGAAGCTGGAGTAGAAACCGCGATGGCGCTCGTCGGCCATCTCTGTGAGATAGGTCGCGCTCGTTCCATATTCGCCGCCGAGACTCAAGCCTTGTATGATGCGCGCCGCCGCGAGCAAGATAGGCGCCCAAATTCCGATCGAGGCATAAGTCGGCGCCACAGCGATCATCAACGAGCCGAAGCACATCAACGAGACGGAAAGCATCAGCGCGCCGCGCCGTCCATGATGGTCGGCCAAATAACCGAACAGCCATCCTCCCAGCGGGCGCACCAGGAATCCCGCCGCGAAGAGCAGCGCGGCATTGAGCTGCTGCACCACGGGATCGGAATTCGGGAAGAACGCGCCCGCGAAATAAAGTGCGAAGGCCGCGTAAGCATAGAAGTCGTACCATTCGACCAGATTGCCGACTGATCCAATGAAAATGGCCTTGATCCGCCGCCGCATGTCGCCAAAATCGAGATGCTCGTCGCTGGCGCGGCTTGCTGCGGTTGCGGTGGTCATTGTTCACTCCAATCGGCTTGATACATCGGACCGGGAGATGAAGCAGTCCCATCGATTGCGCCAGCTACAGCCTTATCACCCGGAGATTGTTGGTGGTTCCGGGGCGTCCAAATGGGACCCCGGCGATGATCACGATACTGTCGCCCTGCTTGGCTGCGCCTTGACTGAGCACCTGCGTTCGAGCGCGGTCGACCATCTCATCATAACTCGCGATGTCCTCGGCAACCATACTGTGAGCTCCCCACAACAGCGCCAATTGCCGCGCCGTTCCGGCTGCCGGTGAAAGGCTGACGATCGGTACTTTCGGACGCTTTCGTGCGACGCGCAGTGCGGTCGTCCCGCTCGCCGTGAAGGCGACAATCGCCGCCGCACCGATTTGGTCCGCGACATCGGCCGCCGCCGCCGCGACGGCATGCGGAATACTGTTTTCCGGCGCGGGCTGCAGGGCGTCGATGATGGACCTGTAGAGCTTATGACCTTCGGTGTGGCTGATGATGCGATCCATCATCGCCACTGCCTCGACGGGAAATTGGCCTGATGCGGATTCCGCAGAAAGCATGACGGCGTCCGCGCTGTCATAAATTGCGGTTGCCACGTCGGACGCTTCAGCTCGCGTCGGCGACGGAGTCTGGATCATCGATTCGAGCATCTGCGTCGCGACGACGACCGGCTTGCCGACCCGACGGCAGAGACGAACCAATTCCTTCTGCGTTCCAGGCACATCTTCCGGCGGAATCTCGACCCCGAGATCGCCGCGCGCGACCATCACGGCGTCCACGAGCGTGACGATATCTTCGATGCATGCGAGCGCGGCCGGCTTCTCGATCTTTGCCATGATGCCGGCGCGTTTTTTGATGAGGCCTTGCGCCTCAATGATGTCCATCGGACGCTGAACAAACGACAATGCAATCCAATCGACGCCCAGAGACAGCCCGAACGTGAGGTCGGTGCGATCCTTTTCAGTCAGCGGAGACAGTGGAAGATCCGTATTTGGCAGATTCACCCCCTTGCGGTCGCTGAGCATGCCTCCGACGAGCACGCGTGCTTCGAAATAGTCGTCGCCGCACTGCGTCACCTGGAGTCGCAATTTTCCATCGTCAATCATCAATAAATGGCCAGGCAATATATTGCGCACGACCTCCGGATGCGGTAACGGAACGTCTTGCGCGTCCCCCGGCTCGGACGACAGGCGAAAGCGAACCATGCTGTCCGGCGTCAGCTTGACGGGACCGGATTTCAAAATGCCGATGCGGATTTTCGGACCTTGCAGGTCCTGCAGAATCCCAATCGGGTCGCCGACCTCTCGTTCGATGACGCGAATGGCGTCAAAACGCCGCTTGTGGTCGTCGTGAGTGCCATGGCTGAAGTTAAGCCGGAACACATCGGCTCCGGCATCGAACAACGCACGAATCATTTCAGGGCTTGAGCTGGCGGGTCCTAGCGTGGCGATAATCTTGGCGTTGCGATTTCTGCGCATGGCGGTCCTGGTGAATGATTCTGCGTTACGAGATGCTGCGCGGCACAAGTCAGTAGTGTCGGGACAGGCAGCACACTCCCAAGGGTTATCATTGAGCCAATAAACTAGCAACTTGCAGCGTTGGACGACGCTCACGCAAATCCGGCCGAGGAGAGAAATCGATGGATGCTGTTTGGACCTGTCACTTGGCTATTGTTGCCGCGATCGTCGGTCAGTCGGCCTGCTCCCAGGCGCAAAACGCTTCGACCGACCCTGTCAGGGTAGCCACCACGTTAAGCAGGCCCGAGGGCAAAATGCGCAATTGGTCAAGTTTGATTGCCGTATCTCTCGGTTACAGCTGAAGCGACGAATCTCTTGCGTCCTTCACCGCCCGGGCTCGTGCCATGGGCGGCGCACCAGTCCGGAAATGTGTTGGGGTCGATATAAACACGCATAACCACGTGTCCGTAAGCCTTGAGTCCCCGCTCCATTTCCTCGGCAATCTTCAGCCACTCTTTCCAGGTCCGTGGCATCTTGCTGCCATCGTCGGAAAGTTTCAGCAGCGCCGGATAGTCTTCCTCTTTGACCCAATAAACTCCGACCGCTGGAGGCGGCCGGTCCTCAAAGTTAGTCATACCTATCATCCCACAAATGTTGCTTGTTTCTGGCACAAAAGGTGAAGTGCAGAATCGTTCGCTTTGACAGTCGACTAAGGGGCAAGCAGAATATCCGCAAAGGGTGGCATATGAGGCCGATCACCTTAGCTGCCCTCAGCTGCCCTCTTACTTTTGTCGCTACTTCTTGAAACCTCTGCGGAACATTCTGCCAAGTCGAAACGCATGATGTGTCCAATCGGTCTTTGGAGAGGGCGGCGATCTCATCGCTCTAATGCCCTGGCCCAACCGAAACATGATTCCGGTCCACGCCTCGTCGGGTTTTGCTTCCTGACCGAGTTGCTGTTCTAGCCGTCCCTTGAGTTCCTTGGCGTTGGCTTTCTCGTGTTCAGTTGCGGCTGGGTCCGCGAACACGGCGGCAAGACCTCGCAATTTCCGGTGAATAGCCGCAGCAGACCTCGCACTCTCGCTTATTGGCATTTTCCACATCCTGCCATCGAATCCACCACCTGGACGCCCACAATCTAACACGAAACCGTTGCTCCGCGGCCGGAATTTCATCCCACCGGCCGGTCGTCGGCGCGCTCCTCAAGTTCGAGTCCGAGAACGAGATAGCTCCAGGATTTTCCGTGAGAGTCGAGGTTGAGGGAGGGCATGCCCACATCGGAAAGTACGCCTGGCTCGTCCATGAATGGCTGGTCGTGCGGCACCAGGCTGGAAACGTCATCGCCTTGTATGCACGCGACTTTGAGACCCTTGAGGCCGAGTTCGCACGCAATCTCGACCGTGCGCTGTGCCGCTGCGCGGGGATTGGCCGCTCCCATATTGGTGATGATCGTCGCTGTGTCACGCGCCTTCGGCGTCAGGCGGGAACTCGACGGCGCGTCCCGCCCGCTTCACATTGAGCAGAGAATTTCTGCAAAAGCCCTTCACAGTGGTTCTCGGGAAATAGCGACAGCGTTCGCGACGCCGCAACGCCTTCGTCCACGACCTCGATCGACGTGCGCCACGCGTTCTTGCGTGCCGTTAATCTCGCCCAGATACAACACATGCCGCTGCACCACCCGCCTGTCATTCACATCAATCAATCAATGTTAGTCTCAAACGCAAGTGTTCCTGCGTCACATTCTTGCCGCGTTGTAACCACTATCATACCTTGTACTATCTCACGACCTCCCCACAATCGTTCGCCCGCGGATAGACGATCGTTCGGTTCGGCCATTGCTCACATTTTATCGTTTGCTGATTGTGGCGTTTTTGTACGTTTTTTCGGGCACATCTTGGTTGTTAGTTATACGAACGTTATGCACTTGATAAGCTTGAACTGCTGATGGCGTGTCTTACTTATCGTTAGGGGAACGTGAAGGTGGAAAAATGCGAAAACGTCATACGGAAGCGGAAATCACGGCCATGCTCGATCAGGCGCGGGAGATGGCTGTTCAGGGTAGGCTCCAGGGCGACATCGCCAAGTCCTTGGGCGTGAGCGTCATGACTTACCATCGCTGGCGCAAGGCTCGCGGCGCAAGTCGTTTAGCTTCTCCAAGTGTCGAGGCTCGTCGGATCGATCCCGCGGTCAAGCGCGATCGGCTCAACCAGGTGGGCGAACTGCAGCTTGAGAATTCCCGCCTGCGGCATCTCGTTGCCGATCTTCTCCTCGAGAAGATGCAGCTGGAGGAAAGTCTGCGGGGAAGCGGCGCCATCAGCGAATGGTTGGGCCAGGCTGAAGCAAGCCCGTTTGTGCCGCCGCTGGCACGGCGTTCGCCGGAAGCGTCGATCAACGGACTGAGGTCCTGCGTCACCCAACGACGTCGCGTTGGGCTGTGGCCGCGCTGACGACCATCTCGGAATTTCGGATTTAAGGTCCAAAAGCCGCTGGTGATCTTCTCTGAAGTGCGGATCGACGTCTACGACACCGGTATCCCGTCCTGCCTCCGTCAGACCAAGGGGCAATCGACTCATACCTTGGTTTGATCCACACCGTGATTTCTGCCATGCTAAAGTGTGAAGAGTTTTACCGTGTGGGTGTCCCTGAGATGGCGTTCCAGACGAACGAGAGGGCGATTGTACACGTGGTTGATGATGATGCGTCGGTGCGTGGCGCGTTGGAGGGCCTGTTCGACTCCGTGGGGCTTGACAGCCAAACCTACGTATCGGCGCGCGATTTTCTGGCCACGAGTCTTGCAGATAAACCAGCATGCGTCGTTATCGACATCCGCTTGCCCGACATGAATGGGCTGGAGTTCCAGTCCCAGCTGACCCAGATGGGTGTTCGGCTGCCGGTTGTCATGATCACCGGGTATGGCGACATTTCGATGTCGGTTCGCGCCATGAAGCGGGGTGCGGTGGACTTTCTTACCAAGCCATTCCGCGATCAGGACATGCTTGACGCCGTGATGGCCGCCATCGAACGCGATCGCCAGCGGCGGAAAGTTGACGACGATGTTTCGCAGATGCAGCAACGGTTTGAAACGCTGTCTCCCCGCGAACAGCAGGTAATGCTGCTGGTCACGGCCGGCAAGATGAACAAGCAGGTAGCCGGCGATCTGGGAATAAGCGAGATTACGGTGAAAATTCATCGCGGTGCGGCCATGCGCAAAATGAACGCACGAACCCTGACCGACCTCGTTCGGATGGCCGAAGTGGTCAAGCCCAAGCGGCCATAAGGGTCAAGTATAACACTCGTGTATAGTTCCCTGGCGCCCCTATGGCATGCAAAATTGCTGTCCCCGGCTCCGCCGTCTGCGGCCAAATCCGGGAAAGGACGATGTGTGTCAAGAGAGCTCTTAATCGCGGTCATCGACGATGACGAATCATTCCGAATAGCGCTTGTTGAATCGCTCGGTTCACTACGATATGGCGCACGCGGGTTTGCATCCGCAGAAGAATTTATCGCGGGGGACGGGGAAGGATCATGCGACTGCGTCATCACTGACATTCACATGTCCGGCATGAGCGGGTTTGATCTTAAGCAACTGCTCACAGCCCGTGGCTCCAGGGTGCCGGTCATCATGATCACCGCGCGTGCGGAGCCGGGCCTGGAAGCCAAAGCGGTAGCCAGAGGCGCGGTCTGCTTGCTCAGAAAGCCATTCGAAGCAGCTGCGCTAATCGGCTGTCTCGAAAGAGCTCGACCCCGATCGTGGTCGGCGGTCAGTATCATCTGAGGCCCAGGGCGCCGTACGCCTGCCGCTCGGTACCCCGGTCGAGCTGGAAATCATTTTCGAGGCGGCGGCTACGCCTGCGATCCCGCGATGACGCTCAACGTCGTGAAGATGCTCGCGGGCACGGAGTATTTGTTTTGGCCGACGGTCGGCCTGCGGATGCCTTCCCTGTCATCATGCCCGAATGTGCCGCCCGCCGTATTCGATGTAGACGGTATAGCCCCAGCCCCGCTTGAGGTTGGACGGCTGCCCGAACGCATCGAAGAGCACCGTGGCCCGAGCAGATGTCTCTGCACGGTACCTCCCAACGGCTGATGGAGCTCGAGGTCGAGGGAGTGGCCTGGACGGCACCGAGAGGTGTTTCGTCGATGGAAAGTTTAGACCAGCTTGGCGTCCAGTGTGATCTCCGCGTTCAGAACCTTGGAGACCGGGCAGTTCTTCTCGGCGTCTCTCGCCATTTCGACGAATTTGGTTTCGTCCATGTTCGGCACCTTGGCACGCAGAGTCAGGGCGGAGCGACTGATGCGGAAACCTTGGCCTTCAGATTCGAGCGTGACTGCGGCCTCGGTGGTGAGCTCGGTCGGTGTAAAGCCGGCGGCCTGCAGCCCAAATGCAAGCGCCATGGTGAAGCAACCCGCATGTGCCGCGGCGATTAGCTCTTCGGGATTGGTACCCTTCTCGTTTTCGAACCGGGTCCTGTAAGAATAGGGGGTTTCTGCCAGCACGCCGGAATCAGTGGAAAGATTGCCGCTGCCGGCGCGACCAGTGCCGCGCCAAACTGCTCTCGCCTTGCGGATCATGGAAGCCTCCGTTCTGTAAATCGTACAATAGTGAGTGCTCCAGTTGTATCAGTCGCAGACGTGAAGCGAAAGAAGGCAACTGCAATGCCTGCCGTCATGCTCGTATGAGTAATGCCTCGAGCACCGCCTCACCATTCAACGCAAGGTTCGTCTCGCCCATACGTTGGTGTTAGACCCTCACAAACGCCTTGGTGATCTTGAAGACCATCAGTGGCTTTTAGACGTTAATTCCGAGATGGCCGTCAGCGCGGCCACAGCCAAGCGCGACGTCATTGAGTGACGCGGGACACTAGCCGCGTGCTTGCGGTTCAGGTGCACGACCTTCTCGATCAGTTGATGATCCTGGAGAAAAAGCGGTCCGCGCTCGCCAGCCGTTGCGGCAATCCCATTGCGCTTTCTTATGAGACACCGACCGACGTCGCGGTATCAGCGCGCAGGACAAATTGAAATACGGCGCCTACGGGAGTGTTCGGGGCAACCCACAATTGCCCATCGTGGGCCTCGATAATCGAACGGCAAATCGACAGGCCCATGCCCATACCACCAGATTTTGTTGTGAAGAGCGGGTTGAATATCCGCTCGCTATCTTGGGAACTAATTCCTGGTCCGGTATCGGCAACCGATACAACTACGCCGTCGTCGTCGCGAACATCGGCGCCCACACGTAGAATTCGAGGTCCGTCCTTGGCCTCCATCGCGTCGACGGCATTTGTGATCAAGTTCAAGAGCACCTGCTGAAGCTGAATTCGGTCCCCTGTTATCTGCGGCAGCCGCGCACTGGGTTCAGCTTTGATCAGTATTCGGTGGCGCTGCAGATCGTCGCGTACCAAGGCGAGGGCTTTCGCAATGAGGTCGTTGACGTCAATCGAAGTTCTGCTCCTGGCATCATTTCTGAAGTTCGCCCGAATGCTTTCGATCACCGCCCCCGCGCGATGGCCATCAGCGGCGATTTGTCTGAATTGCGCCTTCGCTTTATCGAGATCTGGCATCGAGCGGTCGAGCCAGCGGAGGCCCGTTTCGGATCTCGTTATCATGGCCGACAGCGGCTGCTTGACCTCGTGGGCAATGGTGGCTGCGACTGCGTCGCCGGTGATCAGTCGCGCCTCGCGCTCGCGGCGCTGGGCACGGATCGACCGAACCAGTCGCGCATAAATCGTTGTTATCTCGTACAGCAGCACCATTAGGACGATACTACTGTCAAAGAACCCGATGACCCGGGCGGTATACCAGCCGAGGCTAAAGCGCTCCGGGTTAGGATAGTAGCTTATAGGCATCTCTATTACGAACAGGAACAGCACCACCATCAACCAAAGATCGAGCAACGAGCGTCGCCGAATCCAGAGCACGATTAGAGCGGAAACGGATGCCGCCACGACGGGCCCAACAACATAATAAAGCAACAGCGAGCTAAAACGGAAAGTATCGAGTATGATAATGGGCGAATGTTCCTCGCCCATTATACAAAGAAATATGGCTGCAGAGACAATAGCGGCCGTCAACACGACACTGAGGGCGATCGCTGCAGGCACTGTGCCCCGCCAGATTCGTTTGGCAGGACCCGCATCCTTTAACAAGGCATAGCCGATTACGAACATGGGAAAACCAGCGTGCCAAACATCGAAAAGCCATGCCGTACTCTGCAGACCGCCAATTACACCCGTTGGCGCAAACACGCCTGGAAACGTCAGGCTATAGGGGATCACTGTAATCGCTGAGAAGAGATATCCACTCGCGATCACGAGATTCGCAAGCGTGCGCGAAATAGCAAACTGTGCGAATAGGAGGGTTGCGGTGAACGAATCGTTGAGGAACATCGCCATCAGATACATTGGAAGGAAGGCGGGGACCCGACCCAGCTGGACATCCGAGAGCGGCCCAATAACGAGGAAACCGACGACCAATATGCCGAGCACGATTGCAAGAGCTGTCCATTTCTGCGCTGGGCCCGGCGGCAAGCTCGATAGAACAAAAAAATCTTCCTCTGGGGCAATCGCGGCTGTACTTACCATCGGGCGCTGACCGATGCTTGGCGGGATATTCGCTAGGAACGGAGGTTCGTGGCGCGGCCCCTGCGCCAACAGTTCGCCAGGGCTTTCCGTCATTGGACTGAGGTCCGTTGCCGAAAATTAGACTTGCGAGAATGCCCTATGGATCGAGGTGTGACAAGGCAGTCTGCACGAGATGCTTAGTCGCGTCATCCAAAGTAATTGCCGGGACGGTGATGACCGGCTGTGTCGCAAGCTTGCGTTCGATCTCCTCATATCATGGGGCGGATAGCCGGGCGCGCGACCGAGACGATGGCGATGGGAGTGGATCACCACGTCGACATAGTCGGGGTTATCGAACGCCATAGCAGTGCGCTCGAATGTCGCCTCATCAAAGCGCCAGGACGGGGAGTTACGTGTCCAGATCACCCGGGCGACGCCGCGCCGATCGGCGGTCAGTGAGCGTCTGTTTGCTCCATCTTGTAGTCGGCGCACGGGTAGTGCTCCGTGGTCACCAACAAGTTCGGGCATAAGAGTTGGCCGCGGGAAATCGTGCATTTCAGAAGACAGGCCGATGCCGAAGCGGTCTTGAAACCTGGTGCGTGCGATTCGCCGATTGAGGCGAAGGATACGACGCACAAAAAGCTCAACGCTGTGGTCCTCAGGGCTTTCATGACACGTCCTCCATCTGGTCTGTTCAGGTGCGTCGAAGTCACCGTCCGTCTGGTTTCCCGACCCGACGCCTAAGGTCCTGGATCAGGCTCGCAAGGTCAGGATCGTTTGGCGCGACGCGATTGAGCCGTTCAGCGTATTCCAGAGCGGAGCCACCAACCACCCAAAAATACTGTCTGGGGCCAAGCTGGTCCGGCGCGATGGGAAGCTCGGCGAAAATTTCCAGAAAATCCTGTGCTTCATCGAAACGCCGGCGGAAGGGCTCGATCTGCCGCTCGACATTCGCGGCACACCGTTCCAGCGGCGCGTATGGGGATGCCCTGCTCGGGATTCCGGCCGGGTCCACCGTGACCTATGGGGCGCTCGCCGCCCGCATCGGCCAACCGAAATCTGTTCGCGCCGTTGCAAACGCCTGCGCTGCCAATGCCCTAGCCCTGGCGATCCCGTGCCATCGCGTCATCAGAAGCAATGGCACTCTTTCCGGCTACTGCTGGGGCGTAGAGCATAAGCGGGCCCTGATCGCGAAGGAGGCGCTGGGATAAACTGTTCCAGCGGTGCCCCGTTTACCTTCCCTCGCGCCCCCACGTCAGCGCCAAGCTTCCCACCAACAGCAGCAACCCGAGCAGGCCGGCGAACATCGGCAGCACGCCGATCCCGTGCACCACGCTGGCGTCGCGGATCCTCAGGCCGATCCAATCGTCGCCCTTGAGGGTGTCGCTCGATCGCACGCCGAGGATGCGCGGCACCACGAGGCTCGATCCGTCGGCGAGGCGGCGCGAGTCGCCGCCGGTCGCGTTGGCGAGCGGCGCCATCACGGCGGTTGTCGAGGTGACTTCGCTGAATTCCTTCGGATTGGCGGGGCCGACATTGACGAGCGTCGTCAGCTTGCCGTCGGTGGCGCGCCACAGGCCAAGCTCGGTGGCATCCACCACCTTGCGCCACACGCCGGGCTCGCCCTGGTCCAGCGTCAGGTTGCGCTGGGTGCCCGATGGCGAGGTGAGAATCACGGGCGCGACGGTCTCCGCCATGGTCTGGCGCTGCACGGTGATTTCGCGGCCATGGACGAGGAGCCGCAGCGCCTCTTCCTCGAGATCCGGCTGCTTCATCAGCCAATGGGACACGCGCCGCAGCAGGTCGATATGGGGGCCGCCGCCTTCATAACCGCGCGCCCACAGCCAGATGTGATCCGACAGAATGAGGCCCACCCGGCCTTCGCCCTCGCGCGCGAGGACCAACAGCGGCTGGTCGCCGGCGCCGTTCATCAAGGGGGTGCCGTTCGTGGTCTTGGTGTCGACCACGCGGAAGAACCGGCTCCAGTGCGGCGGATCTTCGTTGGCGCCTTCAAGGCCGCGCGTCACCGGATGGCGCCGCCCCGGCTCGGTAAGGCGGGCGTAGAAGGGGTCCTCCGTGACGTGCCCGGTCGGCTCGGACGGCAGGATGGCGTCAAGCGGCGTGCGCCAGATGCTGATCGGCCCCGCATAGTCAGGGCCGGCCGCAACCAGTACGGCGCCGCCGTTACGGACATACCTGGCGATATTGTCGAAATAGGCGAGCGGCAGCACGCCCTGCCGCGCATAGCGGTCGAAGATGATGAGCTGGAAGTCGTTGATCTTCTGCTGGAACAGCTCACGGGTCGGAAACGCGATCAAGGACAATTCGTTGATCGGCGTGCCGTCCTGCTTCTCGGGCGGCCGCAGGATGGTGAAGTGGACGAGATCGACGTTGGCGTCGGACTTGAGGAGATTGCGCCAAGTGCGCTCGCCCGCATGGGGCTCGCCGGAGACCAACAGCACCCGTAGCTTGTCGCGCACGCCGTCGATCGACACCACGGCGCGATTGTTCACCGGCGTGAGCTCGCCTTCGAGCGGCGCCGCCTCGATCTCGACGATATTCTGGCCCGCATGGGTGATCTGGACCTGAATGTCGACCTGCCGGCCGGCGGTGACGACTCGCCGGTCGAGCAACTCGCCGTCACGGCTGATCTTTACCTCGGCGGGCGAAGCACGGACGCCTTCGTCCTCGACACGGAACGATATGGTCTGGTTCTGGCCCACGATGCCGAAGCGCGGCGCCGCGATCAGCACCACGCGGCGATCCTTTTCATTGGGATTGCCGGTGATGAGGGCGTGCACCGGCGCCGCGAAGCCCAGCGCGCCGATGTCGGCCGGCACGTCATGGACGCGGCCGTCGGTAATGAAGATCGCGCCGGCGACGCGATCGGGCGGCACGTCGGCGAGCGTCGCGTTGAGCGCGCTGAACAAACGGGTGCCGTCGGTCTCGCCATCCGCCTGGCCGGCTTCGATCACGCGCGTCTCGATACCGGGAATACGTTCAAGCCGCTGGGTCACCGCTGCGCGCGCCGCCTCGGTCTGCGTCGCGCGGTCGCCGAATCCCTGGCTCGGGCTCTTGTCGACCACGACGACCGCGACCGAGGTCAGGGGATCGCGGTCCTCGCGGGTGAGCGACGGATTGGCGAGCGCAAGCACCATGAGCGCCAGCGCCCCGCATCGGATCGCGGCGCCGCGGCCGCGCGCCAGCACCAACAGCGCCGCCACGACGGCGGCAACCGCGGCGGCGGCCCAGACGAATTCGACCGGAACGAGAGGCGAGAAGCTGATGCCGAATACCACGATTGGGTTCCTACTCTAAGTTCCTGTTGGTTGTGGGGTGGGCAAAGCGAAGCGTGCCCACCGTTGCCGCATCTGCCGGTTCCGGTGGGCACGGCGCGCAAGAGCGCGCCTTTGCCCACCCTACAAGTGCCCTACTGGCCGAGCCGTTCGAGAAGCGCCGGAATATGGACCTGGTCAGCCTTGTAGTTGCCGGTCAGGGTGTACATCACGATGTTGACGCCGGCGCGAAAAGCGAATTCGCGTTGGCGCGGCTCGCCGGGCACCAGCGGCAGCATCGCCTGGCCGTCGGGGCGCGTCGCCCAGGCACCGGCCAGATCGTTCGACGTGATGATGATCGACGATACGCCGTCGCCGCCGCGCGCCGGGCGCTTGGTATCTTCGTCTTCCTCCTTGTCGGCGCTTTGCAGCGCCTCGACCCAGAGCTGGCCCGAGGTGAAGCGGCCCGGGAAGTCGCGCAACAGGAAGAATGTCTTGGTCAGCACGTGGTCGCGCGGCACCGGCTCCAGTTCAGGAATATCGAGCGACGACAGAATCGAGCGCAGCTCGGCCATGCCGGGGCTGCGCGCCTCACCGCCCGGACCAGGGGGCGCCAGCACGGCATCGCGAGTGTCGAACAGCATGGTGCCGCCCTGCTTCATGTAGGCGTCGACGCGCGCCAAGGCCTGGGGCGTCGGCTTCTTGGCGCCGGGCACGATCGGCCAATAGATGATCGGGAAGAACGCGAGCTCGTCGCGGTCAAGATCGACGCCGACCGGATCGCCGGCCTCGAGCGCAGTGCGCTGGGCCAGAAAGGTGGTGAGGCCGGTAAGGCCGGATTTGCTGACCAAATCCGCCTCGCCATCGCCTGTCACCACATAGGCGAGGTGGGTTTCGAGGGTCGATTTCGATGCAAACTGATCGGACGCAGCGTCGGCGGCGTATGACTCGCCGCGCGTGGCGGCGAGCGCAAACACGACGCCGCCAACAATCAGCAGCCCGGCCGCAAGGCCACGCCGCGGCAGCAGCCGATAGATGCCGCCGGCAAGCCAGAACACCACCAGCGCATCGATCAGCAACAGCAACAGCGCAGTCATGAAGATCGGTCCGCGCAGATCCTGCGGCTCGGTGGTGCGGAAATATTCAAGGCGCGGATTGAGCGGCTTGAAATCGATCGGCACCAGGCGGTCGGCGGGCGCCAGCGTGTTGACCGCGACGAGACCCTCCGGCGGGCCGTAGAAGCCCGGCGGGTTATCCGCGGTGGCACGGCCCAGGTAGCCGGCGGCGATCGGACGCGCGGTCGGCGGCGGAGGCTCGAAGCTCCCGAAACCATCGAGCACGCGGGTCGGGGGGACCGCGTCGCGCGCGGTGCTTTGCGCGCCGGTAGCCGCATTGGCCTCGGTCGACGCCGTCGCGCCGGAGATGCCGACGATACGCTTGAGCATGTCGACGAAGGCGCCCGACAAAGGAAGATCGGACCACTTGGTGTCAGCCGTCACATGGAACAGCACGATCATACCTTTGCCTTTCCGTGCCGCTGTGACCAGCGGCGTGCCGTCGCCGAGCATCGCCCAGGTGTGGTCCGACAGCCCGGAATCAGGCTCCGCCAGCACCTGCCGGTTCACCGTCACATCGTTCGGTACCGTCATGCCATTGAATGGGCTCTCGTGCGAAAAAGCGGCAAGCTGCTGTGGCTGATCCCAGCTCAGGCTGCCGCCGAGAATGCGGCCGCCGCGGCGCAGCTTCACCGGAACCAGTTCGTCGTCCGCGGCGGCGAGCCGCGGGCCGGCAAACCGCACCAGCACGCCGCCGTCGTCGATCCACCGGGTCAGGCGGTCGTGCGCGTCGCCCGCGATCGTGCCGACATCGGCGAGGATCATCATCGGGAGACGCTGTTCGATGAATTGGTTCACCATCTCGGCAGGCGAGCCACGGTCGGCAAGTCGGACATCGGCGAACGGACTCAAGGCACGGGAAAGATAGAAGGTGGAGGCGAGCAGCGGCTGCGCCGTATCGGCGGTCGAGCCGGTGATCACCCCGACGGTGCGCCGGCGCCACCGCTTATCGAGGAGTTGCACGGCGCCCGCCGAGCGCTCACCCTCGATCTCAAGTCGGGCGATGTCGTTGCGGATCTCGACCGGAAGATCCAGTTGCGCGTCGGTTTCGCGCTCGCTCGAATTGAAGGTGAAGCTCGCTTCCCCGAGCGGCAGTCCCTTGAGATCGAGGGCACGCACAGCGCCGACATCGTCTCCGCCCGTGACAGCGCGGAGCACCTTCACGGTGAGCACGCCTGCCGCATTGTCGGCGGCGGCGAGCGCGTGGGCGGGCTTGACGCCGCCCTCGACGACCGTGACGGGCCGCTTGTCGGCGATGCGGGCAAGCGCCAGAACGAAATCGGCGGCGTGGCCGGCATCGACGCCGTCGGACAGCCAGACGATCTCGATGTCCGGCGTTCCCATCAGGAAACGCTCCAGTGCCGGGATGGCTTCGGTACGCTCGATTGCGTGGGGCTTCGGCTGGACGAGGCGTAACCGGGCCCGCGCGGCGCCGGGCGTCTCCAGCGAAATGTCGCGCGCTGTCACCGACAGCGGTGCTATCGCAACGCCGCGGCCATCAGCTTCGGCACGGGCGATGAGATCCTCGGCGGTGCGCAGGCGCGCATCCCAGGTGGCGGCTGCCGCGAAGCCGTCGTCGATCAGCAGCAGCAGCGGCGCGCTCGCGCTGGTCGTCGCGACCGGCGGATTCCATAGCGGCCCCGCCGCCGCAATGATGACCAGCGCCGCCAGCGTAAGCCGCAGCAGGGTGAGCCACCACGGCGTGCGAGCGGGGGTCTCCTCTTTGGGGGCGATGTCGAACAGCATCCGGGTCGGGGGGAAATCGATGCGGCGTGGCCGCGGCGGCACCAGGCGCAGCAGCCACCACAGGATGGGCAGGCTGAGCAGGCCGAGCAGAACCAGCGGCTCGGCGAATGCCAAAGGGATTCCTGCAATCATGCCCGGCGCTCCGGATGGGCCAGCGCATGCCAGCGATTGATCCCCGTGCCCTCGCGTCCGGCGCCGAGCTGTTCATGCAGCTTGAGCAGCAGCTCGGTGGCCGGCCGGTCGGTACGATGGATGATGAAGCTCCAGCCCAGCCGATCGGTCTCAAGGCGGATTTCGGTGCGGTGGCGTTCGACGCGCGCGGTGTAATCCTCGCGCCAAGCCTCGGCGCGGCCGGCCGTCACAGCGCCGGCACCTTCCGGTTCGACGAATTCGATGCGCCCGGCATACGGGAAGGTTTCCTCGGCGGGATCGACGATCTGGATTACATGGCCTTGCGCACCGGTCGCGGAGAGCTGGGCTATGGTACGGTGAACGTCGGCGATCGGGCTCCACAGGTCGGACAGCACGATGATCTCGGCAAGCGGGGCGGGCGAGAAGGTCGGCGGGAGGCTGGTGCGGGCGACCGGATCGTAGATCATCGCCTGGGCGATCTTGTCGACCACATTGCGGGCGCCGCTCGGACGCGTCAGGCCCGGTACGCCGACGCGTTCGCCGCCCTCCACCAAAATTTCGGCCAGCGCCAGCGCCATCACCAGGGCGCGGTCAAGCTTGCTGCATTCGGCGAGCCGGGACGAAAACGCCATTGAGGGCGAGCGGTCGGGCCAGATCCAGACCGTATGTGCGGCTTCCCATTCCTGCTCGCGAACATAGAGATGGTCGTCGCGTGCGGACCGGCGCCAATCGACCCGCCCCGCCGGCTCACCCGACATGAACCGGCGATACTGCCAGAAATTCTCGCCTGATCCGGCGCGGCGGCGGCCGTGGAGCCCGTGGATGATGGTGGCAGCGACGCGACGCGCCTCCAGGATCAGCCGCGGCATCTGGGCGGCAAGTTCGCGGCTGGTACCGACGGCGTGTGGAACGGCTGCGGTGTCGTGAAACGCCGTTGCGTTTTGGGCCATCGATTATCCGATCCGGGCCTTCAGGCGACCGACGACTCCGGTAATCGATTCGCCATCCGCCCGTGCCGCGAACGTCAGAGCCATGCGGTGCTTGAGCACCGGCTCGGCGAGCGCTATGACGTCATCGATCGACGGTGCGTAGCGCCCCTCGAGGAGCGCACGGGCGCGCACCGCCAGCATCAGGGCTTGGCTTGCACGAGGGCTCGGTCCCCAGGCGATCAGCTTGCCGATGTCGCCGGCATCCGGCCCGGGGCGAGCCGAACGCACCAGCGCCAGGATGGCTTCGACCACCGATTCGCCGACCGGCAAGCGGCGCACCAGCCGTTGCACCGACATCAGATCGTCCGCCGTCATGGCGACCCTGGGCCTGCTCTCCTCGGCGCCGGTGGTGTCGAACAGGATGCGGCGTTCGGCCTCGATGTCCGGGTAGTCGACATCGATTTCCATCAGGAAACGGTCGAGCTGGGCTTCGGGGAGCGGGTAGGTGCCTTCTTGTTCCAGCGGATTTTGGGTTGCCAGCACGTGGAAGGGTCTGGGCACGTCATGCCGCGACCCCGCAACCGTGACATGCAGTTCCTGCATGGCCTGCAATAGCGCCGACTGGGTGCGCGGGCTGGCGCGATTGATCTCGTCGGCCATCAGGAGTTGGGCAAATATCGGCCCCGGGATGAACCGGAAGTTGCGTTTGCCGCCAGGCACCTCTTCCAGTACCTCGGAGCCAAGAATGTCGGATGGCATCAGATCCGGGGTGAACTGGATACGGCGTGCATCGAGACCCAACACGGTGCCCATCGTGTCTACGAGCTTGGTCTTGGCGAGACCCGGCACGCCCACCAGCAGGGCGTGACCACCTGAAAGCACCGTGATCAGCGCCTGTTCGACGACCTTGCCCTGACCGAAAATGACGGCGCCGACCGCGTCTTTGGCGGCGCGCAAATGCCCGGTCGCGGTCTCGGCGGCACGCACAATCATGTCTTCCAACTTCTCCAGGCTGTCGCCCGACGATGTCGCCATAAGGCTCGCTCCTCGATCTTCCGGCACCGTACGCCTGACGGTGTGGGTGGACGTGCAAAAATCAGACCGCAGCTAAACCGTAACCGGACTCATGCCCGGCCGCCGTCTGTTTCCGTACTCAAGTGTACGCTATTTTGCCGCAATGGCGATTGTTTTGGCGCATTAGCGGCTCTCAGCCCATACATATTTTCGCGAGCGGCCGGCCGCGCGTCCGTCTACAGTGCCGCGCATGCGTCTACAATAGAGCCAACCATGGCGAAGGAAAGGCAGAGTGGCAAGAACGGGCTCGAAAGCATTGCGGGCGCAATGAAATCCGCGTCCGGCAAGGGGCCGCCGCCGGTCCACCTGTGGAATCCTGCCTTTTGCGGCGAAATCGACATGCGGATCGCGGCCGACGGTACGTGGTTCTACCAAGGCACTACGATCGGCCGGCCCGCGCTGGTCAAATTGTTTGCTTCCATTCTCAAGCGGGAGGGCGAAAAATACTTCCTCGTCACTCCGGTGGAGAAGTGCGGCATCACGGTGGATGATGCACCATTCATGGCCGTCGAGTTGCGTATCGACGACGGTGCGGCGGGGCGGCAACTTTGTTTTCGCACCAATGTGGACGACTGGGTTGCGTGCGGGCCCGACCACCCGCTGCGGTTCGAGCCCGAGGCTACGACGGGTGGCCTCAAGCCCTATCTCCACGTCCGCCGTGACCTGTGGGCTAAGGTGACTCGTGCCGTGTTCTACGATCTCGTGGACCTCGGTGAAGCGCGCGAGATCGCCGGCACGCTGATGTTCGGTGTCGCGTCCGCCGGCCAATTTTATGCTATGGCCCGGGCTGACAGCCTTGAGGATATCACCCTATGACGGATGCCGCGCCGGTTCGCGCCGACGACGCCCACGGACCGGACTTCTTCGACCGGGTGCGCCGGCGGCTCTCCCTCGACGTACCGGCCGCGCTACGCGACGTCACGGCACCGGCCGTGCGGGGGGATCTCGATCTCGACCCGGAGTCCTGGAAGAAGGCGGGCGTGACCGCCGCCAAGCCGGCAGCGGTGCTCATCCCGGTGGTCGATCGGCCGACCCCGACCGTGATCCTGACTCAGCGCACCGCCGATCTGCCGAACCATGCCGGCCAGATCGCTTTCCCGGGCGGCAAGATCGACGCGCTGGACGAGACGCCGGTGGGGGCGGCACTGCGCGAGGCCGAGGAGGAGATCGGCTTGGCGCCGGCGCTGGTCGAGCCGCTCGGGTATCTCGATCTCTATCTAACCTTCAGCGGTTTCCGTATCCTTCCCACGGTCGCGCGAATCGCCCCGGATTTTGCGCTGGCGCTCAACCGGTCTGAAGTCGCAGAGGTTTTCGAAGTCCCGCTGGAATTCCTGATGACACCGGAAAACCACCGGCGCAGGAGCCGCGACTGGAACGGCATCGTCCGTCACTATTATGAAATTCCTTACCGGAACCGTTACATCTGGGGCGTCACAGCGGGTATCCTGCGCAATCTCTATGAGCGCATCTACCGAGAGTAGGGTTTCGCCGCGAAATAACGCTTCATTCTCGCGACGGCGTGCAGCAAGCTTTCCTTCCCCCGCTTGCGGGGGAGGGCTGGGGAGGGGGCTCTTGCCGCGAGTCAATGCCGTGGAATTGGCCCCCTCCCTAACCCTCCCCCGCAAGCGGGGGAGGGGATAAAAAATGGAGCGGTTATTTATAATCGGCTCCTGAAGAACCATGAGGGTTTGGATGAAGCTCATTACCCGCCGCCCAGGGCCGCGCTGCGAATCCCGATGATCCGCCCGGTCGCCACCGAGCTGGCGCTCTTCCTCACGCCGTTCGTCGCCTATGCGCTGTTTCTGTGGGCGACGCGCACGGGTGTGCTCGACGTTTCGGCGTGGTCGCCGCCGCGCCTCTTGTGGCTCACCATCGCGGCGTTGGTGCTGGTGATCGGGAGTTTCGTGGTTCTGGCGCAATTCAGCGGGGTGCCGCCCGGCTCGACCTATGTGCCGGCGCACCTGGAAAACGGGCGGCTGGTGCCCGGCGCCGAAAGATGAGCGCGACCTTCCGGTTGCCGGACGCGGGTTGGCTGCGTGCGCCGGCACTCGCGCGCGCTCTCTCGATCCTCAACGGCGGCGGCGAGGAGGCGCGCGTCGTCGGGGGGGCGGCGCGCAATGCCCTGATGGGGCTGCCCCTGAGCGACATCGACATAGCCACTACGGCGCCGCCGGATGAGGTGGTGCGTCGCGCGGCGACGGGCGGACTGAAGGCGGTGCCGACCGGCATAGACCACGGCACC
>Ga0257161_1000073_pt1 | contig 24603 bp, 21 predicted proteins | sample NR01A_FD_185954 | JGI IMG/M metagenome (GOLD analysis project Ga0257161, IMG submission 185954) | Soil microbial communities from H.J. Andrews Experimental Forest, Oregon, United States - NR-01-A | ecosystem: Environmental > Terrestrial > Soil > Temperate forest > Bulk soil | place: USA: Oregon... | reverse complement strand
CGAGGGAAGGGTGGGGGCCGGTGAGGGGGCCACTTCGCGAGTCTGAGCTTGTGGCAAGAACCCCCTCACCCCGACCCTCTCCCCGCAAGGGGCGGGGCGAGGGAGAAGAGCGAGCGAGTTACTGGTAGCCCTTGGGGAACGGATCGGGCTCCATCAGGTTTGCGGTCTCGTAAACGAGATCGTACTGACCATCGGTGCGGGCACGCCCGACTCGGGTCTTGCTCCACAGATGATGGTTCTCGTGGATGCGGACGTAGCCTTCCGGCGCGCCCTTGAACTCGACGCCGGGCGAAGCCGCCGCGACCTTGTCGATGTCGAACGAGCCGGCCTTTTCGACCGTGAGCTTCCACAGCCACGGCCCCAGATACGCGGCCTGGGTGACGTCGCCGATCACGGTCTTGTCGCCCCACATCTTGTGGAAGGCGGACACGAAAGCCTTGTTGTTGTCGTTGCCAAGCGACTGGAAGTACTTCATGCAGGCATAGGCCCCGACGATGTTCTCGCCGCCGATGCCGTCGATCTCGTCCTCGGTGACCGAGATGGTCATCAGGGTTTGCTTGTTGAGATCGATGCCGGCCGCCTTGAGTTGCTTGTAGAAGGCGACGTTGGAGCCACCGACGATGATGGCGTATATCACGTCCGGCTTCGACAGCTTCATCTTGTTGATGACGGAATTGAACTGCGTGCTGCCGAGCGGGAAGTATTCTTCGCCGAGCACCTTGAGCTTGAGCACATTCTCGATGTGCTTGCGGGCGATCTTGTTGGAGGTGCGTGGCCAGATGTAATCGGAGCCGAGCAGATAGAAGGTTTTGGCGCCCTTCTCCTTCTGCACCCAGTCGAGGCCCGCGATGATCTGCTGGGTCGCCTCCTGGCCGGTGTAGATGACGTTCTTCGATTGCTCGAGGCCTTCGTAGAAGGTCGGGTAGTAGAGCATGCCATTGTACTGCTCGAATACCGGCAGCACTGCCTTGCGCGAGGCCGACGTCCAGCAGCCCATCACGGACGCGACCTTGTCGTTGACGAGCAGCTTCTTGGCCTTCTCGGCGAAGGTGGGCCAGTCGCTCGCGCCGTCCTCCTGGATGAATTTGATCTTGCGGCCGAGCACGCCGCCTAGCGCATTGATCTGTTCGATCGCGAGTTTCTCGGCTTCGACAGATCCCGTCTCCGAGATCGCCATGGTGCCGGTGACCGAATGGAGAATGCCGACGGTCACCTCGGTGTCGGTCACAGCGAGCCCAGTGGTGTTGACTTTCGCGGTCGGAAACTGCTGCGCCAGAGCATGAGGCGGCAACAAGGCGGTTGCCGACAACGCGGCCGTACCGAGCAGCAGCTTGCGGCGGAATGGGGATTTCAGATCCTTTGGGGAATGTTCGAAAGACATGCGGCGCCTCGATTCAGCTTCGTGATCAGCTTTGTTGATCCCTTGGGAGGCGAGCTGTTCGCGCTCCACGGCCGAATAAGAAGCGATGATGGTGCATTGCAGCATACGTCAATTGACGTATGTCCCTACGCAATTTTCCCCCCCAAGATGGCGCCAGGCTTCAGCAACGGGGCGACAACGTGGCCAGCGTGAAATTTATGCGAGTTTGCCGTATTTTGCAGCGCGCTTTGCCGCGTCTTTGGCCACGCCCACCGCTTCCTTTCGGACTAGATTCGAATATGGGTCAAGATACCCGAGCGCCATAACAAACTCCGAAAGATAATGCCGCAATGCAGCATTACAGGATGACCGGATTCGCTCGGGTATCGCAGCGCCGGCCCGAAAGCTGCGGAGAGGTCGAGGAACCGCCCAAGCGAGCAAAATGACAGGAGCGGCAGGTGACTGCTCACCAACGTATTGTTCGCGTGCGGAGAAACTACAACAAGTGGGTCGCCAACCAGACCCTGGAAGACTATGCGCTGCGCTTCACCGCGAAGAGCGCGCGCAAATGGTCGAGCCTGCGGGTCGCCAACACCGCCATCGGAGCGATATCGTTCCTTGCGCTTGAAGCGATCGGCGGCGCCATCACCATCAACTATGGATTCGCCAATGCGGCGAGCGCCATCCTGGTGGTCGGCGGTCTCATCTTCCTAACTGGGATTCCGATCGCCTATTACGCCGCCAGCTACGGCGTCGACATCGATCTCCTGACCCGCGGCGCCGGCTTCGGCTATATTGGATCGACCGTCACCTCCCTGATCTATGCATCATTCACGTTTCTATTCTTCGCCATCGAAGCCGCGATCATGTCGCTCGCCTTGGAGCTGTGGTTTGGCCTGCCGCTGTTCATCGGTTACGTAGTCAGTTCCGTGGTTGTGATTCCCCTCGTCACTCACGGCATCACCTTCATCAGCCGGTTGCAGCTGTGGACCCAGCCGATCTGGCTCGTTCTGCACATGCTGCCGTTCGCAGCCATCGCCATCTACGATGCGGGCTCGTTCGAGGGATGGACACACTATGGCGGGCGCGCCGAGACGGAGGGCTTATCGTTCAATCTCGTGCTGTTTGGCGCGGCGTCGACGGTGGTGTTCTCGTTGATCGCGCAGATCGGCGAGCAGGTCGATTTTCTGCGCTTCCTGCCGGCTCGCGGCAAGGGGCGATCGACCGCCTGGTGGGCCGCATACCTCGCGGCAGGCCCCGGCTGGATCGTCCCTGGACTGCTGAAACTCCTGGCCGGATCATTCCTCGCCTATCTGGCGGTCCGCCATCTGGTCCCGATCGACAAGGCGACCGAGCCGGCGCAAATGTATCTTGTCGCCTTCGAAAACGTGTTTTCGTCGCCGGAAATCGCACTCGCCTTCACCTGCACCTTCGTCATCATCTCGCAAATCAAAATCAACGTCACCAATGCGTATGCGGGCTCGATCGCGTGGTCGAATTTTTTCTCGCGGCTGACCCATAGCCATCCTGGGCGCGTGGTGTGGCTCGTCTTCAACACGGCGATCGCGCTCCTCCTGATGGAGCTCGGCATCTTCAAGGCGCTCGAACGCATTCTCGGGCTCTATTCGCTCGTCGCCGTCGCCTGGGTCGGCGCGCTGGTGGCGGACCTTGTCGTCAACAAGCCGCTGGGTCTGAGCCCCCCGTTCATCGAGTTCAAGCGCGCCCATCTCTACGACATCAACCCGGTCGGCGTCGGCGCGATGATCCTCGCGACGCTGATGGGTGTAGTGGCCTATGCGGGCGTTCTTGGCACCGTCGTGCAGGCGCTGTCGAGCTTCGTCGCCCTTGGCGTCGCCTTTGTGACGGCGCCGGCGATTGCGGTCGCGACTCGGGGCAAGTTCTATCTCGCCCGCGCGGCGCGCAAATTGCCTGACGGCCAGACCATGGTGCGCTGCTGCATTTGCGAGCACCATTTCGAGCCGGAGGACATGGCCCAGTGCCCCGCCTATTCGGGGCCGATTTGCTCCTTGTGCTGCTCGTTGGAGACACGATGCCGCGACGCCTGCAAGCCGGACACGCGAATCTCAAAGCAGGTCGGCACCTTCGTCGACCGCAACCTGCCGACCTGGGTGGCGAAGTCGTTGAACACCGACATCAGCCAATATGTCGGCGTGCTGTCGTTGTTCGCCGCTATCATCGGGGCGGTGCTGACCTTCGTGTATTTCCAGGTGTCATTCGAGTCTGACGTGCAGAAGGAGATTCTGCGCTCGACCCTGTGGACGGTGTTTTTCATCTTGGGGATCATCGCCGGCATTGCGGCATGGCTGTTCGTGCTGGTGCACGAGAGCCGACGCGTTGCCGAGGAGGAAACCCGGCGCCAGACCGAACTGCTGATGCAAGAAATCGAGGCGCACAAGCGCACCGACGCGAAACTGCAGCAGGCCAAGGAAACGGCGGAGGCGGCTAGCAAGGCCAAGAGCCGCTACGTGGTGGGACTCAGCCACGAGCTGCGCACGCCGCTCAATGCGATCGTCGGCTACGCCCAGATTCTGGAGCGCGATCCCGCCATTCCGGTTCGTCGCCTCGACGCCATCCGGGTGGTGCGCCGCAATGCCGAGTACCTGTCGGGCCTCATCGATGGGCTGCTGGATATCTCCAAGATTGAAGCCGGCCGCTTCCATCTCAATCGCAATGAAGTGCGGCTGCGCGAGTTCCTCGAGCAGCTCGTCGACATGTTCCGGCTGCAGGCTACCGCAAAGAGCATCGAGTTCAAGTTCAGCACCTCCGACCAGCTGCCACCCTGCGTCTATACCGACGAGAACCGGCTGCGCCAGATTCTCATCAATCTCCTGTCCAACGCCATCAAGTTCACCGATGTCGGACACGTCACCATGCGGGTCGATTACCGCAACCAGGTTGCGCGCTTCGAGGTGCAGGATACCGGCATCGGCATCCATCCGCATGATCTCAACCGCATCTTCCAGCCGTTCGAGCGCGCCCGGCACGGCCCCGTCAACACCAAGACCGGTACCGGGCTCGGGCTCACCATCACCAAGATGCTGGCAGAAACCATGGGAGGTGAGATCACGGTGAAGAGTGAGATCGGCCATGGCAGCCGGTTCCAGGTCAAGCTGATGCTCGCCGAGGTCGCCCGGCCACGCAACGCGCCGCCGCTCGAGCACCGCGTGCGCGGCTATGACGGACCGCGCCAGACCATCCTGGTGGTCGACGACGACCAGGTTCACCGCGACCTCGTGTACGAGCTCCTCGAGCCGCTTGGCTTCAACGTGGTAACGGCCGCGAACGGCGCCGCGTGTCTTGCGCTCGTCAACGAGCGGCGACCGAACCTGATCCTGCTCGATATCTCGATGCCCGACATGGACGGATGGACGGTGGCGCGCCAGCTGCGCCAAATGCCGCGCGAGCGCCCCGCCATCATCATGTTGTCGGCAATCGCCATGGAGGAAGAGCGGGCGGCCGAGCCCGACCGTCTTTACGACGACTTCATGATCAAGCCGATCGATCTGCGGCAAATGCTGGAGAAGTTTCACACCTTGCTCGACATCGAATGGACCACGCGAGAGGAAGTCATCGCGTCGACGCCGCCCGCGCCCGCGCAGAGCCTCGCACTCGATGCCATCCATGCGCTGATCCAGCTCGGCCAGATCGGTCACTTTCGCGGTATCAGCGCAACGCTCGACGAGATCGAAGCCGGTTCCCCGGACCTCGCCACCTCGGTGGCGGAGCTGCGCGCAATCGCCAATTCATTCAATCTGAGCCGATTCCTGACTGTCCTTGAGGCGCAGCGGAGGACTTATGCGCCCTAGCGAAACCGGAGACATCGTGCTCGTCGTCGACGACTCGCCCGATACCCTGCGCATGCTGACCGATGCGCTCGAGGATGCCGGCATGACGGTGCTGGTCGCGCTCGAAGGCGCCCAGGCACTGGCGATCGTCGCCAAGATCACGCCGGACATCGTCCTGATGGACGCCGTGATGCCGAGCATCGACGGCTTCGAGACAACCCGCCGCCTCAAGCGCAACAAGACGCTCGCCCACGTGCCGGTCATCTTCATGACCGGGCTCAGCGAAACCCAGGACATCGTCAAGGGGCTGGAGGCCGGCGGCGTCGACTACGTGACGAAGCCGATCGTTCCCGATGAGCTGCTGGCGCGCATCCGGGTTCACCTCGTCAATGCGCGCCTCGCCCACTCGGCCCGCGCGGCGCTCGACGCGTCCGGGCGCTATCTGCTGGCGGCCGACGCCTCGGGCGGCGTGCTGTGGTGCACGCCGCAGACCGCAAAGCTGCTCGGCCTCGCGTTCGGGGATTTCCACGGCGAAGGCTATTTGCTCCCGGCGAACGTGCAGGAATGGCTGCAAAAGCGCGCTAACCAGGATGTCAAATCGGCGACCGATTCGATCCCGCTTGAAACGGATTCGAGTTTGCTCAAATTGCAGCTATCCTATGTGGGCCGGGTGGCCTCGGAGGAAATTCTGCTGCGCCTGGTGGAAGGCGAATTTGAGAACGACAATCTGGTGCTCAAACGCAAGCTGCCACTGACGCCGCGCGAATCTGAGGTTCTGATGTGGATAGCGCGGGGGAAATCGAACCGCGATATCGCCGAAATCCTGAATTTGAGCCCGCGTACCGTGAACAAGCACCTGGAGCAGATCTATTCCAAGCTCGGCGTCGAAAACCGCGCCTCGGCCGCGGCGTTGGCAGTGCGGATGTTGGGGGTGCGGTAGTAGCTGTGCCCGCCGTTGCGAGACCGGTGTCATGAGGCCCCTTCTCATCCTCAAATTTGCACTCGACATACGATTCGGTGACGACGTAAGTCATCTGCGCGCTTGCGCCGTCTTCGTCAGCATTCAGCGGGATGCCCTCCCTTCGTGCTGATAGGAAGGCGGTATCACGTCCGGAATCTGTGACAGGCTCAAGGTGAAATTCCCTGGGCCTACTCGGCACGGGCGGCCGTGTCGACTACATGGACGGTGCGGCAGGTTCACCCCGGCAACCGGACCCATTGGCGAGTTGGCCGGCAGCATCCGGGTCGGACCAAAACCTACCATCCACCGCCGCCATCCTCCTCTTCCGAGTGAGCTGGAATTGACGTAGTTTCATTGCACGTTAGGCTCGCCCAATATTTGGCGGCGCCATCCGCGGAGGGCACATGCGTGTGGTCATTGGGCTGTTGGCTGCATCGGTTCTCGCCTGTGCGGCACCCGCGGAAGCACAAAACTATCCATCGAGGCCGATTCGAATTATCGTACCCTACGCGCCTGGTGGTGTATCCGATATTGCCGCCCGACTTGTCGGGCAGAAACTGATCGATGCGTTGGGGCAATCTTTCATTGTGGAAAATCGGCCTGGTGGCAACGGCTTCATTGCCGTGATGGCAGCAGTGCGTGCGCCGGCTGACGGATATACACTCCTGGTCGGCACAATCGCCGAGTTCACGATCAATCCGGCTCTTTACAAGAAGCTGCCCTACAACGTCGAGCGTGATCTCACTGCGATTGCCATGTTAAGCGATACTCCACTTGTGCTCGTGACCAATGGTGGCTCGCCCTACCACTCGGTCGAGGACGTTATTGTGGCGGCCAGAGGGAAACCAGAAACGCTTGGCATCTCGTCTCCGGGAACTGGCACGTTCAATCATGTCACCATCGAGCAATTGGGATTTGAGGCGGGCATCAAGCTGCTCCATGTTCCCTACAGGGGGGGCGCGCCGGCTGGGACGGCGGTTGCAGCGGGCGACGTCCCGCTCGGACTCCTCGCGATCTCTTCCGTGGTGCCGTTTCTCCAATCCAACCGTATTCGTGTGCTTGCGGTTACGACCTCAAAACGATCGAGCTTCGATCCGGAATGGAAGACGCTTCAGGAGGAGGGCGTACCCGACATAGATGCATCTAACTGGGTCGGGATGTTCGCCCCCAAGAATGTGCCCAAGCCGATCATCGAGAAGCTGCATGGTGAGATTCAAAAAGTCCTAGTAACGGCCGACATCCGGACCCTCTTCGCAGTTGGCGGCGCGGATACGATGCCGATGAGCATTGCTGATTTCGATGCCCGCATTAAGGCTGATACCGCGCGCTTCAAAAACATCGTGAAGGAAGCTGGCCTCCAGGCCGAATGAGTTTTGGCGATGAAACTTGCCCGTCGACAATTTCTGCATCTGGCTGCGGGCGCTGCCGCACTCCCGGCGCTCTCGCGCATTGCAAACGCACAGTCCTACCCGACGCGGCCGGTGCGCATTGTCGTCGGTTTCACCGCTGGCGGCTCTACCGACATCGGTGCGCGCTTGATCGGACAATGGCTGCAAGAGCGGCTCGGCCAGTCATTCGTCATCGAGAACCGGCCGGGCGCGGGCACCAATATCGCAACTGAGTCCGTCGTGCGCGCTCCCCCCGACGGCTATACGCTCCTCATGGTCGGCCCTTCGAGCGCGGTCAACGCAACGCTTTACGACAAGCTTAATTTTGTGTTTCTCCGCGACATCGCACCAGTTGCCAGCATGATCCGGCAACCTCAAACCATGCTGGCTAATCCGTCACTGGCGGCAAGAACCGTTCCCGAGCTAATCGCCTACGCCAAGGCCAATCCCGGCAGGATCACAATGGCATCGGCCGGCATAGGTTCGACCGGCCATTTGATGGGGGAATTTTTCAAGATGACGGTCGGCGTGGATCTTGTTCATGTGCCCTATCGCGGTGCCGGGCCGGCATTGACCGATCTTCTCGGCGGCCAGGTATTGATTTCATTCGCCGGTATCGCCGGATCGATTGAGTATGTGAGGAGCGGGAAGCTGCGCGCGCTTGCGGTCACGACCGCAACGCGCTCGGAGGCGCTGCCGGACGTCCCGACCATGAGTGAATTTGTGCCTGGCTTCGAGGCTGGCGATTGGCTCGGGGTCGGAGCGCCCAGAAACACGCCCGCTGAGATCATCGATCGACTCAACAGGGAGATCACTGCGGGCGTGGCTGATCCCAAAATCAAGGAGCGCTTTGCGGATTTGGGTGGCACCGCGCTTCCGCTAACGCCGGCCGAGTTCGGCAAGCTCATCGCCGACGAAACTGAGAAGTGGGCCAAAGTTATCCGGGCGGCCAACATCAAACCGGAGTAGCGCGCTCCGTTACTAAAGCGTGTACCAGAAACCCTTCTGGTCGTCGACGAAGAAGTTTGGTTCAAGAGCCCACGGGGCGGCCGGCCATTGTCACTTCGCCGCACCGCGAAGCATAGGCATGGCGGATTCCTACGCTCGATCCTTTCACCATACTGAAGTGAGGAATCTTATCGGACGATTTGATCACATTAGGTCAGAAATGATTAACATCGGGTAACTTGTGGCCCGCGCTGGCACGAAAAAAAGCGGACCTGCCCCGCGCCCCATTGACGCCCGCATTTTAATGCCGATGATGACTTGGATCGGCGCGGATTTCGGGGTCGGTGGTGACCCGGTGCTGGCCGGCGTTTTGTCGAACGGAGATTATCGCGCGACATCAACTGGTTGTTAGATGCAGACGCGTGATGATGTGTTATGGTACGTATTGACCGGAATGCCGCCGTCAACCAGACCGGCGATGTGGCAAGCGAAACGATGGCGCGCCAATGGCCTTGCGGCGCGTTTGCAAAGCGTTCATTCTCGCCCGTCGAGTGCAGGTAGCTTGAAGCCGGTAGGACCATCGGGATCGCCGGCCTCGAGCATGACCCCAGTGGAGAGCAGCGACCCGTGAAAATATTATCGCACCTATCCTTCACCGTGATCGCAGCCGCAGCCTTCTGGGCGGTTCCTGGAGCCATGGCGGCGCAATCCCCGAACCCACGTGACCCAGGCCATTTCACACCCTCCGGGAGCTATCTTGCGGCACGCCAGGCCAATCTGGATCGCGACCCCGATGCGGCGGCGACTTACTATCGGGCTGCGCTCAAGGCTGACCAGCGCAATCCGGAACTGCTGGAGCTGACATTCTATTCGGTGCTGGCATATGGGGAGATCGACGAAGCGGTGCGGCTTGCGGAACGGCTTGTGCAGCTTGATCGGAACAACCGTAACGCGCATCTCGTTCTCGGCGTGCGCTCGCTCAAGCAGAAACAATGGAAGGACGCCCGCGCGCATTTCAGCCAAGCCATGCATGGGCCCGTTAACGATCTGACCGGCACGCTGTTATCGGCCTGGAGTGCGTTCGGCGCAAATGACGTCAAGGGCGCGGTCGAAGCTATCGACAAGCTCAATGGCCCGGAATGGTACGGCATCTTCAAGGACATGCATGCCGGCTTGATGTTCGATCTCGCCAACAACAAGAAGGAAGCCGGCAAGCGGTTGGAGCGCGCCTTCAAGCTCGACGCCACTGCGCTGCGGATCATGCAGGCCCAGGCTGGCTTCCTGTCGCGCAATGGATCGCGCGACGAGGCACTGAAAATCTATGAGGAATATGACAAGCAATCGCCGCGCTACCCTCTCACCGTCGAGGCGCTGGCACTCCTCAAAAAGGACATGCCGCTCCCCCGCATGGTCGAGACGGCGCAAGCCGGCGCGGCCGAAGCGCTCTATGGTCTCGGAGCCGCGCTCGGTCGCCGCGAGGAGGAAATGAGTCTCGCCAATCGCGGGCTCGCCTATCTCCAGCTTGCACTCTATCTTGAACCCAATCACGCACTGGCGCAGATTTCGCTCGCCGATCTCTACGAGGCAATGAAGAAGCCCGAGCTTGCGATCAAGATCTATGAGCGCGTGCCGAACTCCTCGCCGCTGAAGCGCAACGCCGAAATCCAGCTCGCCAACGACCTCGACGTCCTGGAGCGCACTGAGGAAGCCAAGAAGCATCTCGAAAAGCTGATTGTCAATAAGCCCGACGACATGGAGGCGATCATTGCGCTTGCCAACATCCAGCGTGAGCGCAAGCAATATGACGGGTGCGCCGATAGCTATGGCAAGGCGGCCGACTTGATCACACAGCCGACGAAAGCAAACTGGACGATTTACTATTTCCGCGGCATCTGCTTCGAGCGCGCCAAGCAGTGGGCGAAGGCGGAAGCCGATTTCAAGCGGGCGCTGGAGCTGTTTCCGGACCAACCGCATGTGCTCAATTATCTTGGTTATTCATGGATCGACCAAGGCATCCATCTCGACGAGGGCATGGGGATGATCAAGCGATCGGTCGAGCAGCGGCCCGATGATGGCTATATTGTCGACTCGCTGGGGTGGGCCTACTACCGGCTCGGCAATTACGACGAGGCGGTGAAGAACCTTGAGCGCGCGGTCGAGCTGAAACCGGTCGACCCGACCATCAACGACCATCTGGGCGATGTTTACTGGAGGGTCGATCGCATGCTGGAAGCAAAGTTCCAGTGGTCTCACGCGCGGGACCTGAAGCCCGAACAGGAAGATCTGGTGAAAATCGAGCAGAAGCTCAAGATCGGCCTCCAGGACGAAAAATCGAACTCCGCCGACGCCGACAGACAGAAGAAACGTATCGGCGGCGGCGGATGAGGCAACCGCCGTCCCGGAAGCGCGGGCAGCACGGTGACCTTTCCGTGCCAGGTGGTGACAGTTTGCCTGAGCAAAATGTGGCCAATGCAAGAGCCCGGAACGGCTTCCGATTTCGCCAAATCTGAAGCCGCTCTGGCGCCTGCCAAGGTTAACCTGACGCTCCGTATCCTCGGTCGCCGCGCTGACGGCCTTCACGAACTCGAAAGTCTCGTAGCGTTCGCGCCGTTCGGCGACCGTCTGACATTCTGGCCCGGCGCGCCGCTCGATCTCAAGGTGTCGGGACCGATGGCGGCAGGGGCCGGGCCGCTGACCGACAATCTGGTGTTGCGGGCCGTCCGTTCGCTCGCCGGGCGAATCGATGGCCTCAGGCTTGGCCGCTTCGCGCTTACCAAGCGGTTGCCCTCAGGGGCAGGGCTCGGCGGCGGGTCGGCCGACGCGGCGGCAGCGCTACGACTTATCGCGAAGGTCAATCGTCTTGGTCTGGACGATGCCCGCATTCACGAGGCGGCCCGGGCCACCGGGGCGGATGTTCCAGTGTGCCTCGATCCCCGGCCGCGCATCATGCGCGGCATCGGCGAAATACTCTCAGCCCCCGTGACCCTGCCGAAGCTCGGCATCCTCGTCGTTTACCCGGGTCTCGCGGTGCCGACCGGGCCGGTCTTCAAAGCGCTGGGCTTGGCCCCCGGTGAGCGATTCGCGGTGCGGCCGTCCTCGCCCCCGCAAGGAGGGCAGGGCGATCGCATGTGGCGGCAGGGCACTTCTCCCTCTCCCCGCTTGCCATCAGGGCGTTTACGCGAGAGCCCGTCGAAGACGGGCGTGAACGCCCTTATGTCTGTGACGGGCTATGGAGAGGGGCGGGGTGAGGAGGCCTATCCATCGGCCCAGACTCGCGGAGAGGCCCCCTCACCCGCCCCCACCCTTCCCTCACCCGCAAGTGGGGGAGGGAAGGGAGGGGGCGACCTCTCCCCGCAAGTGGGGCGAGGTGAAGGCTGCGGCCAAATACAGTTGCCTTGGCAAGCGGGGGAGGAGTGGGCCAAGCGCGAAGCGCTGCTCACCTGGCTTGCATCCGAGCGCAATGATCTCGAGTCGGCCGCCATCGCGATCGCGCCGCCGATCGCGGATGTTCTCGGCGCAATCGCGGGGCTCGCGGGCTGCAGGCTTGCCCGCATGTCCGGCTCGGGTTCAGCGTGCTTCGGCCTGTTCGACAGCGCGCGGGCGGCCGCGACCTCGGCACGGCGCCTCGCTGCTGCGCGTCCGTCTTGGTGGGTGCGCGCCGGCCTCTTGGGCAACTGATGCGGCGGCAGGTGACGCTTATCGCACGGACCCGTCTCGCAGAAATGCGACGGAAGCCTTCTTGAAAGTTCGATCCGCGGCTATCAAGAATGCATTCCCGGAGCGCAGGCCTCCCGCTGCCCCCACCCTACCCTCCCCCGCAAGCGGGGGAGGGTAGGGTGGGGGCAGCAGGCGGGACGCCCACGCTCCGCAACAGCAACGCAGCGGCTGGCCACCATCGGCCGGGAGGAACTCATGAACGGCGCGCTCACGATCAACCGTCGTCGATTTCTTGGCGCTGCGGCGGCATTCGGCGCGGCGGGCGCGCTCACATTGCGGGCTCAAGGCGCGGTATCGCCATCTGTCGCAAACCTGCCGGTCCGCAGCAATGTGGTGATCCGCAACGCCCATGTGATCACCATGGTGCCGGGCGAAGCCGACTTGCCCAATAGCGACGTGCGTGTGGAGAACGGCGCGATCGTCGATGTCGGCGCCGGTCTTTCGGCGCCTGGCGTGGCGTCGATCGACGGCAGCGGCTTCATCCTGATGCCCGGCATGGTCGATACCCATTGGCATATGTGGACGACGCTTCTGCGCAACATGTCCGGTAACAAGCCCGAGCACGGCTATTTCCCGACCACCACTGCGGTAGGCAATGTCTACAATCCGCGCGACATGTATTACGGCACGCTGCTGTCGTCTGCGGAGGCGCTGTTTTCCGGCATCACCACGGTGCACGACTGGTGCCACAACATCATCACGCCGCAGCACGCCGAGGAAGACATCCGCGCATTGCAGGAAACCGGCATCAGGGCGCGCTTCTGCTACGGCGCGGCCCGCCGCATGCCGGCCACCGAGGCGATCAACACTGACGATCTCGAACGCTTTCATCGCAACTGGGCGAGCTTCTCCAACGAAGACCTGCTCACGCTCGGGCTCGGTTGGCGCGGGGTGCAAGCGCCGTTCCGGCTGCCGGACGGCAAGTTCGAGTTACGGCCGCTGCCGGAGCCGGTCTACCGCAAGGAGCACGACGCCGCCTGCAAACTCGGCATCCCGATCTCGGTTCATCTCAATTCGACCACCAACGACCGCGGCCACATCCTGGCGCTGCAGCAGCAAGGCCTTCTGGTGAAGGACCTGCAGATCATCCACGGCATTTTCTCCTCGCCCGAGGAAATGAAGGCGATGGCGGCGGCAGGCGCGGTCGCCAGCGTGTCGCCCTATTCAGAACTCCGTATCGGCTTCGGCATCACGAAAATCCTCGAATATCTCGACAACGGCGTGACGCTCGGCCTTTCCGTCGACACGACGCCGCTCACGGGAAATTGCGACATGTTCGGGATCATGAAGGTGGTCCAGAATATCGAGAACGGCCGCGCCGAGAACGAATTCAAGCTGCCGGCACGCCGCGTCGTTGAACTCGCCACCATTGAGGGCGCGCGTTCGCTCGGCCTTGCCGACCGCGTCGGTTCGATCGCCAAAGGCAAGCGCGCCGACCTCATCCTGGTGAATACGCGCGACATCAACATGGGGCCATTTACCGACCCGTACTACATGCTGGTGGATTCCGCGCAGGCCTGGAACGTCGATACCGTGATGGTCGACGGTCGTATCCTCAAGCGCGGCGGCAAGCTCACGGCTATCGACACCGGCATGCTAGTGGCCGAGGCATCGAAGGTGAGCCGCGACGTGCGCGACCGCGCCAAGTGGTGGTGAACTCTTCTCCCTCGCCCCGCTCTTGCGCCCTTTTCGCACTGTTGCGGCTGCGCTATGCCAGAACCACGTAGACGGGCGCAGCGCCCTCGGAAATCCCAGGAGAGACCACGATGCGCGAAATCGGCCATTTCGTCGGCGGCAAGGAGGTCAAGGGCAATTCGGGCCGCTTTGGCGATGTTTTCAATCCCAATACCGGTGAGGTCCAGGCCAGGGTGGCGCTTGCGAAGCACGCCGAGGTCGAGCACGCCATCGTCAACGCGGTCGCAGCCCAGCCGGCCTGGGCTGCGACCAATCCGCAGCGGCGCGCCCGCGTCATGTTCCGGTTTCTCGAGCTCGTAAATCGGGACTATGACAGTCTCGCAGCACTTTTGTCGTCCGAACACGGCAAGACCATCGCGGATTCGCGCGGCGACATCCAACGCGGCCTCGAAGTGGTCGAGTTCGCCTGCGGTATCCCGCATCTGATGAAGGGCGAGTACTCGACCGGCGCCGGGCCGGGCATCGACCTCTATTCGCTGCGCCAGCCCCTCGGGGTGGTGGCCGGCATCACGCCGTTCAACTTCCCGGCCATGATCCCGATGTGGAAATTTGCGCCGGCAATCGCCTGTGGCAATGCCTTCATCCTCAAGCCGTCGGAGCGCGACCCCTCGGTGCCGATGCGGCTTGCCGCGCTGATGATCGAGGCCGGCCTGCCGCCCGGCATCCTCAACGTCGTCAACGGCGACAAGGAGGCGGTCGATACGCTGCTTACCGATCCGCGCGTGGTGGCGGTGGGATTCGTGGGCTCATCCGCCATCGCGGAATACATCTATTCAACGGGCTGTGCTAACGGCAAGCGCGTGCAGTGCTTCGGCGGCGCCAAGAACCACATGATCGTGATGCCGGACGCCGACATGGACCAGGCCGTCGATGCTCTGGTCGGCGCCGGCTACGGCTCCGCCGGGGAGCGCTGCATGGCGGTATCGGTCGCGGTGCCGGTCGGCAAGAAAACCGCGGATGCGTTGATGCAGAAGCTGATCCCGAGGGTGGAAAACCTCAAGGTCGGTCCGTCGTCCGACCCGCAGGCGGACTACGGTCCGCTGGTGACACGCGCCCACCTCGACAAGATCAAGAGCTATGTCGACATGGGCGTCAAGGAAGGCGCCAAACTCGTGGTCGACGGCCGCGGATTCAAGCTGCAAGGCTATGAGAACGGCAACTTCATGGGCGGCTGCCTGTTTGACGAGGTAACCCCCGACATGCGCATTTACAAGGAAGAGATTTTCGGTCCGGTGCTCTGTGTGGTGCGGGCCAAGGACTACGAGGAAGCGGTGCGGCTGCCGTCCGAGCACGACTACGGCAACGGCGTCGCCATCTTCACCCGCGATGGCGATACCGCGCGGGACTTCACAGAGCGGGTCAATGTCGGCATGGTGGGCGTGAATTTCGCCATTCCGGTGCCGCTGTCGTACTACACCTTTGGTGGGTGGAAACGTTCCGGCTTCGGCGACCTCAACCAGCACGGCCCCGATTCTATCCGGTTCTACACCAAGACCAAAACCGTAACGTCGCGCTGGCCGTCCGGGACCAAGGAGGGGGCAGAGTTTGTCATTCCGACAATGAGGTGATTGGTTACGCGACTCCTTCGACGACATCAAAGATTTTCATATTTTCGCGGACTTGAAGGTTGCCGTCGTCCAAGGTTCGGGGCGCGTCGGCGTGCAGCGTAAGCTTTGAATTGAAATGGTGCCTGGGCAATCTTCGCTGAAGGCGCGACATGCAATCGGTTGACGGTCGATTACATGCGAATCATCAATTTGATATACTATTTTACCAAAATGTCTTTTTTGTCACACTTGGGAAAATTCCGCGTCCAAGCTGGTGCGGATCTCGTTTGCTCGTTGACTTAGGCCGCCTCCGGACGCTCAATTAATCCGGGCTGGGGAGGTCGCTAGGGGCACACATCGCGTTTGGATAATTGGACTCGGTAGTTTGTAGGTCATCGGCGTCGCTAACAGCTGGCGCAGTATTGATGACCGTGTGCGGTCGCCGTTGTGCAGACCCGTTGAGCCACCAGCGTATATCGGTGGTGTGCCGTCTTTTCCGACTCCTGCCTGTTCAACAACTCCCCACCACAAGGGGAGTACATCCATTCTATGGGAGAATGTTAATGAATCGACGCCAGTTCGGGACACATCAGCAAGCCTATCCGAGTCACGGCGATCAGAACCGTGAAATCGGTCTGAGGGCGGTCGCAGCCGCGATCCGCTATCAGGGTGACGCCCACAATGTGGAGCGCTCACTCCCAAGGGAACCGCCTGCACCGACGGAGACCGCGACACAGTCCGGCGATCCCGAACCGTAGCGCCCCGCGAACGCAGAGCGCTCAATGCTGAGGGGACCGCTCACCCGCGATATGGCGAGTGCATGGCCTGAGTTTCAGCTCCGGCCATGCAGAGGCTGCGGACGCCAGCGCAATCGCATCGGCGTTTTGCATGTCCGCATCTCGATTGAGGATGTTTCAACTCGATTCAATCGAGCTCCGCATGCCGAATGAATTGTGGCTGCCGCGGCATCTTTCTTAACATATGGTTAATACGCCAAATATATGGTTAACGCATCAAACGCAGGTGCAAAACCGCCGTCTGATGCAGCGCTAAATTGCTGAATTTTGAGCGTTTTTTGCGGGCGAGAAAAGCGAGGCGGCGGGGGGTTGATCATGCCGCCGGAAACTGGCTGAGCCCATCGAAGCAGCAAGTCGCACCCCCGACTCCGTAGTTCGCCTCAATGTGGCCGTCGAATGACCCACTTTGGCCGCTTATTTTGCGCCTTAACGCCCGCAAAAATGCGCGGCACAGGAGGCTGTCATGGGTACATCTGCGATCATTGGGTCGCCTAAGCGGCCATGGGCTGGCTACGTTGCAACTATCTCCGGGGCGCTGCTCAGTGCATTTGCCGCTGCGGGACCGGCGCAAAGTGGCGACCTCTATAATCCGTACGAATATTCGTCATACCGGTATGGGCCGGAAGCTTACCGCGGATATTCCCGAAATTGCTACTCATGTGGTTGTTATCAATGCGGCTGCTCGCGATGCGGTTGCTGCGCTACCGCCCATCGCCGTAGTCACGTGATTGAGCGTCATTGGGTGGAGCGTGAGTACTATGAGCGCCGCCTGCCGGTCGGCGGATACCCCTATCGGTCCTATGGCTACGACGATGGTTACCGTTATAATTCTAGCCCTCCCTGGGGAGCACCGCGACCGCATCTCGGATACGGGGGCATACAGTATCAACCATCTCCGATTTTGTACGAAGATGAAGGGCCGCCGCGATCTCCATACGAATATGAAGCGCCGCCGCGACCGCCCATAGGTATACCCAGTGCCTATTATAATGACGGTTACGTTGAATAGGCGACACGGGAACTAATGCCGGGTTACGGAGTTGACATTGGTCGTGGACGAACACGACCAATGTCGGTCGAACTCTGCGCGACGTTGATTGGCGCGTTTGACGTCCGGCACGGCAACGGACGGCTGTTGCGCAGCGAGGATTTTTCCCCGCTGTCCGCGCTCATCGCATCCCGGCCAGTATGACATAGGCCGCGACCAAGACCCAAAAAGCGAATTCGCTCACAAAAGGGATTTCGATGAAAACCCCAACTATTGCGAGCCCCGCCAGGATGAGCGAGAGCACATATAACAAATTCACTGTGCATCCCCCTTACAATAACGCGAGCCCGCGGAGATCAATCGTTCAAAAAGCTTATTTTCCGCCCGGCCTCATCCCAGCCAGTATGACATAGGCGACGACCAAGACCCAAAAAGCGAATTGGCTCACAAAAGGGATTTCGATGAAAACCCCAACTATTGCGAGCCCCGCCAGAATGAGCGAGAGCACATATAACAAATTCACTGTGCATCTCCGTTACGTAGCAACGAACAACTTGGCCAACCGTCCGATGATCCCATGCGAAATGCGCGCACAATCCCGCGCCCGAGGTGACAACAGGCGGAATATCGCCGATGCACCCGTGCTCCGGAAATCTGCACATGATTCAACTGTGCACGCGCTCCGCGGTTGCAACGAGGAGTCTTTGGATTGAAGATCAGCGGTAACAACGACATCGCTAAGTCGGCCGCACCCCCAAGGCCTCGTCAGGACCAAGAGGTGCTTCTGATTCGGGCATTTTTACGGTCTCAGGAAGGCTGGAGCAATTGTCGTCACAATTCGTCCGGCAGCGTTAACGGGCTTCGCCGCGGAACGACGAGACAATGTTGCGCACGATCACGGGCATTCCAAGGCTCGGCCCGTCGGCCCGTCGGGCCTTTCGCCGACGGGTTGACTGGGGTGGGCGCCCAGAATGACGAACTTGGCGATGAACCGGAACGACGAACTTGGCGACAAAGATGTGCGTCAATCGGCGCCGCAAAAGAACTTGACACACTTGTTCCATGGTTGTTCCAAGCGTCCTTACTCAAGCAAAGCCAGAGGCAACCCATGATAGTGACAGAACTGCAGGCCAAACGATCGATGTGGTGCCCAATGGCACGGGTGCGATGGGAATCCAGAGTTGTCGCCTTCAATCGCTCCAATCCCGGTCGCTGGAACCGGGTGAAGAATGCGATATTCCGGACCCTTTTTCCGAACTTTCATTGGCTGGCTCGGGCCAAGTTCTTCAGGTGTTTTGGTTCAGGATGCATGATGTGGAGATGGGCTGACAGGGACTCAAGAACGGGATTTTGCGGGCTAGCCGGCAATCCAGTGCAAAACTTGTTTTCCGATTAGTTCGCTCCATTTTGCTCAAGGAGCACTGTTTCACCATCGCGTGAACCAGCAGCCGAGCTTTTGGTCGTTCCTATCAGGCTGCGGCGCGCGGGCTAGATATCGTTGGCCGTGTCTTGACTTTTCACGATCCGCTTTTCCCTCACTGCGGACCAACGAAACTCAAGATTGCGCGCATAGGCCAACGCTTCCTGTTCGGTTTCGAAGCGCAACGGGTCCCCCTCCCATTCGCCGGAATCGTCGACGATTACCTCCACTTTCCAACACATGTCGGCCTCCCCTCTTTATCTTGTCGCGTTGGATCGCTCCCCTTACGTTCCGCATGACGCAGCGCAGAATATTTCCGCACTCGTTCTGTTGGTTTCAAGCCTATGACAAAACGTTAGGGCCGCAAGAGATATTTTTCGATAAACTCAGGTAAGGTTACCTGACGAGGGTTTCCACTTAGCGACATCTGTTAAGTTGTGTGACGGCAATTAGAAATAAGCAGCGCAGGACCGCGGGAACTTCTCACGACCCTTCGCGTTCATTCCCGCGCGTGCTGCGGTGTTTGTCACGTTCTCCTCAGCGCATTGCCCCGGTTCCCACCCCTCTGGCCCCTCACCCAAGGGAAGGCGCCGGGGCTTTGAATATTGTGCCCTGCGCCGGCCCAACCCCGCAGGGAACGCTTTCATCGCCGCAATTTTTTAAACAGGTGTGACCTCCGCCACAGGGTATCCGCGTTGCACTTTGCTAATTTTTCCCGTGTCGCTCGAATCCCGGTCACCATATCGCGTCCAGCCGTGATTGGCATGCGTCGCGTTTTCCCAGGCGTTCACCTCCGTGGTTTGCCGTTCATCCTTCGCATAATTCGGCGCAGGAAAACCATGACGCATGAGATCAACGGATTCGCCATCGAGCCGTGCGGCAGCAATCGTCATCTGTTTCGGCGGATGAGCGAGCCTAGGCACGAATATATTTTCGAGATCACGTCGAAGCGCATCGTGCTGCGTGCCACCTTGCCATATGAAACCGGTGTTGATCGGCGAGACGCTTTGGACGACGCGGAACGCTCCGAAAAGGACGCTCAGAGGGCCGCCGAAGAATTCCAGCGTCGGATTCTCGGTTGAGGTTTCGGGCTCAGGGAAACTGGATCGATGATAAGCTGCGTGTCATCTGCGAAACGATTCACCCAGCGCTGCACGCAGCGCGAAGTCCAGGGACTGTACGACCTCATGGGCGCTGCTCGCGATCTGCAGGCCCGTTAGGCATCAAGGCGCACCTAAGAGCGTCTGACAGCTGGCAGCTTATTTGTAAGTCTCCTGCATGTAGGCGATGAAACGCCGTCTTTGGTTGTCGTCCATTGTTGCCACGAGACGACAGGCGCGATCAACGATGTCCTGTTCTACTTGATTTTCCTCTGAAGTGGGGCCGCACTCTGGAGATGTCTTTTCCATTGAAATGAAATCTTGATGATGCCATTGCGGGTCGCCCCGAACATTGTCCCATGCAACAAGAAGTTGATTGACCAATATTCCTTTGACGGCTCCGTTCGTGAATGTCCCATCGCGTAAGCGCACAGAATCGCCTATTTTGAAGGGATTGGGCTTTGCCTCCGGTTTATCCTCCAGGGGTAGCGCGCGGTCGCGCTCCAGAGGTCTCTTTTCCGTCAAAATAAAATCTTGATGGTACCACTGCGGATCGCCCCGAACATCGTCCCATGCGACAAGAACTTGATTGACTAATATTCCTCTGACGGTCCCATTCGTGAATGTCCCATCGCGCAAGCGCACGGAATCGCCTGTTTTGAAGGGATTCGGCTTTGCCTCTGGTTTATTCTCCAGAGGTGGAGCGTGATCGCGCTCCAGAGAGGACCGTGAGCACCAACGAAACAAGCTGCTCGAACCTTCTATAGTGGCTCAAACTTGGCCATGCTTCGCGCGTCTCACCGATCGCATTGCGTATTGCCAATGAATAGGGCCCGAGCCAGGCCGCACCGGCTCCGTTTGACATCTTGCCATCGTCGGAACTGTTCACTTCTGTTCACTCCCGGACAGGTGTCGCCAACCGAAAGGCTGATCCACGAGCGTCATATTGGCAAGGCCGCCGCTCGCTTGCGCCATTGTGTCGCCAATGGCACAGACCATGATTTCGCTCGCTATCCAGGCAATTGACCAGCCGAACGGATCATTGAGCTTGCGATCGCACACACACAGCAACGAGCGGGCTGTTGGCGGCATTGGGCGAGATCCCGCAGGTGGCCGCAATTTCGGTGAGGAATGTCGCCGGTTTCCTGGTTACGCCGCAATAGGCGGTTACCAGCACCTCGTCGACGTCGCAACGCGCCTGACAAGACTGCAGAACGCAGTTCACCCGGATGACGCGCGTTTGCGCCGCCGGCCCCGGTGGGCCCTGGGGCCCGGGCGGTCCCGGCGCTCCCATCGGCCCCGGCGGGCCTTGCGCGCCGGGAGGTCCCGGTGGCCCAGGCGGCCCCGGCGGACCGGCTTCCCCCTTGGGACCCGGTGGACCTTGGCCGCAATTAGCGACGCAAATCAATATAGCAACGATGGAGACGAGCCGCGCGAAGCGCATCGCATTCTCACGATAGTTCCGCAGCGTCCCCGTGCCACAAATTTGGCTGACGCGCCCGGTGGTTCCGTAATCCCTCTTCGCTCACTGCAGGCCGTTGTGCCCGTCGCTCGGTTGCTATCGGGGATATGCCGCCCCAGTTGCGGTATTTGCCTGGGCCGGGATGCTCGATCTCGCGGACAATGCAACGATAATCAGCGAGGTGCCGCCAAATATCATGTTGATTCCGACGAGCAGGCCAATTGCCCAAGCAGCGGTGCCGGGAAAGCCAGCGATGATGAGCGCGGCCACCACGAGGTCGCACAGTCCGCTGGCCAGCAGCCATCCCCATTGACCCGTGAGCTGCTCTCGGTGAGCCAGTGCGTACATGATCGACGCGATACCGTCGACGATGAAAAACGCAGTCAAGAGCAAGGTCAGGGAAACAGCACCGTTCACCGGCCACAAAACCATAATGACCCCGACCGCAAGAGCCAACACGGCCGAGAGCAAAGACCACCAGAATCCGGGGGCGTACCGCGCTCCGAATGTCGTAACGAGCCCGAACACACCGCTGATCACAAAGAGCCACCCCAGAAAGACCGTGAATGCGAGGGTGGCCACAGGCGGAATGACAACGGCCAGGACGCCGAGAATGACCAGAACGATACCCTCGATGAGAAACAGAACCCAGTGTTCGCGTACTGCTTGGGCCATTGCGGATTGAAGCCGCTCGACGTCAACCGACCAATTTGCGGACATGGAAACCCTCTTTGGTTGCAGAGAAGCGAGTTTTGACATGATCCCGCGCCCGGTTGCCGTGCGCGTTGACGGGCGTCAGCTTTCCCGCCGTATCATCGGCCGACGAAAATATTTCTGCCGATCCTGACGAGCATCAATGTGCCGTTTCCTTGACGGCTGTCAGGTTCTCCCAATTTTGTCGGTGGAATTTCCGAGGACCGAATTTTCCAAAAAGATGATGAGCGTCAAGGTAGCGATCCGCCACCTCCGCTAATCAAATTTGCGGATCATCGTGCCGATGTTCGCCGTCCAGGCAATCGTACCGATGGCCGCCCAGGCACCGGTGCCTTGGCAAGCCGCAGCGGATCGCGCCCAGCCGCTCGCCCACAATGGCCATAAGGTCGGTCTCGTGCGCAAACTCGTACGCGAGGTGATCACGCAGCTTTCCGGTTAAGCTTACCACGGCGGTCGTGTGCGTTGCTCTCAACCAACGATCGCGTCCTCGAACAGGAGAGCGCACCATGGCGATAAGATTGAATCGTGCAGCATTCGACTTCGCCAAAAAACTCGTTGTCGCCGGGCGCTTTGTGTTCGACGAAAGGGATGCATGGAGTGAACACCGGCCGTCGGCGCACACGGAAAACAAGTTCCTCGCGGCACATGGATTCAGGGAATACGCGAAATGGTATTTGGGGATCAACGATGAGAAGCCCGAAAATGCCAAGGGACGGTATGAATTTCCGTATGGTGATTTTGAAAGTGTCCATCGTTGCGGAGTACTGACAGCGGAGAGCAGAGCGGGCCAATACAAGCACTTCGACATCGAAAATGCTGCCGCGCATTTGCACGGAATGATCGACGCGAAACACGGCGAACGTGACTCGGCAAGTGCCAGGAAGCGTCGTCAGACTCACGCGCCGCGATCAAGAAGCGCTTAATTTCCGAACTGGCAGCGGCTTGCTGCACCGACGATTTCGGGCCATGGGACCGCCGCGCGGCTAGATCGGTGCCGCGTCGGTCCCCGCCGAGGCCGCGGACTAAGTCGAACTGAGGCCAACGACCTGCAAGCGCAGCAGCAGAGGATCCCCTTCCTGGCTACGGCGCGAGCCTAGGCGGCCTTCCGCCAAACCTGCCAGCCTTCCCGATCAAGCAGATCAAAATCCTGATCGGAAAGATGAATTGCGCAAGCGGCCACGTTTTCTTCCAGGTGGGCGACCTTGGCGGTGCCGGGGATGGGGATGATGTTGGGGCTTCGCTTCAACAGCCAAGCGAGCGCAATCTGGCTGCGCGTGGCTCGATATTTGGACGCCATGTCTTCGAGGATCGAGCCCGGTCTCGCCAGATTACCGGAAGCAAGCGGGTACCACGGAATGAAGCCTATGGCTTCCGCCTCACAGTGATCGAGAACCTCCTCGCTGCTGCGGTCGACAAGATTGTAGAGGTTTTGCACACTGACGACCTCGAAAAAGAGCTGGGCTGCCTCAATGTCCGGAATGCCGACCTGGCTCAGACCGGCGTAGCGAATGAGCCCCTCCTTTATGAATCCGCGGATCGCATCGAATTGCTCATCGCGCGGTACTTTCGGGTCGATCCGGTGCAATTGCCAGAGGTCGATCCGGTCGACGCCCAGACGCCGGATGCTCATGAGGACCGATTGGCGCAGGTATTCCGGCCGTCCGAGCGGAATCCATTGTTCGGGTCCAGTACGCACGAGTCCGCCTTTGGTCGCGATCACCAGGCCATCATAGGGGTGCAGCGCCTCGCGGATGAGCATTTCGCTGACATGCGGCCCGTAGGCGTCGGCCGTGTCTATAAAGTTGAGGCCAAGTTCAGGAAGCCGACGAAGAACTCGCAGGCACTCCTCGGGATCCTCAGGCTTCCCCCAGATGCCGGGGCCGGTCAGGCGCATCGCGCCAAAGCCGAGGCGGTTGATCGTGATATCGCTGCCGATCGTGAATTCTCCGGCCAACGCTGCATTAAGCTCAGTCATCGTCGGTGCTCCTGTTCGCAGCCCTCCTTCGGATGTCGGCCGAGGCGGGGTGTTTGATCACGGCCCAAGTTTATTTGCCGGCCTCATATGTTTGCTGATTTCGCCTTTGCAGGACGCCGGCGAGCACCATGAGGATGGCGGCGAATGGCAGCGCATAGCCGACCAGCCACCATCCCAATGTCTGCGAAGACGTTTCTGGTGACAGTCCCCACGCCGCTGCCAATGCACCCCACGTCGCCGACAGCACTCCGGCAAGTGCGAGTAGCGCGCGGCCATGCGAGAGGGAAAGCCGCCTCGCCGCGGCGATCAATAACGCGCCGGTAATGATCGCCCACGCGCTGGCCAGGTGGACAAAGGCCACCGAAGCCATCGCCGGCCAGATGAGGACGGCGCCGGCGACCGCGATGTTGGTTGCGCCCTCGATCATCAACGTCTGCCAAAGTTCGCCACGCCGCATCGCGCGCACGCCGGCGACAATTGCAAGTACCCCGTCGGAGGCCACGTAGGCGGCAAACATCATGATGAGCGCGCCCAGCGCCGGCCTGCGCGGCAAGAGGACGATGATGGAGAAAGCGATCGCAATGAGGCTGCGCAGCCCCACGGCCCACCAGTTCCGCGCCAATGCGGCGCTCTTGGTGGCGGATTGCGAACCGCGCGGCCCTCCATTGCGGCGGCGAAAGGATAGCGCCGGGAAAGAAGGGAAGGCTGAGGCGTGCTTTCCTGTC